>OLOW01000035.1_pt1 | contig 62245 bp, 65 predicted proteins | sample 1672801 | NCBI WGS metagenome assembly OLOW01 (sample SAMEA3136725, study PRJEB25190) | human gut metagenome | biome: human gut; feature: human-associated habitat; material: faeces | place: Austria | collected 2013 | reverse complement strand
TTTTGGAGGATAACGGCCTGATCAACGCCTTTCTGGAATGGATCGGCGTGGGCAGGGTGCAGCTGATGTACAATCAGGGGGCGGTGCTGCTGGGCATGGTGTACAACTTCCTGCCCTTCATGGTATTCCCCATCTACACCAGCTTGAGCAAGATGGACCCCAAGCTGGGCGAGGCCGCCATGGATCTGGGCTGCAATGAGGCCAAGACCCTGCTGAAGGTGACGATGCCGCTGAGCATCCCCGGCGTGATCAGCGGGATCACGATGGTGTTCATGCCGTCTGTGACCACGTTCTTCATTCCCCGGGTGCTGGGCGGCGGCTCCACCCAGATGTTCGGCGACCTGATCGAGACCACGTTCCTGACCGCCGGCGACTGGAATCTGGGCAGCGCCCTTTCCCTGATCATGATGGTGCTGATCCTGATCTCCCTGTCCATCCTGCGCAAGGCGGATCCTAACGGGGAAGGAGGCGGCATCGCATGAAGAACTTTTTCAAGAAGTTTTACCTGGGGATCATTCTGGTGTTCCTGTACGTGCCCATCGTGGTGCTGATCTGCCAGTCCTTCAACGCGGGCAAGAGCCGGGCCAAGTGGGAGGGCTTCTCCTTCCGCTGGTACGGCGAACTGTTCCAGAACGCGTCCATCATGAACGCCCTGTGGGTGACGGTGTCTATCGCGGTGATCGCCACGGTGATCGCCACGGTGCTGGGCACGCTGGCCGCCATCGGCATTTACAGCATGAAGAAGCGGCCTCAGGCCGTGATGATGACCATCACCAATTTGCCCAACACCATGCCGGACATCGTGACCGGTATCTCTCTGATGCTGCTGTTCATCTTTGCCAAGGTAGACCGTGGCTACTTTACCATGGTGCTGGCCCACATCACCTTCGACGTGCCCTATGTGGTGCTGTCCGTCATGCCGAAGCTCAAGCAGATGAACAAGCACACCTACGAGGCGGCGCTGGATCTGGGCGCTACGCCCGGCTACGCGCTGACCCACGTCATTGTGCCCGAGTGCCGTCAGGGCATCGTCACCGGCGCGCTACTGGCCTTCACCCTGTCGCTGGACGATTTCACCATCAGCTATTTCACCACCAGCCCGCTGGTGCAGAACCTGTCTACGCTGATCTATTCGGCCACCAAGCTGGGCATCAGCCCCGTGTACTATGCCCTTTCCTCCCTGATGTTCGTGGTTTTGCTGATTCTGCTGTTGATCGTCAACCGCAGGACCGCCGAGACCAAGGCATAAAACTCCCCGGGCGCGGCGCGCCCAATGGCTTAGGAAGGGCCGGACGGCTTTTCCTTAGACAGAGATTGCCCTGTCAAAAAAGATGATAGGAGGAATCCCACATGAAAAAAATGGTTGCCTTTCTGCTCTGTATCGCCCTGCTGCTTCCCGCCTGTGCTCTGGCGCAGGAAGTGGTGAACGTGTTCAACTGGGAAGACTATATCGACGAGTCCGTGCTGCAGGACTTCGAAGCCGAAACCGGCATTCACGTCAACTACATGCGCTTTACCACCAACGAGGACATGCTGGTGCAGGTGGAAGCCAATCCTGGCGCTTTCGACGTGGTGTTCCCGTCCGAATACTGCGTGGAGCGTCTGGCCAACAAGGGCCTTTTGGCCGAGATCAACTATGACAACATTCCCAATTTCCAGAACATCAAGGAAAGCCTGAAAAACCCCAGCTACGACGAGGGCAACGCCCATTCCGTGCCCTATCAGTGGGGCACTCTGGGCATCCTGTACAACACCGAGATGGTGGACGCGGAGGACGTGAAGACCTGGAACGTGCTCTGGAACGAGAAGTACAAGGGTCAGGTGCTGATGATGAACAGCATCCGCGACGCTATGGGCATCGCGCTGAAGATGCAGGGCTACAGCATGAACTCCACCGACTACACCCAGCTGCGCGCCGCCGCCGACCTGCTGATCCAGCAGAAGCAGTCGGGCATGGTGAAGGCCTACGGTCTGGACGAGTTCAAGGATAAGATGGTGGCCGGGGAGGCTGCGCTGGCGGTGGTCTACTCCGGCGATGCGGAATACGCCATCGAGCTCAACGACAAGCTGGCCTACTCCGTGCCGGACGAGGGCAGCAACGTGTGGGTGGACTGCGCAGTGATCCCTGCGGCGGCCAAGAACAAGGAGAACGCCGAAAAGTTCATCAACTATCTGTGCAACCCTGAAGTGGCCGTGCGCAACTGCGAAGCCATCGGCTACTGCTGCCCCAACGACGCGGCCATCGAGCTGATGGGCGAGGACTACGCTTCCAATCCCGTCATGAACCCCTCCGACGAGACTGTAGCCAACTGCGAATATTTCAACGATCTGGACGCGACCTGGCTGACGGTGTACAACACTCTCTGGCAGGAAGTGCTGAACACCAAACAGGGAAATTGACGATCCGTATCGAATGCCTAGCCGGAACTTTTTCGGCTGGGCTTCTTTCTTTTTTAGAAGAAGAGAAGCTGAATCCCAATGCAAACAGGAGGACAAACACGATGACGCTGGCAAAACCGACGGCGGAAATGCTGGAATGGCACGAGAGCGAACTGGGGGTCTTTTTCCATTTTGATATGGAGGTCTTTGCACCGGAATGGAAATTCGGCGACCCCATCCCGGATATCCAGTGCTGGAATCCCAAAAAGCTGGACACGGATCAATGGCTGCGCACGGCCAAGGCCGCAGGGGCGCGGTACGCTCTGCTGACGGCCAAGCACGGAACGGGCTTCTGCCTCTGGCCCACCAAGGTGCATGATTATCATGTGGGCAATTCCGCCGTTCCCCGGGATGTGGTGGGGGAATTTGTGCGGTCCTGCCATAAGTACGGCATCAAGCCGGGCCTGTATTACAGTTTGGGCGGACGCTATCTGAACGACCTTTGCACCCGGGAGGACGGGACGCTGGATCGGGAAAAGCTGAACGACCTGCTGCTGCGGCAGCTGGAGGAGCTGATCACGGGCTACGGCCCCCTGTTTGAGATCTGGTTTGACGGCGGCATTCTCCGGCCCGAAAAGGGCGGCCCGGATATTCCCGGCCTGCTCAAGCGAATCGCCCCCAACCTGATCTGCTTCGGCGGCTGCCCGGGCATCACGAACGTGCTGCGGTGGAGCGGAAGCGAACAGGGCGTGGCCGTGCCGGAGTGCTGGTCCTGCGCCCACTATCAGACGGAGCCGGAGCGGGACAACGTGACCCCCGACTCTCCCGGCGACCCCATGGATCCGGTCTGGGCCCCCGTGGAGGTGGATATGCCGGTGCGGGACGTGATGTACGCCTATAAGGGCGGCTGGATGTATCATGCCATGGACGCGGACAAAACCTACAGCGGCGAATATCTGTTCCAGCGGTACCTGACCAGCGTGGGCCGGAACGCCAACCTGCTTATCGGCTGCGTCCCGGACACCGACGGCCTGATCAGTGAGGATCAGGTAGACTCCTTCCGCAGCCTGGGCGAGCTGGTGAACCGGGAACTGGGCGTTCACGCGGGCATGACGGAAACGCTGCTGGACGGCGAACGGATGGAGGTCTGGTTCGACGGCCCGGTGGACGCGGAATATATCGAGCTGATGGAGGACCAGACCGAAGGCCAGCACGTGCTGGAGTGGGTGGTGGAGACCCGCTGGCCCGCCTACTGGTGCACCAAAGACGGCCTTGATCGTTGGGTGCCGCTGGCCCAGGGACAGAGCATCGGCCACAAGCGGATCATCCCGCTGGGCAAGATGCGGGGCTACGCCTTCCGGGTGCGCATCCTGAAGAGCCTGCCGGGCATGGCCATGCGCTCCATGCGGGTGTATGGACGGAAGGTGCCGATGCAGTTCCACGATTCCATCGACGCCTGACGGAAAAGAAATCAGGAAAGAGACCCTCCTGCGGATGGAAAAGTTCGCAGGAGGGTTTTTCCATGGCCGAAAAAGGTTGGCGGCGCGGGAAAAATGTGATATACTGGCAAAAATGCAAGGCAGCGGAAAGGGGAAAGAACAATGAAAATTTTGCTGATCCGGCACGGAGACCCCGATTATGAGCACGACACGCTGACGGAGCAGGGCTGGGTGGAGGCGGAACTGCTGGCCCGGCGGCTGCAGTCGGCCGCTATTGACGACTTTTATCTTTCGCCGCTGGGACGGGCGCAGGACACCGCCGGCGTCACGCTGAAAGCGCTGGGGCGCACCGGCGAGACACTGCCGTGGTTGAGGGAGTTCTGGGGCGGGTTCGACGAGCCGTACACCGGCATGCGCCGCTGTCCGTGGAACCTGATGCCCCAGTACTGGACGGCGCAGGAGAAGCTGCTGCATCCCACCCAGTGGCGGGAGGATGGGCTCCTTCGCACCGGCGATGTGGCGGATGTCTACGACGAGACTGCCGTCGGGGTGGACGAGCTGTTGGCCCGCTACGGGCTGATTCGTCAGGGAAACCTGTATACAGGCGAAAACAATCACAAAACCATCGCCCTGTTCTGCCATTTCGGCATCAGCATGGCGATTCTGTCCCATCTGATGATGATCTCTCCGGCGGTGCTGTGGCAGGCGTTCTTTATGCCCACCGCTTCGGTGACGACGCTGGTAACGGAGGAAAGGACCAAGGGAAAGATCATCTTCCGCTGCTGCGGGCTGGGCGACGCGTCCCACCTGGAAGGACAGGGGAGAGTGATGGGCCGCTCCGGGCTGATGCGGGAATGCTTCGAGGACGACACCATTGAACGCTGAAACCCGCCATTGACGCGGACTTGCAGGAATGCTACAATGCGGAAGTATTGATCCTGAACTTATCCTGGGAGGTGGGAGAATATGCCGTTCTCCGTCAATGACCCGTTTCTGTTCTGGTTGTCCGGCATCGTGATCGCTGCGGTGCTGGCGGAATCGGTCTTCTTTCTGGTGAAGGCCGTGCGGCGCGCCCGGGAGCTGAACCTGTCCAAGGGGACCATTCGCAAGACGATCCTGTCCAGCGGATTGTTCTCGCTGGCACCGGCCGTGTCCATCCTGATCGGCGTACTGACGCTGAATCGTTTTCTCGGCCTGCCCTTCCCGTGGCTGCGGCTGAGTATTCTGGGCGCTGTGACCTACGAACTGCCCGCAGCCACCATCGCCGCCAACGCCGTCGGTGCCGGGGTGACGGAAACCATTACCAGCGCCCAGACCTTCGCAGTGATCGCGTGGACGATGACGCTGGGCATTATTGCGGGCATCGTCCTGATCCTGTTCGGACTGAAAAAGCTGCAGAAGGGCATGAACAGCCTGGGCGGCAAGGATGAAAAGTGGCGCGGGATTTTGATGGACGCGCTGTTTCTGGGGATGATCTCCGCGTTTCTGGGGCTTCTGTTCGCCAATGTGCGGGACGGCGTGCCGGGCTTTATCCCCATCGTGGTGGCGCTGGTCTCGGCGCTGCTGATGGGCGTGTGCGGCATTCTGATCCGGGTGCTGAAATGGACGTGGCTGGAGCAGTACGCCCTGCCCCTGTGCATGTTGGGCGCGATGGCGCTGAGCATTCCCATTACGGCGCTGATGGCTTAAGAGGGATGGAAAGAGAATGGACAAGCAGCTGTCTCCCTATGAGGAGAAACAATATACCTACGGGCGCGTCTGGACGGCGCTGCTTCTTATGATGATGCTGGCCGTTCCACTGGCCATCTGCGTGTATTACAATGCGTGGCCGCCGCTGACGGCGGTGCTGAAGGCCCTGCTGGGCGTAGCGCCCATGTACTGGCTGGTGGGCATTATCGAGGTGCTGACCTACGTGCCCATGCTGGGCACCGGCGGAACCTATCTGGGCTTCGTGACGGGCAACCTGACCAACCTAAAGGTGCCCTGTGCCCTGAACGCCATGCAGGCGGCCAAGGTCAAGGCCGGGACGGAGGAGGGCGAGGTGATCTCTACCATCGCCATTGCGTCCAGCTCTATTGCGACGGTGGTGGTGATCGCCATCGGCGTGTTCGGCCTGCGGCTGCTGGAACCGGTGTTGGAATCCCCGGTGCTGAAGCCCGCCTTTGACAACATCCTGCCGTCCCTGTTCGGCGCGCTGGGCGTTGTGTTCGTATCCAAGAACCCGAAGATCGCGGCGGCTCCCATGCTGTTTATGGTGGTGCTGTTCCTGCTGGTGCCCAGCCTGAGCAGCAGCGTCAGCGTACTGGTGCCCGTGGGCGCGCTGATCGCCATCGGCGCGGCGCGGCTTCTGTATCGGAAAGGCATGATCGGAACGGAAAAGGAGAGTGGAAACAAATGACACTGGTATGGCTCCTTCTGGGGCTGCTGGTGCTCTGGCTGGCAGTGATCGTGGTTCGGGCCCTGCAATTCAAGCCCTATCCCATGGAAAAGACGGAAGCGGAGAATTTCCCGGTAGATGAAAAGCGGGCGTTGGAACGCTTTCAGGATATGATTCGGCTGAAAACGGTCAGCTACCCGGATGAAAAGCTGGAAGACCCGCAGGCCTTTGCAGATTTCCAGAAATTGCTGGCCGAGGCCTATCCGGCGGTGACGAAGACCTGTCCCCGGGAAATCCTGGGTCGGCGGGGAATGCTGTACCACTGGAAGGGCAAGAGCAGTGCGAAGCCTTCCGTGCTGATGGCGCACTATGACGTGGTGCCGGTGAACGAAAACGAATGGCAGGAGCCGCCCTTCGGCGCGGTGGTGAAGGACGGGGAGCTTTGGGGCCGTGGCACGCTGGACACCAAGGGAACCCTGCACGGCGTGATGGAAGCCGCTGAAATGCTGATTGGGCAGGGCTTTGTGCCGGAAAGCGACGTGTATTTCGCCTTTGGCGGCGATGAAGAAATTTTCGGCGGCGACGCGCCCGCCATTGTGGAAGAACTGAAAAAGCGCGGCATTCATCCGGAATTTGTGCTGGACGAGGGCGGCGCTATCGTGGATGGGGTATTCCCCGGCGTCAGCAAGAGCGCGGCGCTGATCGGAACGGCGGAAAAGGGGACCGTCAGCGTGGACATGACCGCGTCCGGCAAGGGCGGTCATGCCAGCGCTCCGGCCAGCCGTCAGGCGCTGGGCATTCTGGGCCGGGCGCTGAGCCGCATTCAGGATCACGCCATGCCCTTTACCCTGACCCCTCCCGCCCGGGAGATGTTCGATATTCTGGGTCGGGAATCCAGCTTTGGCTACAAGCTGCTGTTCGCCAACCTGTGGTGCTTCGAGCCTCTGCTGGATCTGGTGTGCCGCAAGTCCGGCGGCGAGCTGAACGCGCTGGTGCGCACCACCTGTGCCCTGACCATGGCTCAGGGCTCCAAAGCCTTTAACGTGCTGCCCTCCACTGCTCACGCGGGCATCAACCTGCGGCTCATCAGCGGGGACACCATCGAGGCGGCCATCGCCCGGCTGAAGACCATCGTGGACGATCCGTCCGTCGAGGTGAAGCTCGTCTCCGGCGGCGAACCCAGCACGGTCTCCCAGACCGGCGATGAGCCGTGGAACCGGCTGAAGAGCGCCATCGGCGCCGCCTATCCCGGTGTGCTGGTCTCGCCCTATCTGATGCTGGCGGGCAGCGACAGCCGCCACTACGGCCCCATCAGCGAGCATGTGTACCGCTTCAGCGGCATGCCCATGTCCAAGGAGCAGCGGGGACTGATCCACAACGCCAACGAGCGCATCCCCGTGGCCCAGCTGAAGGATACCATCTGTTTCTTCGCCGAAGTGATGAAGCGGTGCTGAAAAACGCATAAAGAGAAACCGCCCCAAGCTGCTTTTGGCAGATGGGGCGGTTTCTTTGTGGAAACGAAGAGTTGGGATTCCTTTGTGATTCGAAATGAATTGGGGATTCTTTGCGGAGGACGATAGTTGAAATAATATTGTTTTTATTTTACAAAAGGAATTAGAAACGAAACAAATCTTTCGATAAAGTGATGACTTTTTTGTAAAAATATGTTAATATTATGAAGCAAAACATTCGCCATGCGGGGTTTGTTCTTTTCCCTGCGGGAAATCCGGTTTGCGAAAGGAGAGGCTTCGGATGAAAAAGACGCTTGCGTTCCTGTGCATTGTCGTGATTGTTGCGACGACGCTGCTGCCGCTGATTGCGCTGGCGGATACACGCTATGTGTATACGAAAGACGGGAAGTCCCTGAATCTGCGGAGTACGCCCAAGAGCAATACCGGCAACAAGATCGGCAACATTCCCTACGGCACGAAGATCATCGTTCGGGAATACCTGGACGACGGATGGGCTTACGTGAAGTATGGGAAGCGCTTCGGCTACGTGATGAGCAAGTATCTGTGGGAAGTGAAACCGCTGCCCAAGAAGACCCGGACTACTCGCCGGTAATGCCGGCAAGGCTCCGTCAGGAGGCTCACTGCAAAAACCCGGATGACCGATCGGTCATCCGGGTTTTTGCAGCTTATCAAAAGATTACCCTAGGCGAGCTTTTTCGCCAGAAACTATTGTGGTCTGCCCCACAGTGTACGATGGACAAGCCCTGCGCTGAGCTTGCACTTGGCTGCACGGTCTGAGGCTAGTCATCCTTAGGCCCTCCTTGGTCGCACGCTCCGAACTGCAGTAGCCTTTTCAGGAATTCGAAAAAACGAAGAGCATACCGCATTGCAGCGCAAATCGGAAGAAGTTGCGATCTTGAGAGACACTATGGCAAAGGGTTTTCTGCCTAAAAGACGGGCTCATTCCATATAAGCGCCCTTCATGGGGCTGACGGCGTGCTGGGAGTAGAGCTTCAGCAAACCGCAGGTGTATTTGGGCGGCTTGGGCTGCCAGCGGGCCCGGCGTTCCTGAAGAATCTGCTCCATTTCCTCGGGCGTTTTGGGCTGGCCATTCACGCCTACGATGGCAAGCTTCCGGGCGGGAACGTCGATGCGGATGAGGTCGCCCTCCTCCACCAGCGCGATGGGACCGCCTGCGGCGGCTTCCGGGCTGACGTGACCGATGACCGGGCCGCGGCTGGCCCCGGAGAAGCGGCCGTCGGTGATGAGCGCCACGCTGGAGGCAAGCTTGGGATCCGCACAGATGGCCTCGCCGGTATAGAACATCTCCGGCATTCCGCTGCCGCGGGGGCCTTCGTAGCGGATGAAGATCGCGTCGCCGGGCTTCACCTGACCGTTCAGCACGGCGTGGATGCATTCTTCCTCACTGTCGAAGGGACGGGCCAGCAGGGTGGCCTGAAACATATTCTTCGGACAGGCGGTGTGCTTGATGACGCTGCCTTCGGGGGCCAGATTGCCCTTGAGAATGGCGATGCTGCCGTCGGTGCCTTTGGGATGGTCGAAGGAATGAATGATATCCGTCCGTGCAATGGACAGGCCCAGCTCATGGGCCTTCTTTTGCAGAAGCTCGTCGCAGTGCTCATAGAAGCCGCCGCGTTTCAGGTCTTCCAGATTTTCGCCCAGCGTTTTGCCGGTGACGGTGAGAACGTCCAGATGGAGCATGGACTTGATCTCCTCCATGACCCGGGGCACACCGCCGGCATAATAGAAATACTGGGCGGGCCAATCGCCGGAGGGGCGGATATTCAGCAGGTAATGAGCGCCCCGATGCATTCGGTCGAAAGCGTCCGCGTCCAGCTCGAAGCCGAACTCGTGAGCGATGGCGGGCAAGTGCATGGTGGCGTTGGTGGAGCCGGAAATGGCCGCGTGCACCATGATGGCGTTTTCAAAGCTCTTTTGGGTGACGATATCCTTTGCCCGAAGGCCGCTTTCCACCAGCTTCATGAGCTGCGCGCCCGCGTCGTAAGCGGCCTGTTTCAGCTCGGGGGCGGTGGCGGGCATGAGGGCCGTGCCGGGGAGCATCAGACCCAGCGCTTCCGCCATGATCTGCATGGTGGAGGCGGTGCCCATAAAGGAACACGCGCCGCAGCTGGGACAGGCGTGATGCTTATAGTAGTCCAGCTGCTTCTTCGGGATCACGCCGGTCTTTTCCCAGGCATCGAACTTGCCGATCTGTTCCAGCGTCAGCAGTTCGTTGATCTTGCAGGCGGGGTCGTTCACGGTGTATTCCTTCGGCAGGGTATGAGCCTCCATCACGCCGCCGGTGACGACGATGGCGCTCATGTCCTTCAGTCGGCCGATGCTCATCAACATGGCGGGGACGGATTTATCGCAGCTGGCGATGAACACGCCGCCGTCGTAGACGCTGGCGTTGGCCTGCGCCTCGACCAGATCGACCATGGCTTCCCGGTGGGGCAGGGAATAATTGATGCCGTCATGGCCCTGAGCGATGCCATCACACATATCTGTGGCAAAATAACGGGCGGCTTTTCCACCGTGCTCGTTGACCGCGCGGGCGGATTCCCGGACAAACTGATCCAGATGGGCGCTGCCGGGATGGCTGTCGCCGAAGGTGCTTTCGATCAAAATTTGGGGCTTGGACAGATCGTCCGCCGACCAGCCCATGCCGATTTTCAGAGGATCGTTTTCCGGCGCGAGGGCGCGGACTTCCTGAGAACGCAGTTTCATGGCTGTCGCCTCCGAGATGGATTTGGCTGCGCCGGGCGGCGCAGAGTCACTCTATTATAGGAAGGAAAAGAGCGATTGGCAAGGGAAAGATGGGGCAAAAAGGAAAAGAACGGCGGTTCGGATTGCTTTTTTTATGGGTTCGGGCTATACTAAAGAATGAATTACCATGGATTTACTGAGGAGAAGAGGAACGCTATGAAACTTGGTATCGTAGGACTGCCCAACGTGGGAAAGAGCACGCTGTTTAACGCCATCACCCGGGCGGGAGCCCAGGCGGCGAATTATCCTTTCTGTACCATCGAACCCAACACCGGCGTGGTGCCTGTGCCCGACAAGCGGCTGGACGTGCTGGCGGAGATGTATCATCCCAAGAAAGTGACCCCTGCCACCATCGAATTTGTGGACATCGCCGGTCTGGTGAAGGGCGCCAGCAAGGGCGAGGGACTGGGCAACAAGTTCCTGTCCCACATCCGGGAATGCGACGCCATCGTGCATGTGGTGCGGTGCTTCGAGGACGAGAACATCATTCACGTGGACGGCACGGTAGACCCGGCACGGGACATCGACGTGATCCAGCTGGAGCTGGTGCTGGCCGATCTGGAGACCATGCAGCGCCGGGTGGAAAAGGCCAACCGGCTTTTGAAGGGCGGCGACAAGAAGCAGATACAGGAAGTGGAGCTGGGCCAGCGGCTGCTGGCTCATCTGGAGGAAGGCAAGCCCGCCCGCACCTTCTCCATGACGGACGAGGAAAAGGAGATCGTCCACAGCTGGTTCCTGCTGACGGACAAGCCGGTGATCTACGCGGCCAACATTGCCGACAGCGACGTGGGCACGGATGAAAGCCAGCTGCCCTTTGTGCAGGCGGTGCGGAAGATCGCCGACGCGGAAGGGGCGCAGGTCTTCACGGTCAGCGCGCAGATCGAAGAAGAAATCGCCAATATGGAGCCGGACGAAAAAGCGGAGTTCCTGGACGAACTGGGCATTGGCGAAAGCGGACTTGACCGATTGATCCACGCCAGCTACAGCCTGTTGGGGCTGATCTCCTTCCTGACGGCGGGCGAGGACGAATGCCGGGCGTGGACCATTACCCGGGGCACGAAAGCGCCGCAGGCGGCGGGCAAGATCCACACGGACTTTGAACGGGGCTTCATCCGCGCCGAGGTGGTGGCCTTCGACGACCTGCGGACGCTGGGCAGCATGAACGCCTGCAAGGATAAGGGCCTTGTGCGCAGCGAGGGCAAGGATTACGTGATGAAGGACGGCGACATCGTGCTGTTCCGCTTTAACGTATAAGACCGGAAAGGGAGTTTGGGAAATGAGCAGACTGTCCTTCTTTTTCAAGCGGCTGGTGCGCATGGACTGGAAAGCCATGTGGAAGACCACGAAAATTTTGAAGGAGCGGAGCGGCAAGAGCCGTCTGTGGCTTCTGTGCGACATGCTGCGCTGCGCGCTGAAATACAACGCGGGTTACGTGGATTACAAGATCGCCGAAATGTACCGGCTGACCGACGAACAGAAAAAGACCCAGATCACCCGGGGACTGAGCAATACCATCGTCCGCCGGATGAACGACAAGGCCTACTGGTATCTGTTCGACGACAAGGCCACGTTCAATCGGCTGTTCAAGGACGAGGTGAACCGGGACTGGATCGAGCTTTCCGACGAGCTGAGCTTGGAGGACTGGAAAGCGTTCCTTGATCGGAACGACGACCTGATCTGCAAGCCGTTGGAAGGCAGCAGCGGCGTGGGCATTGAACGGCACACGAAGGAAGAATGGCGGGGCCGGGAAGAAGCGTTCCTGCAGGAGCTGCGGGAAAAGAAGATCGGCATTGTGGAGGAACGGGTGATCCAGCATCCGAAAATGGCGGAGATGTGCCCGACCTCGGTCAACACCATCCGCATCGCTACGCTGCTGGGCGACAAAAAGCAGGGCATCGTTTATGCCTTCCTGCGCATTGGCAACGGCAAGGTGATGGACAATGTGGATCAGGGCGGCATGGCGGCCCGAATCGATCTGGAAAGCGGCACACTGCTGACCGTTGGTGCGGACAAGCAGGGCAACACCTACACCGAGCATCCCATGACCCATACGCCGATCATCGGATTCCAGATTCCTTATTTCAAGGAAGCCTGCGATATGTGCCTGAAGGCGGCCCAGAAGGTGCCGCAGATGCGCTTCGTGGCGTGGGACGTGGCTATTACGGAAAAGGGGCCGGTGTTCATCGAGGGCAACAGTTTTCCCAGTCACGCGGTGCCGCAGTTCGCCGCTCATTACCCGGACGGGATCGGCATTATGCGGGAGTTCCGGGAATTTATCGATATTTGAGAAAACAGAAGCAGGGAGCGAACGTGTGGAAAACGCGGGCGCTCCCTGTTTTTTGAATGGGAAAAACGCGGTTTTTGGAATGAAGAGACACAAGGAGACAAACGGAAACATCCGTATACAGAAAACTGTGATATAGTATATCCTGTCAAAGGTGGGGGACAGAAACCGGAGAGGCTGAAAGGCCGTCTCCGGTTTTTGTATGCCGGAAAAGGCGGAGGAAGAAGGCAATGAATGCAGCGGCGGAAAAAGAGCCGGTGTTTGGGACGGATGAAGGGGAAGGGCTGAATGTTGGAAGGAAAAATGAATTTTTGGAAGGGAAAATGGGGCAAACGAAGGGAAACGTTGGCTGCCCGGAGGGTGAGAATATTGCGAGTGAAAGGGATAGGCTGCGAGCGATGGAGATGGCTGGACAGTTGGAATGCGGAGAGAAATGCGGAAAAACGGCAACGGTTGAAGCGGGGCTTGGAAAAGTCGGTCTAAAAAGCGACATATGGAGAGAGACAGCGAAAATCGGCCAAGTGGAACGCGAGCTGGGGTGCAGGGGCACTGTTCCTGCCGGGGAAAATGAGCAAAAAAGCGACACGCGGCGAGAGATAGAGGAAATCGGCCAAGTGGAACGCGAACCGGGGTGCAGGGGGTCACCCTCTGCCGAATTGAGGAACAGGGGTACTGTCCCTGCTGGGAAAAATGACCTAAAAAGCGACACGCGGCGAGAGCAGGGGCAAACTGGCCAACTGGAACGCGAGCTGGGGTGCAGGGGGTCACCCCCTGCTGCGGTTGCGGATGCGGAGGAGGTGCTGGCGGCGCTGACGCGGATTTTGCGCGGAGAGGAAGAAGCGAAAACCAGCGAGGTGCTGCGGGCGGCGGAACTGCTGGGAAAACAGTATGGGCTGTTCGGCGACCGGGAAGGAGCGCCCACAGAAGCCCCGAAGATTGTGATGGACGTGCCGGGACGGGGGGAAAAGAAGTGAACGTGAAGCTGGGAGAAAAAGTGCCGCCGGCGTTCGAGAGGCTGTTCTGGGATATGTATGAGGGACGGCACGACGAGTACTGGCTGAAAGGCGGGCGGGGAAGCGGAAAGTCCAGCTTCGTCAGCCTGATGGCGCTTTGCCTGATGCTGAAAGACCCGGAGGCGAATGTCATCATTTTTCGGAAGGTGGCGGAAAGCCTGCGGGAAAGCGTACTGGCGCAGATGCGCTGGGCAGCGGAGGAAATGGGCATGAATGGGTACTTTCAGTACCGGCTGAACCCGATGGAAATGACCTATCGGCCCACGGGACAGCGCATTTTGTTTCGGGGCGCGGACGACCCGGAAAAGAGCAAGGGCGTGAAATTGCCCAAGGGATATTTCGCACTGCTCTGGTTTGAAGAAGCCAGCGCTTTTCGCGGAATGGAGGAAATACGGACGATCCAGGCCAGCGTGCTTCGGGGGAAAAGGGGCGTGACGGTGCTGAGCTATAATCCGCCGGTCAGCGCCCAAAGCTGGGTGAACGCGGAGGCGCTGAACCCCTGCGAGGGAAGAGTGGTGCATCAGAGCGACTACCGGCAGATGCCGCCGGAATGGCTGGGCGAGACTTTTCTGAAACAGGCGGAACGGCTGAAAAAACGGGACGAACGGGCCTACCGGCATATGTATCTGGGGGAAGCCGTGGGCACGGGAGGAAAGGTATTTGACAATCTGGACGTGCGGGCGATGTCCCGGGAAGAACGGGATCGTTTCCCGGTGCGGTACGCGGGGCTGGATTTCGGATTTGCCAACGACCCGGACGCGCTGGTGCTGTGCGCGTGGGACAGGCGGGGAAAGCGGCTGCTGCTGTTGGAAGAAGCGGTGCAGACGGGGCAGAGCCTAGAAAAACTGGCGGAAAGCTGTCGGGAAATCGCGGGAGAAAAGATCATCCGCTGCGACAGCGCCATGCCGCGGGAAATTGCCGAATTGAGACGGAGAAACGTCAACGCCATCGGGGCGAAAAAAGGGGCGGGCAGCGTGGAGCACGGCATTCGCTGGCTGAAGGAACTGAACGCCATCGTCATCGACCGGGAAAGATGCCCCAAGGCCGCCCGAGAGTTCAGCCTGTACGAATACGCCCGGGGCCGGGACGGGTGCTTCCTGAACGAATGTCCGGATCGAAACAACCACACCATCGACGCAGTGCGCTACGCGCTGGAACCGCTGATGACCGAACGGGTCGTGCGGCTCAGAAAGGGGAGAATCGAATGATCGTGATCGACCGGGAATGGCTGACGGACGGAGAGCCGTCGCCGGAGCTGATCTGGGAAGTGCTGAAGCAGTTCGACGGGGAACGGTTTCGGTTGAACGAACTGAAAGATTATTACGATGGGGAGCACAGCATCTCCGAGCGGTGGCGGGGAAGGGGCGCGCCGAATTACCGGCTCAGTCATGATCTGCCGGGGTACATCGTGGCGATGACCAGCGGCTATCTGACGGGCGAACCCATTCAGTACACGGTCAACGGGGAATGGACGGGCTTTCAGACGCTGCTGGACTGCCTGCGCCGCAGCGCGGCGGGCAGCGTGGACAGCGAACTTGCGGCGGACGCGGCCCTTTACGGCAAGGGCGTGGAAATGTATTACGCCGATGAAAACGCCATGCCGCGGCTTTGTCAGGCGGACGCAAGAAACGCCTTTGTGGTGTACGACAACACCGTGGAGCACAGGCCGGTCTTCGGCGTGATGCTGACGGAACGGCGGAACCGGCATTTTCAGCGGACGGGCCAGCGAATCGAAGTGATGACGGAGGAATGGAACGTCCATTATGAGCGAACCGGCGGAGAGATCCCTCGGGAGACGGGGCGGGAGAGACATTTCTTCGGCGGCGTGCCCATGACCGAATACTGGAATAATCAGCGGGAACGGGGCGATTTTGAAGGCGTGAAAGCGCTGATCGACGCTTACGACGCGCTGCAGAGCGACCGGGTAAACGACAAGCAGCAGTTTACCGACGCATTGATGGTGATCTACGGGGCCACAGTGGAGGAGGACGAAGAAGGACGAAGCGTACAGCAGCGGCTTCGGGAAACGCGAACGCTGGAAATGCCTGCTGCAGACGCGCGTGTGGAGTATCTGACGAAACAGCTTTCCGAAAGCGATACGGAGATCCTGAAGGACAGCCTGAAGGCGGACATCCACAAGCTGAGCTTCGTGCCCGACCTGACCGACGAGGCCTTTGCGGGAAATATCAGCGGCGTGGCCATGGAATACAAGCTGTTCGGGCTGGAACAGCTGATGAGGGGCAAAGAACGCTGGTTCCGGGAAGGGCTGCTGTGGCGGCTTCGGCGGATGGTGTATTTTCTGCGGCTGCGGGGCTGCCGTCTGCCGGAGGCGGAGGAGATCGGCGTGCATTTTTCCAGAAGTCTGCCGGTGAACCGGCTGGAAGTGGCGCAAACGCTGAAAGCCTATGAGGGGTTAGCCCCGAAAAAGCTGCTGGTTGGGCAGGTGCCCTTTGTGGAGGATGCGGAGAAAGCCATGGAAGAAATGGAAAAGGAAAAGAGGAGATAAAAAGAGCTGCCGAAGGGCGGCTTTTTTTATAGAAATAAGTGGAAGGGAGAAAAGAGCATGGAAGAAATGACGGTTCACGAACCCACGGAAATGGAACGGCTGGCGCTGGAACGGGAACAGACGCTGCGGCAGCGGGAGGCGGCGCTGGAGATGCGGGAACGCCGTGCCCGGGCGCAGGAGCTGCTGACCCAGCGAAATCTGCCGGCGGAACTGACGGACTGCCTGAATTTTTCGGATGACGAGAGCCTGGAAAAAAGTCTGAATGCGCTGGAAAAGGCATTTCTGGAACAGGTGGACAAGGCGGTGGGCGAACGGATGAAGGGTGCGGCGCCCCGAAGCGGGGAAGGCACGCTTTATGCCGGTCAGCTTCGGTCGGCACTGGGACTGAAATAAGGAAAAGAAAAAGGAGGAAAAAGAGATGGCTAATTCGATCGCACTATTCAAACAATTTGTGCCGCTGCTGGACGAGGTATACAAGGAGGCCAGCAAGACGGCGGTGCTGGACGGCCGCCCGGAGCTGGTGCAGGCGGGGGCGAACGCCAACGAGCTGGTGATCCCCAAGATGACGATGGACGGCCTGGCGGACTACAGCCGCAACGGCGGCTACGTGGGCGGCGCAATGAACCTGACCAACGAGACAGTGACCTGCAACTTCGACCGGGGCCGTATGTTCGTGGTAGATCACATGGACAACGCAGACACGGCGGGCGTGGCCTTCGGAATGCTGGCGGGGGAATTTATCCGCACGAAGGTGGTGCCGGAACTGGACGCTTTCCGCTTTGCGACTTACGCGGGCGCGGCTGGGGTCGGTTCGGGCAGCGGTACGCTGAACGACGGAGCGGCGGTGGTGGCCGCACTGCGGGAGGCCATCAACGCCATGGACGCGGATGAAGTGCCCATGGAGGACCGGGTGCTGTTTATTACGTCCGGCCTGCTGGGCAAGGTGGAGGATCTGGACACCACCAAGAGCCGGGAAGTGCTGCGCCGCTTCTCCGACGTGGTGGCGGTGCCTCAGACCCGCTTCTATACGGCCATTCACCAGAACAGCGGCACGGTGGTACAGAAGGGCGGCGAGACGGCCAGTGACGAGACGGCGGGCGGCTACGCCAAGGATGAAAGCGGCAAGGACATTAACTTTATGGTGATCCACCGGGGCGCGGTGATCCAGTTTTCCAAGCATATCGCGCCCAAGGTGGTAACGCCGGAACAGAACCCGGACGCGGACGCGTGGAAGTTCGGCTACCGTCAGGTGGGCGTGGCGGATGTGTACGAGAACAAGACCGCCGGTATTTACGTGCATCACAAGGCCTAAATGCGCCCGGAAACAGTGAAAGGAGAGCCGCATGGACAAGCAGAAAGGGCTGGAAGAGCTGCGGCTTCGGCTGGAAATTTCCAATGAGGAGCAGGACACGCTGCTGACGGCGCTTTTGGAGGATGCGGAGCAGTATGCGCTGGGGTATACCGGGCGAAGCGTCCTGCCTGCCGCGCTGGAAGGGGCAGTGCTGGAACTGGCAATCCTCCGCTACCGCCGACGCGGCATGGAGGGGGAAACCGTCCATGGAGAAGGCGGCTTACAGACGACTATGGAAGGGCTGCCTTCGGCGTTGGAAAAGCTGCTGAATCGCTACCGAAGAGCGAAGGTGGTCTGATGGGACTGAGCCGCGGAAGAATGAGAAGACTATGGCTTCATCAGCCCAAAGCACAGCGGATCGCGGACGGTATGGAACCGGCCTTTGAGACGGAGAGCGTCGCACTGCTGGGAACGATCCAGCCGTTGGAAGGAACAACGACAGCAAGGCTCTACGGCGAAGAAAGCGCGGAAATGTCGCTTTTATTGACGGAGGAAAAGACGGAGCTGAAAGAAGGTGTGGGGATCGCGCTGGAGGCGGCGGGAGAATGCCGGTTCCGCATCGCGGCACCGCCGGAACGCTGGAAGACACATCAGCAGGCGGTTTTGAAAAGCATCTAGGAGGCATGGATGGGACTGGAAAAAGTGGGGGCGGCGATAGCCGCCGGTGCAGCGAGCGCCGTGGAACGGTTGTGCATGGAAACTGCGGAAAATGCGAAGGCGTTATGTCCGGTGGGATCCGGAGAATTGAAAGGCAGTATCGCGCCGCAGGTCATGGGCCCTTCGGGAAGCGTAGCCGCCGGGGCGGGCCATGCCGCCTATGTGGAGCTGGGAACCTGGAAAAAGGAGGCCCGGCCTTTTTTATTGCCCGCTTTTGCCATGACGAAAGAAAAAGCGGCGGAGGAAATCGCCCGGGAGATCAGAAACGCGATTCGGGAGGGATGAACTTGGGCGTGAAAGGAGAGACACGGCGCATTCTGGAAGCACTGGGGAGCGTCGAAACGCTGAAAAACGTCAGCCGCAGCTGGCCCCGCCAGCAGGCGGCGCTTCCCTGCGCGGTGGTGACATTGGCCGGGGAGCGACGGGCAGACGAACGGGATGGGGCCGAGTATCTGACGGAAACGGAATACTATGTGCGCTGCTTTGCCCGGACGGGAACGGAAGCGGATGAACTGGCTCCGAAAATTCGGCGGGAGATGGAAAAACTGGGCTATCAGCGGGAATTTGCCTGGGAAGAAAGCAGTGAAGCGGTTTTTCAGCGGGTGGAACGGTACAAAAAGTGGATCGGATAAAAGAGAGGAGAATGAGAAAATGAGCCAGAAACGAGCGGCAACGGGATTCAAGGGCATCGCGCTGGCCCCGGTGACGGAGAACACGCTGACCAGCTACAAAACCTCGGCGGCGGAAAGCCTGCCCTACGCGGGCAGCATGAGCCGCACCTCCAAGGAGAGCAGTACCGACCTGTACTATGACGACGACCTGTACGCCCAGATCAAGAACGTGATGGGCGAGGACGTGGAACTGCACATGGCGGAGGTGCCGCTGGACCGGATGGCCGATCTGGGGCTGGGCGCCTACGACGAAACCAGCGACACGCTGGAGGCGGACTTCAACGCCGCCGGGAAGGAGTACGCCCTGCGCTTCGTGGTGGACACGGTCAGCGGCCTGCCCTTCTACTTCAACTACCGGCTGTTCCAGCTGACGGGCATCAAGTTCGACAACTTCACCACCAAGCAGGACAGCGTGACCGTGTGCGAGGTCATCATCACCGGCGTGTTCAAGCGGCCCAACATGGCGGGCCTTGCGCCGTGGGCGGTGATGCAGCTCAAGGACGACAAGAGCAATCAGGCCAAGTGCACGGCCTTCATCACGGCGGCGGAGACGAAGCCGGCCACTTAAAAAGCAGGCCGGGGGACGGAAAACCATCCCCCGGCGCTTTCTAAGGACGAACAAAAGGAGGCCCCATGACGCGCTCGGCAGAGTACTGGAAACGGCGGGCGGAAGCCAACATGGACGGCGTGCAGCGGGGCGCGGAGCAGCGCCTTGCACGGCTGGGCAGGGCCTACCATCAGGCGGCGCGGGAGCTGGAAGGCGAGGTGCAGCGCATCCTCGGCACGTACGCGAAGCGCTTTGACCTGACCCCGGAGGAAGCCGCCGCCGCGCTGCGGGAGCCCGCCGACGAGGAAAGCCGGGCTTACGGCTACCGCGTCAGCCGGGCGGAAGCGCTGGAAAAAGCCATCCGGGAGCGGCTGAACGGGCTGGGGGCACGGCTGGAACGGGAGACTGCCGCCCAGCGGGAATGGACGGCCTCTAAGAGCTACCAGAGCGCCCGGAAGATGATGCGGGACATGACCGGCGGGGTGGTGAGCCAAGCCGTGCCCGATCTGCAGGGACTGCTGCGGGCCATGGACACCGCGTGGTCTGGCCGGAACTACTCCGCCCGCATCTGGCGCAACACGGACTATCTGGCGCAAATGCTGGAAGACGAGATCGAAGCCGCCTTTTTAAGCGGCAAGAGCGTCCGCCGGATGGCGAACGTCATCATGGATCGCTTCGGCGTGGGCTACCGGGCGGCGGAATGCCTGATGCGGACGGAGACCAGCTACGTGCAGAACCAGACAGCCGCCCAAAGCTACCGGGACGCGGGCTGCACGGACTACGAAATTCTGACCGCCAGCGACCGGCGCACCTGCAGCCGCTGCGCCGCACAGAACGGCAGGCGCTACCCCTTTACGGCCATGCAGGCGGGGGAGAACGCCCCGCCCTTTCACCCGAACTGCCGGTGCACGATCTTGCCGGTGGTAGGGGAAGAAGAGCGGCTGGCGAAAAAGGCCGGGCAGGAACTGGGCTTTGCCGTTGCAAAGACGGGGGAAAGTGGTATAATAAAGGTGAAAAATTCTGACCTTCCCAACGGCCTGCCGATCAAGGGAACGCCAAATTCGACGGTTGATAAAACGGACGACAGCGGCGTGACGCTTCAGCGCAGACTTTATGGAGAAGACGGTCTTGCGTTGACGGACTACGACGTTTCAGACCATGGCTTGCCGCATTTGCATCCGACCGGTGCGCATAAGCATATGTACAGTCATGGCAGACGGCCGGTAAGAGGAAAGCCGGAAAAGCTGTCGAAGGAAGAGCTGGAACAGAATTCGGACATCATCAAGGACGGTGAAAATTACCATGACAAGGGCTGAATTTGTTGAGAAAATTGAAAACGGCTCCGACATCATGTTTGACGTGCGGGGAAAGCATTTCACGATCTTGACATGGCCTGACGATGGGATTGCCATTGATGAGCAGTATCCGAACGACGGAAATGTAAAATACTTCAGAACTGCCGAAGAACTGGTAGACGGATTTTTTGTCGACGGGAAACCGATTGCTAATATTGCCGATGAAATCAGAATTACGGAATATACCTGATGAGGATGAAACAGATGAGTGAGCCGAGCCGCATTCAGACGAGAGAAGGCATCAAAGGCGTTGAAAAAGCCATTGCTTTAGAAGCTGCGAAGGGTTATTGCACCCGGCATGGCTATTCCATGCATAAGCTCGCCGAAAACAGGTTCCATCTGATCGGCGGCGTGGCCGTGTTCTCTGTCCCAAGTCCTGTGAAGCCAAATGGACTGATGAATGACAGAGAAACCCAACCATTGCCGACGCTGATTCTTCGTCAGGAAGACGGAAAACTAACGTTTGAAACCACCGAATATACCGAAAAATACCTGAAATAACAAGACCCAGAAAATCCTGACCGCCACGCCGAAAGGCAAGGCGGTTTTTTCATACCCATTTTGAAAAAAGGAGACGAGCCATACATGACAAGCAAGAACAGCGCGACTCTTTCCCTGCCCAAGAGCAGGATGGTGCGGGGGTACGAAATTCGAAAGATGCCCATTGGGGCGTTTCTGGAGGCGTGCAGCCTGCTGGAGGAGCTGCCGGGGACGGCGCTGCGGCTTTTGTTTCCCGAGAAAAAGGAAGGGGACATTCTGGCGGAGCTGGCCGGGCTGGACAAGGACAAGCTGCAGGAGCTGTTCCTGCGGGCGCTGGCGGTGCTGCCGGGGGAAATGGTGCGGCTGTTCGCCCGGCTTAGCGGCGTGGAGGAACAGGCGCTGCTGGAAGACGCGCGCATCGGGCTGGACGGCCTTGGCGAAATGGCCGAGGCGTGGCTGGAGGTCAATGGGATCGAAAATTTTATCAAAACCATGGGAGCGCTGGGGAAAAGGGCGCAGGCTCTCATGGGCGGAGCGAGCACTGGTTCCAGGGGCTGATCGCCGCGGCGCTGAGCATCGGCATCAGCAAGCGGGAGCTGCTGAACGATTACTACATGGACGAGATCGGGCCAATCTTTGAGGAATGGAACCGTCTGCATGACCCGAACCGGGAGGAGACGGAGGAGGTGGAGGCGGCGGACTTCCTCGGGGGCGAAGGAGAATGGCTGGAGTGAGGGAAGGAGGGGAGAACAAGAATGACGATCGATGAATTGACCGTCAAAATTACGGTGGCGGCGGAAGAAGCGGAAGCGGCGTTGGATGCGCTGCTGGAAAAGGTGCGGGCGTTTCAGGAAAAAACGGGACTGGCGCTGCAGCTGGATGCTGGCAGCTGGGACAGTCAGTTGGCGGAAACGGGTGAAGGCTTTCAGCAAGCCGGAGAACAGGCGGAGGCACTGGCGGACAAGCTGCGTCAATCGACGGAAACGGCGTTGGCGCACAAAGGGGCTTTTGAAGAACTGGGCAGCGAGGCGCAGAAGATTCGAGAAGGATTCCAGCAAAACGAAAAAAGCGTTCAAGGTCTGGTACGACAGCTGGCAGAGCTGGGCCGTCAGCGGGAAGCGTTGAACCAGCTGAAAAATCTATCCGCCCAGTTGAAAAACTGCGAAAAGGGCGGAGAAGGTTATCGGAAAACATTAACGCAGATCCAGCCGGTGCTGAAGAAGGCGGGAATTTCAACGGAAAATCTCGGCAAGGGCATGGAAGGGCTGGACGATGCGGTCACCTCCGCGGAAAAGAGCATGGGCAGCGCCGCAAACGGGATCGCCGGGAAACTGGAAGGCGTGATTCGGTGGGCGGAACAGACGAAGCAAAGTCTGACCATCAGTGGAAGCGTCAACGTGGATACCAGCCCGTCGATTCAAGCGTTGAACGGGCTGATCGCCGTGGCACAGACGGCGCTGGCGTTGCTGAACGCTTTGGGATTGGGCGGCGGCACAGGGAAAAGCGTCAGCCGAGGCGGTGGCGGCGGAGGCGGGAACAAGGCGGAAGAAGCCGAGAAAAAGGCCGAGGAAGCCCGAAAGAAGGCCCTGCAGGCAGACTACGACCGCATCGAACACCGGCGGCACCTGAACGAGATCAGTCTGGAGGAGGAACTGGCCGGGCTGGAAGAAATCCGCCGGAAGCACCAGATGACCGCCGAGGAGATCATGGCATGGGAAGAAAAGGTGTACGATCTCAAGAAGGAGATCAGGGAGCGGGACGCGGACAGCATCGATCAGCTGGCGGACGGGGTGGTCTCCGCACTGGAAAAGCGCTACGAGGCCATGCGGGACGCGGAGATCGAGCGGCTGGACAAGAGCCGGGAGGCGTGGGAGCAATGGCGGGATGACAGCGTTGCGGCCATTGAAGACCAGATCGCCGCGCTGGACCAGCTGGCCGACACCGAGGACGAGGAGAAAAAAAGCGCCGAGGAGTTGCGGAAGATCGAAAAACTGCGCCGGGAGGTGGAGTACGAGCAGGACGCGTACAACCGGCAGAAATTACAGCAGCAGCTGGACGAGGCGGTGGCCAGCCGGGAGGAACGGCTGCGGAAGCTGGAATTAAAGCAGCAGAAGGAGGCCCTGCAGGAGGAGATCGAGAAGATCAGAGATCAGGCCTCCGAGAAGATCAAGGAGCTGGACGGGGAGCAGGACGCCATCGAGAAGGCCTACGAGGAACGGCTCAAGGCCGCCAGCCTGCAGGCTGAGGCCGAAAAGCTGCTGATGACCAAAAGTCAGGACGAGATCATGGACCTGCTGTACGAGTACGTGCCCGAATACGACGCGCTGGGCAAGAGCATGGGCGAGAAGCTGCTGGAGGGCTTCCAGAGCAAGGTGGGGAGCATCACGGATTGGTTCCGCGGCTTTAACGACCAGCTGGCCCGGATGCAGGAGGAGCTGGCGGGCAGCCTGAACGCCGCCACCGACCGATTCTACGAGAGCCGCCGGGACACCGCCGGCCAGAGCGGGCAAAGCGGCGCGCCGGTGGTGCAGCAGACGGTGAACTTCTATGAGCCGGTGGAAAGCCCCAGTCAGGTGGCCCGGAGGATGGAGAACGTGAACGACCAGCTGGGGATGATGATGGCGTAGCGCGCTGCGGCGGGCGTTTTTTCATGGTAAAATAAAAAAGGAACGGGAAACCGTGCCGCGACGGAGGGCAACACCGAAATCCTGTGAAGGAAGGAGGTGAGGCCCAAGGAGGGGGCGAAGCCCCGAGGGCTGAGAACGCCGCGAAACGGAACCGCAAGCCCGAAGCCCGCGACGGCCCGAAAGGCCGGGGTGGGCCGAAAAGAAGGTTCCGCGAAGCGGAACGAGGGGCGAGGACAGCCACGAAGTGGCTCCGCAAGCCCGAAGCCCGCGACGGCCTGAAAGGCCGGGGTGGGCCGAAAATGCAAGAGATACTTTTTGAGATACTAAGTGCTGCCGTTGCCGCCTGTGCGACGTTCATTGGCTGGATTTTGGCAAAAAGAAACGGCCACGATGGTGAAGATCGTGACCGCTAAGCAAGCAAAGGTCATGTCAAAACCCTTTGCACCGTTATTATAGCATGGGAAAAGACAAAGTCAAACGAAAGCGTCAGGCAATCGTCGGGCGCTTTTTGTATTGGGGGAAAGGGGGATAACCCATTCAGAAACTGATCTACGAGAACCTGCACGGCGAGACGGCCGTGTTTTTTCATGCGCCGTGGGTGCTGGGCCGGGTGAAGGGCGTGGGCATGAGCGACGTGAAGGTAGTGGCGGCGGAAGGGGCCTACCAGCAGGGGGAGAGCGTTACCGGCCTGCGGCGGGAAAGCCGGACGGTGAAGGTGACGCTGCACCTGCTGGCCCCTTCCCGGCAGGAGATGTACCGGCTGCGGGCGGAGCTGCTGGGGGTCCTCAGCCCGGACAAGGCCTTCGACGGGACGAGGCGGGCAAGGCTCCTGTATGAAAACGACTTCGGCCGGCGGTGGACGTGGGCCGTGCCGGAAAGCGGGCTGGACTGGGGCCAGCGCAGGCAGAACGCTCAGCCGTCGCTCAGCCTCAACTTCCGCTGTGAAAGCCCCTACTGGTACGGCATGACCCGGCAGGAGGCGGTGTTCAAGGCCAAAAAGGCCGGGTTCACCCTGCCCATGAAAATGCCGCTGGGGCTGGGCAGCAAGTCCTTCGTGTGCCAGGTGGACAGCGCCGGGAACGCGGAAGCGCCCGCCGAGATCGAGATCACCGGGGCGGGGGAGATGCCCACGCTGGTGAACGAGTCCACCGGGGAGAAAATTTGTCTGGTGCAGCCTTTGCCCGAGGGGGACACGCTGGTGCTGGACACCGACCCCGCCCGGCTGAAGGTGCGCATCCGCCACGGGGACGGCAGCGAGGAAAACGGCTTCGGCTACCTGAGCCCGGAAAGCTCGGTGGCGGAGTTCGGGCTGCGGCCCGGCGAAAACCTGCTGCACTACGTGCCCCAGGGGGACGGCAGCCGCAGCGTGATCCGGGTGCGGTGGTTCGACTGCTGGGAGGGGGTGTGATGATGCATTCCCTGATGATGGCGGGGCCTGACCTGCGGCTCCGGGGCGAATTGCCTCTGTATGGAAGCCTGCGGTTCAAGCGGTGCTTCTGGGAGGTGGGCAGCTTCCAGCTGACGGTGAAGCGGGGAACGCCCGGCTGGGACAGCCTGAGCCGGGAAACGCTGCTGTACCTGCCGGAGAGACCCGAAACGGCGCTGCTGGCGGAAAAGATCACCGTGGACGAGGAGAAGGTCACAGTCAGCGGCGTGCCCCTGAAGGGCCTGTGCAAGCGGCGCATCTGCGTGCCGCAAAGCGTGCAGGGCGACCAGTACGACGGCTTCGGGTGGGATCGGTTCACCGGGGACGCGGAAAGCGCGTACCTGCACTACGCCGCGGCCAACCTGACCGACCCGGAGGATGCGAAGCGGAAAATTCCCGGACTGGTGCTATCGGAGAACCGGCACCGGGGAGCCGTGCTGCCCTGGCAGGCCCGGTTCGACAAGCTGACGGAGGTGTTCGCCGACATCGGCAGCGCCACGGGGCTGGGGTGGGACGTCGTGCCGGACTGGAAAGCCGGGGTGCTGCGGTTCGTGGTGACGGAGGGCGTCGACCGAACCATCGGCAGCCGCCGGGCGGTGCTGTCCCGCCGGCTGGGCAACGTGGACGGGGCCAGCTGGACGGAGGACGGCACCGCGGAGGTGGGCACGGTGTACGCCGGGGGCAGCGGCGAGGACGAGAACCGGCTGATCCTCAGCGTGGGTAACACGGCGGAAGGACTGGCCCGCCGGGAAGGCTGGGCCAGCCTGAACGGGGTCAGCGACGTTGACATGCTGCGGCTGGGGGCCGAGCGGAAGCTGTCGCCCCGGAAGGACAGCGTGACGGCGGAGCTGCTGGACAGCGGCCTGTGCCGGTACGGGCGGGATTATGACCTGGGGGACGTGGTGACGGTGGTGGCCGACGACCGGCAGATGAACGCCCGATTGACGGCGGTGGAGGAGACCTATGAGGACGGAAAGCGGACGCTCAAGGCTACCTTTGGGGAAGGGCCGGTGACGTTGACGGGGCTGATTCGGGAGAAGTTGCGGGGGAGTATTGCCTAGAGCGGAGGGAAAAGATGGCAAAGGAATTTTACGGGTATTTCGACAGTCTGGTAGAGGACGAACGGGAGTACGACGCGGCGCAGTTCGCCCATATCCTGCGGGCGGGGATGGGGAATGGCGTCACCAGCCACGCCGGGGGCGGGCTGCAGGCGACGGCCCCCGGAACGGGCATGACCACGCAGGTGAGCCCCGGCGGCTGCGTGGTGAACGGGTATCTGTTCGTGCTGGAGGACGACGGCGGCGGGGTCAGGAGCTTCAGTCACCAGCCGTCGGCGGCCAGCGACCGCTGGGACAGGATCGTGGCGCGGCTGGACACGTCCGCCGCCCAGCGGAAGATCACGCTGGAAGTGCGGGCCGGAACGCCAGGGGCCGACCCCGAGCCGCCCGCGCTGGAGCGGGACGGGAACGTGTACGAGCTGGCGCTGGCAAAGGTGAAAATTCGCGCCGGGGCGGAGAGCATCGAGACGGCGGACGTGGTGGACGAACGGGCCAACGCAGAGGTGTGCGGCTATGCCGTGCCGGTGTGGCTGCAAGGACTGACGGGCTTTGACCCGGACGAGATGGAGGCGGAAGTGGGCCGCAAGGCCGTGACGGCCTTCTACACTGCCACGCTGACCGCCGCCGGGTGGACGGGCAGCGCCGCGCCCTACGTGCAGGAGGCGGCCGTGGAAGGACTGCTGGGCAGCGATTCGCCCATTGTGGCGGTGAGCATGGAAAACGCCACCACCGACAACTACGAAGCCATCACGGAAAGCTGGGCGAACGTGAGTACCATCGACGCGGGGGACGGGAAGATCACGGCAAAGTGCTTCGGGGAGAAACCGACAGCGGATCTGACATTGTTAATTAAGGTGGTGCGTTAGTGTGGCAGAGTGTTTGCTTTTGAAAAGCGGAGGACAGACGAAGAAATTACCGGTGCTGAACGCCAGCTACCCGGCCAACGTGACCAACTGGCAGGGGGAACAGGCCACGTTCCGGGTGGAAATCGCCACAGCGGGCGTGCCGGCGGAATACACGTACCAGTGGTACCGGGACGGGGCGAAGTGGACGGAAGCCACGAAAGCGACCGTCAGCTGGAGCAGTGCGGCGGTTGGCAGCCACAGCATCTACTGCGTAGTGACGAACAAGGCCGGGGAAGTGACCAGCCGGGTGGCCACGCTGACGGTGAAGAACCCCAACATGACCTACACCTACAGCGGCAGCCATGAGAAGATCGACGACGGGAGCGGCAACTGGCGCATCAAATTCAAGAGCAGCGGCACGTTGAAATTTACCAACCTTGGCAAGTGGGACGGCAAGCTGGACGTGTTCTGCGTGGGCGGCGGCAGCGCGGGCGGCAGCGGCAGCTGGGACGCGGGCAACGGCTACGGCAAGGCGGGCAGCGGCGGTTACACCAAGACCCAGAAGAGCATTCAGGTGACGGCGAATACCGCTTACAGCATCGTGATCGGCGCGGGCGGACAGAGCGCCTTTGCGCCTGGCGGAAGCACCAGCGCATTGGGCGTGACGGCGAACGGCGGTACGAAGCTGGGAGGCGGCAGCGGCGGCGGCGCTTATGGCAATACTCAGGTGAACAACGGCGGCTCAGACGGCGGCAACGGCGACCCGCAGAACGCCGCCAACATCGGAATCGACCATTGGGGTTCCCCCGGCAAAGGGCAGGGGACGACCACGCGGGAGTTTGGCGAATCCACCGGCACGCTGTACGCGGGCGGCGGCGGTGCTGGCGGCAACGGCTCCGCACAGGCCACTGGCGGCAGCGGGGGCGGCGGCAACGGAGCGTGGAACGGAAACCAGCCCACCAGCGGCGCGGCCAACACCGGCGGCGGTGGCGGCGGCATGTACTATGGCCTGACGAACGTCGGCAAGGGCGGCAGCGGTATTGCCGTTATCCGAAACCACAGATAAGGAGACAGAAACGAAATGAAAAAGGCTATGTTGTCTCAGCCCATGGCAGGCAAAACCGAAAAGGAAATCGTGGAAACCCGCGAACGCGCTATTGCGGCGCTAAAGGAGCGCGGTTATGAGATCGTCAACACCCTCTTTACGGACGAATGGTACAGCGACGAAGCCATGAAAGAACGCGGCGTTGTGCAGATTCCGCTTTGCTTTCTGGCGAAAAGCCTTGAAAACATGAGCCTATGCCATGCTGCCTACTTCTGCGCTGGCTGGGAAAATGCCCGTGGTTGCCGCATCGAGCATGAAGCGGCGAAGGCATATGGACTTGAAGTCCTTTACGAGGAGGAGTGACAATGGCAAACGAGACGTTTTACGCACTGGTGGAAAACGGCGTGGTAACGAATGTCATGGTGCTGTACCCGCCCAGCGAGGCAGAATTTGCGGGGGCGGTGCCCTGCGGGGAGCTGCCTGTGGCTGTCGGCGACACCTACGACGGGGAGCATTTTTACCGGGGCGGCGAAAAGCTGGACAGTCCCTTTGCAGTGGCGCAGCAGGAGGCCCAGACATTGAAAGAGGACATCCCCATGCTGAAAGCCCAGATCCAGGCGATCAGCGACCGAAACGATTTTGTGGAGGACTGTATCGCCGAAATGGCGACGGTGGTGTATGGAGAATAAATGTGGAGGGTGCCGAAGGCACCGAGCCGTGAGCACGCCCCAAAGGGGCAGCGCAGCGGCGAAGCCTGCAACGCCCCGCAGGGGTGGAGCAGGCCGAAAGGAAGGGTGCAAAGCACCGAGCCGTGAGGACATGGCGCAGCCATCCGCAGCGGCGAAGCCCGTAACGCGCCGCAAGGCGTGGAATGGGCCGACAAAGGCGATTGCAGCAATTCAGCTGTTCGCAATAAAAATTATCTTTGGAAAGGAATGGTGTATCATGATGGCGATGTTCTTTGCGCAGCGGGTGATTCTGGGGAAGACCACGTTTGAGCAGGTGCCCAAGGCCCTGAAAGCGGGCGTTGCGGAAGTGCTGATCGACAGCGGCCTGCCGGAGCTGGTGCCGACCGAGTACGGCGGCACGGCGGACGGGGAGTAAGGGAGAAACGTGGTCTGCGACGGCCCGAAGCGAAGCCCACGACCCGCCGTAAGGCGTGGGCGTAGGCCGAAAGGAAGGGGGCCGAAGGCCCCGAGCCGTGAGCACGCCCCAAAGGGGCAGCGCAGCGGCGAAGCCCACAACGCGCCGTCAGGCGTGGAGTGGGCCGAAAAAGGGGACGGATGAAGTTCATCCGTCCCTCTTTTTTCAGAGAGGAAGGGAACCAATGAGACCAACAGGAAAAATGGCCGCTGCTGCGGCGGTGGCGCTGGCCCAGAGCTACCACAGCTATCAGGAGATGGACTGTCAGGCCCTGATCGAACAGGCCGTGCGGAACGTGGGCGGCCAGATGGACTACCGGGGCAGCAACCACATGGCGCGAAGTGCGGCGTGGCTGGGGAACCTTGAGAACGCACGAGCCGAGGGAAAACTGGTGCCGGGGGCGCTGCTGTTTATCCATGAGGACGACGAAAGCGGCCTTCCGGCCCGGTATCAGGGGGACGGCTTCGGGGACTTCTCCCATGTGGGCATGTACGTGGGGGAGAAGGCCCTGACCGACACGGACAAAAACGGCCAGCGCCGGGAATGCGACGTGGTGCACAGCTCCCAGAGCATGGGCCGGGTGTGCGGCTCCACGCTGCAAAACGGATGGACGCACGTGGGCTGGGCCAAAGAGATCGACTACGGCGCGGAAGTCAAGCCGGGGGTCACGCTGGGCGCGGAGATCGGGCAAGAGGAGAAAGTGACCGGCGCGGCGGAGCCGGTGCTGGGAGACGCAAAGAGCGCCTTTTCGGCGGTAGTGCGTACGCCAGACGGGAACCCGGTCAAACTTCGGAAACGTGCCTGCAAGACGGAAAATCTGTACTGGAAGGTGCAAAACGGCGAGACCGTCCTTGTGGAGCGGCAGAAGGGCGAATGGTCGCTGGTCACAGCCATCTGCACCGACGGCGTGCGCCGCCGGGCGTGGATGATGAGCCGCTATCTGGAGGGTTAGGCCGATGGAAGCGCTTTTGGACTGGCTGGAGAAACACTGGGGCTGGCTGCTCCCGCTGCTGGCCTCGTGCATCAAGGTGAAGCCCATGGAGGTCTCGCCCATGGTATGGCTGCTTCGGAAGATCGGCAACGCCCTGACCGGCGATCTGCGTCAGCAGCTATCTGAGATGGACAGCAAGATCGACCGCAACGAAATGGACCGCATCCGCTGGGAGGTGCTGGACTTCGCCAACAGCTGCCGCAACAAAAAGCAGCACACGAAAAGCGAGTTTGAGCACATCATCGACCTGAACGAAAAATACGAGATGCTATTGACGCGCACCCGGGAGAGCAACGGCGTTTTCGAGGAGGACTATCGGTACATTCGGGACATCTACCGGGAATGCTGCGAGGAAAACAAGTTTATTGCCTGACAGGGCAGAAAAGGAGGAAAGGAAACATGAAGATCAACTGGACGGTCCGACTGAAAAACAAGGTATGGCTGGCGACGTTCCTCAGTTTCATCGTCAGCACGGTATACCAGTGGCTGGGGTACTTCGACATTGCCCCGGCGGTGACGCAGGACGCGGTGCTGCAGCTGGTGACGGCGGTTTTGCAGGTGCTGTCCCTGCTAGGGCTGATCGTAGACCCCACCACGGCGGGCGTGGCTGACAGCCAGCGGGCGTTGGGATATGAAGAACCTTACCAGCAGGGGGCCGGCGCTGCAGCGGGCAAGCGGGAACGGGAAGAAAAGAACTTGTAAAAATGGACGCGGCATCTCTTTTCAAAAAGCATCCATCGCGGATATAATAAAAAGGGAGGGATGCAAAATGAAACGAACAGGCCGGTGGGCTGTTTGTCTGCTGATCGCACTGCTGTTCTGGATAGCGTGTCCGGCAGGAAATGCAGAGGATCAGATTCAGACTTATTTTTTGAACGTGGGGAAGGCGGATGCGATCCTGCTGCGGCTCAATGGGCAGGACTATCTGGTGGACACGGGCACCAAGGAAAGCTACGATCAGATGGAGGACGCGCTGCGGATGCTGGGCGTGGACAGGCTGGCGGGCGTTATCATTACCCATACGGATAAAGATCACGTGGGCGGGTTGAAAAAGCTGCTGAAAAGTGAAATCGACGTAGAACGAGTTTATGCCGGAAAGCTGCACAGCGAAAAAAGCGACGAGGATCATCCGGCATACAGCGCCGCTGAAAAGCGGAACGTTCCCTTTACATGGCTCGGCGCGGGAGAGAAGATTCAGGTGGGAGAATGCGTGATGGACATTCTGGGGCCGCTGTCGCTGGATGCGGAGGACGAGAACAACAACTCGCTGGTTCTGAATGTGGAAACGCCCGAGGGGAATTTTCTGCTGGCGGGCGACATGACCCAAATGGAGGAGGAAGAACTGCTGAACGCGGGCGTGATCCCACGGGCAACGGTGCTGAAGGTAGGGCACCATGGCCGCGACGACGCAACCGGGAAAGCGCTGATGGCGGCCGTTCGGCCTCAATGGGCGATAATCTCCACCAGCAGTCAGGAACGGCCCGACACCCCGGCGGCGCAGGTGACGGAAACGCTGGCATTGTTTCAAGTGAAAACAGCGGTTACGCAGGACGCGCAGGTGGGGATCCTGGCGGAGTTGGAAAATCAGACGGCTACCGTATGGCGGGTGGACTGGGACGGAAAGCACCCTCTCGAAAAATAAACATAGGATGACCTGACGGGGAAAACCCGCCGGGTCATTTTTGCCATAAGGAGGAATGTTTATGCCCTGTACGCCCTCCAGGCCCTTTCCGCCGCCAAGGCCGCCCGGATATCGTCCGCCGCCGCCCTTTCCGCCGCCGAAACCCTGCCGGGATAAGATGGAAAGTGTGTTGCTGCCGAAGATCGCCGCGTGGGATTGTTGCCGGCTCCCATGTCTTTCTACGGAACTTCGTCTGGAAGAAATGCCTTGCTGCGCCGAGGGGCCGTGCCGTCTGCTGATGGTGCAGCAAAGCGGCGCACAGCCGTGGTGGGAACCTGTTAAGCAGCCCTGCGGCGACCGTAGAATGCATGTGTGCGTCAGGATCCCGGTATGCTGTCAGGTGATGGACGCTTGCGAGCGTTTGCACAGCGCGTCCGCCGTTGTGAAGGTGGAAACGGCGCTGCGGCTGAGCTGTCCGCCGTCGGAATGCTGGCGGTATCAGCTGGTAATGATCCCCTATGTGCGGCTTTTGGAGGCAGAGTGCTCCGGGGATTGCGGGATGTTTTGCGCCCGGTTGGAGGTACAGTTGGAGTGGTATCAGTTGCGGCCGGAGGTCTGCGGGATGCGCCGCCCGGAGCCGCGATGCCCGGAACTGCCGCTGTATCCGCCGCCGATTCAGAGGGATTGTTCCTGCGGATGTGAGACGGGATGGCCGAGACAAAGATGAAGTAAACAGCTCCCGCCATGCTTTGAAAAGAATGGCGGGAGCCAGAAGCTCGAAGGAGCCTTAAAGGGAGCGAACAGGATCGTTCCGGGTTTTGGAAAAGACACGACGCGTTCTGTCAACAAGCTCCGAAATGGTTCCGCAGCCGAAATCCGCCACCACGGTGCGAACAGTATCGTGAAGAGGCTCCATCCAGCGGGAATCAACGGCGGAGAGGCCTATGGCAGCTCCAACAATGCTTCCGGCCGTGCCAGCGTTGCAGTCCGTGTCCGTGCCGCAAAGAACGGCGGTAGTGATTGTGCGCGTATAGTCCAGTTTTCCATGAAGCAGCGAAAGAACCACAAAGCTGAGGTTGTTCAGCGTGCTGCCGAAGGGCAGATGACCATAGCGGTCGTAGATCGCCCGGCAGGTCGCCTGCCAGTCGTCATACTGAGCATAGTGAAGGCGAACGAAGGAAACGGCTTCGGCCAAACGGGAACGGGCGGGAATGACGGAAAGCCCCGCATCCAGAATTTGGCTTACGGTGACGTTTTCACAGAAAGCAGCACTGATGCAGGCGGCAACGAACATGGCTCCGTACAAGCCGTTTTTGGTCAGCGTCAGCCGGTTGGCATTCCGGGCAAGAATGGCGGCGCGGCGAGGATCACCGGGACTGATATAGCCCCAGAAGTCGGCGCTGATCTGACCGTCGATGCACTCACGGAACGGATTCTGCATCAGGCGGAGTTCCGGCAGCAGGGCGGGCAGAGCCGCCGTTTCACTCAGACGAACCAGATGATAATAAGCCTGACGGGAAGAACACCAAAGCCAATGGTAGGGAACCTGATCAAGAAGACGGCTGGCCAAATCCCCCAGTGTAAAGTCCAGCCCATGTTTTTCCGCCAGAAGCAAAGAAAGGATGGTATAGTGAATATCATCATCCGGCTGCACAAAGGTCACATGGCCGCGGGTGGAGGGAATGCAGTCCTCCCGAAGGCGAAGATCGAGAACAGGAGAATATTCCGGTACCCAGTCGTTTAACGGATAGGCATTTACGCTTTCCAGATATTTTCTGATTGCTTGGTCATCGAAGCCCATTTCCAGGGGCTTCCCCAGTACGACCGCAGCACAGCGGCCATACCACGCGCCGGACAGCCGGTCGTCGTAACTTTTTTCCTGAAATAGGACGGCGGGGACGGATGACGCAAACGCAAAAATTTGGTGAGCCTCGTCTGGCTCTTCATAGGGATAATCCGTCCGAAGGCCTTTTTTACGAACCGCCCAGAGAGTTTCATAGGCCGACTTCCAAAAGGCGTCGTCCTCCGAATGGATCTCCTGAGAATGACCGGCAATGGGAAGGTAGCGGGATTGCTCCGCAGGAGCGTCTCCTACGGGATAGCCTTCCTCACGAAGCTGCTGATATTCCTCCAAAAAAAGATTTTTCCAATTGGTAGCGCCCGGCATGAACATTCCTCCCTTTTTTTCTGTCAGCATCATAATGCTTTTAGATTTTTCCTGCACGGTGTATTTTTGATGCTTTCTCTGGAAAAAATTGACCGTTTTAAAAACAAGGCTTGCCTTTCAAAGAAATTCCCGCTTATAATAACATTAAAGAGAATTTTTTCTCACCAGAAATGGTACAAAAGTACTGAAAATACGGAAAAGGTGCGGAGGACAAGCCGAATGGACGAGCAGTTGACAAGAGAATATTTTACGGATTTTGCGAAAAATGACGAGGAATTATACGTGGGAGAGGTGGACAATGCTGCCGCAGCCGGATGGGCAGAGAGGAACATTCCGTTGTTCAGCTGCTCCAGGAAGGAACTGGAGAGGATTTATTATTACCGCTGGTGGACATTTCGCAAACATCTGTTCAGCACGCCGGAAGGCAAGCTGATCAGCGAATTTCTGCCGAAGGTGCCTTGGGCGGGAAAATACAACACCATTAACTGCGCTCTTGGATTTCATCTTCGGGAGGCGCGATGGCTTCGAAATGAGCGCGACACGACGGAAAATTACCTGCGCTTCTGGCTGGAAGGAAGCGGGGATGTACAGTCCTACAGCTGTTGGATCGCCCAAACGGTTCTGGACGTGTGCAACGTGCTTGGAAATGAAACGCTGCCGGGAAAACTGCTTCAGCCGCTGACGGAGTTTTATGAGCAGCGGGAGAAGACCCATCTGCATGGATGCGGTCTGTTTTGGTCTGACGATGACCGGGACGCCATGGAGTTTTCCATCAGCGGGAAAGGACTCCGGCCGACGCTGAACAGCTATATGTACGCCAACGCCAGAGCCATCGCAGCGATCGCATGGAAGGACGGACAGGAGGAACTGGCACAGAAATACGATGAAAAGGTAGTTCGGCTGCGGGAACGGATACTGCGGTACCTGTGGGATCCCAAGGACCAATTTTTCAAGGTGATCCCACTGAATTCCGTGCGGGATGAATTGAGATTTCATTCTTTTGAGGATGTGCCGGAGGAACGGAATGCGATAGAGGAAATCGGGCTGATCCCGTGGCAGTTTCATCTTCCCGATGAAGCGTATGCGTCGGCGTTTGAACGGCTGAAGGATGAAAAGTGCTTTAAGGCCCCCTATGGCCCGACGACAGCAGACCAAAGCCATCCGCGCTTTATGTATCCGGTCGATCATGAATGCCTGTGGAACGGCCCGGTCTGGCCCTTTGCCACTAGTCAGACACTGCTGGCGGCCGCCAATCTTTTGCAGGATGGAAAGGCCAACGGACACTTTAGTCGGGAAAATTATCTGGAACTGCTGGAAACTTATGCGCGCAGCCATCGCCGGGAAACGAAGGAAGGCCGAGTAATCCCATGGATCGACGAGGATCAGGATCCCTATACGGGAGAATGGATCAGCCGGAAAATACTGGAAGAAGCTGGTTGGCCTGAAAACATTGGCGGTTATGAGCGGGGCAAGGATTACAATCACTCCGAATTTTGCGACTTGATCATTACAGGCTATTGCGGAGTCGTTCCGCTGGAAAATGGCAGGGTCAAGATACAGCCGCTGTGCGGGGAAAACGACTGGTTTCGGCTGGAAAAACTGCCGTTGCGCGGAAAACTGCTGACGGTTCAATACGATGGGGATGGTACGCACTTTGGAAAGGCCGGACTGATTGTGGAGGCGGATGGTGTGGAAAGAAATGTCTCCGTCGGATTGGATGCGGCGGAAATCAAACTGTGAAGCCATGAAAAGTATCAAAACCAGAATCATTCTGCTGACCCTGCTGTGCACGGTCCTGGTTGGAACGGTTTCCAGCGTTTTTCTATATTGCTATATTTCTCAAAGCCAGATGGACGCTTATCGGGAAACGGCACAGCAGCTTTTGAAAAAGGATGCAAATAATGTAAACGACTATCTGCGGGAATTGCAATCTCTTTGTCAGGCCACGTTTCTGGACAGCAGCCTTTCTTCTTATATTCAATTTGAGCGGAACACGCTGACCGCACAGAGATATACGGAAGGGCTGCTGCGGCAGCTTTGTCTGGGCCACAAAGAAATTGAACTGATCTATCTGTACATTCCCAAAATGCAGTTGCTGTATACCGTTCCGCGGGTCAGTCTCAGTCTGGTGCGCGCCGATCCTGAGGCAGAAACGGCGGATTGGTATCAACGGGGGATGGAAAACAAAAATCTGACAACGCTGCTGCCGGTAGGAAAACGGAATTTTTATCCGCCGGGGGTAAAGAACCTCCAGACAACGGAATTTTTCACCATGACCCGAACGATGCGCAACGCATCGGGAACGGAATGCCAGGCCATGCTGAGTCTGCAGGTGAACCCCGATCGACTGATCTCGCTTTTGTCCATCCCTGAGGAAAGCCGGGAGGCGGTGGCGATCGTCGACGCGGACGGGAAAACTTTCTACACCTCAGAACCGATGAAAATGGAAACTGTGTGCGGCGACCAGACACCGCGCATGAACGGGATCCAGTATCTGGTGCTTCAGGAAAAAACATATGGGGACATGAGCCTGTATAAGGCAATCCCGCTGGATACGTTCTCTCAGGCGGCCAGGCGAAGTGTGACAGCGTATATTCCTCTGCTGATGGCGTGTATGCTGCTTTTGACGCTGACATTAATCGCCGTCATGGAACAAAGCGTGATACGCCCATTGCAGAAAATGGCAGATGTGATGGTCGGTGCAAAGGGGGCGCAGCATTTTCCCAGATTGGCGGCCAATCGCGGAGATGAAATCGGACTGTTGGCCAGAACCTACAATGAAATGTCGGAGAACATCGAGCAGCTGATCAATGCGGACTACACCAACCGACTGATGGTGAAAAATGCACAGGTAGCCGCCCTGCGGGCACAGGTCAATCCTCACTTCATGAACAATCTGCTGCAGTCCATTGGAACACTGGCGCTGGAAAACGGAAACATGGACGTTTATACTGCAATCACCATGTTGTCCGAATTGATGCATTACACCTACCGCGGCGATTTGAAGACGGTTCCGCTGGATACGGAGCTGGAATATATGGAACGCTATATCGCCGTACAGAAGATTCGTTTCGGGGATGCGCTGCGTTATCGGACGGAAATCGAGCCTGCATTGATGAGCGTGCCGGTGCCGAACATGATCCTGCAGCCGCTGATTGAAAATGCCATCAACTACGGCTTTCGGGCCGGCGTCCGGGAACTGAACATCTGTCTTCGGGCATTTCGAAGGGACGGCTGGCTGCATCTGCTGGTAACGGACGATGGACGAGGCATGCAGCCGGAGCAATTGGAAAAAATCCGCGAAGAGTTGAGCCAGACCCGGAACATTGATTCCTTTGGGGAGCATATCGGTCTGAAAAACGTCTATCTGCGCCTGTATCTGACCTTTGGCGAGCAGATGAACATGAGCGTCGAAAGCCGGTTGATGGAAGGAACTCAGGTGGAAATGAGCTTTGCCGTGATGGAATGGAAGGAGGAAGCCGAATGTATTCCGCATTGATCGTGGACGACGAGGCGTTATCCCGCAAGGCGCTCCGGATGCTGGGCTGCTGGAAGGAGATCCAGGTGGATCGGCTGTATGAGGCTTCTTCGGTGGATGAGGCTGTAAAGACCATCGAGGAGCATTCCCCGGATATTATCGTAACGGATATGAGCATGCCCGAAAAAAGCGGCGTGGAGCTTTTACAGAGCATTGCCCGGGAAAATTACGAGCCATTCGTGCTGGTGGTCAGCGGATACACGGATTTCGAATACACCCATCAGGCTATTGTGTCCCGCGTACAGAACTATTTGCTCAAACCCGTGAATCCGCTGGAGCTGAATCGAAACCTGCAGGAAGTATTCAACCGGCTGGAAAGCAGAAAGGCTGATGTGGGAGAGGAGCTTTACCAGGAGGAAACGGAACCGTCTGTTGCCGAAAAGATCCACCAGTATGTCTCCCAGAATTATGCTGAGAATATTACGCTGGATCTGCTGGCCGGGCAGTTCTTTGTTTCCAAGGAGCATATTTCCCGTTCGTTCAAAAAGTGCTATGGGATCACGCTGTTTGAATATCTGAATAACTACCGGCTGGAATGTGTCTGCCGCCTGCTGACGGCTTCCCATCTGTCGCTGGAGGAAATCAGCGTCCGCTGCGGCTTTAATTGCAGCAATTATCTGCGGAAGGTATTCAAAAGGCGTTACGGGCTGACGCCCAGCGAGTACCGGCAGCGGAACGGAAACGGTTCCAACGGGTCAATATAGGCGTGGCAACAGATCAATAGCGTACCTTTTGTAAAATGCCGCCATAAGTATAATAGAATCATACAAAACACTTGAGAACTGGAGGGTTCCAAATGAAAAAACGGTTGATCGCACTCTTCATGGTTCTGGTATTCTGCATGGCCGGCGTTGGCGCTGTGGCGGAGACGGAAGTCGTCTGGGAGCAGTTCCAGATTGAAGCTGCCGACGCAGTGGCGCAGCTGGTGGCGCTGTATCAGGAGCAGCATCCCGACGTGAAAATCACTGCGGATGTGAACGGCACGAACCTGTCTGAGGTTCTGAAGGCCATGTTCTCTTCCGGCGACGTGCCGGAGATTTTTATGACCGAAGGCTACAATAATATGCTGATGTACGAAGACTACCTGACGGATTTGTCCGAGCAGCCTTTTGTGGACAAACTGGTGGAGGCGGCCAAGCCCTGCATCACCACTGCGGACGGAGCGATCGTCGGTCTGCCGGTGACCTTCCAGAGCGAGGGCATCTGCTACAACAAAGCCATCTTTGAACAATACGGCATTGAAGTGCCCACCACCTATTCTGAACTGGTCGCCGTGTGTGAAAAGCTGCAGGAAAACGGCGTGACCCCCTTTGTGAACGAATTCAAGGACGACTGGCTGCTGGGGCAACTGATGGCCATCTCCGGCTACGCCATGATTCCCAACACCAGCGAATTTACTCAGAAGCTCTATGCAGGCGAAGCAAAGTTCGCCGGCAATGAGGAAATGCTGCGCACCTTTGAAATGGTGGATCTGATGGTGAAATACGGCATGGAAGACCCGCTGAGCTATGGCTGGAACGAGGCCTGCACCGCCTTTGCACTGGGGGAAGCGGCCATGATCTTTGAAGGTGAATGGATCTGGAGCACACTGGAAGGCATCGATCCCACGCTGAGCGTTGGTATGTTCGCCGTGCCTGTCAGCGAGACGGCTTCTGAAAACAAGATTGCTACCGATGTCAACGGTGTGTGGCACGTAGGCAAGGGCAGCGAAGCACAGGAAGTGGCAATTGACATCCTGAACTGGATGGCCACCGATGAAGGTGCGAAAAACATCCTGCTGAACGTCTACCATGTGACCCCTGTGTTCCAAGGCTGGGAATATGTTTCTTCCAATCCCCTGGCAGATGACGGTTATGTAGAAATGACCAAGAATAACGTCTATTCCTGGCCGTGGCCCACTTGGCCGGAAAGCTTCCGCCCCGAAGCCGGAAAGCTCTATCAGGAATATCTGCTGGGCAATATGACTGCTGAGCAGGTTCTGGAAGAAATGGATACTCTGTGGGCGAAGCTGGTGCTGAACTAAGCGCCTGCGGCGCTGGGGAGCCGCTTTTTCGGCGGCTCCCTTTCTATATCCATTCAAGGGCTTCGAACGGCACCACTTAACCAAAAAGGAGTTTAAGTGAGACCTTTTCGGAAAGGAAATCACGATGAAAGAAAAAAAATACGTCTACTGGATGTTTGTCCTTCCGGTTTTGATTCTTTATGTCATCTTCTTCATCATTCCGGTGGGAATGTGCTTTTCCTACTCCCTGCTGGACTGGACCGGCGTAGGGAAGAACTCCACTTTTGTGGGCTTTAACAATTATGTGCGGTTGTTTCAGGACCTGGACTACCTGAATGCTTTCTGGTTCAGTACCCGCTATGCCGTGGTAACGGTGATCCTGTCCAACGCGCTGGCCATTTTAGTGGCGCTTTGGGTGACATCCAAGCTGAAAACGCAGAATTTTGTCCGCACCTGCTTTTTCCTGCCCAATATTATCAGCGGTATCGTGGTGGGCTTTGTATGGGCATTTTTGTTCAATCAGGCTTCCAAGACGCTGTACTCCCTGACAGGGCTTTCCATCTTCAAAATCAAGTGGCTGTCTGATCCGACCAACAGCTTTTGGGCGACCATTATCGTCAGCCTGTGGCAGAGTGTGGGATATTATATGCTGATCTATATTTCCGGTCTGAACAGCATCGATCGGATGTATCTGGAGGCCGCTGCCATTGACGGAGCCAACGCGTTCCAGCGTTTCCGTCATGTGACGCTGCCTTTGCTGATGCCCTCTATTACCATCAATCTGTTTTTGACGCTGGCGGGTGCGTTCCGATTGTTCGACATGAATGTGACGCTGACCAACGGAGGGCCGGGCCGGTCGACGGTCGGTCTGGCTCTGGACGTATACAAAGATTTGTTCAGCAACAACAAAATGGGCTACGGATCGGCTAAGGCCGTGGTGCTGCTGGTCGTGGTGATGCTGATTACCGTGGGGCAGGTCTGGTTTACGAAACGCAAGGAGGTGGAAATGTGATGAAAAAGCGCCGTATCCATCCCGGCAGGCTGGCGGCGGAGGTGCTGAGCGTATTGGCTGGTATCATTATGCTGGTGCCGGTCTACATCGTGCTGGTCAATGCCTTCAAGCCGTACAAGGAAATTCTGACGCGTACTTTCAGCCTTCCGCAAAGTTTCTTTATCGACAACCTGACCTACGTCTGGACGCAGATGAACTACGGCCGCATTCTGCTGAATACCATTTTTTGTGTAATCGCCGTGGTGTGTCTGGCAGTCATACTCAGCGCCATGTGCGGCTACAAGCTGTCCCGAGCAGACGATAAGAAGAGCAAGTGGATTTTGAACTTGCTGCTGGTCTCTATGATCATTCCTTTTCAGAGCATCATGCTGCCGGTTTATAAGATTGCCTACAGACTTGGCTTCGGGGATAGCCTGATCGGATATGTGATCGTGCTGATTCCCCTATATGCGCCCTTCGCCGTGTTTGTATATCACGGATTTATCAAGTCTGTTCCTGTGGCGCTGGAGGAATCGGCCATTATTGACGGCTGTGGGCCCTTCCGAGTATTCTTTTCCATCGTATTCCCGCTGATGAAGACCTCGACAGCCAGCATTGTGGTGTTGTTTGCCCTGTGGGTGTGGAACGACTACACGTTCCCCAGTTTGATCCTTCGTTCCAACAATATGAGGACGCTGACTTCGGCGGTCTATGCTTTCTTCTCTTCATATTACACGAGATGGGATTATGGGCTGGCTTCTCTGACGCTGGCTATCCTGCCGATTACGATTTTCTTCGTTTTTATGCAGCGCTATTTTATCAGCGGCATCGTTTCGGGCGCCGTAAAGGGTTAAATGCGTTGATGGGTTTCTCCCCTGCGCCCCGTCCGTTTCGGACGGGGCTTTTTAAATTGCTAACATTTATACGTAGGATGGTTTTGGTTCGGTCAATAAGGTTTTACACCGTCTGCGCCAAGTGTCAGGCGCATTGACAAAGAAGAAGGGATGATTTACTATAGAATAGGATTCGAATGTTGATGGCTCAATGGAGGCGGAAGAATGAACCATTGGAAGCACGCAAAAAAATATGGAGTGTTGATCGTTCTGATCTGCGCGGCGCTTTGCTTTTGGCTTTCGCAGGCTCAGGGAGCGGAAATGGGTTCTTTCAGCGGAAAGGTTTTTGAGGACCTGAACAACGACGGCATTATGGACGAAAACGACCCGGGCGTGGCGGGCGTGACGCTGAGGCTGGCCGGGAAAAAGACGGGACAGACCTTTGAACTGGTGACGGATGAAACCGGTCTGTTCACTTTTGCCGACCTGCCGAAAGATCGCTACGTGTTCACCGCTAAGCTGCCGGACGGGCTTTTGTATGCCCGGTATTCCAGAACGGGCGGCGACCTGCGCAGCGTGTTTTCCGGCGAAACGCTGGAACGGGAATTTTCCGTGGGACAGGGTGAAGCGGTCAAGGATAAAAACGTGGGCGTGATCCAGAAGGGCGCGCTGACGGGCAAGGCTTTTCTGGATCTGAATTATAACGGCTATTATGACGAGGGCGAACCCGGCTATGCCCATGTGACCATGGAGGCCATTAAGATCAGCAACGGCGAATCCATGGGAAAAACAGAGACGGATGACGATGGCAATTTCCGACTGGAAGGGCTGCGGGGCGGGGACTACCGACTGCGGATCATTTTGCCGGACGACGGCAGTATTTTCACCATTGTGCCGGAAAACGGCGGAGAGAACGCCAACGGGGCCGCTCAGCGCTATTCCCGCCGGGAAAGCGCCATCGAGCCCCTGACCCTGCAGAGCGGGGGAGAGGCTTCCGCACTGGTGGGCGTGGCTATGGGCGCGAAGATCCGCGGCACGGTGTTTCAGGACGCGGACTATAACGGCCAGCTGGATCAAAAGGAAAAGCGAATCTCCGGCGTGCAGGTGCAGGCCGTGGATGAAAACGGCCAGATCGCGGCGACCACGACGACCAACGCCGACGGCAAGTATGCGCTGGACGGCCTGATGCCCGGAACGTATACGGTAGAATTTAAGCGGGTCTCCGGCATGGGCTTCACCCGTCTGCGGCCGGAACTGGACGGCGGCAGCTGGGTTGTGGAACTGCTGGACGGCTTTGGCAAAACAGCTCCCATGGAAGTGACCATGGGGGCGCTGATCGACCAGATCAATGCCGGGATGCTGCCCGCATCGACGGTGACGGGCCAGCTGTTCCATGACGCGAACGACAACGGCCTGTGGGACGAAGGAGAGACCGGCATGGCCGGGGCGACGGTGCGGCTGCTGTCCGAGGACGGAGAAACCGACTGGACGCGGAACGTGGACGAAAACGGCGATTTTCTTTTTGACGGCGTGATGCCCGGAACCTATCAGGTGACATATCAGCTGCCCGAGCATACCGTCATGGCGCGGGTGGCTGAAAACGGCAATACCCGGAGCGAGGCGGAAACACCCGCGTTCAAAGTAGAAATGGGCACCAGCAGCCAGCTGCCGCTGGCGGGCGCGGTGGAACTGGGCACATTGGAAGGGACGATCACGGCAGACGGAAACGGACAGGCGTTGGCGGGTGCGACGGTGACGCTGACTCCCGACCGGGCATCTGCCGAGGAAGCAACGGTGCAGACCGGCGCGGACGGCAGCTTCCGGCTGGAAAACCTGCGGCCCGCGCAGTACCGGCTGACGGTAGAGCTGCCGGAGGGCTGGATCTTCAGCGGAAAGTCAGGCATGGAGCTGACCTTTGCCGCGGCGCAGCAGCAGACGCTCTCCATTGGCTGGCAGGCGTTGGTCAGCCGGGAAAAACTGGAGCTCGGCGCGGTCAGACCCGCGACTGTCAGCGGCGACCTCTGGCTGGACGAGAACAAGGATGGCACCCGGCAGACAGAAGAACAGCGCTTGAGCGGCGTGACGCTGGAGCTGGTCAACCCCGCGACGGGCAACCGGGCGGCGGCCGCCACCAGCACGGAGGACGGGTTCCGTTTCGAAAATGTGCTGCCCGGAACGTATCTACTGCGGTTTGAACTGCCTGCACAGGCGGAAGCGGCGGGAGAAAGCGGCGCTTCGTTCCGCCAGAGCGGAAGCTTTATGGAAATGACGAATTTGACCGTTCAGGAAGGCGAGAACGTCACAGGCATCAGTGCCGGTCTGGTATCCAAGACCAGCATCGGCGGCAAACTGACGCTGCATCTGGAAAACGGCGATACCCCGGTAGCGGGCGTGAATATTCGGCTGTATCAGGTTGGGAGCGAAAGCACCCTGCAGACCGTGACCACCGGCGAGGACGGCACCTACCGTTTTGATGGTCTGTGGCCGGGAGAATACGAAATCGAAAGCGATCTGCCTGAAGGCATGATCTTCGTGCGGCAGAACGACCCCAATTTTGAAAACGGCGCGACCATCGTGGAAAGCGCGAACGAGACTACGGGCCGCAGCGGCGTTTTGGTGCTGGAAATGGCCAAACACCGCCTGAAGGAAAACATCTGGTTCATCGAACCGGCCAAGGTAGGCGATCAGGCGTGGCTGGATGGAAACGGCAACGGGCTGATCGACGGCGGCGAACGGCTGCTGCCCGGCGTGAAAGTCTCCCTGTGGATGGACGGCGCGAAGGCCTATGAGACCGAGACGGACGCGGCGGGATATTATCTGTTCGATCAGGTCTATCCGGGAACTTACACTTTGCAGGCAGAGGCCTACCCGGAACTGGACATTGCCCAAAGCGTAGAAGGACTGCGGTTGATCTCCAGCTGCCTGATCACCGGTGACGGAAAGCAGGCCAGCAGCGAAGCTTTCCAGGTGGAGAGCGGGTCTGTTTATACGAGCTTCAAGCTGGGCTATGTGCTTCGGGAGGGCGAGAGCCTGCCTGACGGTCTGGCAGACGAACCCCGGCGGGACTGGACGGAAAGCTATCAGAAATATCAGGATATTCTGGGCCAGCAGCGCTGACCGTATCACACGAAGGAGGCGTCTTCCATGGAGAAGGCCAGAGTATATTTTACGGATTTTCGAACGCCCTACGGCGGGGACACCATGCCCGGAAAGCTGAAAAAGCTGATCCGCAAAGCGGGGATCGACCAGCTGAATCTGGACGGCCAGTTTGTAGCCATCAAGATCCATTTTGGCGAGCTGGGCAACGTGAGCTATCTGCGACCCAACTACGCCCGCGCCGTGGTGGACGTGGTGAAGGAACTGGGCGGCAAGCCCTTCCTGACGGACTGCAACACGCTGTATCCCGGCAGCCGGAAGAACGCGCTGGAACACCTGTACTGCGCGTGGGAGAATGGATTCACCCCGCTGACGGTGGGCTGTCCCATCCTGATCGGCGACGGCCTGAAGGGCACCGACGATATTGAAGTGCCGGTTCGGGGCGGCGAATACGTGAAGAACGCCAAGATCGGCCGGGCGGTGATGGACGCGGACGTGATCATCAGCATGACCCACTTCAAGGGCCACGAGACCACCGGCTTCGGCGGAGCGCTGAAGAATTTGGGCATGGGCTGCGGCTCCCGGGCGGGCAAGAAGGAACAGCACAACAACGGCAAGGCCTATGTACAGCAGGAAATCTGCCGGGGCTGCCGCCGCTGTATGCGGGAGTGCGCCAACAACGGTCTGGTATTCGACCCGGAGACCCGCAAGATGCACGTGGACAAGGAACACTGCGTGGGCTGCGGCCGTTGCGTGGGTGCGTGCAACTTTGATGCGATCGACTTTGAAGACCCCAACTCCAACCAGATGCTGAACTACCGCATCGCCGAGTACGCCAAGGCGGTGGTGGACGGGCGGCCCCAGTTCCATATTTCGCTGGTGATGGATATTTCCCCCAACTGCGACTGCCACGTGGAAAACGACGCGCCCATCCTGCCGGATGTGGGCATGTTCGCCTCCTTCGACCCGCTGGCGCTGGATCAGGCCTGCGTGGACGCGTGCATGAAGTGCGAGCCCCTGCCCAACAGTCAGCTGGGCGAGCATATGCGGGATCCCCATTTCGTGGATCATCACGACCATTTCACCAATTCCACCCCGGAATCGGAATGGCAGAGCTGCCTGAGCCATGCGGAGAAGATCGGGCTGGGCACGCGGGACTACGAGCTGATTCGACTGTAAGGCACCACAAAAGCACGGAGGGGGACGAAATTATGCTGGTCATCGGCATCTGCGGCGCAAGCGGCAGCGGAAAAAGCACTCTGGCACAGGAACTCAGCAGCGCCATCGGCCCATGCGCTACGGTCATCAACCATGATTGCTACTATCGCGATCATCCCAGCCTGACGCTGGAGGAACGCCAGCAGCTCAATTACGATGAACCGGAAATTTTCGACCATGACCTCTTTCTGGAGGACATGAAGACCCTCATGGCGGGCAAGCCCATCACCCGCAAGCGGTACGATTACACCAATCACCGCCGGGCTGATACGGACGAGCTGATCTATCCCACGGAAGTGCTGATCATCGAGGGTATCCACGTGTTCTACGACGAGCGCCTGTGCGAGCTGATGTTTTTGAAGCTGTACATGAGCGTGGAGCCGGATATCTGCCTGCTGCGGCGTATCACCCGGGACATCAACGAGCGGGGACGCACCATCGAGAACATCTCCGTGCAGTACCTGACCACGGTGAAACCCATGTACGACAAGCACATCCGCAATTACATCGACCTGGCGGATGTGATCGTGGCCCACGGCGGCAAAAACGCCCGGATCGTCAGCATTCTGGCGGGATATGTGCGCGACGTGCTTTCCGGCGAGAAGCCCCGCTACGACGGTCAGGAAACTGAATAAAAAATACCCGTTTCTTCGTAAGCAGCATCGCTTCGGAGGAACGGGCATTTTTTAGTTTTCTTTGGGCAAGTCCGAAGAAATGTTTGCGGCTTTCCCGGCCTTTTTGCGGCGGGAGGCGTTGAGAGTGCTCACGTCCTTGGTCTTGCTGAAATAGCCGTGGGGAAGCTGGTTGCCCTTGAGACCGGACTGCACCACCGCGGCGATGCAGAAGACCAGGAACAGCGCGCCGAGGACGATGCCCAGCACCAGAGCCAGCCCGTCGTCCTGCACAAAGAACATCAGCAGCGCCAGAAACGGCAGGGGCACCACCAGCAGATAGAAGAAGCCGTACCGCACCAGATACTGCCACAGCTTGGGCCGTCCGCCGGTGCGGGTGTCCACCGGCGGAGGGAAGAAGGGGCAGAACGATGATCATCACGACGAAGAACAAAATCAGCAGAATCATGCAGTCCAGCGCCGCCGCAAACAGTCGGCGCAGAATGGACACGTGTTCGCTGCGCTGATAGGCCACTTCCTTCATTCGGTCGGCCGAAGGCAGGAAGCAGGTGAGCTTCGGGGCGATCAGATAGCCCAGGTAGCCGCCCAAGGTATTGGTGATAACGTCGTCCACATCCGCCAGCCGGTAGGGTCGGGGATAGATGAAATACAGGCCGCTGAGCTGGGTCAGCTCGTAAAACAGGCTCAGGGCCAGCGAAAGAATGACGGTCTGTTTTCGGCTGGCCTTGAAAAAATACCGCAGATAGACGCCGAAGGGCACGGTCAGCAGAATGTTGAAAATAATCTGGAACAGCGCGGAATTTTTGAGAATTTGTTTGATAGAGGCGAAATCGGCCAGATCATCTTTCAATTCCCGAAAAACGTCCAGCAGTTCGTTGAAGGGTTTCAGCTGAAGCCATGGCGAGGTGTATTCCGCCACTTCCTCCACTGGCGGGAGGGGAAGGATAATGAGAAAATAGGCGCACATCATGTATAGAATAAAGGAATAGACCATCAATGTGCGCAGAAAGAGAATCGCGCCGTACTTGCGGTACTCGTGCAGAAGATAGGGCAGGGTGAAGAAACCGGCGATCAGAGGGAAAACCACCACGGCCTGTTTGATGGGGCCAAAATATCGGGTCAGCAAGTCCAAAAAACCTCCGTAAGGTTGCAAATATCGGAAGAAAAGAAAGTTATTTTTTCAGCAGCCGAACCAGCGCGCGGGCCATGTACTGCTCCGCCCGAACGCCCGGATGATTGCGGCTTCCCTGCCAGGAGGCGGGCAGACTTTCCCCATCCACAGAGCCGAACTGGACGGGAATCCCTTCCGCAGCGGCTCTTTCCACGGCCCGCCTGGTAGCCTGAACGATGGGATTCTCCCGGAAGTAGGAGAACCACGTGAGCCGCGCGCCGGGGTTCCGCTGGTGAAGGTGGCGCAGGAAATCCAAGGCTTCGTGCTCGAATACCGCCAAGTCCTCCGACGTGTCGTGAAGCTTGAATTCGCGGCCCGTGACAGGGTCGGTAAAGGGCGGCTGCTTCGTAGCGCCGTTGTCGTTGGCTCCCAGTGCGATGACCACATCGTCGGGCTGGAAGGAAAAATCATAAAGCTTGCCCGAACCCCAGTTTTCCTCCGGGGTTTGACCGGCCTGCGGCCCGCAGAGCTGGTCGTAGATCCGGGGCAGGTTGCAGTGGGGGTCGTTGTTCCAGCCGCAGTGAACGCCCCAGCCGCTTTGGGAAACCAGCTGATATTGAGCGTTCAGTCGGTCGGCGACGAAGCGGGTGTAGTTATCGGACGCACTGAAGCACATGGGCACCCATTCCATAAAGGATTGCGGGCCTCGGCCGCCCTCGCCGCTGGTCAGGCTGTCGCCGATGAACTCTATTTTGCGCCTGCGGGGCGGCAGCGGATCCAGTCCGCCGTCTGTGCGTCCTTTGAGCAGCACGCATCCGGCAGACGGGTCGTTTTCGAAGGCCTGACTTTCCTTGAGAATACGGACGGTGTGAACGGTGTCGGGCTTCAGATGAAGAAAGACGCTGTACCAGTGCTTTCCGGGCAGCGGCGCGAAGGTCTGCGCCCGAAGCCCGTCCACCTCGAAGGAAAGATAGGGCTTGTGGGTACGATAGGCACAGTCGATCTGCACTTCCAGTGAGGAGCCGCGGACGTTCATTTCCGCCGAAGAAGCGCTCCAAAGCATGGGAAAACCCTCCTGCGCCGGGTCGAAACGGCCGGAGAGACGGATCATCGGATGATTGCGGATGGAAAATGATTTCATGGGAAAATCCCTCCTCCAAGTAGCATCGCCTTTTAGTGAACCTGAACCATTATACCCTGTTCTGAAAAAGAAGAAAAGTATTTTTTGAGCACTGTTCACTATAAAAAGAAGGTTTTTGAATCAAAAGGAACGATATTGACAGAGAACAGGCAAAGAATTATATGAAAGCCAATTGTTAACTTAACGATTAGCTGCGGAATCTTCGACCGCTATCAGAACCCCGTCCTGACCCGGGAGCACCTCCCGCCCTTCTGGATGTACGACGCTGACCCGGGGACCAATCCCTACATGATGCAGCGTCTTGGCGTGAAGCCGCGCTGAACAGCGGCGCGATCAAGCTGAACGGCAAATATTATCTGGTGGTTTGAGTGGAGGGCATGGATCGTAAGAGTTTTTTCACCGTGACTGAAAGCAGCAGCCCCACCGATGGCTTCCGTTTCTGGGATCATCCAGTGGTGCTGCCGGACACACAGCCCGAGGAGACCAATGTGTACGATATGCGCCTGACCCAGCATGAGGACGGCTAGATCTACGGCGTGTTCTGCTCGGAAAGCAAGGACACCAGTGTGAACGATCTCAGCGCCGCCGTGGCGGCTGCGGGCATCGTCCGCACCAGGGATCTGAAAACGTGGGAGCGTCTGCCGAACTTGCGCACTCTGCGTTCGCCCCAGCAGCGCAACGTGGTGCTTCACCCGGAATTTGTGGAGGGAAAGTATGCCTTCTACACTCGGCCCATGGACGATTTCATCGAGACCGGCTCCGGCGGGGGCATCGGCTTCGGCCTGTGCGACGACATCACGAACGCTGTTATCGATGAAGAGAAGATCATCAGTCTGCGGCGGTATCATACCATCACCGAAAGCAAGAACGGCGCAGGCGCGGTGCCCATCAAGACCAACAAGGGCTGGATCCATATCGCCCACGGCGTGCGCAACACCGCCGCCGGGCTGCGGTACGTGCTGTATGCCTTCGCCACTTCGCTGGAAGACCCGTCCAAGGTCATTGCCGAGCCCGGCGGGATGCTGCTGGGCCCGCTGGGCCGGGAACGGGCGGGCGATGTGAGCAACGTGGTGTTCACCAACGGCGCGATTGCGGATGAGGACGGGCGCGTGTTCCTTTACTACGCCTCGTCCGATAACCGGATGCACGTGGCCGAGACCACCGTGGATCGCCTGTGCGACTATGTGTTCCACACGCCCGCCGATCCCCTGCACTCCCCGGACTGCGTGCGCCAGCGCTGCGAACTGATCCGAAAAAATCTGGAATATCTGGGCAAATAAGGAAAACCCCGCATTCGTCAAAAAAGGCGAATGCGGGTTTTTTTGCTGTTAACTTTCGCTGCCCAGAATGCCCACCATCTGGTCGGTGAGCACGAAGGCTCCATCCCGCCAGTCCAGCGTATTGAGAAAATATCCCAGCGAATCGGCGTTATACAGCCCGGCGATCCGCTGCCACGCCATCAGGGAGAACTGCCCGCCGCCGTCAAAGTCGATGGGGTAAAGGCCGCTGAGGGGATTGACGAAGCCTTCCATGGGCTCCCGCAGGCTGCCGTCGGCGTTGTAGAGCTGGGTGAGATAGGCGCTGCCCTTCCCGGTCAGGTCGATGAAGTACTCCTGCCGGTTCTGCAGGCTGGCGGCCTTGACCGCGTAGCCGTCCAGATACTGAATCTGATAAGGATAGGCAGCGTTATAATCATCGCTGGAAAAAATTTGCCGGAAGGCTCCGTTATCGCAGGTATAAATGATATAATTAGTGATCCCGCCGCTTCCGCCGGTGGGGAGGGACAGCAGAATATCTCGTTTGTCCTTGCCGGTCAGGCTGACCAGCGCAATGGACGGGGCGTAGGCCGCGTCTTCCGGCAGGGCGATGGCCGTGATCCGGCCTGTGGCGCCGTTCTGGATGACCAGACTCATCTGCTGCCATGCGTTGGAATCTCCAAACTGTACGCCGATGAGGGAAACCGTGTCGGGAATGCCGTCATAGGTCACGTCTCCTTTGACGGAGGTAATGATGCTTGCCGCCATAGCAGGGCTCCTTTCCTGTTGCTGAGGTCAGCCTATGCGCCTTGGCGAGGAAAGATGCGCTGCACGAGGGCGCAGAAAGGAATTTGCATGAAACAGGCGATTCAGGTCATGACACGGGAAATCCTTCGAATTTTGGACGGGCAGGAGCCGTCTCTTTACTTGTTCGGTTCCGTGACCATGGATGATTTTCACTTGGGATGGAGCGACATTGATTTTCTGTGCCTGACAAAGCAGTCGATTTCTCCGGCCCAACGGGAGGAACTGGTTCCGTTTCGGCAGACGCTGCTGAAGACGGAGCCGGGGAATCCTTATTATCGTTCCTTTGAGGGCGGGATGCTTTCGCTGGACGCTTTTCTGACGGGAAAGCCGGAACCGGCGGTTTACTGGGGAACCAGCGGTCAGCGGGTGACGGAACAGTACCATTTCGACTGCTTTTCCATGGTGGAGCTGCTGGACTTCGGCATTTTACTGGCCGGGGAGGAGGTGCGCCCCATGATGCACCGTCCCAGCCGGGAGGAGCTTCGCCGGGGCGTGGAGGAGCATCTGCGTTCCATTCGGCAGTACGGTTCCTCAACGGGAGAGAGTCTGTATTCCTACGGATGGCTGCTGGACATTTCCCGCTGTCTATACACGCTGGAAACAGGCGGCATTATCGCCAAAACCGCCGCCGGAGACTGGGCGCTGGAACGGGGGCTTTGCCCTGTGCCGGGGACGCTGCGGGAAGCACTGGCGGTACGGCGCTGTCCGGAGGCTTTTCATACCGACGCGGAGGTACGGAGGCGGGCGGCGCAGTTGGGGGACGAGGTTCAGCAGTACGGGAAAGTTTTGGAGGAGCGGCTGCGTGTTGGAATGCCAATAGAGTGAGAAGGTGGTTTTGGCGCGGGGCTTGCATTCGCTTTTTGGGGGTGAAGGAAGGCAGACAAACAACAAGCGGAGCGCGGTAGTGCGGGTCGCGTCGATGTTTTTTTCGAGGAAAGCTTATGTTTATTCTGTTGAGTGGGTATCTCGATGATACGGCCCGAAGGGGTGCAGGGGGCTAGCGGAAAGCCCCCTGCAAGCAGCGGGAAAAGTCAACTTTGTTGTATGTGAGCCCCTGCCGGGGGCTTGACGCGCCGACTACGGCGCGAACGGTGGGGCTGCCGCCCCGAAGGGGGAAGTACTTTCTTTCGAAGCGAAAGAAAGTACCAAAGAAAGCCAGCGGCACGGCGACTCCAGAGGCGGCCCGCCCCGCTGCGCGTTATTCGCAAATATCGGCGTTCCGGGCACTGCCGTGCCCGGCTCTTGTATTTGCTCAGGCCTGCCAGTCGCTAACTGCCTACGGCAGTTGTGCCCACTGGGCACGCGCTCCCTCTCGGCCCAAGCTTCGGCCTGCGGTAGCCCCTTTGGGGCTGTCCTCGGCCTTGGTTCGCTGCGCTCACCCGCCGAGAAAAAGGCCCGCCCATTTTGACGGCGGGGCTCGCAATGTCGCGCGCAATGAAGTTGGCCGGCTTTCACATACGGGCGTAGCGCGCTCGTGCTCACCTTTTTCCCTCCGCTGCCTATCGCCGCTCTGTTCCCCCCGCAGTTGGCGTGTGGCAGACTCAAATGACGCTGCTTGGGATGCTCTTCGCCGCAGCTTGGATATTCCTGTAACATAAAGGGTCAACATGGGTTCAAATCTACGCTGGCCTTTGTTGCGAGCCATGAGGCCCGTCGCCGAATGGTGGCCTTTTCTGTCCAACGAACAAAAAACCACATCAGACCCGCGAGCCGCGAGGCTTGTCGCCGAGCGGCGGTAATTCCGCAGCCAAGCCGCATGTCGCTCTACGCCCCTGCGCGCCAAAGGCGCGCAGTCCGGGGTCAAGGGGCACTGCCCCTTGTGCTCATGAAATTTTCAGAAAACTTTTAGGAAGGGCAAAGGTTGTTTCGAGCGGGTTCTTCTTTTCAGATGAGGGGAAATATGGTATAATCCAATGCGTCGGCCAAGTTGCCGGGCGAAAACGCCCCGGCTGAGATAGAGGATGGATGAAGGAGCCTGCAATGAGTAAAGGAAAGAAAAAAAAGAGCGGCAACGGCGCGGGTGCGGTTGCTTTCGGCGTAACGTTCGTGCTGCTCAGTTCCATTTTTAAGATTCACGGTCTGTTCAGTCTGGCGGTACAGCTGGCGGTGAGTGCGTTTGTCAGCGCGGTGATCCGTACCATGGCGCAGGGTCTGGACCTGACCACCGACGATCAGAAAAAGAAAATGGCCGAGGAGGCCGCCGCAGAAGCCGCCAAGGAAGAAGAAAAGCGGAAGAATGACGCGCTGGAGCGCCTTAAAGCCAATACCGGCAACCCGGACGTGGATCAACTGTTGACCCAGGGCCGGGAAATGATCGCGGAAATCCGGAAGGAAAACGATCTGATCCCCGACGAGTCTTTGTCGGCCAAGCTGGACGATCTGGAGGAAAACTGCGCGGCGATTTTTCAGGCCGTGTATGAAAATCCTGCCCGCGCCCCGCAGATTCGCAAGTTCATGGACTATTACCTGCCCACTACGCTCAAGATGGTCAAGAGCTATCGCAAGCTGGACGAGCGCAACCTGCCCATGGCTGAGGCGAAGGAAGCACAGCACCGCATTGACGACGCGCTGGGCGTGGTGATCACCGGCTGTCAGAAAATGCTTAAGAATCTTTATAAGGACGATATGCTGGACATCGCCACCGATATCGACGTGCTGGAACAGATGCTCAAGCGGGACGGCCTGACGGAAAGCGAACTGGAAAAAGCCGCCGAACAGGCCAAGCAGGCGGCCAGACTGGACGCAGCGCTGGCAGAACAGCGCCGTCAGCAGCGGACAGCGCAGGAGGCGCAGACCCGGCAAAGCGCGCCGACCCTTCACACGGATCATAGCGTGCAGCAGGCCGTCAGCGGCGCAGAGGAACAGGCACGGCAGCATATGCCTCAGGCTCCTACGATGTCCGGCGGGGTCTACCCCGTGTATGACGGTCAGGCCGCGGCACAGGCCAAAAAAGAAGAATGAGTCCCATCAAACCGGCGATAGAGCGATTGAAGGAGGAATTTTCCCATGAGTGAAATTCATCAGCAGAACAATGAGACCCAGCAGACCCCTGTTTTGACCCTCGATCCTTCGTCGGTCGCCAAGGAAAAAGTGCAGCTGGAGGAAACGACTCAGCAGCTGGAGACCATGGCACAGGCAGCCCCCAGCGCCACCGCTGCGGCGCAGGCCGCCAGCGAAGCGGTCAAGCAGATGGACACCACCATGCTGACCGAAGAAGATAAAAAGAGCATCGAGGAGTTTGTCAAAAAGATCGACGTGAACAACTCCGACCACGTGCTGCTTTACGGCGCGGACGCGCAGAAGAAGATCGCCGATTTCAGCGACAGCGCGCTTGCCACCATCCGCACCAAGGACACGGGTGAAGTGGGCGATATGCTGGTGAATCTGGTCAACGAGATCAAGGGCTTCAGCGCCGCCGCCGAAAAGCCCAGCGGCATCAAGGGCCTGTTCTGGAACGCCCAGAAGGCCGTCAGTGATATGCAGACCAAGTACGATAAGGTGGACGCGAATGTGGACACCATTGCCAGCCAGCTGGAAAATCATCAGGTGCAGTTGCTCAAGGATGTGAGCATGTTCAATCACCTGTATGATATGAACACCCAGTATTTCAAGGAACTGACGATGTATATTATCGCCGGTGAGCAGAAATTGAAGGAAGTCCGGGAGGGTGAGCTGGAAGAACTGAAAAAGAAGGCCGCCGAGACCGGTGACGCGATGGACGCTCAGCGGGCCAACGACCTTGCCGCCAACTGCGACCGCTTCGAAAAAAAGCTTCACGATCTGAAGCTGACCCGGCAGGTGGCCCTGCAGATGGCTCCCCAGATCCGGCTTTTGCAGAATAATGACAGTCTGCTGGTGGAACGCATTCAGAGCACCCTTTCCAACACGCTGCCGCTGTGGAAGAGCCAGATTGTGATCGCACTGGGAATGCACCGCAGTCAGGAGGCGCTGAAGGCCCAGACAGCTGTGACCAACATGACCAACGAACTGCTGCGCAAGAACGCCGAGGCGCTCAAGACTGGCACCATCCAGACCGCACAGGAGGCCGAACGCGGCATCATCGATCTGGAGACCCTGAAGCAGACCAACCAGAGCCTGATGGACACTATCAACGAAGTGATGAAGATTCAGGAGGACGGCCGCACCAAGCGTCTGGAGGCCGAAAAGGAAATGGTCGCCATGGAGGCCGACTTGAAAAAGAAGCTGCTGGAGCTGCACTGACATGAAAAGCGCCGCATTTCCCACGGGGGATGCGGCGCAGTTTAACGGGAAAGGAATCATCCGATCATGAAATTCAAACTCCCCATGGGCGTATGCGTTTTGATCGCTATCGTGCTGGTGCTGTTCGGACTGGGGTATGGCACGTTCTCCGGCTTCCGGGAGGACCGGCAGCAGGTGACTCAGCTTCTCAGCGGGGAAAACGGCTTGCTGGATGCGTTGAGCTATCAGGGAGCCGATGGGCTGAACCTGTGCGTGGTGGCGGATCGCCATCTGCCCGGCAACGCAGACGTGGAGGCCCTTCGGCAGGTGTCCCGGAAACTGAACGCGGGCGATGAAACGCTGGAAGAACAGAAAAAGGACACGGAGAAACTGTCTGTTTTGTTCGCAAAAGTGATGGAACAGCTTCGGGCGGCCGACAGCTTTCAGCAGAGCGAGCGAGATCAGCGTTACGCCGCCATGCTGGAAAGCGACTGGAAGAACCTGACGGAAAACGCGCTTTTCGATACATACAACAGCGCCGCGGAGGATTTCAACCGCAAGCTGACCACAACGCCGGTAGGCAAGTTGGCCGGGCTGCTGGGCGTCAGCCCCTGCGAGTTGTATGAGTGACCGCTGGACTGGACGAGGAGAACCATTAAGATGAAGAAAAAAATCTGTGCCCTTCTGGTGTTGACGCTTGCACTCTGCTGGAGTCTGGCCGCCTTTGCGGCGGTTCGGATGCCGGAAAATCGCGGCGCATTGACGGACGACGCGAATGTGCTTGGAACGCTGACGGCCAAGGATGTTATGGCCTATGCCTCCCGGGTGGAGGAAGAAACCGGCGTGAAGCTGCACGTGGCGCTGGTGAATTTCCTGGATGGCATGGAGGTCAAGACCTATGCCCGCCAACTGTTCCAACGCTGGGAGTTGGGCGGGGACGATCTGCTTCTGCTGGGCGCTGCGGGCGAGGACAGCTTCGCGGCGGTGATGGGCAGTAATGTGGAAAAGAAGCTGGGAGCCAGCAATGCCGAAAATCTGCTGTACACTTCGTCTTCTTTTGCCACTCTGTTTCAAAGCCAGCAGTACGACGCGGCGTTCGCCAGCTTTTCTAAGGCTTTGAACGACCTGCTGGAACGGCAGTATAACGCCGATATCAGCCTGAACGGTCTGTACCAGACGGAAGAAACGGCCACTTCGAAAAAGTCCTCCACTGGTTCTGAACTGTGGGAGCAGGTCATTGGCTCCATCACGGAAAATACCGCCGATTATCAGCAGTATCACGAGACCCACGAGCAGGACGAAGGCGGGTTAAGCGCTCGTGGCTGGCTGGTTCTGGCCATTCTGGTGATGATCGTGTTCAGCCAGAGCGACCCGGCGCGAAAGGCGCGTCGAAATCGTCGCGGCAACGGGAAAAGAATGGGCCTGATCGGCTGGATCCTGACCCTTATCGGAGTCGGAACCGTCGTAAACAAACTGCGCAGAAGAAGGTAATGTTTTGAAAAACTACGTAAAAGGCCTTCGTCACGGCTTGCCCATCGCATTAGGCTACCTTTCGGTAGCCTTTGCCTTTGGCATTCAGGCGACGATGGAGGGACTTTATCCCATTCAGGCGGTTCTGATCTCCTTTTTCAATGTGACCAGTGCCGGCCAGCTGGCGGGCCTTCAGTTGATGGCCGCCGGAGGAAGCCTGACGGAACTGGCTTTGACCCAGCTGACCATCAACCTGCGTTATGCGTTGATGAGCTTGAGCCTGAGCCAGAAACTGGACGAAACCATGACCACGCCCCACCGGCTGCTTCTGTCCTTCTGCAACACGGACGAGGTGTTCGTGGTAGCGTCCCAGCAGCCGGGCAAGGTGGGCAAGGCTTATCTGTACGGCCTGACCAACGGCCCGTTCATCGGCTGGGTGCTGGGCACCGCGCTGGGAGCGCTGGCAGGCGGGCTTCTGCCCAAGAGCGTGACGGATGCGCTGGGCATCGCCATTTACGGTATGTTCATCGCCATCGTGCTGCCGCCCTTCCGCAAATCCCGGCAGGTGCGCTTCGTGGTGCTGATCGCCGTCGCCATGAGCTGCATGTTTGAGTTTCTTTCGTTCTTTTCCTTTATTTCCGGCGGGTTCCGCATCATCCTCTGTGCTGTGACGGCTTCCGCGCTGGGAGCGTGGCTGATGCCCGTTCCCCCTGATGCGTCGCAGGATGAATCGGAGAAAGAACAGGAGGCGCTGGACTGATGGAGTGGTCGGCTTTTCTGAAATATCTGCTGGTGATGGCGGGTGTGACCTACCTGATCCGTATGCTGCCGCTGGCGGCGATCCGCAGCAAAGTCAAGAGTCCCTTTGTACGATCCTTCCTATACTATGTGCCCTATGCCGTACTGGGAGCCATGACCTTTCCCGCAGTGTTTTCCGCCACGGGCAGCCTGACCGCTTCGGCCATTGGCGCGGCGGTGGCACTGGTACTTGGCTGGATGGGCAAAAGTCTGCTCACGGTGGCTGCCGCCGCCTGCGTGGCGGCGTTAGCGGCAGGAATGCTGCTGCCCTGAAAAGAAGTGGCGAAAGAATTGGAAAAAAGGTATTGATTTTTCAGGGATCGCATGATAAAATATACCCTGCGACTGAATGAATACCAAGGAGGTGAAAGACGTTGCCTAACATCAAGTCCGCTATCAAGCGCGTGAAGGTCAGCGAAACCAAGAACCTTCAGAATCGCATCGTGAAAACCAAGGTCAAGACCGCCGTTAAGAAGTTTGAATCGGAGGTCGCTGAAAACCCTGCGAACGCCGCTACTATGTACGGTGTCACCACCTCCGCTATCGATAAAGCCGTTACTAAGGGCGTTATCCATAAGAATGCCGCGAACCGCAAAAAGGCTCGTCTGGCCAAGAGGCTGGCGAAGGCGCAGTAAGTGCCTGTAAGATGCAGTATAAAAGCTGATGCACATTTGAGCATCAGCTTTTTGTTTTGTCTTTTTTTATTGCAGTGAACGAAAAACATGAATTAGTTTCTTAAATATTGAAAAAATATTACAAAAATATGGCATTTTTGAAGAAAATATGATATACTGACCCTGTCGGTGTGTTTACCGGCAGGGTTTTCTTTCTGTATTTGACGGTAAGGAGACCCTCTACTGCAATGGACGGAGGCCTTGTATGATTTCAAAGGCAGGAAGCAGAACCTACGAACGGGCGCATTTTCCGTCGCGCCACCCAAGGCTCAGCACGATGGAACGCTGCCTGCTGAAATGGGCAGTGATCGACCGTGACGACCGGGTGCTGGACGTGGGTCTGGGCAACGGCCTGATGGCGGAATACCTGCTGCGCAATATGGAATGTGAGGTTTGCGGCGTAGCCGACGATATGGAACTGGTTCGCTCCACCCGTGGTCTGGTGCGCAGCGCCGATCTGGTGTATGCCGCCGCAGGGGATATCCCTTGGCGGGATCAAGCTTTTCACGCCGTCCTGCTCAGACCCTGCCGGTTGGATGAATCCGCTATGGAAAATCAGCTTCGGGAAGTTCATCGAGTATTGAAGGAAGGTGGCCAGCTGGTAATGGGGCTGGAGAATCTGCCTGCACCCCTTCGCAGCACTATGGATGCGATCCGGGAGACTCCTGCGGAAGCAACGGAAAACATCACGCGCCGCCGTGCAATGAAAATGCTTTCTCAGCTTGGATTTGAACAGTTCAGTTGGCATCCGTGCGGCATTTTTGCCGGAGCTCTGGTCGCATGGAAACGCAACACCGTAGAGGAGCGTTTCAAAAAAGGAGAAGGCGAATAAAGTCTAAATATTTCTTTTTGTGTCAAATATGTTACACTTATAACGTTTCTCTTGTGCTTTTTCGGCGGATTTGTTATACTGAGTTCACTCCAAAGAAATGGCAAAGGAGGAAAAGCTTGTGGATATAGCGATTGTCGGCAATGGCCCCGCAGGCTGGTCCTGCGCCATGACGGCCCGGATGCGCGGCTTGAGCGCCGCTGTGATCGCCCCGGCGGAAACGGGAGGCTGGCTCGGCGGCGCAGAGCGGATCGACAATTACCCCGGGCTGCCGCAGATCCCCGGCAAAGAATTGCTGGAACGGTTTCGTCAGCAGGCATTGGCGCTGGGCGCGGAAGAAAAAAACGCGCTGGTGCGTCAGATTATGCCGAGTGGGGATCGCTTCCTGCTGCTGGCGGAAAACGACGTGCTGGAAGCTAGGGCTGTCGTCCTGTGCATGGGTGCAGCCCGGCCCGTACTTCTTCCCGGCGAAGAAGAACTACTGGGCGGCGGCGTCAGCTATTGTGCCACCTGCGACGGCATGTTCTATCGTGGAAAGCGGGTCGCGGTGCTGTCTGCTTCGGCCTCCGGGGTGGAGGAAGCGGCGTTTCTGCACACGCTGGCGGGGAGCGTCGATTATTACGCCCTGAAACCCCACGATGCTTCGGCGCTGCCGGAGGGCGTGCGGACCGTGGCGGAAAAACCCCGCAGCCTTGCGCGGGAAGAAAGCAAAATCGCCCTGACCACGGATCGGGAGACTCATCTGTACGATGGCGTTTTCATCTTCCGCACCGCCGTGCCGCTGCAAATGCTGCTGGACGGGCTGGAAACAGACGGAGGAGCCATTCGGGTGGATCGGAACATGAAAACCAGTCTACCCGGCGTGTTTGCCGCCGGAGATGTGACCGGCCGGCCGCTGCAGATCGCCAAGGCGGTGGGGGAAGGCAATGTAGCCGCTATCGCCGCAGCAGAATATATTGCCAAACTTGGATGAAATCCCGCAGGTTGTTCGTCTTATAAGAGGAAGACACCTGCGTGGTGTTCATACACGATAGCTTAGGAGGAATACGGAATATGAAGCAGTGGATGAAAAAGACATTTGCATGGGTCGTTGCACTCGTGATGATGCTGGGCTGCGCCATGGCCGCGGCGGAGCAAACCGCCGATCTGGAAGCGCTGTACCCCCTGATGGATCTGGTCTGCGCCGCTGCGCTGGATGCGCAGGGCGAGGATGACTACGCCATCGTGGTGCCTGATTCCGAGGGCGAACTGACCCCCGAGTTTGTGCAGGCCTTCATTCGCATCGGCCAGACCCGTGGCGAAAGCGTTGGTGTGACCGCCGCAATGATGACGGACACTGCCGCCCAGAAGACGCTGCTCAGCTCCATCTTCGACGCGCAGCTGCCCGAACTGACCGCCGTGACCGCCGCTGACGGCGAAAGCAACTACATCGGCTTCCGGCCCGTGACGGTGAACAACACCGGCGAAAACAACACCCTGCAGATCATCGGCGAAATTTACACCGCCAGCAAGCCCTTGAGCGAGATGAGCGGCACGGAATTCACCGACGTGACCTGGCTGGATCGCGGTATCTTCACCTTCCGCAGCGACGCCAGCGCCCTGAACGGCTTCCGTCTGGTGGGCTTCTCTTCCGGCACTGACCTGAACATGGAAGAAGCCTTTATGGAATACAACGCCGACACCGTGGTGGAATATGTGAATTCCAAGCTGGGCTTCACCCTGTCTTACCCTGCCGTGTTTGACGACGAGCTGCTCAAGGAAGACGAGACCGGCGTCAGCGCCGAACTGCCTGACAAGAGCGCTTCCTTCTTTGCCCGCCGCATCCAGAACACGGATCAGAGCGACCTGCAGAGTTATGTGAACGTCATCGCCAGCGGCCTGAACGGCGCGAAGGCCACCGTGAACGACATGAACAACTACGGCACCGTAGCCTACACCACCGATGACGGTTACACCGTGTTCGATGTGTATCTGGTGTCCGAAAACTACATCTATCAGGCCGAGCTGAAGTTCCTGACCGAAAAGAGCGGCGATTACAGCATGTACTGCTCTTATCTGGAGAACAGCTTCGCCAGCGAAGAAGGCGCGCAGGGCTAAGACTCTGAGCCTCCGAAAGGAATGAAAAAAATGAAGAAGCGCTGCATGGCTTTCCTGCTGACGGCGTTGTTCCTTTGCCAGCCTCTTTTGGGGCTGGCGGAGGAAACGGCGGCGGCTCTGCAAATTGAGGACAGAGTGGGGGAAAGAAGCGGCGCTTCTTTTTCTCTGCCCCAGTTCGGCGATGAGCCGGAAATCAATCAATACTATCTGGAATTGGCCGCCCGCCTGGAAGCGGGCGAGCTTCCTCCGGGGGCGGTATGGTCTGCAGACGATGAAGGCAGCGAGCCGGAAAGCTGGGTACTGGATTACGAGATCACCCGGAACGACGCAGAGTATCTCAGCGTCGTGCTGCACTTGCGTCAGCTGTCGGGCAACGGCGAGAAGGAGACACTTTCCGCCGACACCTTTCTTCGAGAGGACGAGCCCCGCAAGATCACGCTTTCCGAACTTCTGGGCACAGAAGAATCGGACGGCAGCACCCAACCTGTCGATCTGGTCTATGATCTGATTTGGGAGATCGTTCAAGTGGGGATGGAGAACGTAGAAGGCGACTATCTGGACGGCCTGACGTTGGACAGCGTTCGTTCTGCGCTGGCTCCCGAGACTGATTTTTATCTGGACGACAACGGCAACATCGTTTTCTTCATCGAGCCGGGTCTTCTGGCCGGAGAAATCGCCGGGGTTCTTCTCTACCCCTTCTCCCCCTACGAACTCAGGGGCAGTGCCCCTGAAGCCGGACTGCGCGCCTACGGGCGCGCAGGAATGTACAGATAAGCATGGCGCTCTGGAAACACTCGGCGGAAGGCCTCGTGTTTCCGGCGCTTTCGTCCCCAAGACCGCCGCTCGGCGACGGGCCTCGCGGCTTGCCGGTCTAGTGTGGTAAACCGTTAGTTGAATAGGAAAGACCGCCATTCGGCAACGGGCCTCCTGGCTCACAAAAAAAGGCCAGCGTGGATATGAAATCCAGCTGGCCTTTTTACGTTACGAAAATATCCAAGCTACACAGGATTATCCCAAGCTGCGCCGGTTGAGCAAGTATAGCGCCAACGGCAGAGGAAAAAAGCAAGCCCGTTTTTTGCACTGCGAAACCATCCCAGCCGTACCGAAGCATCCCAAGCAGCGCCGGTTGAATAAGCCCACCGCCAGCTGTGAGTTGGAAAAGAGGTCTGCTTATGGATGCAGCGAAGCCACCCAACTTGCGCCGTAACATCCCAATTCGCATTGGTTGAGCCTGCCCAGCGCCAACTGCGGGGAAGCAGAGCGGCGATAGGCAGCGAAGGGAAAAAGCCTTGCCCTTTTTGAAAGAGGAAAAGAGTGAGCACGAGCGCGCAC
>OLOW01000024.1_pt1 | contig 70261 bp, 59 predicted proteins | sample 1672801 | NCBI WGS metagenome assembly OLOW01 (sample SAMEA3136725, study PRJEB25190) | human gut metagenome | biome: human gut; feature: human-associated habitat; material: faeces | place: Austria | collected 2013 | reverse complement strand
ACGTGATGGACAAGCTGGCCGCCTATCTGTTGGAAAAGGAAACCATTACCGGCGAAGAATTTATGGAGATTCTCAAACAGTGCGACGCGCAGAAGTAACTTCCGCCATCGCATAGCAAAGAAAAGCTGCGGTACATCTGTACCGCAGCTTTTCTTTATCAGGAAAAAGTACCTGCTTGACTGGGATTTATGGCAGCGTTTCAAAATTCTATACCATAGTACTTCCCTGTGCCCCTGCTTACAGGCATTCTAACGCACAGTCAACGGCTCACCCCACTACCAGAGCCCAAGTCATGAAGGTAGGACAAGCGCTGTGCAGGCCTGTCCGCCATACAAAGCGCTATTTATGAGCACATACTACTAACCGATGGAATTCATGAGTCAAAACAACAGGCTCCCTGCTATTTTTGCAGGGAGCCTGTTTTCAATGTACCTTCTTATTGCTTTTCAGCGGGGGCTTCTTCCATTTCGAACCAGAAGGTGCTGCCCTTGCCCACGGTACTTTCCGCGCCGTAGTCCATGCCATAGCCATCCAGAATGCTCCGGGCGATATTCAGCCCAAGCCCGGTGCCGACCGCTGCCCGTTTATGAGGCTTTTTGCCCCGGTAGTAGCGGTTCCAAATATAGGGAAGCTCCTCCGGCTCAATGCCTTCGCCTGTGTCCGTGACGGAAATGCGCACATGGCCGTCCCGGATCGTCTGGGTGATCGTCACGGTCTTGTCATCGCCGGTATAGGTCAAGGCGTTGTTAATAAGATTGTAGACCACCTGACTGATCTTCAACGGATCAGCCTGAACAAAGGCCTCTCCCTGCTGCTGGAAGCGAATGACATAGCCGTCCTGTTCCGTCAATTTGCTGTAGCGGGTCAAAATTTCCCGAATGGAACCCGTCAGGGAGAAACGCTGGGTGTTTTCCTCCGGCGCGGCGTTCTGGCTCTTGCTGTAGTCCAGCACCGCGTTCACCAGTGTGGTCAGGCGGTGGGTCTCATCCAGAATGACCTGCAGATTCTCGGGAGTATTTTCTCCGGGAATATCCTGCATGACCTCCACATAGCCTTCGATCAGGGTCAGGGGCGTGCGCAAGTCGTGGCTGATATTGGCGATCAGCTCACGCTGAGTCTCCTCCACCTTGCGCAGATCCCGGGCTGCCTGAGAGAGCTGCCGGTTCAGCTGGGCGATTTCCCTGTAGGCGTTTGCGTCGGATATCGGCGTATATTCGCCCTGACTCAGGGCGCGGGCTGCTTCCGTGGTTCGGATAATGGGGCGGGAAATTTTCCGGGACAGGATGGTGGACAGCAGAAAGCCGATCAGCAGGAGCGCCGTAGTCAGCACCCAAAGTTCGCTGCGGATGGTCTGCACCGTCGAAGTAACAGGCGTTACCAGCGTATTGAGCAGTACGTAGTACTCGTTTCCGTCTTCCAGCGTGGCCCGCTGAACAGAGACCAGATACTCGCCGTTTTCGTCATTCATGGGCAACGGGAAGGGGCCCGAAAAATGCTGCCGGTCAAATCCGCTGTTTCGGACGCGCTGCATGGGAAAAAGCACAAAATCCTGTCCGTCCGTCTCCAGCTTTTGGACCATGCGGCGCAGGTCACGATGATTCAGGTGATGAATGATACAGCTGAATGCCGTATCGGCGCTGTATACTGTTTCCATGCTTTCATCCACTACCAGCACGCACAGACTGTTGTCCTCCGCGACGCGCTCAATCAGTGTGTTCAGGCTGGTATTGTCAATGTTTCCGGCAATGCTGGCCGACACGTTTTGAAGGGTGCGCCGCTTTTCGTAGCGGTAAAACTGATCCAGCAGCTGAATTTGCAGCAGCCACAGAAGCGCTACCATCAGCACGATAAACAGGAAAAACGTCCAGCTTACCCGGCTTTGAATGCCCCAAAGCCGTTTCTTTTTTTCCTTTTTTTCAGCTGTGGAAGAAAGGGCGGGGTCAGACGTCTTCTTTTTCAAATCGATACCCCACCCCTCTTAGTGTGGTGATGTAGCGGGCATAATCGCCCAGCTGCTTGCGCAGCAGCTTGATATGAGTGTCCAGCGTGCGATCGTCGCCGAAGAAGTCAAAGCCCCAGACCTCGCTGATGAGCCGATCCCGGCTCAGGGCAATGCCGCGGTTGCGCACCATATAGAACAGCAGCTCGTACTCTTTCGGCGAGAGGTCCACCGTCTCGCCGTCTACGGTGACGCGTCGGGCGGTAAAGTCTACCTTCATGCCCTGAATTTCGACGACTTCATGGGCGTTCTCCTGCGGCTCCGCCTTGCCCGAACGCCGCAGCACCGCCGCCACCCGCATCATCAGCTCTTTGGGCGAAAAGGGCTTGACCACATAGTCGTCGATGCCCAGCTCAAAGCCGTGAATCTTATCATATTCCTCGCCCCGGGCCGACAAAAGAATGATAGGCAGATTCGGACGGAATTTACGCATTTCCCGGGCGGCGGAAAAACCATCCAGTTCCGGCATCATAATATCCAGAATCACCAGACCGATGCTGCCGTCCCTAGCCTTCTCAATGGCCTCCATGCCATCGGCAGCTTCCTCCCACGCATAGCCCTCAAAAGCGGCATACTTGGCGATCAGTGTGCGAATACGGCTTTCGTCATCCACGATCAAGAGTTTCATTTCGGCACCCCCTGTTTCATGATGGGAAAAAGGGGCGTTTCCGCCCCAACGTTCCCCTATCCTTTTGTATTGTAACAGCCGAAGGTGAACGTTTCATGAAAAGGCAATGTTTTTTGCCAAAAAATCGTCATTCTTCCTCTTCTTCGAAGGACAGGGTGATCCGATTCTGGTCGTTCTCCCACAGCTTATCCAGCCGGTAAAAATCCCGCTCCTCCGGGTGGAACAGATGTACCAGCACCGTGCGGTAGTCCAGTACGATCCAGCGGCCCTCCTGCTGACCTTCCTTGCGGGCGGGTTCATACCCCAGTTCGGACAGTTTGTCTTCCAGATCGTCCGCCAGCGCCTTTACCTGCAGGGCGTTGCGGCCGGAGGCAATCACCATCGCGTCGGTAATGACCGTCATTTGGGAAACGTCCAGCGCCGTAATATTCAAGGCCTTTTTGTCATAAAGGATTCGGGCGATGGTCTGGGCCAGATTTCTTGCTTCTTCCATTCATTTCGCTCCTTTTACTGTTTGGTTTGATGGGCTTCTTTCTTTTCTTTTTCTCGCTGCATCCGCTCCAGCCATTCCAGCGCCCGCCGGGTGGCGGGATGGGCCGTGCCGCCGCGCTGAGCCACATAATCCAGCGTAGAGCGCAGCGAACGGATGGTCGCCGCCAGCAGATCAGTCTCTGCCATCGTGCGGACTTCTTCCAGCGCAGGGTAGCTCCGGCGGGAAGGCTCGATCTTGTCGGCCAGATAAACCGCCATATCCAGCGGAAGCATCCCCACCTTGCCGGTGGTGTGGCAGCGGATCGCCGCCAGCACGCTCACGTCCTTCACGCCGTACTCGCTTTCGGCCAGCGCCGCGCCAGCATAGCCGTGAAGGATGCTTTCGCTTTGCAGGGTCTCTTTGTCCAGCAAAAGCCGGTGTTCCCGGGCAATGGCCTGCTGCTGGCTCAGCGGCAGACACTTGGCACAGTCGTGCAGCAGCCCTGCCAACTCTGCCTGTTCCGGGTTTAGACCGTGCTTTTCCGCCAGTCGGCGGGCCGTCCATGCCACCAGCAGAGAGTGTACCAGCCGCTTGTCGGTCAGCGCCTTGCGGAGCCGGCTGTACATTTGGGCCGCGCCCTGTGGGCAGGGCGGAACGCCGTACAGACCCATCATGCGGATATATTCCATCACCTGAGGGCTTAGCCCTACAGGTTCTTCCCCTGCGGCCAGCGCCTTACGGATCGCTGTGGAGGAAACGTCCCGGGGCGGCAGGGACAGAAAACGGAGCTTTGCGCCGCGCTGCAGCAATTCCTCATAGACCGGGTGGCGCTTGGGTTCCTTCATGGAGCGGCAGCAGACGATGAACTGGCACAGGGAGAACACCTTATCCGGCTTGCGCCAGTTGGGTAGGTCCACCATGGTGTCCTCGCCAATCATGTAAAACAGCTGCGCGTCCCCCATCCGCTTTTTCATTAGCGTCAGGGTGTCTACCGTATAGATGGTTCCCTCCCGTTCCAGTTCCATCCGGGACGGTTCCATACCCGGCAGACCGAAGATGGCAAGCCGGGTCATTTCGTAGCGGTGCGACGCTTCCGCCAGTTCCTCATGCTTATGGGGCGGATTGCCGGTGGGCAGAAAAATCACCCGATCCAGCTTATATTCCTTCATGGCGCACTGCGCCATTTCCACGTGGCGTTCATGGATGGGATTGAAGCTGCCCCCCATGATGCCGATGCGTTCCCTTTCCAAGGGCGTCCCTTCCTTCGTTGCTTTCGTACAGTCTCCCTCATTTTCATTATACTAAAAAACTTTCAAAAGGGGAAGTCTTCATCCTGCAGAAAAGTATGGGAGGAATTTGGATGGAACGCTACCGCCCCAAAACGGCGCTAGCCTCGGCGGCGGATCATCTGCTGCGGCTTCTGATTGCATGGCTGGCGGGCGTTGGGTGGTTTGTGGCCCTGTGGGGATTATCCTTGCCCGCATTGACCGCGGGCACGGCATTGGGCGGGCTATTCTGGCTGTGTGCCCGCCTGCTTGGGAAAAAACGAATGCAGAAAAAAGAAACCGCCCTCCGGCGGACGCTGGGCGGCGAGCTGGCGTTGGAAAAGCTGCTTCTGCTGTCGGAGACGGAGGCGATTACGCAGTGCATTCACTGGCTGCAATCTCGCACGAATCTCCAAATCACCGAACCCATGTCCAAAGGCGGGCTTGGCACATGGGACGGCGCGTCGGTGCTATTTCGACTGTTTGCCCAGCATCCCGGGACGGAGATCACTTCCCAGCAGGTCAGCGAGGTCATCCGGGAAGCCATGCAGGTGAAAACGCAGCGGCTCTTGCTCTGCACCACGGCCCCGCTTTCTCAAGCAGCCATGCGTGTGGCGGAAACGGAGGAGCCGAAGCTGCGGCTGGTGGGACGGGAAGAACTGATCCAGCTGGCCGGTGCCTGCTCCCCTGCCACGGATGAAGACCTTTGTCGGCTGAAACAACGGAAACCAAAACGCCGTTCCGCCAGAGAATGGATGAAGGTCGTTCTTCATCCCAGCCGGGCGAAACGGTATTTCTGGTACGGTGCAGGGTTGGCGGCACTGACGCTGGTAACAGGTCAACGTTTTTACCCCATTCCTGCGGCGATCTGTCTACTATTGTTTATCGGCTGCAAGCTTTATGCCGCCCGCCACCGGGCCGAAAGCTGGTCATAAGGTCTCCAGCACTTCAAACCGTTCAAAAACAACGGGCATTTCTTCCGAAAAGGAATAGCCGAGCTGTTTGCCTTCCTCCGTGAAAAAGGCGATGTGATTCTTTCGCCAGGATTCAAGGCACTCGTCCTCGCCCTCCTGCTTGGCCAACTCAAAACCGATCTCCCGAAAGGGCAGAATCTCGACCTGCGTGGTCACGATCAGGCAGCCGGGTTTGCCTTCCCAATTCGTTAAAACATTCCAGTCACCTGGTTTTGGAACGGCTTCGCCCTCCGACCGATAGGCGGCCAGGCTGCTGGACGTAGCCCGTTTTTTCCCTTCCAACACCAGCTTCAGCAAATGGTCTGCGGCGGGCTGCTGAAGTTCAAAATGCCAATGTGGCACGTTGGAAAGGTCAGGCTTATATTTTTCCGTCACTGAAATACCGAATTTCCGGCACTTCTCAACGGATTCTTCTTCCTCCTGCAGTGCGGCGCGGGAGTACCAATATTTGGCCTTTTCCAGATTCTTTTCGCCGCAAAGGCCTTCTTCGTAAAAGGTGGCCAGATTGCACTGGGCATCCCAGTCGCCGTGAATGGCGGAGAGATTCGTCCAATACAGCGCCTTTTGCATATTCGGCTCCACGCCGATGCCCTTCCAGTAAAAATAGCCCGTCTGGCATTCCGCCAGCGGATAGTGAGTTTCCTCGGCCAGCTTCAAATGTCCTTCAAAGCATCGGTCAAACTGTTTGGAGTTCCAATAAAGATCCATCAGTTCATTGCATCGGTCAAATTCCAGGCAGGGTTCGTAATACTCTACGTGCATAAGCGCTCCTTTGCGTTACGGGCAGGCGTTGGACAAGCGGATCCAGTCGTCTACACTCAGTTCTTCGGCCCGGGCCGTGGGCGAAATTTCAGCCTGCTCCATGGCTGATTTCAACGCATCCGGCTCCACTGCGCTGCGCAGGGCGTTGGACAGAGTCTTGCGGCGCAGGTTGAACCCGGCCCGCAGCAGACTGAACAGCCGCCGCTCGTTTTGCACTTTCGCAGAGCGGCACCTGTTCATCTCTAAATGAACAAATGCGCTGTCCACCTTGGGCGGCGGGGTAAATTTTTCCGCAGGGACGATGCATTCCAGCCGGGGAGTGCAGTAATACTGGCACTTCACGCTCATCAGCCCGTAAGCCGCCGTGGAGGGAGCGGCCATCAACTTTTCCGCCACTTCCTTCTGGATCATCACGGAAATTTGGCGGATGGACAGGCCGCTTTCCCAGAGGGCTTCAAAAATGGGCGTGGTGATATTATAGGGAATGTTGGCGATCACCAGAAAGTTTTCCCCCAGCGGTGCGCAGAGTTCCCGGAGATTCTGCTTGCGGATGTCCCCCTCCACGATTTCCAGATTGGAAAAAGCGGCGGTATTGACCTTCAAAAAGGGAATGATGTCATGATCGACCTCCACGGCCAGTACCTTTCCGGCATGAGGGCAAAGATGCTTGGTCAGCATTCCGCTGCCGGGGCCGATCTCCAGCACGGAGTCCGCCTTCGTTACGCCGGTGCTCTGCACCAGTTCTTCCAGCAGGGCATCGTCATAGAGAAAGTTCTGTCCCAGATCGTGCTTGTACCCGTGTCCTTCCTCCCGGCGACGTTGGGCCCGTTCAAAGGATTTCTTCATAGCGGTTTACTGTTTCATTCCTTCCTCGTCGATCTGCACGGTTTCCCGTCCGAACGCTTCGATCAGGCTTTGCTGGGCGTTATCCAGCGTTTGATGGACGGCTTCCTGCGCCGCGTCGGTCTTTTCCAGCACGGCCTCGAAATGGCAGGCCTTGCCGCAGGCCTGCTGCAGGCAGTCCTCGATCTGCTTTTTCCAATTGGGCTGGTTCAGCTTTTCGAAGGAGATGCCCTTCTTGGACAGGGGCAGACAGATGCGATACACGCCGTCCTTCTCGCCGATAAATTTTTCGTTGCGGATCAGGCCCAGCAGCGGCGGATTGTTTTTGGCGATCAGGGTCAAAGTCTGCTTCCAGACCTCCTGCGCGTCGCCGCTGACCACGAGAGGCTTGGGCGCGGGTCTGGCGGCTTTGGGCACGCCCGTTTCCCCGGCGGGCGCGGTTCTGGTCTTTTTCGGTGCGTCGCCGCCCTCGGCTCGAAGGGCCAGCTTTCCGCTGGCAATGTCGCTTTGAAGGGCAGTGAGCTGCGCCTCCAGCTCGCTGATTCGTTCCACCAGCGCCGACACATCCTCGCTTCGCTGGGCTTCACAGGCGTGAAGGGCCGCGCTTTCCAGCCCGATTCTGGGCGTGGAGGCGAAGCGAAGCTCCCCTTCTGCGTGAAGGAAGCCGTCCAGCACCCGCAGGAGCCGCTGGAACGAAAAGCGCTCCGCCTGTTCCCGAAGGCGCTGCTCATCCTCGTTGGTCACATCCAGCAGCGCGGCGGCGTTCTCCTTCACCGCCTGTACGGTCATCAGCATCCGGCAATGGCTGCTCAGATCCTTGAGAAACACCTGTGGCTCCCGGCCGGAGCGCATCAGCTCGTCCACCTTGCGCAGAACGCCCGCCGCGTCCCGGTCGGCGATGCAGTCCATGAACTCGAACAGGAACGCCCGGTCGGAAGTGCCCAACGCATCCCGCACCTGCGCGGCTGTGATGGTTCTGTTCTCCGCACCGGCCACGCACATATCCAGAATGCTGAACGCGTCGCGCATAGCGCCCTCGGCGGCACGCGCCACCAGCTGCAGCGCCTCGGGTTCAGCGGTCATATGAAGCTCGTCCAGCGCTTCCTTCATGCGGCCGATCATCAATTCCGACGGAATACGCCCAAAGTCGTACCGCTGCACCCGAGACAGAATGGTGGCGGGCAGCTTCTGCGGCTCGGTGGTCGCCAGAATAAAGACCACGTGGTCCGGAGGCTCCTCCAGCGTCTTCAATAGCGCGTTGAAGGCGGCAGTGGACAGCATGTGAACTTCGTCGATGATATAGACCTTGTATTTTCCCATTTGGGCGGGATAGCGCACCTGCTCCAGCAGTTCGCGGATATTGTCCACGCTGTTGTTGGAGGCCGCGTCCAGTTCCAACACGTCCATGGTGCTTTCCGTCTGAATGGCCCGGCAGACCTCGCACTGGCCGCATGGGTCGCCGTGGTTGGGATTTTGGCAGTTGATGGCCCGGCTCATCAGCTTGGCCATGGTGGTTTTGCCCGTGCCGCGGCAGCCGCAGAACAGGTAGGCGTGGGCGATCTGTCCCGTTTCGATCTGATGCCGCAGGGTCTTGACCGTTGCGGTCTGCCCCACCACGCTTTCAAAGGTCTGAGGCCGCCAGCGGCGGTATAATGCTTGATAAGCCATGCTTTGCTCCTATATCCATGAAAAATCAAATGTTTCCTTCTTTATCATACCCTTTTCGGCGAAGCTGGTCAAGCGCTGCATTTTCCCCTTGTCATCCCGGCCCCGCACCTGCTATAATACCAGCGGAGCGCACGTTTGTTCGCTTCTCTATGTTTTTTCGGGAAAGGGGGCCCTCCTGTGAATCTGGATCAGCTGTTGGGCCAGCTTCGTCAGAATCCCAAATTTATGAGTTGTGTCACCCATTGGCGCACGCTGCCCGCTACGGATGGAAAATACGCGGATTTTCCCGAAAGCATGGATCCCCGCATTCAGGAAGTGCTGCGCAAACGGGGCATTTACCGGCTGTATACCCATCAGGCCCAAAGCTTTGAACTGGCGCAGGAGAAGAAGGACTTCGTCGTCGTTACCCCCACCGCCAGCGGCAAGACCCTGTGCTATAATCTGCCCGTTCTGAGCGCCATCTTGAAAAACGAGGACGCACGAGCGCTGTATCTGTTCCCTACCAAGGCGCTTTCCGCCGACCAGGTCAGCGGGCTGTATGATATGATCCAGGCCCTTGATATGGATATCAAGGCCTACACCTACGACGGCGATACCCAAAACGCCGCCCGGAAATCCATCCGTCAGGCGGGCCATATCGTGGTCACCAACCCGGATATGCTCCACGCTAATATTCTGCCCCACCATACCAAGTGGGTGAAGCTGTTTGAAAATCTGCAATACATTGTCATCGACGAAATTCACACCTACCGCGGCGTGTTCGGCAGTCATCTGGCCAATGTGCTCCGGCGGCTGGAACGGCTGTGCGAGTTTTACGGCAGCCACCCCCAGTATATTTTGTGCAGCGCCACCATTCAGAACCCGGTGGAGCTGGCGCAGGCGCTGACGGGACGGGAAGTGACCGCCGTAACGGAAAACGGCGCGCCCTCCGGCGAACGGCACTTTATTTTCTATAATCCCCCGGTGGTCAATAAGCAGCTGGGCATCCGCAAGGGCTGTCTGAACGAGACCCGGGCCGTGGCGGAGGAAATGCTGCGCAACGGCATTCCCACCATCGTGTTTGCCAAGAGCCGGGTGCAGGTAGAAGTGCTGACCCGGTATTTGAAGGATTGCGTCCGCGATGCCTACGGATTTTCCGGGCGGGTACGAGGCTATCGGGGCGGTTATCTGCCCGGAGAGCGCCGGGAGATCGAGCGAGGGCTTCGCGCTGGCGAGGTAGACATGGTCGTTTCCACCAACGCCTTGGAATTGGGCGTGGACATCGGCTCTCTGAGCGCCTGTGTGCTGTGCGGCTATCCTGGTTCCATTGCCTCCACGTGGCAGCAGGCCGGGCGCGCCGGCCGACGCAAGGATACGGCTGTCACCATTCTGGTCGCTTCCTCCGCACCGCTGGATCAGTATGTCATCGAGCACCCGGACTATTTCTTCCGTACCTCCCCGGAAAACGCGCTGGTGCAGCCGAACAACCTCTACATTCTGCTTTCCCATCTGAAATGCTCCGCTTACGAGCTGCCCTTCCGGGATGGCGAGCGCTTCGGCGGTCTGCCGGATACGGAGGAATGTCTGGAATATCTGGTGGAGAACAACATTCTGCGTCATCTGGACGGCAAATATTACTGGATGGAAGAAGAACTTCCTTCGGGGGAAATTTCCCTGCGCAGCGCTACGGCGGAGAACTTCGTCATCATCGACATTACCAATCCGGCCCATCACCGGGTCATTGGCGAAATGGACCGTTTCACCGTTCCCATGTTGCTGCACGAAAACGCCATTTATATGCACGAGGCCCGGCAGTATCAGGTGGAGAAGCTGGACTACGACGCCTGCAAGGCCTTTATCCGCGCCGTGGACGTGGACTATTATACCGACGCGGATATGAACGTGAGCCTGCACATTCTGGACAAGCTGGAAGAAAAACAGGCGAAAAGCGGCGTGGAAGTGACGTTGGGCGAGCTGAGGGTCAGTACCATTGTGAAGGTATTCAAGAAAATGAAGCTGGACACCCACGAAAATCTGGGCTTCGGCGAGGTGCGTCTGCCCCAGAGCGACATGCATACCGTGGGTATGTGGTGGACGATCCCCGACAGTCTGACGTCCCGCTATTCCAACGACGACCTGCAGGGGGGGCTGGTAGGCGTGGCCAATCTTCTGTCCATCGTGGCTCCCCTGTACCTGATGTGTTCGCCCCGAGACATCCGGGTGGTGTATCAGGTCAAGGCTCCCATTACGGATAAGCCCACCATTTTCCTTTATGATTCCTTCCCCGGCGGTGTGGGTTTAAGCGAAAAAGCCTACTCCATGCAGCAGCTTCTGCTGGAACAGGCGCTGTCCGTAGTGCAGGAATGCGGCTGCGAGGACGGCTGCCCGGCCTGCGTCGGCCCGGCGGCGGAGGTAGGCGCTGACGGGAAAAAGAATGCGGAGATGATTCTCAAGGAGCTGTTGGCGCAATGGCAGGACTTCTGAACAAGCTGAGAATGATGGACGCGGCCCCTGCCAAAGCTCCTGCCGCTGAAGGACGAGAGGAAACGGGGCTGTATCACCGGGAGAATGTGTTCCCGCTGTCCACCTTCTGCGACCGAAGCTACGCCACGACGGAAACCCTGCGCACGGTGTTCGGCTGCGAGTTTCCCCGGACGGTTGCGCCGGAGGACGTGCTGTTTCTGGATACGGAGACCACCGGGCTTTCTGGCGGAGCAGGCACGATCGCCTTTCAGGTGGGGCTTGGGTATTTTGCCCCGGCAGGCTTTGTGGTGGAGCAGTTTCTCATGCGGGATTACCCCGACGAGGAAGCCATGCTGGACCTGCTGGCCGCCCGGATGAAACGTTTTTCCGTGCTGTGTACCTTCAACGGGAAAACCTTCGACGTGCCGTTGCTCAAGACCCGTTTTCTCATGCATCGCATTCGGGATGACGGAATCCCCATCTGTCACGCGGACGTGCTGTTTCCCGCCCGCCGCCTGTGGAAGCTGCGGCTGAAACAGTGCAATCTTGGCACGCTGGAAACGGCGCTGCTGGGCGTGGAGCGGGAAGACGATCTTCCCGGCGCACTGGTGCCCCAAACCTATTTTCAATATTTGAAGGATCGAAATTTTACACCGCTGATCGGGATTCTCGATCATAACCGGCAGGATATCGTCAGTCTGGCGCAGCTGTTTTACGTGCTGTGCGTGCAGTTCAGCCACCCGGAGGATATCGCGGAGCAGGAAGATTTGTTTTCGCTGGCCAGGGCGTTGGAAAAGCAGGGGCAGAAGGAAAAGGCCATGAAGTGTTACCATCTGTGCGAAGGAGGCTCCTTCCGGGCGCAGGCCACCCGGGCCATGGCTGTCCACGAAAAAAGGGAAGGGCAGTACCGGGCCGCAGCCAAACTGCTGGAGACCATGCTGGAACGGGGCGACGACCCTGTTTTCGCCTATGAAGCGCTGGCGAAACTCTACGAGCACCAGTTTCGGAACCCGGAACAGGCGCTGCATTATGTGCGTCAGGCCCTCCTGCTGCTGGCGGAACCGAAGCTTCATAAAGACGAGGCTGTACAAGAAAAGCAAAATGAGCTACAATATCGTTATGCCCGTCTGCGGCGCAAGCTCCGTCAGGAATCTTCCGCGCTGTGACCCGCCTTTTTGAACCGATGAATTGATTTTGGAAGGAGAAACGAATTCCATGGCGCTCAATACCATCTTTAAGGCCCGCAAGGCCATGAAGCTCCACAATGAGGGAAAATTTGACGAGGCCCTCAAGCTCTATGAGGAATGCATGAGTGAAGGAATGACGGACATGAAGGCCATTCTGCCCTATTCCGTGCTGCTTTTGCGCAGCGGCCAGTACCAGAAGGCCCGCGAACTGCTGGTAGCAGTGCAGAAATATCCTATGGCGGACGATCAGAAGCGGCAGCTGTACGTCAACTACGCCGTGGCCGTCTATAAGCTGGGCAATCTTGACAAGGCCCTCGAAGTGCTGGAAGTACAGCAGAAAAAAGCGGAAAGTGGTCTGGTCTACGAAACTCTCGGCTACCTTCTGGTGGAAGCGGGCGATTTTGACAAGTCGCTGGAATACAACCTGAAAGCCTTCGAATACGACGATGAAGACCCTATTACGCTGGACAATCTGGGCCAGACCTATTATCGGCTGAAGGGCGACAAGGAAACGGCCAAGGGCTATTTCGACAAGGCATTGGAACAGAAGCCCGGTCAGCTGGATACGCTGTATTTCCTCGCCCAGTACGATATCGAAGCCGGAAATCGCGAAGCAGCCCGAGAAAAGCTGGAGACCGTGCGGGACGGGCGTTTCTCTCCCCTGAATTTTGCCAGCAAAGAAAAGGCCGAAGAACTTTTGAAAACGCTGTAAGACCCTTTCCGCAGCCCGGAAGAATTTTTCCGGACTGCTTTTTTGTGCAGGAATGGCGCATCGGCAGGGCGAATGTTTTTTGGCAGCATACAGAGCGAAATACCATAGCATTTTAGGGTGAATGCTCCCGCCTTAAAAGAAAGGAAGCCTGTTCGTGAAAGACCTGCTGATTGGTACTTTGACCCGCTTGGGAGGGCCGGGAATCTGCTATGTGCGCACAGATGGCGAACATCTGACGCAGCTTTGGACAGATGGCACGCTGACAGACCCGAACTGGCAGGACGTCAGCCCGGATGGGCGCATTTTTTCCGTCAGCTGCGACGGCCCCGAACCCATGGATGGCTGCATTCACGAGCTAACTATCACCCCGGAAGGCATGAAGGTACTCTCCACCCGCTCGACCGGCGGAAAGGAGCCCTGCCATCTGACCTTTTCCGAGGATGGACGTTTCCTGCTTTGCGCTAATTATGGCACGGGTTCCCTGGCCGTTTTTCCGATCAGCGCAAACGGCATCGACGAACGGCTCCAACTCATCCAGCACATCGGCCATGGGCCGCATTCCACCCGGCAGACAGGCCCTCACCTGCATCAGATCACCCGGATTCCAACGTTTCCCGGATGCTTCTGCGCTGTTGATCTGGGATTGGACAGGCTGTTTGTCTATGAACAGGATGAAACGGGGCTGCTTCACGAGCGGTATCGCATTGCGGTTCCCGCAGGGCAGGGGCCGCGCCATATGGCCTATCATCCCGTCAATGGCGATGCTTTTCTGATCACGGAGCTGGGCAACCGCGTTTATCCCGTGAAGTTTGGACGGGATTCCGGGCAAGTGCTCAGCGATGGGCTGCTAACCCCGGAAAAAGCCGATGGGGTCAACTACGCCGCCGCCCTGTGGTTCCCGTCAAACGGAGACAGTCTGTATGCCTCTAACCGCGGCGAAGGTTCGATCGTCTGCCTGGAAGTCTCCCCGCTACGCAAGGCGCAGACATTTTTCCTGCCGGGCAAGCTGCCCAGAGATTTTTGCCTGTTGGGGGATGAAATGCTGGTCGCTGCCTGTCAGGATCAGGGACTCTATCTGCTGCGGGAAGGAAAAGTTCTTGATTTTCTGCCCTGTCCCGGTGCCGTTCGTGTTATGGAACTGCCGCAATGTTCTTAAACTTGCCCTGAAAGGCTGCTTCTCTTTTGTTCTTTTCATGGTCATAGCTTGTCACCGAACCGAAATATACGCTATAATGAACGCCGTTGAACTTTTGAAGTTCGTTTTCCCGATACCGCAGCAGGTTTGAAGGGGGCAAAGCCAATGAAGAAATTTCTGAAACAGTACTGGTTCATTCTCAGTATGCTTATCGCGATCGTAGCGGGCTGCGCCGTTGGAGCAGTTTGGCCGGGAGCAACCTGTCTGGAACCGTTGGGAACCGTTTTCATCAATATGATGTTCTGCGTTGCGGTACCTATGGTGTTCTGCTCCATTGCCTCGGCCATCGCCAATATGAAGGGGATTCGCCGCGCAGGAAAAATCATGGGTGCTACCCTTGTGACGTTTCTGGTAACGGCTGCCATCGCTGCCGTGGTGATGTACGCCGTTTGCCGGGTTATCCCGCTGGTGACGGGCGCGTATGATCCGCCGGAAGGCGAAGTAGGCAGCGTATCCGCCGCAGAAATGATCGTGAATTTCTTTACGGTGCCTGATTTTACAGCGCTGTGGAGCCGCAAGGCCATGCTGCCCCTGATCGTGGCGGCAATCATCTTCGGCTTTGCGGTACAGTGGGCCGGCGGCGCGGATACTCCGGTGGCCAAGCTGCTGTCCAGCCTGACGGACTGTATGCTCAAGGCTGTGAAGATCATCACCTATTATGCTCCCATCGGCTTTTTTGGTTTCTTCGCCTATCTGGTGGCGTTTTATGGGCCGCAGCTCATCAGCGATTATTCCCGGACGCTGGTGGTGTACTACATTATGTGCTTCGTCTATATGTTTGCCTCCTTCCCAGTGTACGCCCGTTTCGGCGGCGGCAAGGGCGGCGCGAATGTCATGTTCCGGCACCTGTTCCGGCCTGCGGCTGTCTCCTTCGGCACCTGCTCCTCTGTGGCTACCATTCCCACCAATATGGACGTGGCTGAGGAAACGGGCATTTCCAAGGATGTTTCGGACATTGTAATCCCCATGGGCGCTACCATGCACATGGATGGCTCTGCCATGGCCGCCATTGTGAAGGTGGCCTTCCTGTTTAGCATCTTCGGCATGGACTTCAACGGCTGGAATGCCATCGGAGCCATTGTGGTATCGGTGTTTTCGTCCGTAGCCATGAGTGGCATTCCGGGCGGAGGCGGCGTTGGCGAGCTGGTGCTGTGCACCATTTTCTTCCCCAACCAGATGGAGATCGCCTACCCCATCGCCATTGCGCTCGGCAATCTGGTCGACCCGCCCGCCACCATGGTCAACGCCGCGGGCGACTACGTGGTCTCCTTCATCGTGTCCCGCTTTGTGGACGGCAAGGATTGGCTGCAAAAGAAACTTAGGGCAGAAAAGACGAACTGCTGATTGATGATTCCTTGTACGCAAAAAACGCTTGCGGCTTTCAAAACCCGCAGGCGTTTTCGATTATTTCACACAGCCACGGACTGGTCGGTGCTGTCCGCATCCGCCATAACGCCATACTCCGTCACGCCGGTAACGGTTTCACCGTCGATCTGCAATGCCGTGGGCCGGTCAAAGGCAACGGTGATCTCCTCGCCGGAAAGCACCTCCACCATCTCTGTATGCTTCACGTGCTCGCCTTTGAAAATGCTTGGGAAAACCATCAGCGTTTTCAATTTGGAAGGGCAGTGAAGCACCACCACTGATACGGTTCCGTTCTGATTCAGACGGTTTTGTGCCGGGGCCACCTCCATGCCGCCGCCATAGTAGCGGCCGTTCATGGTCGGGGCCAGCCACACGTGGCGGTAGCAATGAGAAACGCCGTCCACCGTCACCGTAGCCGAAGCAGGCTTAAAATGGAACAGTAGCCCCTTGATAGCAATGGAGGCATAATTGACGTTCTCTTTCCCCTGCATCCGCATTTGGTCGCCCATCTCGCAGCAGTAACCGTCGATTTCGTAGCCGATGCCATTAAGGAACCAGCTTTTCTTGCCCTTAACCTCCACCACCGGCAGATTTTTCAGATAATCGTTGAGCAGGATCATTCCGTCCACGGAATTTTGACCAACATCGTTCCAGAAATCATTGCCGGAACCTGCCGGAAAATAATATAGAGGGCGATTCAACACGCTGCTGCCATAGCGATTGATGAAATGATTCAACGTCCCGTCGCCGCCTGCCAGCACCACGGTTTCCTCCATGGGCAGACGAGCCAGAAAATCAGCCGCGTCCATCCGCGTAACATCCCTGTATTCGATCTTTTGTCCCTGTACCTTTTTCTCGATCTCCCGGGCCTTTTCTTCCCCGTGACCGTTTCCCGCCATGGGATTATAGAGAACGTACATCTTCCGTTCATCCTTCCGTCTTTTCTCGGGCCGTTCAAAGACCCTACGAACGATTCTATTATCCATCTTTAGGACAATTTTTGCCCACGGTCAAAAAAGCAAGTCTGCCCAAACTTTTGGCATAAACACGCAACTGCCTATTTTTTAGAAGAATGAAAAGCCGTATAATCAATACTGCGTTGGTGTACGCTTGACCGTGCCGGCACAAAAGGGGGCTATAAAATGGTACTGCTATATCTTCACCGGGTTTTGATTCCTGCGGCGGTGATTCCCGCTATTTTTCTATTGGTCAAAATTTACCGAGCCGACCGCCGGGAAAAGGAGCCGCCGCAGCTTTTGACTTCGCTGGTCTTCTGCGGCATTCTGGCTACGGCAATCGCTCTGGTGGCAGAGAAAGTCGGCTTCTGGCTGCTGGGCTGCGTTTGGCCGGAAAATTCGCTTATTTATCAGCTGATCGAATATTTCGTGATCGTGGCGTTTGCAGAAGAAGGCGCCAAGTATTATCTGCTGAAAAAGCGTACCTGGATGACCCCCGCCTTCAACTTCACCTTTGACGGCGTGGTGTATGCGGCTTTTGTGTCGCTTGGCTTCGCTCTTTGGGAGAATATCAGCTACGTCACCTCCTACGGGCTGGATGTGGCGGTGATCCGCGCCGTGACCGCGATTCCCGGTCACGCCTGCTTTGGTGTATTCATGGGCGCATTTTATGGTGCAGCCAAGAAGTACGATGGCATGTGCGACCTGACTACCTCCAAGAAGTATCGTCGGCTGGCACTGATCGTTCCCGCTCTGCTGCATGGCCTGTATGATTTCACGGCCTCCATGGAGAGCCGAACCGGCGGCTGGATCTTCCTGATGTATCTGATCGCCCTGTTCCTGACGGCGTTCCTGCTGGTACGGAAGCTTTCGAGGGACGATGAAGAAATTCCCGGAAGCGTTTATTTCGGATAAATGCGGTTATGAAAAACGACGCTGAATTTTGGGTCCAGCGTCGTTTTTTTGATATTCGCTTATTCCTGCCGTCCCGCGATTTCCCGGGCCACGTGAACGCCGCTGGCGGAGGCGTGGGACAACGAGTGCGTGATGCCGCTGCCGTCGCCAATGATATACAGGCCGGGATAACGGGCCTGCAGGTGCTCGTCCACTTCGACTTCCATGTTGTAGAACTTCACCTCTACGCCGTAAAGCAGCGTGTCGTCATTGGCAGTGCCGGGGGCAATCTTGTCCAGCGCGTAGATCATCTCAATAATGCCGTCCAGAATGCGCTTGGGCAGTACCAGACTCAAATCGCCGGGTGTGGCGTTCAGCGTGGGCGTAATGAAGGAGTCCTCCATCCGACTGGGGGTGGAACGCCGCCCGCGGATCAGATCGCCGAAGCGCTGCACGATGACTCCCCCGCCCAGCATGTTGCTCAGGCGTGCGATGGACTCGCCGTATCCGTTGGAATCCTTAAAGGGCTCGGAAAAATGCTTGGAGACCAGCAGCGCAAAATTGGTATTTTCCGTCTGGCGGGCCGGGTCTTCGTAGCTGTGGCCATTAACGGTAATAATGCCGTTGGTGTTTTCGTTCACCACCGCGCCCTTGGGATTCATGCAGAATGTACGCACCAGATCGCCGTATTTTTCGGTACGGTATACGATCTTGCTTTCATAAAGCTCGTCCGTCAGGTGAGAAAACACTTCGGCGGGCATTTCCACCCGAACGCCGATGTCCACGCGATTGCTCTTGGTAGGAATTTGCAGTTCCCGGCAGATATTCTCCATCCATTTGCTGCCGCTGCGGCCTACGGAGATCACGCAGTCCTTGCAGGAGAAAGTCTGCCCCCGGGCGGTCAGCTCGTAACCGTCTTCCGTCACCCGTACCGTTTCCACGGGCGTATCGAAGAAGAAGTCCACCTTCTCCTTCAGATAGGCGTACAGATTTTCCAGCACCACGTAGTTAATATCCGTTCCCAAATGGCGAACGGAAGCATCCAGCAGATGCAGGTCGTTCTGCAGGCACATTTTTTTGATGTGACTGCCCGCCGTAGTGTACAGCTTGGTGCCCTCGCCGCCGAACGCCATATTGATGTCATCCACATAGCGCATCAGTTCCAGCGCGTTCTTTTTGCCGATATACTCGTACAGTGTACCGCCGAAATCATTGGTAATATTGTATTTGCCGTCGGAGAAAGCGCCTGCGCCGCCGAAGCCACTCATAATGGAACAACTTTTGCAGCCGATGCAGGTCTTAAACTTCTTGCCGTCAATGGGGCATTTGCGCTTGTTCAGCTCATGACCCGCTTCGAATACGCCCACCTTGAGCTGCGGATTCTGCCGGATCAATTCATAAGCGGAAAAAATTCCTCCGGGGCCTGCCCCAATGATCAGCACGTCATACATGATCGTTCTTCCTCCTTCATTTCCCGGGCGCAAAAAGAGAGCCGATTTTCTATAAAGAGAACCGGCTGACTTTTTTATCATAGCATATTTTTTGGGGGAAGTCAAAGCTTAGCCGCTGTGATTCCAGCAAAGAGAACCCCGGCTTTTAGAGAGAAGCCGGGGGCGTATTTTTAGCAGATCTCCGTGACCGTGTAGCCCTTTTCTTCCACCGCGGTCTTGAGTACGCTATCTTCCACGGGAGCGCTCAGCTTGACGACCGCCGTGCCGCTTTCGTGACTGACCAGCGCTTCCTGCACATTAGGCAGGGCTTCCAGCGTCTTTTTAACCGTGGCTTCGCAGTGGCCGCACATCATTCCTGTGATCTTCATCGTCTTTTCCATGGTTTGTTCCTCCTTTTGACTGGGGAGCTGTTTCAGCTCCGGGGTTTTGATTTTATGATCCCGGCTGGCGTCATGAACCCTGAACCAGTTCAGCCGCAGCGCGTTGGACACCACACAGAAGCTGGACAGGCTCATGGCCGCCGCACCGAACATGGGGTTCAGCGTCAGGCCCAGCGGGATAAATACCCCCGCCGCCAGCGGAATACCAATGGTGTTGTAGAAGAAGGCCCAGAACAGATTCTCGTGAATGTTCCGCAGCGTGGCCCGGCTCAAACGAACTGCGGCAGGCACGTCGCTCAGGCGGCTCTTCATCAACACCACGTCCGCCGCGTCAATGGCTACGTCCGTACCCGCACCGATGGCAATGCCGATATCCGCGCGGGTCAGAGCGGGAGCATCGTTGATACCGTCGCCCACCATGGCGACCTTGCCCTGCTCCTTCAGCTGACGAATGACGCTTTCCTTGCCTTCCGGCAGAACGCCCGCGATGACCTGATCCACGCCAGCCTGCGCGCCGATGGCCTTCGCTGTGCGTTCGTTGTCGCCGGTAAGCATGACCACGTGCAGGCCCATATTCTGCAGTTCCCGAACCGCCCGGGGGCTATCTTCCTTGATTACGTCCGCTACGGCGATCACGCCCAGCAGCTTGCCGTCACGGCTGAAAAACAGCGGCGTTTTGCCGGCTTCGGCCAGCTTTTCAGCCTGACCCTTCATTTCATCCGACACGTGTGCACGACCCTCTATAAAGCGTGCATTGCCGCCGCAAAGGGTCTGACCGTTCCGAACCGCCGTCAGGCCGTTACCGGGAAGCGCCTGAAACTCCGTGACTTCTTCTGCAGTCATTCCGTCCGACTGCGCCCGTTCCAGAATGGCCCGTGCCAGCGGATGCTCGCTCTTTGCTTCCAGCGCAAGGGCGTTTTCCAGCAGTTCCCGTTCCGTTATGCCACTTTCCGGCAAAATATCGGTCACACACGGTTCGCCGGAGGTGATGGTGCCGGTCTTATCCAGCGCCACGATCTGAATGCGTCCCGTTTCTTCCAGCGAAGCGGCGGTTTTGAACAGAATGCCGTTCTTGGCGCCCAAGCCGCTGCCCACCATGATCGCTACAGGCGTAGCCAGACCCAGTGCGCAGGGGCAGCTGATGACCAGCACGGAAATGCCCCGCGCCAGCGCGTAGCCCACTTCTTTGCCAAGCAGCAGCCAGACAATGGTGGTAATGACGGCAATAGTAATGACCGTCGGCACGAAAATGCCCGAGACCTTATCGGCGATCTTGGCGATGGGCGCTTTGGTCGCCGCAGCATCCGATACCATCTGAATGATCTGAGAAAGGGTGGTGTCCTCGCCGACCCTAGTGGCGCGGCATTTCAGGAAGCCCGACTGATTGACCGTGGCGGCGGACACGCTGTCGCCGGGGCCTTTGTCCGTCGGGATACTCTCGCCGGTCAACGCAGCTTCATTCACCGCGCTGGTTCCTTCCAGCACCACGCCGTCCACAGGAATGCTTTCGCCCGGACGAACCGTAAACACGTCGTCCTTCTGTACCTGCTCCACGGGGACAGTCACTTCCACTCCGTCCCGAAGCAGATGGGCTGTCTTGGGAGCCAGCTTCATCAGGCCTTTCAGTGCGTCTGTGGTTTTGCCCTTGGAACGGGCTTCCAATGTTTTGCCTACGGTGATCAGGGTCAGGATCATGGCGGCGGACTCAAAGTAGAAATCCATCATGTAGGTCATGACCGCGTCCATATCGCCCCGTACCTGCGCGCCCGTCATGGCGAAAAGAGCGTAGGTGCTGTAAACGAACGCCGCCGTCGCGCCCAGCGCCACCAGCGTATCCATGTTAGGCGAACGGTGCCACAGGCTCTTGAAACCGCTGATAAAAAATTTTTGGTTGATGACCATGATGATAATGGTCAAAAGCATCTGAGTCAGGCCCATGGCCACATGATTGTCATTGTAGAAGGCGGGCAGCGGCCAGCCCCACATCATATGCCCCATGGAGAAGTACATCAGCACCAGCAGAAAGCCCACTGACCAGATCAATCGCTTTTTCAAGAGCGGCGTTTCATGATCCTCCAGCTGCTTTTCCGCTTCAGAAGGGCTGGGAGCAGTCTTGCCCGCGCCCTTCTCCGACGCGCCGTAGCCTGCCTGCTCCACAGCCGCGATTATGGCTTCGGGGCTTGCTGTGCCCTCCACTCCCATGGAATTGGTCAGCAGGCTGACGGAGCATTCCGTCACCCCCGGCACCTTGGATACTGCCTTTTCTACCCGGGCACTGCAGGCAGCACAGCTCATGCCCGTTACGTTGTATTGTTTCATCGTCTCACGCCTCCTCGTTGGCTTGTCCGCCGATAAAACCGAGTCCTGTACATTTTTCCCCCATCGGCCCTATTTCATCAGCTTTTGCAGCGTTCCCACCAGTTCGTCGATCACTTCATCCTTACCGTCGCGAATATCCTGCGCCACGCAGGTGCGGATGTGGCTCGCCAGCAGCTCTTTGTTGAAGGCATTCATAGCGGCCGTCACGGCAGCGGATTGCATCAGAATATCCGGGCAGTAGGCATTGTTTTCCACCATCCCGCGAATCCCGCGTATCTGCCCTTCGATTCGATTCAGCCGATGGATAAGCTTCGTATACTCCTCCGGTGTTCGCTCTTTTTTGCGCTGAGAACAGCAGCAACACTTTTTAGGTTCCATGCACAGCACCTCTTTCGGTTTGCATACCCCATCTGTGTATTTTGATTATATACCCCCATAGGGTATATGTCAATTTATTTTTTCATTTTCTCTCAAAAAAGTTGCCTATCCTGCAAACCAGATAGAGAAAGTCGAAAATGATCCGAAAGTGTCTTCAAAAGGCATAAATGGACACTTTCCAAAATAAAACGCCCGTGCTATAATGACTTCACATCACACCAAAGGAGCGATTTTCATGGGCGTTTTTGATTTTCCCCTTTCGAAGCTGAAAACATACGAAGGCATCAATCCCAAGCCTGTTGATTTTGAAGAATACTGGGAGCGTGGTCTGCGTGAGATCGAAACCATCGACCCGCAGGTGCAGCTGACTCCCGCTGCCTTCCACCACCCCACGTTGGACTGCTTTGACCTGACCTTCACCGGTGCGCACGGCGCGCGAATCCACGCTAAATATGTGCGACCCAAGAAATTTTCGGGCCGTTTGCCCGCAGTCATGCGTTTTCATGGTTATTCGGGCCGTGCGGGAGACTGGACTAATCATTTTGCGATGGCCTGTGCAGGCTTTGCCGTGGCGGCGCTGGATGTGCGCGGTCAGGGTGGACAGAGCGTAGACGTTGGCGGTGTCAAGGGGAACACGCTGCACGGCCATATCATCCGCGGTCTGGACGATCCTGATCCCGACCGGCTGCTGTACCGGGATATTTTTCTGGACACCGCGTTGATGACCCGCATCGTTTCGTCCTTCCCGGAGATCGACGAAGGCCGTCTGGCCGCGGACGGCGGAAGTCAGGGCGGCGGTCTGACGCTGGCCTGTGCTTCTCTGAGCAACATTCAGCTGGCCGCTCCCTGCTATCCGTTTCTGAGCGACTATCAGCGCGTCTGGGAAATGGATCTGGACAAGGATGCCTACGCTGAACTGAAAGAGTACTTCCGCCACTTCGACCCCACCCATGCCCATGAGCAGGAGACCTTCACCAAGCTTGGGTATATCGACATTCAGCATCTGGTTCATCGCATCCGCGGCAAGGTACATATGTACACCGGCCTGATGGACACCATCTGCCCGCCGTCCACCCAATTTGCGGCCTTCAACAAGATCACTTCCCCCAAGGAAGTCATCCTGTACCCGGACTTCGGCCACGAAAACCTGCCGGGCAGCGGAGATGCGACCCTGCAATGGTTTATCGATGAGCTGCTTTAATTTGACTTCAGGAGTGAAAAGCCCATGCCGTATTCTTTTCTGGCTACCGCCGCATTTGGGCTGGAAGGCATTGTCTCCAACGAACTGAAGCGGCTGGGCTACTCCGCCAAGGCCGAGCAGGGCTGCGCCCGCTTCACCGGGGAGTTGGCAGACGGCTTCCGCGCCAATTTGTGCCTGCGCACCGCCGACCGGGTGCTGCTGCTTCTGGATGAAAAGCCGGTCCTCAGTTTTGAGGGGCTGTTCCAGTTCGTTTCTTCCCTTCCGTGGGAGAACTATCTGGATCGTTCCAGCCGCATCCACGTTTCGGGAAAATGTGTGCGCAGCCAACTGATGAGCGTCCGGGACTGTCAGTCCATCGTGAAAAAAGCCATCGTAGAGCGGCTGAAAAAGCGGCTCCGGGTGGATCGGCTGCCTGAAACCGGCCCCCGTGTTCCCATTGAGATCGCGCTGTACCGGGATCAGGCCCGATTGACCATCGACATGAGCGGCGACGCGCTGAACCGCCGCGGCTACCGCACATGGAACGGCGAAGCGCCGCTGCGGGAAACGCTGGCGGCGGCGCTGCTGGATGTGAGCCCTTGGCGCACGCGGATGCCGTTGTACGACCCCTGCTGCGGCACAGGAACGATTCTGATCGAAGCAGCCATCAAGGCCGCTGCCCGTCCCGCGGGGATCGATCGCAGCTTCGTCTGCGAGGAGTTTCCCTTCATGAAAGACGTGCCCATGGCGGCGATTCGTCAGGCCGAACGGGACAAGATACCGACTGAGCGCTCTTTTTCGATCACGGGCAGCGATATTGACCCGGAGGCACTGGAACTGTGCCGCCGCCACATTCATCAGGCAGGCTTTGACGGGCAGATCAGCGTCCGGCAGCAGGACCTGCGCACGCTGCAAGTTCCCGGCGAGCCGGGGGTCTTCCTTTGTAATCCGCCCTACGGCGAACGGCTGGGCGACAAGCGGGAAGCGGAGGCTCTTTACCGGGAAATGGGCCTTTTGCTGAAGCGTCACCCAGGCTGGAAGCTTTGCGCCATCACGTCTGACTTTGCCTTTGAGCGCCGCTTCGGTCGCCGGGCCACGCACAAACGTCGCCTGTACAACGGTCGGCTGGAATGCGAATTTTATATTTTTGAATAACGCAAAAACGCCGCGCAGCAATGACTTGCAGCGCGGCGTCTCTTTTGGCTTAGGGAATCTGAAATTCTAACGTGGTTAACTGCCCATTCCATTCCGAACCGTCGCAGCGATAATACTGCCACCGGCTGGTTCCGTCCGCCAATGTATAACAAATGGCAAAGACCTGTCCTTCGTCGAGCGGCATGGGATAATTGTTTGCAGGAAGAATGTCACCGGTCAACTTGGCGGTTTTGAAGTCGTCATAGGCTTCTTCCAGCCGGTAAAATTGCCGGGAAAGGTACTTTCCTTCCAAAACGCCGGAAAGATCCTGCTCACCAAAATAACCGGCCTGATATTCCTTACCGCCGATGGTGAAAAGCGCTGCACGAATCGGTTCGCCCGTCAGCCCTTGGGTGGACAAATCGGTGCTGTGCAGCCGTTCACCGTAGGTCTGGCGAAGCTGATTGGCCATGCAGGGCACCTGCCCTGACCAGTCCAGCGCCTCCAGCCCGGTATGGGCCGCTCCATAGATCCCCATGATGCTTTCACCATTCAGCAGGGCATATTCCCGCAGAAAATTTTCGACCATGGTATTTTCCCGATACACATCGTCCTTGGTACGGTAATACCGCTGACCCTGTTCGATATTCTGCCGGGCCAACTGCGCCTCCTCGGAATCCGCAAGGTCCTGACGGGTCAAATCATTCAGATAGCGCCTCCCGGTGCTCTGGTACTGGTGGCCCACGTCCGTCCCATGAAAGACCGTTTCCGGGCAGGTTTCCTTGATCTGCCGGTAAAAGCGGCTGACGTTGGCGCTGTGGGACGCGGTTCCATTCCAGTCGGCATACACCTGCATCAGAATTTCATCGTCTTCTGCCTGTATCCACTGGTTCAGATATTGCGCCGTATAGTAAGGCAATTCCACAAACAGATGCCGCATCCCGTTTGCATAATACTCCTGCCAAAGCCGGAGTTCTTCTTCCAAAATCTGCTCCACGGCATGGGTCTCGCCGTAGAGATAAATTTGACCGCCGGTTGAATCTTCCGTTTCCGCTTTCCCACTGGCAAAAATACCGCCGACCGCAAACAGCAGAGTCAGCAACGAGACAAAAAAGCGAACAGCAAGCTTAGATTTGATTTCGACCATCACGGTTTTCTTCATTTCGGTCACTTTTTCGGGTACTGTGCCCGCTCCCCGCCGATATAGGGCAAACGGGAATAGGCCATGACCACGTGGGCTTCCCCCACCTTGTAATTTTCCTGCGGCATCCGTAGGGGCACAGCAACGGGGCGGATGTGCATCCCCACCAGCGTGTCGCCCACGTCGATGGCAGCTTCCGCCTGAATGGCCATGGCCACGGCAGGCTCCTCAAAACGAAGATAAGCCGCCGCGCCGGTGCTGCCGCCCGCCTTGGGCACGGGCATGACGTTGACCTGCGTCAGACGCCGCTCGTCCAGCACTTTCTGCTCCATCACCAGCGCCCGGTTCAGATGCTCACAGCACTGAAAGACCGGGTTCAGCCCACGAGCCTTGCAGGCGGAGATCATGGCTTCTGCCAGCGCGTCTCCCAACTCGGGCACGCTGTTCTTTCCGATGTGACCCCCGGCCACCTCGCTGGTGGAGCAGCCCAGCACCACCGCCGCGCCCGGCTTCAAATGGCCCTGTTCCGCCACATAGTCCACACATGCTTTCAACTGTTCCTGAATGGCTTCGTACATTGTTATTCTCCTTTTTCCGGCGCGTGCACAAAGGCATACGCGCCAATGCCTACCGCAATGGAAAGGTTCAATGAATCTATCTCTCCGCTGTGCGGGATCCGCACGGCCTGCCCCAGCTTGGAAAATTCCGACGGAAGTCCGCTGCCCTCATTGCCGAAAATGAGCGCATAGGGCGTTTTCCGCTGACGGACAGCGTCTTCCAGCAGCATGGACCCGTCCAGCATAAACGGGTAGAGCGCGTGATTCGGATATTCCAGGCGGTAGTCCTCAAAGCTGTCGTACTGCTTGACCCGCAGGGAAAAGATCGCCCCCATAGCGGCCCTCACCACATGGGGTTCAAACACGTCTGCCGCAGGGCGAATCACGGCAATATCCTTGAGACCAAGTCCCAGCAGAGTGCGCTGGATGGTTCCCAGATTGCCCTCGTCCATGGGATGATGGAGCACCACATGGGGCAGGTCGGGGCGCAGCTCTGCCTGCCACTTGGAAAACACCGTGGCTGCAAAGCAGTTGTCCTTCCCGCTGATGCGGCGAAGCGCCTTGTCGGCTACTTCCTCTCGGACGTTATGCTCCCGGCAGATCGCCCGAAGCTTCTCCACGCCCTCGCCGTGAGCCTTTTCGCTGGTCAGAAGGCGCAGCGCCCGTTCGGGCTGCACCCGCATCAGTTCCAGCGACGGAAACAGCCCCGGCGCATAGCTGTATTCCAGCTCCTGACTGTATGGTTTCAAAGCAGGCATCGTCTTTCCCCCGTTTCTTTGCGCCGGACGGTCAATTCAGGGAATCGCCGTCATTCTGATCGTCGCTGTCGTTATCGTCATTCGGGCCGTCCCAAGGACTGCCGGAGAAGGGGTTTCCGTTCTGCATGCTCCGCACGATGCGTTCCCAGTCCTGCTGCGCCTTCTGCTCGCCGCCTTCCTCCGAAACGACTTTGTAGAAAACAGCTACGGAGGCATTCACGTAGGCGCTGACCCAGCAGTTCACAAACAGCCCCGCCACGATCGCCGCAATGCCGCTGATGCTCATCAGGCTCAGCTGCAGCAGATTGGAAGCCAGCGACCAGCCGATAAAACTGAGCAGCAGCAGGAAATACTGTCCCTTACGATTTTTCATGATGCGCTTGCTTTCTTCCAGCGCTTCTTTGGCCGTCATTTCGGGATGCTCGGCCAGCAGATAAGGAGCCATGCTGTAGCGAATGGCAGCGATGAAGCCGGGGACGATCAGCAGACAGGTCCACAGGAAGATTTTCACGAACATCATGACATACAGCCACAGTGACTTGCCCATGAGGTTCATCCGGCTGAAAAGCCCCTTCGTCCCCAATTCTTCGCCTTCCACCCGGCGGACGAAGTAATGGTTGCAGCTGACCGACAAAACCGGCGTCAGCAGAACGGAGCAAAGCTGCAGCACGGCAAAGCCGATCCATACGCCCTGACTGATCTGCGGGAACCGCCAATAGTACATCCCGTCGATCAGTTCAATGGCAATTGGCATAAAGCGGTTCTGATAGACTTGCGTCAGCACCAGAAAAATACCGGAAAAGAACGCCACGACCATGGCAGTCTGCCAGTTGCCGCGCAAGGCGTTTTTGCCCTTCCATTTATAGTACATATTCATCATCGAATGTTTTCCTCCCGCGAGGCTCAATCAAAGAGAGCTTCCACGAATTCCTTTGCGTCGAAGGCCTGCAGATCCTCGATCCCCTCGCCTACGCCCACGTACATGACGGGGGTTTTCAGCTCCCGGACGATGCCGAAAGCAATGCCGCCCTTGGCGGTGCCGTCCAGCTTGGTCAGCACGATGCCGTTGATCCCGGCGGCTTCCCGGAAGGCGCGGGCCTGCTGCAAGCCGTTCTGGCCGGTCGTCGCATCCACCACCAGTAGACAGCGCACCGTGGCCTCGGGGTATTCCCGGTCAATGACCCGGCGAATCTTCTCCATCTCGTCCATCAGGTTCTTTTTATTATGCAGCCGTCCGGCAGTGTCCACGATCAGCAGATCGGCCTTCTGGGCCTTGGCAGCCTGCACGCCGTCAAACACGACGCCGGCTGGATCGGCCCCTTCCTTGTGGCGCACGATGGGACAACGGGCCCGTTCCGACCAGACCTGCAGCTGGTCGGCAGCAGCGGCACGGAAGGTATCAGCCGCGCAAAGAATGATGGTGCGGCCAAGGCCCTGAAAACGCAGGGCCAGCTTGCCGATGGTGGTGGTTTTGCCAACGCCGTTCACACCCACCATCAAAATGACCATGGGCCATTTCAGTATGGGCTTTTCGACTTCCAGCATTCCTACCAGAATCTCCTTCAGAGCGGTTTTGGCCTGTCCCGCCGTGCGGAGCTTCTGCGTCTTCACGGTCTCCCGCAGCTTTTCCAGCGCTTCCTCGGCACATGCAGCGCCCATGTCAGAAAGGATCATGGCGTCCAACAGGGCGTCGTAAAGATCCTCGTCAATGGGTGCATCCGCCTGCAGTGCATCCTCCGTCACCGCGGCGATCTGTTCGCGGCTCTTGCTCATGCCCTGCCGAAGCCGGGCGAAAAAGCCTTTCTTTTCACTCATGATGCTGCCTCCTTTGCGCCCTAGGCGCTTCGTATAAAAGGTCGTTTATTGGTAGTCCTTCAAGTTGACGCTGACCATGCTGCTGATGCCCCGTTCCTCCATGGCCACGCCGAATAGCGTATCGCAGCGCTCCATGGTGCCCTTGCGGTGGGTCACGACGATGAACTGGGTATCCTTGCTGAACTCCTTCAAGTAGTCGGCAAAGTAGCTGATATTGGCGTCATCCAGCGCGGCCTCAATCTCGTCCAGAATACAGAAGGGCGTGGGCTTCAGCTTCAGCATGGCGAACAGGATCGCGATGGCCGTCAGGGCACGTTCGCCGCCGCTGAACAGGCTCAAAAGCTGCCGTTTCTTTCCCGGAGGCTGCACGATGATCTCAATGCCGCAGTTCAGCGGGTCATTAGGGTTGCTCAAAGAGATCTCGCCGTTGCCGCCGCCGAACAGCCGCTGGAAGGTCTCGGAGAAATACTGCTGCATCAATCCGAACTGGCTGACAAACTGCGTCTCCATCTGGCCCAGCAGCTGCATGATCAGCTCCTGCAGGTCGTTCTTGGCCTTTTCCAGGTCTTCCTTCTGGGCGTTCAGGCTGGTATAACGCTCCGACATCTGAGCGTATTCTTCGATAGCGCCCACATTGACGGAGCCAAATCCGCGAATCTGCTCCCGCAGGGAACGAGCCTGACTGTCTGCTTCGCTTTCCTTGAACGGCGCTTCGGGATAGTTCTGTCCCAATTCCTGCGCGCCCGCATAGCTCAGCTCGTAGGTGTCCCACAGCCGGTCGCACAGCTGGCTAAGGTCTGTTTTGATCCGATTCTGAGCGATTTCCTGACGGTGTAGGCGCTCGTTTTCATGGCTGACCATCTGCTGCGCCCCGTCGATCTCGCCTTGCAGCTCCCGCAGTGCTTTTTGCTGCTGCTCCTGCCTCAGCTGAGCGGTCTCCACGTTCTGCTTCGCGCTTTCCACGTTGCTTTCCGCTTTGGCCGCACTTTCTTCTGCCTGAGTCTGTTCGGCGGCTGCACGTTCCATTTCTGCCAACGCGTTATCGCGTTTCTGCGAAAGTTCCTGCCATTCCCGTTGACAATCGTCTCGGTCGCCCGTCAGACGCTTCTGATCCCGCTGCAAACGGTCGCAGTCGTGTTCGGCGTTCTGCAATGTCAGCATCGCGTCGGTCAGGGCTTCCTGTGCCGCTTCCCGTTCCCGCCGGGCCGTATCCAGCTGCCGGGTCAGTTCTTCGGTGCGGCGGTTCATTTCTTCCATGCCGCCGTCCTGCTGGGTGGAAAGCTTCTCCATCTTTTGGAGTTCTTCTCGAATTTCCGTCAGGCTTTCCTCCAGCTGGCCAATGGCTCCGGTCAATTCCTCCATTCGCTGGCGGTGCTTATCCCATTCGGACTGTGCGGCTTTCAGATGCTCGGTGTCCCGCACCACAGCGATCTCCTGCTGGTGCACCTCGTTTTGAGCCGCCTCCCGGCGCTCTTTTTCGCCGCCTCGGCGGTTTTCCATCTCGGTAATTTCCGCCTGAGCCTGCTGTACACTCTGATTATAGCGCTTCAGCGCCTCCTGCAGCTCCTGCATTTCCCGTTCCCGGCCCAGCAGGTTCTGTGCTTTCTGCTGAATGCTGCCGCCGGTCATGCTGCCGCCGGAGTGCATCACATCGCCCTGCAGCGTCACCAGACGGAAGGCCTGATTTCCCGCCCGCATGATAGCGATACCGCTGTCCAGGTCTTTGGCGACGACCGTGCGGCCCAACAGGCTCTCCACGATGCCCTGGTATTCGGGATCGTAGCCGCACAGTTCACTGGCCACGCCAACGCAGCCGGGCATATTCAGTACCCGTCGTTCGTTCGGATTCAGCGTCCGCCCGTGAACCGTGCTCAAGGGCAAAAAAGTGGCGCGTCCCAGCCGGTTTTGCCGCAGGTATTCGATCAGGCGCTTGGCGTCCTGTTCAGTCTCGGTCACAATGTTCTGCATCGCGCCGCCTAACGCCATATCCATGGCGGTTTCATACTCCTTGGGCACCCGCAGCAGCATGGCTACCACGCCCCGCACGCCCGAAAGCTGCTGCTTTTTGGCATAGCTCAAGGCATTCTTGACGGAATACTGATAGCCCTCGTAACCGTCCTGCAATTCCTTCAAAGTACGCAGACGGGTATCGGCCGCACGGGCGTTCTGTGCATCCTCCTGCATCTGGCGCTGCCGGGTCAGGATGTCCTGCAAAAGCTGCTTGGAAGACTGATCCAGCGTTTCGGCGCTCTGGCGCAGCTCGTTCAGGCGTTGTTCCTCGCTTTGCAGACTGGCCTTGGCTTCTTCCATGGCAGCGTTCAACTCGGCTTCACGCCTCTGTTCGGTATCCCGCTGGGATTCCAGTTCCGCCTTGCGCTGCTCCATTTGCTGCTGCATGGCGGACTGACGCGCCTGATTGGTTCGCATGGACTGCATACGGTTCATGCGCTCCATCCATTCCGCCTGATGACGGTTCAGTTCTTCTTCCAGTGCGCCGGTTTTTTCGCTGATGGCCGCTTGAGCGCTTCGGCGGATTTCCAGCGCTTCCGCCGCCTGCTGACGCAGCTTTTCGGCTTCCCCCATACCGCCGTCGCTCTGATTCAGCGTAGCTTCGATCAGCTTCAAGCGGTTTTGCAGGCTGTCCCCTTCGTTCTTGAGGCGCTCCGCGGTTTCCCGGCCAGCGTCTATCCGGTTCTGGATGGCCGTCACATTCTCCCGCATGGCATGAAGTTCATCATTGGCCGCAAGCAACGCCGCATGAGCCTGATTCAAGGCCTGTTGGCGGCGCTCCTGTTCTTCCTCTCCTGCGGTGCGCTGCCGGAGGCAGTCCTCCAGATGCATTTCCGCCTCCTGCAAAGCGTCTTTGACCTGAAGCAGCGTCTGCTCGGCGGCCACGTCTTTTTCTTTCAGCTTATCGTAACGATGCAGAAACAGACGAATATCCAGTTCTTTCAGGCTTTCGCTCAAGGTCAGATATTGCCGCGCCGTTTCCGCCTGCTTTTTCAGGGGTTTTAGATGAGTCTCCAGCTCGTCCAGCACATCCAGCACGCGCAGCAGGTTTTCGTCCGCCCGCTTCATGCGTCCCTCGGCTTCTTCCTTGCGGGCGCGATAACGGCTGATCCCCGCCGCTTCTTCAAAAACCGTGCGGCGGTCTTCACTGCGCTGGCTCAAAATTTCGTCGATACGGCCCTGACCGATAATGGAGTAGCCCTCTTTGCCAACGCCCGTATCCCGGAACAGATCCACGATGTCCTTCAGGCGGCAGTTGGAGCCGTTGAGCAGATATTCGCTGTCGCCGCTGCGGTACACCCGGCGGGTAATGCTGACCTCGTTATACTCCACGTGCAGCTGACGATCCTCGTTGTCGAACACCAGCGTCACTTCGCAGTAGTTCATGGACTTCTTCTGTTCGGTCCCGTTAAAAATAACGTCCGACATGCTGTTGCCGCGCAAATTCTTGGCGCTCTGCTCGCCCAATACCCAGCGGACTGCATCCGATATATTGCTTTTACCGCTGCCATTAGGGCCTACGATGCCCGTCACATTCTGGGGAAAGACAATCTCCGTCCGACGCGCGAAGGATTTGAATCCGTATATTTCCAGCTTGGTCAGGCGCATTCGCACCCTCCTGATCTCTTCATTGGATTTTTATTGGTTCTGACCTTCCAAAATTTCCAGCGCTTTTTTGGCCGCTTCCATTTCAGCGTGCTTTTTGCTGCATCCACGGCCCTGCGCCATGGGCTTACCCTGAATGGACACCTGCGCGGTAAAGTGCCGATCATGATCGGGGCCGTAGGCTTCGATGATCTCATAGGACGGCAGCCCCATGTCGTGTCCCTGCGTGTATTCCTGCAAGGCTCCCTTGCCGTCCTTCACCTGCCAGGAGAGCAGTTTTTCTTCCTCAGCATACATTTTCAGAATAATGGGCTTGACGGCCTCGTAGCCTCCATCCATGTAGATGGCAGCCAATACGGCCTCCATAGCATCGGAAAGGATGCTGGGTTTTTCCCGGCCGCCGTTGGCGTCCTCCCCATTTCCCATGTACAGATATTCGCCTAAGTCCAACTGCCGGGCCAATACGCTCAACGTGTGTTCGCATACCAGTGCGGCCCGGCGCGCCGTCAGCGCACCCTCATGAAAATCCGGGTATTTTCGATACAGCATGTCGCTGACGCAAAACTCCAGCACCGCGTCCCCTAGAAATTCCAGACGCTGGTTATCTGGTAGCTTTGTGGAGGGATGCGTCAGCGCCCTGCACAGCAGTTTGGAGTCCCGGAAATAATAATCCAGCTTCTCCTGTAGCTCCTCCAACATAAAATCGCCCCTTTCCATGACCCTTCAGAAAACAGGCAAGGGGTGCGCCGAAGCACACCCCGTCCGCCTCAAAATTACTGATGCTTTTCGATATAATCGACGATGTCGCCCACGGTCTTGAGCTGAAGAATGACTTCGTCTTCCACTTCCATGCCGAACTCGGTCTCCATTTCCAGAATCATGACCATCACGTTGGCACTGTCGGCCTTCAAGTCCTCCACCAGACGGCTTTCCATGGTGATGGAAGCGGGATCCACCTGCAGCTGCGTAGCGATCATATTACGCACTTTTTCAAAAACCATTGTGTGTTCCTCCTTTGAAATAATAGCAGAATCAAATGTATCTATTCGGCGTGAGCCGTACAGACCAACTTTTTTTCGATCTTGCCCACCACGTCGCCAGTGACCATTTTCTCGGCCTGATAAATGGCGCAGGCAAAGGCATGAGCATTGCACGAACCGTGAGCCTTAACCACGTTGCCGCTGACGCCCAGCAGCGGAGCGCCGCCCACCTCGCTGTAATCCATGGATTTTTTGACCCGGCGAAACGCGGGCTTTGCCAGCAGCGCGCCGATCTTGGAACGGGTATCCGCCAGCATTTCACGCTTGATCATGCCCATCAGTGTGCCAGAAACGCCTTCCATGAATTTCAGGATCACATTGCCCACAAAACCGTCGCAAACGATTACATCCGCGCTGTCGTGGGTGATCTCCCGAGCTTCCACGTTGCCGACAAAGTTCAATTTGTCGTCCGCCGAGAGAATTTCATAGGCCGCCTTGGTCAGCGCGCAACCCTTTTCGGCTTCCGCCCCATTATTGACCAGCCCGACCCGGGGATTCGCCACACCGCGCATGGTCTGCATATAGGCGGTGCCCATTTGGGCGAACTGATGCAGGTATTCCGGACGGCAGTCCACGTTAGCGCCGCAGTCAATCAGCAGGAAGAAATCCTTGCCGTTGGGCAAAAGCGGAGCCAGTGCGGGACGTTCAACGCCGTGCAACCGACCCAGGCGGAACATGCCGCCCGCCAGCACAGCGCCAGTACTGCCTGCAGAGACGAACGCATCCACTTCGCCGTCCCTCAGCTTGAGCATTCCATCCACAATGGCGCTCTGCTTCTTATGCCGAACTGCCATGACCGGGGCTTCCTCGTTGGTGATGACCTCCGGGCAATCGACGATGGTCACCCGGTTCAGAAGCTTCTTTTGTTCTTCCGTCTGGAAAACAGAATCTACCGTCTGACTCACCGTTTTCTCCGGCCCGGCCAGAACAAGCTCCAATTCACGATTTTTCTCCAGTGCTTCCAGTGCTCCCGCTACGGGAGCCTGAGGGGCGTTGTCGCCCCCCATTGCATCCACATAAATTCTCATGAGTTTCCTCTTTCGTCGCAGGTTCGTCAGTTGATTCTGATGCAGTACACGGCGCTGTTTTTCTTACCGGTGGTTCCGATGATCAGCAGATCGTTGTACACAGCCGGAGAGGCTTTGATCTGCGCATCGGGCAGGGTCAGCGTATCCAGCACCTGTCCGTTGGACGCGTTCAGCAGATTGACGGTTCCATCATACAAAGCCTGTACGATCCACGCATCGCCATTTTCATTATATACGGCTACAGGGCTGGAATAGGCCTCGGCGGTAAAGTCAGCCTGCCACTTGAGCGCGCCGGTCTTCTTGTCCAACGCGATAGTGCGGGAGCCATCCTTGCCGTTGGTGACGGTGAAGATGACCAGATCGGAAATGCCGTTCTGGCCCACCACAGGACTGGCTTCCAGACCAATATCAGCGCCGCTCTGATACTTCACATCCGGCACTTCGTAGGTCCACTCAATCTCGCCGGTGAGGGCGTTGATACGGTTCAGGTTGACCACGCCCTGCTTGCGCTTGAGCAGGATCGTATTGCCGGTGTAGAGGGCTACGGTACTTTCGTCTTCCATATCCAGTGCGGGCGTGGCTTCCACATCGTCGCCCAGATTCACCGCCCAAACAGGCGTCAGGCTGTTCACGTCCACACACTGCAGAATGCCGGACTTGTCCGCGTAGTAGACATAGCTGCCGTACATAGCTACGCTGCCGTTGATATTGGAGTACTTCTTCTCCTCGCCCTTCGCCAGCGTTTTGTAGGACTGGGTCGTTGTAGACAGGGTGATTTTTCCCGTTTGATAGTCGTAGGTTTCCGCCTGCTTGCCCAGTTCAACGGTGTAAAGAACACCGCCCTGACTGCCGAAGATCAACGTGCCGGTTTTGGAATCAAACAGGCCAGCGCCCAGAACACCGGAGAAGCTGCTGTTCTTTTCCTTACCATCGGTCTGGATCAGCTTTTCTTCTTTATTGGTCAGCAGGTTCAGCAAATGGTATCCGCTCTTCTTGACGGAGCTGCCCACCTTGGAGTGGCTCTGACCCACGCCGAGGAGCGGCGTACCGTTCGTCGCCAACGAAAGTCCGCCAGCGCTGGGAACCCCAAGGTCGATCGCATCGCGGGTCGCCGTGCCATCCTGCAGGTTGTAGAAGTACACCTTGCCATCCTGACCGGCGATCATGACTTCCTTCAAAGCTACGGTCTCACGGGCTTCATCAGTAAGCGCCATGCGCTGGCGCAGCTGGGTAGGCCACTTAACGATCAGGGCCTGACCGGGCGCATTAACGCCGTACAGTGTCTCCGAATTGGCCTTCATGCTGCCTACGGGCTGATTCCAAACCTCGGTCAGCTTTCCGCTCTCCACCTCGGCGGTTCCGAAGGCCGCATTCTGGCGCATGGGGCCGCTGCGGAAGGTCAATACGCCCGCCTGAGGCCAGACGGCATAATTGGCGTTACTGGTATAGGTCGTAAACGGATTCAAAATGGAAATGGTATTGGCACGGCTAAAGGTAGTCACACTCTTACCGCCGCTTTGTACAGTCGCCTTCAGCGCCATTGTCTCCGATTGCGGATCCGCTTCTTCGACCGCTTCCGCTGTAAGCTCCGGCAGCGGCGTTGCGTCAGGCTCGGCAGTGGGTTCCGGGGTCGGTTCAGGCGTGGCCGTAGGCTCCGGCGTATCCGTGGGAGCGGGCGTATCGGTCGGTGCTTGCGTAGGCGCTTCCGTTTCTACAGGAGCATTCGTCTCCACCGGCAGCGCGTCGCCGCCCGTTTGAACGGAAGCATCGTCTTCCGCGGCGAAGGACACGGTTGCGGAATAAGTGCTGTCCACGTATTCGGCGTCTGCATCCGTTCTGTACTGGGCAAAATAAGCGCCGGTATAGTCATCGGTCAGTTCCGCCTCCACCGTCCAGGTGCGAACGCCGTCAGCTTCGGACATCTCGCAGTTTTCATCCGTCAGCTGCATCTCGGCAACGGATGCGTCGTACTGATCCACCACGCGCACAGCAGTTACCGTAACGGAAGTACGGAAGGTAAAGGTCACAATAGACGGAATGGTACCATTTTCGGGCTGGCAGGTGAAATCCTGCATTTCCGGCAAGACCGGCTTGGCCGCTGCAATGCTGACCGTAGTACCGGTGCGGACGCCTTCGCTTTCCGTTCCGTCATTCTTGACGGCATAGACGGTGAAGCCGCCCACATATGCGTCTTCCAAGGTGCAGGTAGGCATCCAGATCAGTTCGTTGCTGTTCTCGATGGCCTCGCCTTCCTCCACCAACGCCTGACTGTAATCTCTGGCATACAGCGTATTCCCATCGTCATCGGCCACGCGGACGCCTTTAATATTCTTGGAGGTCTGAATCGTCAGCCGGAGGGCGGCAGGCGCTTCCGTATCCGAGGTGGAAGCCGTGAAGCTCTTGATGGGTTCTTCTTCCGGAACGATCATGTTCTTCACGTTGGAGAATGCCGTTACCACAGCGTTTTTCACGGGAGAGATCAGTTGTCCCACTTTGCCGCCGCTAGACTCCCAGTTCGGCAGACAAATACCCGCCAGCAGACCACCGATCACCAGCAGGACGATCAGAATCGGCAGGAGCACACCGCCACGGCGCTGTTCCACTTCTTCTTCCTGCTCGTCGTCGTTTTCAAAGTCGTAGGGCTTACGAGGAACAGGCGGCTGCTGCCGACTGTCCTCGCCATAAGCGGGACGACCCTGCGCCCGATAGGCATACGGCTGTTCGCTGTTTTCCTGCGGGACACGGGTATAATTTTCTCCTTCGGCTACAGGACGGCGCGGCGGAACCGGCCGTTGGGCGGGGGTGCGCATTTCCTGGCCAGCCGGGCGGCGCTGAGGGACAGTGGCTCCCTGTGCGGAGCGCGGTTGCCCGTTCTGGGGAACGTTCTGCCCAGCAGTAGAAGGCCGCTGAGCCGGCCGGCGCTGCGGATTCGGTGCGCCCTGAGGACGCGCGCTCTGACGGGCACGAGGAGCCGCGCCATTCTCGGATTGTGAGACTTCTCCGTGCCTTTCGGGAGCGGCTCCGCCGCGAGGCATTGCCGTACGTGCCCCCGTGTACACACCGCCCGGAACGGCCCTGCGGGACTGAACAGGCATTTCACTGTCGCCCGCCTGGAAGGGATCAAATTCAGGCTGAACCTCCACCGGCTGTTCCGCTTTAGGAGCTTCCGCCGACTGTTCTTCTTCCTGCTGGCGGCGTTCCATGCGGCTGCGACGACGGCGCGGCTGTTCCGCGCCATCAGAGGAGGCTTTTTCTTCTGCGCTCTTTTCGGTTGTTTCAGTGGCAGAAACGGCAGAGACGCTATTTTCGGAAGCTGCTTTTTCCTGCGCTTCCGGCTCCTGCACGGTAGTGCGGCGGTTGACCATCTGCACAGGCCGCGCGATCCGCGTAGGGGCAGCGTCGCCCATCATACGGAAATCGGACATATCCGCATTGGACAGCGGTACGCCGCCCTGCTGAATCTCCGGGCCGAAAGGCGCGGGATCGTCATCCAGGAAGCTGCCACTTCCACCGCTTGGGCGGCGCCACGCCGAATACGGGTCAGTACCATCGGAAGACTGTGCGCCTTCGCCATTCGCATAGGCCGCTTTATTCCATTCGGAATTGGCTTCCTGAGCAGGCTTTTGGTAAAAGTCGTTGGAATCAGGCTGGTCGCGATAGAAATCACTCAATTTCTTGCACTCCTTATCATCCTTGGTTACTCCCCCGGGGAACCGGCTGCCTTCACAAAACGGGAACAGCTCTCCCGGCTTCGGTCGTTTCATAGGATTGACGCATCTGTCAATGCGTATACCACCATTTATTATACCAATATTCCCATTGCAGAACAAGCCCTGATTTTTGCCCAGCCCTCCCATGGCTTCTTCGTATGCCGATTTGACACAAACTTGTTACAATCCTCACATGGTTCAAGGCAAAAAAGGCAGGATTTCTCTGCTTTTATGCAGAATGTATTTCCTGTTATTTTATTCGGAGGAGATACGTATGTCAGAGCCGATTCTTGTGCTGAGTCATAACGCCGCCCTGTCCGGGCTGATTGCCCGCACCCTCCGCTGGCGGGAGGTCTACTCCACCATTCTGCCTGTTTCCACGCCGCTTTCTGCCCTGCGGGAGCGTTCCGTTCGAGGGGTGATTCTCGCCGGAGATACGCCGGAGGACACGCTGCTTGATGAGATCGACCCCGAAATTCTGAAAAGCGGACTTCCCATGCTGGCGCTTGGCAGCGCCGCGCCGCTTCTGTGCCGCTGGCATGGCGGTTCCTTCCGCCCGTGGGAAAAAGCAGAGACCAGCTCTGCCATTACTTTTTCCGATATTCCGCTATTCCGGGAGATTGCCTCCGGGGATCGGATGCTGCACCATTACGCGGCCCTTTCGATGGCAGATGGGCTTGTTCCTATCGCGGAGGCGGACGGTTCCGTCGTCGGATTCCGTCACGAAACGCTGCCCCATTTCGGTATTCAGTATCCCATTGAGCGTCATGATCCGGACGGTGCGCTGCTTTTGACCAATTTTGCCTTGGAAATCTGTGGTGCAAAGGCCGACTGGAATATGGATACCATCATTGATCTGGCGCTGGACGAAATCAGACAGGACGCATCTTCAGACGGCAAGATCCTCTGCGCTGTCTCCGGCGGGGTCGACAGCGCCGTCTGCACGCGTCTGGTCAGTCTGGCTGCCGGTGCCCGCTTGCGCTGCATTCTGGTCGATAACGGCATGTTCCATGAAGGCGAGCCGGAACTGATCCAGCGCGAATTTCTGGAAAATTTGGGAATCTCTCTGGAACGTATCGACGCACAGGCGGAATTTTTGGAAGCCATCCGGGGCGTTACGGATGAAAAACGGAAAGCGAAAATCATTTCCGAACGCATGATTCAGGTTTTATCCCGACAAATCAACGATGACCCTGAAGTGCGAACCGTCGTTCTGGGCACGAATTTCAATGACGTTCTCTTCGGGCAAACGCCCGTGGCTGCGCTGCAGAATGCCACAAGCGTACGCCAACCGATCTATTTGCAGCCCCTCCAAAATCTGTTCAAGGACGAGGTACGCCGCCTGGCGCAGTCTCTTTCGCTGCCCGGTTCTCTTTGCCTGCGGCAGCCATTCCCCACCAGCGGACTGGCCTCCCGCATTTTCGGCGAAGTGACGGAGAAACGTCTGCAGCTGGTACGGGCGGCAGACGCCTGTCTGGCCGAAGAAATTGCGGAAAGCGGCTTTGAGCGCAAGCTTTGGCAATATTATTCCGTGCTGTGTCAAAGCCCGGACATGCCCGGCTGGTACACCATCGTGCTGCGCGCCCTGCAGGCGGGCCGTACCACGGCTACCAGCGCCCGGTTGCCTTTTGACCTGCTGGAACGGGTCTCCCAACGGATGCTGCGGGAGCTGCCCGGCGTTTCCAGAGTGGTTTATGATCTGACTCCTTCCCGCCATTACGGCGAACAGGAATAGTCTTTTTCGTCTCATCATACATCAAATTTTACGAAGGGAAGTGGTTTGGATGCTGATCTGCGACACCCACGCCGACACGCTCCACCGGTTGCAATATACCAAAAATACCGATATCACCCTTAAAAGGCTGACCCAGCCGGGCCATACGTGGGTTCAGGCGCTGGCGTTGTTTGTGGGCGGCAACGGACTGAAAGGCGACGATCGCTATCTAATCGAGCGTGAATTGGACAACTTTGAAATTTTGAAAAAGAAGGGTTTCCACCAGATCCGCAGTATTGAGGAAGCGCTGCCCGACAAGGTAAACGCCATTCTGACCATTGAGGGCGGCGAGGCCTTCGGAGACGATATTTCCTCTGTCCAGCGTTTTGCAGAACTGGGCGTGCGGGTAGCGGCGCTGATTTGGAACAACGATAATCTGCTGGCCCACCCGGCCGTCAAGGGGTCTGACAACGGCCTGACTCCCTTCGGCTGGCAGGTGACCAAAGAACTGCGCAAGTACCATATTGCGCTGGATATTTCACATCTGAATGAGCGCGGTTCCTGGGAGCTGATGGAAAGCAACGTTCCGCCTATGGCCTCTCACAGCTGCGCCCGGACGTTGTGCGACCATCCCCGCAACCTGACGGACGAGCAGCTTCGGGCGCTGTTCCACGCAGGCGGCTATGTGGGCGTAAACTTCTACCCGGTCTTTTTGAAGGAGTCGGGTCAGGCGACGGTAGATGACCTGATCGACCATATCGCCTATATGTGCGATCTTGGCGGTGAGCGCTGCGTGGGTCTGGGCAGCGATTTCGACGGAATCGACTGCTACCCCGAAGGGCTGCGAACCCCCGACCAGATCCCGGTGATGTTTGAGCGAATGAAGGTGCGTGGTTTTGACGACCAGCTGATCAAAAACGTGGCCGGAGAAAACTTCGCCCGCTATTTGGCACAGATCGACCATAACGAGTAACTTTCTCGAAGCAACGCAACGGCACGGAATAAAATCCGCGCCGTTTTTGTTTGGCCTAGCTTAATGCACATTGCAGCAATCGAAATGTAAGAAAGCGCGCCAAAAATAAACTGCCGCAGTCAATTGGCTGCGGCAGTTTATTTTTCTTACTCGTGAAAGACCAGCGTGATCTCTACGTCCTCGTCCCCGTCAGCGGGAAGCGTTGTGCCTTCCGGGGCCGTTTCTTCCGTCGGCTGCGGCGTTTCTGTCGCTTCAGGAACGATTCCGCCGCGGGCGGCGTTCTCCTGATCGATCTGTGCCTTGCGGCGGGGCGGCTGACAAGCAGAGCAGGCTTCCAGTTTGGCAAACGCACCCGTGTCCAGTTCGCCGTAGGTAAAGGCCGTCAGCGGCAAATAACGAGCCTTGACGGAATTGCACGTTGCCGTGGCATGATAGTAGCTTCCGCCATCGGGATTATAATACAAAGGCGTGTTGTCATCCGGGTACGGAAGCGTTCGGCCTTTATCGTCCCAGACAATGACCTTCGTGTACTTCTTATAATGATCCCAGATCCATTTTTCGTTCAGGCCGTCTTCATTGGCGATGCGAGCGGTTCGGACGCAGCCATGGCTGGCCCGCTGCCCCAGCTGAGACTCCCACTTGGTATAGCGCTTTCCGCCGTCAGCCAGCAGGGTATACGGCACTTCGTGAATCATATCTCCGCCGTTAAAACGAATCGCCCGGGCGCAGATCATGCCTTCGCTGTCAAAGTCCCCCACCCGGCTGATCATCAGGTACTCACCGGCAGCCGTTTCGTTGTAAGGCTGCTCCGCGTTGGGCAGGCCGGTGGAAACGGCGCAGCTGGAAAAGTATTCTCCATTGATGAACACATAGAGCCGCTGCGTCAGCTTATCAATGATAATGCCCATTTCATTGCTGGGAGTGACCGTTTTCAGCAGACTGGTTTTCACGTAGCCTCGAATCAGACGGTTATAGTAGTCCAGCCCTTCGATCAGCGTCCATCCGTCTTCGTCCTCGCCAAGCACATGCACGGCGGCGGACGCGCCGTTGATGGTGCCGCCCAGCTTGTCCGTGTTCACTTTGTCGCCGCCGGGGGTCTTTCGGGGCGCAATGGCCTCTTTTTCGCCCGCGTCCAGCACGGTAATGGGCTTCATCAGCAGCTCCCAGCAGGCTTCGGTATCGGTAATATCATAGGCAAAGTCATCGCCGAACCAGACTTCGCCTGTTTCATAGCCTTCCAGCCATTCCCCCACCGTTTTCGCCTGAACGGGACGGGGAAGCAGACAGGAGAAGCAAAGGAGCACGGTACAGAAAAGAACAATTCTCTTTAGGGCCTTGGTCATCAATGCGTTCCTCCATGTGTACGGTATAGCCCAAAATCGGCGCAGAAGCTTCTGCCCTTCTGCGCCGGTTTCAGTCGTTACGCTGTGATTATGCGTTGTCGCCGGTCTCTCCTTCTTCCAGCGGAGCGGCGGACTCGTCTTCCGTTTCTGCAGCAGAAGGAGCTTCTTCTACGTTTTCCTCTGCGGTTTCTTCCGTGACGGCTTCGTCTTCCGAAGCGCCTTCGGGGGAAGGTTCGGCGTTCTGCTGCTTCTTTTCTTCCAACTTGGCGAAGCGCTGGGCGCGGATCAGATTCAGTCGTTCGTCCACATCCTTCAATTCCTTCAGCATTTCTTCCAGCGGCTGGGGAAGGCTTTCGCCCTTCTGCCAAAGCTCATACGCTTTCAGCGGAAAAGCGTTCAGCAGTTCGCGGCGCTGATTATCCAGATTCAGTTCCTGCAGCCGTTGTTGAGCGTTACTGGCCAAATTGGACGCGCCTTGTCCGATGGCCTCCATGCCCTTCAAAACCGTCAACTTTACCTTATTTCCAAACTGTGCCATAAGCACACCATCCTTTCCATCGAAAATGGAGCATTCCCTTTCTCCTCACGGGGTCTCCGTTTTTATTATATCATAGAACGGCAAAGAAATGAGGCTGTGCCTTGAATGTTCAAAAAAGGTTTACAAACGCATTACCAGTGCACTTTCAGCGCGTCGGTGAAGATTCGATAATGGCTTTCTTCAATGGGAAGGATCTCGCCGTCCAGATTCAGCATCATGCCGGGGGAACTCAAGGAGCAGGTCTTGACCCGGTAATGGTGAGCCACCTTCCTCTTATACAGCGATCCACCCATGAGTGAAGGCAGATAGAAGGGGATCTTCCAGCGGGGAACCGCGTCTACCACGAGAACGTCCAGCAGACCATCCTCCACATCCGCCATGGAAGCGATGGGGATCCCACCGCCGATATAGCGCCCGTTGGCTATGGTGCAGATCATGCAGTCTTTATCCAACGTCAGATCATCGCCTACCTGAATATGCATCTTGAACGGCTTGAAGGTGCGGATGGCCCGAAGTACGCCGTACAGGTAGGGCCAGATGCCCTTCACGTGCTTTTTGGCTTCCAGCGCGTAGGTCAGGGTCAGCACATCGAAGCCGCCGCCGCACACATTCAGAAAAAAGCGGTCGTTTACCTCGCCGGTATTGACGGGCCGCGCGGGATGCGTGAGGATGAAGTCCAACGCTTCTTTCCAGTTCCGGGGCGTGCCGATGGTCTTGATGAAGTCGTTGCCTGTACCGGCGGGAGCAATGCCCAGCGAGGTGTTTGTATGCACCAGCCCGGCTGCGGTCTCGCAGACCGTTCCGTCTCCACCCATGGCGATCACCGTTTCCACCCCGCGGTTGGCGGCGTCCCGCGCCAACTCCGTGGCGTGTCCAGGATATTCCGTGTAGCGAATGACGAAATCTACCTGTTTCTCCTTTAGATAGCGTTCGGCTTCTTCGCCGATCTGGCGTGCCTGTCCGTTCCGCGCTGCCGGATTCACGATGACTTCGTACATGAAAATCCCTTCCTACCTGCTGCTAATCATATTTTCTTCTGCATTTTACCTGAAAAGCAGAAAAAAAGGAAGGGAAAAATGTAAAACCGGCCTTTTTTTTTGTAACTTTTCAGCGTCTTCTTAGCACAAAAGTCTTGTTAGGGCTGCCTGCGCCACTGGTTTCCAATACGCAGCCTCCGTCCTCCATCCGAAGCGAAGCGTGAAGCGTAAATGGGCCTTCCGTCGTGCGGTCGGTCAGGATCAGGGTTCCCTGCCGCCAGCCGCAGGCGCCCATGCAATGCAGGTCAGGCGCACCCGGGACAAAACAGGGGCGCGTATAGGCTGCGATTTTCCCCATGCCGAAGCAGAAGGCAAGCGTATTTCCGTCTGCCGTAACGACTTTCACCGGCAGCACGCCGTCTTGCACTTCGCCTACTGTCAGTGTCAGTTCGTCACAGACATACTCGCCTGGCTGAACAGTGCCGGAGCCGTCGTCCGAAGACCATGGGTAAGCCAGATGCGCCGCCCGATCCAGAAACGCTTTCTGTTCTTCTGCCGTACCGGGTTCCATCCGTCCTGCCGTGAAAAGAAAATCATGGAGCAGCTTCATTTCCCTGCCCATATCGTCAATGCCCGCCGTAACGGCCACCACCATATGATCGTCCGGGGAGACCATGCACAGCTGACCGAACATACCGTCGCCGCGGTAACGGTTCTCCCGGGTGCGCCAGAACTGATACCCGTACCCTTGATGCCATTCGTTTTCGGGTTCAGGCTTGCCGTTGGAATTGTCGATCTGCTTCGCCGTAGCCAGCTTAAGCCATTCCGCCGGCAGCACCTGACGGCCTTGCCATACGCCGCCCTGAATCAGGCAAACGCCGAAACGCAAAATGCTGTCAGAAGAAAGATGCAGCCCCCATCCGCCGCAGCAAACGCCCTGCGGGCAGCAGTCCCAATCAGGCTTCGGGATGCCCAGCGGCGTAAACAGACGAGGCATTAGATAATCGCGAATATTCTGACCCGTTACCCGCTGCACCATGGCACTGACCAGATAGGTGCCGTGGCTGTTATAGTGAAAATGGGTTCCGGGCTGATGGTCGCAATCACAGGCCAGCACTGCCTTCGCCCAATCCAGGCCGCCCGCCAGAGGCTTCGCCGTCGGCCCTTCATCGGGAATCAGCAGATGGTCGATCTCGTCCGACTCCGGTTTCAGCCCGGAGCCCATGGTCAGCAGATGCGCCAGCGTGACCTGCTTCAGCCATTCGGAAGGTTGTTCCGGTGCCTTGTCTGCCAGCACATCCAGCACCTTCGAGTCCCAGCGGAGCAGTCCTTCGCCGACAGCGAAACCCGCCGCAGCAGAGGTGAAGGACTTGCTCAGTGAAAACAGCACATGCGGAGTCTGGTCATCGTAAGGGGCGTAATTCAGCTTACAAGCCAGCTTGCCGTCCTTCCACACCAGAATAGAATGATGTTCCAGCCCGGAAGCGGCCACTTCGTCCAAATACCGCAGCAGCCCCTTGGAAGAAACACCGGCTTCTTCGGGAACGGAAGCGATTTCCCATGGTTTCATTGCACAAACCTTCTTTCCTTATTGCAGCGTCACTTGCACCATCACGGGGTTATGGTCGGAATACTCAAAATTCAGATCAACGGTTTCCACGTGATTCAGTTTCAGATTGTCGGTCATCAAAAAGCCGTCGATCAGGTAAAAGGCGTGGTTCTCCCGGTCGCCGGTATAGGGCTGATCCAGGGAACGGCAGCTGGGACGCGTTCCATCGTAGACCAGATCAATATAATGGGGCAGTTCGTCTTCGGCAAAAACGCCGGGCGTCCATTTGCCCTCCCAGCTGCCGCCGATATGGGCGGCTTCTGCGAACGTCTGATTAAAATCGCCGCCAGCGATGACATAGTTGCCCTTGCGATATTCAGCCTTCATCAGTTCCACCAGCTGGCGGGTCTGGGCCACCTTGCCTTCGCCGTCGTCATAGGCTTCCAGATGGAAGTTGACAAGTACCAGCTCTTTCTCCGTTCCTTCCACAGGAACACGCTCCACCAGCATACAGCGCTTGAGGTTGGCAATCCGCAGCGGCCATTTGAACGGAACCGGCAAGCTTTCCCGCGTGGCTTCCGTCACCTGCAGCTCCGTCAGGGTGGTCACGCCGCTGTGCATCTTTCCGATGGGCGGCCATGGATAGGGCACGAATGCCACCTTATAATTGGCAGCAAAAGCCGTATTCAGGCTCAGGCCATGACGATAGTACTCTACTTCATTCACGCCGTAGGTGCGAGTAGAATCCACGTCCGTCTCCTGCAAAAAATATACCTGCGCATTCTGAGCAGTCAGCGCCCCCAGAATCCCGGCCAGATTGGCATTGACCCGTTCCTTGCTTTCGGGTTTCACGCCCGTGCCGCCATCCATAAAGAAGTCCTGCGTCCGATCGAGCCCGGCATAGCCAGTATTGAAGGTGACGATCTTCAGCATTTCCCCTACCTTCACGGAGCGGTTTCTGGCAGCAGCCGTTACTTCCACCGGCTCGACAGGATCCGGGTTAAATTCCGCCGCCGTCAAATAGCCGATCAGCCCCGTGGCGGCCAGCACGACCACCAGCACCAAAATTCCCAGAAATTTCAGCAGTTTCTTCATGAACGCTTCATTCCTTTCCAAAACGAAAAATCAAACGAACGTTTGATTTGATTGTACCACAAAGCCGGGCAAATGCAAACAAAAACAGCGGCGGAAAGTAACTCCGCCGCTGCGTTATCTCCATGATTCTTTACTGCTGTACCTTTTCTTCCTTGCCCATACGAGAAAGCAGCATGGCAGCCGCAAAGCCGACGGCAAAGGTCACGACGCCCGCGATGATATGACCCACGTTATTCCACTGAATGTCGGGGTTGAGCAGGATCGCCACGGGAGAAGCCAGCACCAGTCCCAAAACCCCGCAGTAGGTAGGCGTAGGGCACTTGGCCATAAGCCATTCGATGGCCTTTGCGACCCCGAAAATGCCCAGCACCACGCCCACGCCGAAGGGCAACAGGGTCAGAATGGGATGCGCCGCAGCGGAAAAATTACCGCCGAGGAGCGCGTCCTTCAAATCGTTGACGGCGTTCAGAATTGGCGTATAGTAGCCCAGCAGCATCAGCATCATGCTGCCGCTGACTCCGGGGATGATCATCGTTGCGGCGGCGATCGCGCCAACAACAACCAGCATCAGCACCACACCCACGTTCAGTTCCAGCCGTTCGGGATTGGACACATCGTTCATCAAGCCCATCCACACCACCAGTGCGAAGAACAGTACAAAGGCCAGAATGGCGGCGGGGCCGATCTTCTTTTTGTCCACCTTGGCAAAGAGCGGCCCAAGGCCTCCCAAAATCAGCCCGATGAAGCAGGTGTAGGTGGGCAGCGGGTACACGGCGAACAGCTGCTTGAGGAGGCTGGCCAACGCCACAATGCCCACGATCATGCCGATGAAATACGGCAGCAGCGTGCGAATGCTCTTGCCGAACTGCTTGAACAGATGCGTGATGCTGTGAATCAGCAGGTCGTAAATGCCCATGCTGACCATCATTGTGCCGCCGGAAACGCCGGGGATAATATTGGCGACGCCGATCACGACGCCTTTAAGAACCTGTTTGAGAAATTCCATCGAATCCATCCTTTCAAAGCGAAGACAACGCTTGAAAATTCTGGATGAGTGTACCATTTTTTATGAAAAACGTCAATGTTCTCACTTTCCCCGTCTTGCGACCGTTTTGACCCTTGCACCCCTTGACAGGCTGTGATAAGATGCATAGGCGCAGAAATGGCGCGGAATCTTTTACAAACATTTGACTTAACGATCTTGGGGGGTGAACGCTTGCTTCGGATTCATCAGCTCAAGCTGCCGCTGGACGCGCAGCCGGACGAAGAGACGCTTCGCCGCCTCTGCGACCGCCAGCTTCGAATCGCCGAAAAGCAGCTTCGTTCCGTCCGGCTGCAAAAGCGAAGCGTGGACGCGCGGGACAAGGGCGACGTGCATTTTTCCCTGACAGTGGACTCGGAACTTTCCGATGCAAAAATGGAAGCGTCCCTTGCAGCAAAGTTTCGCCCCAATCAGGTAACGGTGGTTTCTTCGACCAAGCCCGCCGAAAGCGTAATGGAGCTGAATCTTCCTCCATGGAACCGTGCTTCTCGCCCCGTGGTCATAGGGGCTGGGCCAGCCGGACTTTTCTGCGCGCTGACGCTGGCCCGCCGGGGTGCAAAGCCGATCCTGATGGAGCGGGGTCAGCCCGTGGAACAGCGCGTCCGGGACGTAGAAAAACTGGAGCGCCAAGCCATTTTGAACGAGGAAAGCAACGTTCTTTTTGGGGAAGGCGGGGCAGGCGCGTTCAGTGACGGCAAACTGACCTGCGGCTTGAACAGCCCCCACATTCAAACGGTGCTGCAGACTCTGTACCAGTGCGGAGCCCCGGAAAGCATCCTGACCGCTCAAAAGCCTCACGTAGGCACAGATGTGCTGCGGCAGGTACTGGTCTGTGCCCGGCAAAAGTTGATTGAATTGGGCGGCGAAGTACGTTTCGGCTGCAAGGTCACGGGGCTGGCCCTTCGGGATGGAAAGGTCTGCGGAGTCCAATATCAGGAGACAGCCCAAGGCATTGACGCTGGCTTCATCGAAACGGATTCCGTGTTTCTGGCCATCGGCCACAGCGCCCGGGACACTTACCGCTGGCTGTATGAGCTGGGGCTGCCCATGGAACCGAAGCCTTTTGCTATCGGAGCGCGGATCGAGCATCCTCAAAGCCTGATCGACCGGGGACAATACGGCCCGGCGGCGGGTCATCCTGCCCTGCCTCCTGCGGAATACAAATTGAACGTTCCTACCTCGGACAAACGGGGCGTGTACACCTTTTGCATGTGCCCCGGCGGGCAGGTGATCGCCGCCGTCAGCGAGGCAGACGGCGTGAACGTCAACGGCATGAGCCTTCACGCCCGGAACGGCGAAAACGCTAACGCTGCACTGCTGGTGGGCGTTCGGCCGGAGGACTTCGGCTCCGATCACCCGCTGGCGGGCATTGAGTTTCAGCGAAAGATCGAACAGGCGGCTTTCCGTGCTACCGGCAGCTTCCGCGCCCCCTGTCAGAAGGTCGGTGACCTGCTGAACGGGCGTGAAACGAAAACGCTGGGCGAGGTTCGCCCCACCTATCTGCCGGGAGTGGAGCCGGGCGACCTGCGCTGCTGTCTGCCGGCTTTTATCATTGACAACTACCGGCTGGCCCTGCCGCAGTTGGGGCGGCGGCTTCGCGGCTTTGACTGGGACGAAGCGCTGCTGACCGGCCCGGAAACCCGTTCTTCTTCTCCCCTGCGCATTTTGCGCAATGCGCGGCGGGAAAGCCCTATCGGCGGGGTTTATCCGCTGGGCGAAGGCGCGGGCTACGCGGGCGGTATCGTCTCCGCAGCAGTAGACGGCCTCTGTGCCGGGATGACGTGTGACGCACAGGAATAAACGGAGGAATTTTATGAACACAAGACGACTGGTCACAGACGCAGTGCTGATCGCACTGTATGTGGTGCTGAATTTCTATACGATACGATTGGGCTGGCTGAACATCAGTCTGGCTGCGTTTCCCATTCTGGTGGCTGCCCTGCTGTATGGCTGGGCGGACGGGCTGATTGTCGGCGCAATGAGCGGCTTTATCAGCCAGCTTTTGACCTACGGTCTGTCCGTTACCACCATCATGTGGATGCTTCCCACGCTGGTTCGCGGGCTGATGGTCGGCCTGTACGCCACGAAGCGCGGTTTTGATCTGAACCGCAAACAGATTGGCTTCATTGTACTGGTCAGCTGTCTGGTGGTGACGCTGCTGAACACTGCAGCACTGTATGCGGACAGCCTGATCTATCATTATCCCGTTGCCCTGACGCTGGGAACGATCGCACTTCGCCTTGTTTCCTCCGTTGTGATGGCCGTTGTCTTCACGATCATCACACCCAAAACCATTCAGCTGCTGCGCACCGCCGGCAGCAAGGCCGCGTGAGCGCACCGCGCGGATGCAAGATCCGCGGCGTACTCTTTGACATGGATGGAGTTTTGCTGGACACGGAACGTCTTGGCACGACGCTGGTACCGCGCCTGATTCGGGAGCTTGGTTTCGAGCCGCCTGCCGATCTGCTGGATCGCATTCGGGGAACCAACACACAGGCCAGCGCCCGTATCTACCGGGAGGTTTTCGGCCCCGACTTTCCAAAGGACGAACTGAAGCGCCGTTTTTCTGTAGAATTGATGCGACTGGCCGGGGATGGTTCCATCCCGCTAAAGCCCGGATTGAAAGAGTGCTTTGAGGGGCTGCGTCAGCGCGGGCTTCGCACGGCGCTGGCTACCAGCACCGATCGGAATATCGTGGAGCATTACCGGCGGCACATTCCCCTACTCCGAAACGCCTTTGACGAGACTGTCTGCGGCATGGAGATCGTCAACGGAAAGCCTGCCCCCGATATTTACTGCAAGGCGGCGGAGAAGCTGGGGCTTACGCCGGAGGAGTGCGTCGGCGTGGAAGACAGCCGCAACGGGCTGCTGAGCCTGCGCGCCGCCGGCTGCCACAGTGTCATGATCCCGGATATGCTGCCTTATTCCGAGACGCTGGCTCCCTATGTGGACTCCTTATTAAGTGATCTGACGGAGCTTTGTCCGCTGATCGACCGGCTGAATCAGGAATAGTCCGTGGTCTCTGTGCGGTTTTCATTCAGAATAAGCGACCCCCTCCGATTTCACGTCGAGATCGGAGGGGGGCCTGTTTTTTATCGGGAAACCGTCCTGTTTCCTCGTATTTTCCGCCACAGGAAATGTACGCCCTTCACCAGCCAATTAGGCCGTTCCGTTTCCAGCACCTTGCACTCCACATAAGGCTGTTTCCGTTGGCAGAGCCACACATCCAACAGCCGTTCACCGATAAAACCAAATACACGCCGGTTATAGTCGTCGTACCCCGACGTGTCGAGCCGATTTTCCAGCTCGAAAAGCAGCGGAAAAAGCCAGTCGCAGTATTCCTGCAGCAGTTCTCGCCGGGCGATGAGCATATTAAAACGGTGCCCGCTTCGGCGGCCCATCGTCTCGTCAAAGGCCGCAGTATAGGCGGGGCAAAGTTCTTCGATCACCTTACGCGTTTCCTTCAGGTCGCTCTCATGATGGGCGTGCGCATAGTGCGAGTAGGTCGTCTCGATCCAGTAATGCCGCTTCTTTGGCAGCACCAGCTCCGCCTTTTCCATCAGGCGCGTCACATCCGCGGCGGTGAGATACCGTTTCTCCCCCTGATAAAAGCGCCAGTGCCGTCGGATAAAATAACGTCTGTAATGCACCAGCCCCACGACATCGGCATCCGCATGGTAACGGAGCCAATACAGACCCGTCAGTTCGCAATAACCGGGATTTTTCTCCGAGATATTCTCTCCCTCGTTATCCCGAGCGGCGCAAAAAGGCTTCTTTCCCTCGGCCCCCACCTGCAGCGGCACGTACAGCGCGTCCTTCGGCACTGCATAAGGCTTATGCATGGCGATATAGATTTTCTGCACGTTACTTCTTCCTCTGCATGAACGCTTCGTAGCGGTCGCAGACCTCCTGCGTTCCGCCAAAGTCCATCTGCTTGCCGTGATCCAGCCACAGCACCTTGTTGCACAGTTCTCTCACCTGGTCGATGGAATGGGAGACCAGAATGCCTGTCACGCCATTTGCCAGAATTTCGCGCATTTTATTGCCGCTCTTCTGGCGGAACGATCCATCTCCCACGGACAACACCTCATCCAGAATCAGAATATCCGGATTGACCAGGCTGGCAATGGAAAAAGCCAGCCGACTTTTCATGCCGCTGGAAAGCTGCTTGAAGGGCCGCTCCTGAAAATCCTGCAATTCCGCAAAAGAAATGATCTCATCGTACATCTGATCCATGAACGCGCGGGTGTAGCCCAGCAGAGCGCCGCGCAGGTAGGTGTTTTCCCGCACGGTCAAGTCGCCGTCAAAACCGCTGGTCAATTCCAGCAGCGCTGCAACGGTACCGTTGGTCTGGATTTTCCCTCTGGTGGGCACCATAATGCCGGAAATGGCTTTAAGCAAGGTAGACTTTCCCGCACCGTTGGTGCCGACGATCCCCAGCATGTCGCCCTTTTCCAGTTCGAACGTCACGTCCCAGTCCGCCCAGAATTCCTTCACCTGATAGTTCCCCGTCAGCTTGCGCAGCACATATTCTTTCAGGCCAATGTCCTTAAAATCGCCCGTGATATAGCGAATGGACACGCCCTCTGCCCGTATGATCGGCATTTTTCTTCCCCCTTACACGTAATAGAGGAACTCGTGGTTCTTCTTTTTGTAGATCAGCCCGCCCATCAGCATTGCCAGCGCCGCGTAGAACAACAGCAGCAGATGGAACGCCGCCGACGGAATTTTCGCCTCCAGCACCACAAGCCGGACGTATTTAATGACGCAATACACCGGGTTGCACAGGAAAAGGCGCTGAATCGCCGCAGGATAGCCGTCCACGGTATAGAAAATCGCCGACATATACATCAAAAGCATGGTGAACACGTCGTACAGATACGAAATATCCCGGAAAAACACAAACAGCGCCGACAGGATCAGCCCGATGCCAATATTAAAAATGGTCAGGCAGCAGATCGGATAAAGCAGCGTCAGAAACTTCCACGTAAACTGCACGCCGTCTATCGCGGCAAAGACAAAGAACACCAGTAGCGTCAACCCGAAATTGATGATGGACGACACATTCCTGGTCAGCAGGAACATATACTTTGGAACGTTGATCTTGGTAAAGATATGCGCGTTCGACATCAGGGAGTTCATGCCGCCGGTGGTGGACTCTCTGAAAAAGGAGAAGATCAGGTTGCCTGCAAACAGGTAGGTGGTGTAGTGCGGCATATCTCCTTCAAAAAATCGTGAGAAAACAAGCCGCATTACCAATAGGTTCAATAGTGGCGAAAGGATACTCCAGCCCATGCCTAGCACCGTGCGCTTATATTTTTGCTTAAAGTCGCGCTTTACTAGTTCGCTGAAAACAAAGCCAAATTTTGCTGCTCTTGTTTTTAAATTCATATACTTTTAAGCCCTCCATTTTATTTATGGAAATATCCTTCTGATGAACGGTATTTTTTTTACCACTGCAACCATCAGTAGGCATACTAAAAATGTAGGAAGTGGAAGTAAATAATACCACGCAAAAGAATATTTATGAAAAATTAGCAATGTCCCCATTTTTCTTATTACAAGAGAATGCATGACATACACCCCCAACCCACAGCTCGCCAAATACGCCATTACCTTTTGCGTTTTTTCTCCAATATGTTTGTCCCATGGTAGATAACGAAACAAAACGAAGACAGCGAGAGCAAGAGTTAAAGCTGGCCACGACAGATAGTCCATAAAAATTTTTGATGTTTCTCCGTCTCTTTGGCTTAGAAACCAAAGGCCGCTAAAGCGCACAATTGCGCCAAATATACCAAGCAAATAACAAACGCACCTTTGCTTTTTAGTAAAATCGTGCGTCGCTGCCCAATAGCCCAAAACGCAATACAATGTATAACCACCTAAAACTGGAAGGGTTAACAGGCTATTCCAATAGAAATTCGATTCTGGTTTAAAAATATTGTAAAATAAGTTATATGAAAACGGAAGAAAAGAAACCAATATAGTTCCTACAATTAATGCATATTTAAGAATTTCACGATTTTGTTTTTGAGTCAGCAAGCTAAGAATGGGAATTGACAAATATACTGAAAAAAGTGGGATAAAGAACCAATATACTGGCTCCATTTTATTATTTATATAGCAATCTAAAACAAGACCCATATTAGCCGCAGCTCCTGAGCCATCAACAAATATCCTTTTTCTGTCCAGAAATAACATAATCGTTCCCCAGACCAAGTATGGGGCTATTCCTCTTATGATTCTTCGCCTGAAGAATATCTTTGTCCCATACCTCTCACGATAGTTCATTAATGTTGCGCCCGTAATCATAAAGTAAATCGGAACAGCCCAATATGCTAAAACCTGAATAGGAACGCACATTTTCCAAGCCAGCGATCCGTCATACCAATGAATTTCATTTCCAAAGTGAATCCATACAACGGCAAATGCGGCGGTAAGCTTTAGTATATCAAAATACAGCATTCGATTTTTTTCCATTTTGGTTACCACCTTAAAATTTCAAAATAAACGAGCAGACAATCCATGCAAAATTATACTTGAACCCATCTAGCTCTCCCCATTTTATTCTTTGACATACTTTTAATACCGCCTTTTTTGTTTCATTAAACCAAACTAAATCTTTTTTTCTCCAAGGGTACATATTTCTCAAATCAATGAAACTGAAACGGAAATATTTCTCCAAGGCTTTTTTATATGCGTTTCTGTCTTTGTCAATCAAATAATCGCAAATAGCATCATAGGCTTTGTACGCGTTGAATTGTCTTTTACGCCAGGAAGCATCGCTATTTGTCAAGCTTGACTCTACATACCTATAATTATAAAACAAATTTGGAAGAAGAATTATTTTTTGTGTTTTTCCCAACATTTTCAATGTCCATAATTTATCTTCATATGTAAACAGGGTAGTGTCAAAAAGAGGTATAGATGTATCATGCGTTCTACGAATTTCTTTCATATTCCAAATTTTATTCCAAGGATATCCACCACCACAAGCCTCATTGTCTCCAGCGATTAAAGAAATCGCTTCGTGTGATGGGATTTCTTTAGTACTTTCTGTAACATGATGATTCATTGATACATTGTTCATTTCTGTTTTCCATCCAAAAACAAGGCAATCAGCATTATGGATTTCCATTTCAGCGATTGATTTTTCCCACGTTTCTGGTTCGAGTGTATCGTCTGAATCCACAAACGTCAAATAATGTCCTTCGACATATTTAAGTCCTTCATTCCTTGCACTGCTCACCCCACCATTTTTCTTATGAATAACTGTTATTCGGCTGTCCTTTTTGGCATATTCTTCACAAACGATTCCGCATTTCTCACTACTTCCATCATCAACAAGAATAATCTGGCTTTCACGCAAAGTCTGATTTTGCATACTCTCTATACAAGCTCGAAGATATAATTCCGGGGTATTATATATCGGAACAATGGCACTAATTGTTGTTTTTATAGACTCCATTTTGTTCAGCCACCTCTTCTTAGAAAATCATTCTTCCATCTCTTGTAAAACGACCATCTTTTCTCTTTTTCAATGGTGCCGCCACAGAATAACCCATAAATTTTGTTTTTCTTAATTTCTGAATTGTTCCAATATCTGTGCGAACATAATAGTCTAAAGCCTGTTCTTTTAACATTGTATCAAAAGCAATCAGATATCTTCTATGAGCAATGGAAGGTTTCAGATAAAGCATCACAAGGTAATGCCACATGCATGTTCCAAAAAGTAAGTCATCAAAAATCATGGAAACTGAGGTCTGAAAAACATTTTCATTTTTATAGGTTAACAATTCACGAATGACTTTATCCTGATCAAGATAGTGCTTTTCTAATCCATTCAAGCTCATGCTCTGGTTTTCAGAAGCACGTCGATAACAATAAATAACCTTATCATAAAATAAAATCGTTTGAACCTTTGTAATTGTCTTTAGTACAAATTCCGTATCTGTATAAAAACAATTTTCTGTAATTTTTATTTTATCCTTTATCAGGTCAGTTTTCACACACATAGCGTGCATAAATGGTTTAAATTTTTTTATTTGAGAAATAGTATAAAGTTTTTTATTCTTATATCCCGGATTACAAGTATGGTAATCCAGTTGTTTTCCTGTCCGATCGTCAAAAGAGATATAGGGGGTCACGATTAAATCAGCATCTTGTTTTTCCAATTGATAAACCAGCATGTCCAAATTTCGTGAATTATAATAATCATCGCCGTCCAATTGCTTAAAATATTTTCCTGTGGCGTGCTGAAGCCCGTAATTTACAGTTGACCCCCACCCACCGTTCTTTTTATTTATAAGTACAAATGTATTTGGAAACTGATCAATATATTTTTTTACTACAAAAGGAGTTTTATCTTTTGAGCCATCATTTACAATTATTACTTCCATTTTATCCAGTTCACGGCACTTTAAAAATGGCTCAAGTGTTTCTTCAATGGTTTTTTCTACATTATATGCTGCAATAGCTATACTCAATATTTTTTTCATTTTTACTTTCTCCTTTTATTACAGTTTTTTTACCTCATCCATCGCCGCCCGGATCACCTTATCCATATCGTAATACCGATACTGCCCCAGACGGCCGCCGAAGATCACGTTCTCCTGCTGGGCTGCCAGCTGCTGGTATTGGGCGTACAGGGCGCTGTTTTCCGCGTCGTTCACGGGATAATAGGGTTCCAGGCCCGGTTTCCACTCGGCGCTGTACTCGCGGGAAATGACTGTGGTGGGCTGTTTGCCGAACTCGAAATGCTTGTGCTCGATCACACGGGTGTATGGCACTTCGCGATCGGTGTAGTTGACCACCGCATTGCCCTGATAATTTTCTTCGGGCAGTTCTTCGGTTTCAAAGCGGACGCTGCGGTATTTCAGCGCACCCAGACGGTAGCCGAAGAACTCGTCGATGCAGCCCGTATATACGACGGTGTGGGCGATCTCCGGCTGCTCCCGGATCAGGTCGAAATAATCCGTTTGAAGCAGAACGTCCGCGCCCTCCAGCATTTTCTCCACCATTTGGGTATATCCGCCGATGGGAATGCCCTGCCAGCGGTCGTTGAAATAATTGTTGTCATAGGTGAAACGGCAGGGCAGGCGACGGATGATGAACGCGGGCAGCTCCCGGCAGTCGCGCCCCCACTGCTTTTCGGTATAGCCCTTGATGAGCTTAGTATATACGTCCGTGCCCACCAGACTGAGCGCCTGTTCTTCCAGATTCTGCGGCTCGGTAATGCCCAACTCCGCCACCTGACGTTCGATCATCTGCCGGGCCTCTTTCGGCGTGCGGATCCCCCACATTTTCGAGAAGGTGTTCATGTTGAAGGGCAGATTGTACAGCTCGTCCCGATAGACTGCCAGCGGACTGTTGACGTAGTTGTTGAACTCCGCAAACTGGTTGACATACTCCCACACCTCGCGGTCGCTGGTGTGAAAGATGTGCGCGCCATATTTGTGGACGTTGATACCGGCCATTTTCTCGGTGTAGATATTGCCGGCAATGTGGTTCCTGCGGTCGATCACCAGACAGCTTTTGCCCCTCCGTGTCAATTCTCTGGCGAAGACCGCGCCGTACAGTCCCGCCCCGACGATCAGATAATCATACCGTTTCATTTTGTTTCCCCCATTTCTTGCTTTGGTAGATACTCTATCTTCGGCTGAAAGAAAAGCCCGAGAAAGTATTGCCGGAAGATCACGCCGAGCCGCTTTAGCCGCCTGTCCGGCGCTTTCCGCAAAATCCGCACGGAGTTGAGCAGACATTTGGCCGTGTAGTAGGCAAAGCCGCGCAGCCCCTCCTGACGGTACAGATAGTTTTCGTTGCGGAAGGCGTAATTGTACCGGCTGATCCGTTCCGGCTTGTCCACGGCGATGCTGCTTCCATCGTTGGTCAGCATGGCGTGTGTTACCTGACTGCGCCCGGCCAGATAGGCCGGAAGACCGTGACGGACGGTAATGCGGCGGGTATACTCGATGTCGTCGCCCCAGATGAAAAATTCCTTAATGGGCAGTCCGACCTTCTCTACCGTCGATACGGGAACTAGCAGGGATACAAAGGTGGACTGCTCCACCTGAATCAGTCCGTCTTTCAGAAGCTCCACATGCTCAAAGTAACTCTTGCGGATTTTTTGCCGATTCATCCGGCACTCGTGGCCGTCCGTCCACAGCACCGCGCTGGACAGGTATCCGTAATGCCCCGCCCCGCCAAGCAGCTGGTCGGCCTGAAGCAGCTTTTCCAGCGCGTCCGCAGCCGGGAAGCAGTCGTCGTCCATGAGCCATAGGTGGCTGTACCCGGCCAGAGCACCCTCCCGAATCCCCTGACAAAAGCCGCCGGCACCGCCCGTATTGACCTTCATGGTGCAGATTTGCAGGTTCGGATGGCTTTCCTGATATTCCGCCAGCCAGTACCCGGTTTCGTCCGTGGAGGCGTTGTCCACGACCAGAATATCGCAGGGCGCTGTTTGGGCCTCCAAACTGGAAAGGCACCGCCGGAGCAGCTTACATCGGTTATAGGTCACAACAACGGCCAAAACCGCCATGGCTTTCCCTCGCTTTCGCATTTGATTCTTCAGGCAACGGGCTGGCTGGAATCATTCTTGCCCTCCTCTTTGGAGACGCCCAGCTTCTCACTGTTGATCATGCCGCCGAAAGCCGTCATCAGCAGAATTTTCAAATCGAGCCCAAAGGACCAGTTCTCGATGTACCAGAGATCATGCTCGACTCTGGCGGGAATGCTGGTGTCACCGCGGTAGCCGTTCACCTGCGCCCAGCCCGTCATGCCGGGGCGCACCTGATACTTGACCATATACAGCGGCACCGTTTCCCGGAATTGCTCGACATAGTAAGGAATTTCCGGCCGAGGGCCGACCAGGCTCATGTCGCCCTTGAGGGTATTCAGTAATTGCGGCAATTCATCCAGACTGGTTTTGCGCATCAACGCGCCTACACGAGTGCGGCGATCATCCGTCTGAGACGACCACGCGGTATCCTGCGTATCGTTCACCCGCATACTGCGGAATTTGTACATGACGAATTTCTTTTTGTTCAGCCCAATGCGTTCCTGCTTAAAAAAGACCGGGCCGGGGCTGGAAAGCTTGATGGCAATGGCAAGCCCCAGAAGCAGCGGGCTGAGCAGCACCAGCAGCAGAAAACTGACAGACGCGTCAAAGGCCCGCTTTGCAAAGGCGTTCAGCGGGTCATCCAACGGCGTGGTGCGCAGCTGGATCAGTTTCAGCTTCCCGACTGTGTCAATCGTGGGGCGCGTGGGGATAACGTCGTTGTAGAAGGGGATCACACTGACCTTTGTTCCGCATTTTTCGCATATGCGGATCACGTCGCGCGTCACATCCAGTTCGTCCGGCTCCAGTGCCAAAATCACTTCGTCGATCCCCGCGCCGTGGATACGCTTTTCCAGCTGCGTCAGCATCCCATTTTCAGGCCGAATACAGCCGTCCACATGGATACCAAGCCACGGCCGCTTTTCGACGCTCTGAATATATCGCTGTGCCAGCGTTCCCCCGCCGATCACCAGCATATGTTTCAAATTGTAGCCACGGGAGCGGGCATATCGCAGCAGAGCCCGCACGGCGGCTCTTTTGGCCAGCAGCACCGTGCTGCTGCACAGAAAATAAATGCCCAATACCCCGCGGGAAAAATCCTCCAGGCGGAAAACATACAACGCGGACGCAGCTGTCAGCAGGGCGATTCCATTTCCGGCCAGAACCCGTCCGAAATAGTTCTCCGCATCCAGCGTCCGTCTGGTGTGATACAGACGGAAAGCCCACAGCAAAAACACCGTCCAAAAGGCGTATATCAAAGCCGCGATCAGTACATGGCTGCGGATCCCCGCCACGTGCGCTACGTTGTGTCCGTCCTTGCTGATAACGTCCAGCCACAGCCACGAGGCGAACAGGTAACTCAACAGGACGATTCCAGCATCCGAAAGCGCATTCAGCCGATTCAGCAGGCGCTGATTTCTTTTGATCATTCTTACCCTTCCCAAACTGCTTATTGCTTCGTGATGACGGCATTTTTAGAAAGGCTTTTCCAAAAATCCGGCATAAGTTCTCTGCGTTTTTCTCTTTAGCCCCATCGAACTGCGGTGAGTCGAAGCATCCGAAGGAAGCTGCCCAGCAGAATGCTCGCAGTACCCCGGCGTGGAAAGAAACATTGCGCGATGTTTCTCTATCACGCAATATAGAATATCCATTTTGAATATTTGTGTCAATACATCGTTCGACGCTTTTCACAAATAGCCATATATGTTGAAAAATAAGGATTTTTGTTGAAAACAAATGTCTATATATATATATATAGACCACATTGTACAAATTTCTATTAGAATATTTCTGCTAAAAATATCTTTTTCATCCATAAAAAAACATCGATCTGTCTTTTTCGACAGACCGATGTTCGAATGATTGGATATTTTTTGTCGGATTTTCGATTTAACCGCGAAGTGTGCGCATGGCGTTCAACACCGCCAGAATCAGCACACCCACGTCGGCGAACACGGCGATCCACATATTCACCAGACCCAGCGCGCTCAGAACCAGCACAATGCCCTTGACCGCCAGCGAGAAAATGATATTCTCGTGAACGATACGCATGGTACGACGGGAGATGGAGATAGCCTTGGGCAAACGATCCAAATGGTCGTCCATCAGGACAACATCCGCTGCCTCAATGGCCGCGTCGCTGCCCATAGCGCCCATGGCGATGCCCAGATCCGCCCGGGAAAGCACCGGCGCGTCGTTGATACCGTCGCCGACGAAAGCGACCGTATGCTCCTCGCCCAGCAGGCCTTCCACCCGGCTGACCTTATCCTGCGGCATCAGCTGAGAATAGGCCTCGTCCACGCCGGTTTCCCGGCGCACCGCTTCGGCGGTATCTTTCTTGTCACCGGTGAGCATGACCGTCTTTTTCACGCCCAGCGTCTTTAACTGGCGGATAGCTTCCGCTGCTTCGGGCTTCACCACGTCGGAAATCACCACATGGCCCAGATATTCGCCGTCCCGGCAAATATGCACCGCCGTGCCCGGCAGATGGCACTCGTGCCATTTCGCGCCCTGCGCTTCCATCAGGCGGCCGTTGCCCACGGCCACCAGACGGCCGTCGATCTCCGCCGTCAGGCCCTGACCAGCCACCTCGCGTACATTGGTCACGCGTTCAGCCTCAATGTGGCCCTTATGCGCCCTCACAATAGAAGCCGCGATCGGGTGAGAAGAAAAGCTCTCCACCGCGGCGGCAAGGTCCAGAAGCTGCTGCTCATTGACGCTGTCGGAGTGAATAGCGCTCACTTCAAAGCGGCCCTGCGTCAGAGTGCCGGTCTTGTCAAAGACCAGCGTGTCTACCTTGGAAAGCAGCTCCATATAATTGGAACCCTTCACCAGAATGCCCTGCTTGGACGCGCCGCCCAGCCCGCCGAAGAAGGACAGCGGCACGGAAACCACCAGCGCGCAGGGGCAGGAGACTACCAAGAAGTTCAGCGCGCGTTCCGCCCATTCCGCCCACGCGCCGCCGAAGAAGATCGGCGGAATCAGGAACAGCAGCAGGGCGCTGATGACCACGCAGGGAGTATACACCTTGGCAAAGCGGGTAATAAAGCCCTCCACCTTCGCCTTTTTGGAAGCGGATTCCTCCATCAGGTTCAGGATATGAGCCACGGTGCTTTCGGCATAGACGCTCTGTACCTTCACGGTGATCACGCCGCTCAGGTTAACGCTGCCGCTGACCACGTTTTCGCCTGCTACTTTGTCCACCGGCAGGCTTTCGCCCGTCAGGGCAGCAGTATTGACCGTGGTGGAGCCTTCCAGAATCTCGCCGTCCAGCGGAATCTTTTCACCGGGCTTCACCAGAATGGTCTCGCCGGGTTGTACATCCTCGGGAGAAACTTCCAATTCCTGACCGTCCCGGAGCACCGTGGCGGTATCAGGCCGAATCTCCATCAGCGCGGCAATGGAACGGCGGCTCTGACCAACGGCCACGCTCTGGAACCATTCGCCCACCTGATAGAACAGCATGACGGCCACGCCTTCTTTGTAATCGCCCAGCACGAACGCGCCCAGCGTAGCCAGCGCCATCAGGAACTTTTCATCGAAGATCTGGCCGTGCAGAATATTCCGTCCGGCGGAAAGAAGCACGTCATAGCCCGCCACCAGATAGGGCACTGCAAAGATCAGCAAATTCCAAATGCCCAGATCGGGCAGAAGCGTCGCCGTCACGATCCATGCGGCGGCCAGCAGCAACAGCGAAACAATGATCCGAATCAAGTTCTTTTTCTGTTTCCGGCTCATGGTCATGGAAATTTCCTCCCTGCCCCGCAAGGTCAGCGGGGGTCATCTGTGTTTATCTGTTTATTTTACAACAATGCGGCAGTCAGGCTCCACCTTTTTGCAGGCCTTGACCGCTTCCTTCAAAACCCGGTCGAAGTCCGCATCGTCCGCTTCCAGTGTGATCTTCTGGGTCATAAAAGAGATATTGACGTTCTTTACACCCTCGATCTTCCGAACGGCTTCCTCCATTTTCAGCCCGCAGTTGGCGCAATCCAGTTCATCCAGTGCATAGGTCTTTTTCATTTGGCTGCCTTCCTTTCTTCTGTCAGGTGCTCGAAGCCCTGCCCGATCATGCTGCGGACGTGGTCGTCTGCAAGATAGTAGTAGATGGTCTTGCCTTCCCGGCGGTTCCCCACCAGATTATTGTTTTTCAGCACCTTCAGCTGGTGAGAGATGGCCGATTGGCTCATGCCAAGCAGCTCCGCGATGGCGCATACGCACATTTCCGATTCGAACAGGCCGTAGAGGATCTTGATGCGGGTGGAATCCGCAAAGATCTTGAACAGATCCGCCAAATCGCACAGAAGCTCGTCGTCGGGAATGACCTGATGCACCTCGTCCAGCAGGGAATGATGATCGTGCATTTTTCAAGCACCTCCATTCATATGAATTGAAGTTCATTTGAATTCTTATTCATTTGAACTTACGTTCATATGATACAGCACTCATATGAATCTGTCAACCTTTTTTCTATTTTTACGAGAATTTTTTCTTTGCAAAAGAGTGGGAATCGGGTATAATATACCTTGGCGTTCAATTCGTAAGTTTACCGATTTATTTTTCACTTTTTTGAACGGAGGCAGACTATGTTGAAACGTTTTCTGTGCCTTGCGCTGTGCGTTTTGCTCCTCCCTGTGGCCGCAGCAACTGCGGAGACCACTTTTTCCATGGCGGGCTACGACGGCGAAGACAGCAACCACGACTGGGAAACCAATCAGTTTTTCGCTCGGATGCAGGAACGCACCGGCATTTCCTTCACCTTTCAGGAGTACAAAAGCAGCTCCGACTGGCAGAAGGCCAAGGAGCAGATGTTTGCGACCGGCGAACTGCCGGATGTGCTGTTCAAGGCTAGCCTGACCAGCGAAGAACTGATCCGCTACACCGACTCTGGCCAACTGATCGACCTGAAGCCCCTGTTGGAAGAAAACGCTCCCCATTTGTGGGCGCTTCTGACGGAAAATCCCGACTGGATGGAAGCCATCACCCTGCCCAACGGCAAGATCGGTGCGCTTCCTGCGATCCATTCCGCCAGTACGCAGGACGTTTTGTGGATCAACCAGACCTGGCTGAACAATCTGGGACTGGACATGCCCTCCGACCAGGAATCCCTCAAGCAGGTTCTGATCGCCTTCCGCGACAAGGATCCCAATCAGAACAATAAAAAGGATGAAATTCCGCTGGGCTTCCTGGGGCCGTGGGAGCTGAAGTTCCTTTCTTCTGCCTTCGGCGTGGTAGCCAACGATTACAACATCTATCTGGCCGACGACGGAACCGTTCACTTCTGGCCGGATGAAGACAGCTTCTTCGAACTGGCGGCATGGCTGAAAGAACTGTATGCCGAAGGGCTGCTGGACCCCAACGGATTCTACACCTCCGATGTGCTGCGCCGCAGCACGGACAGCAAGTCTCCCGAAACCTACGGCGTATTTTTCGCCCCCAGTCCCCTGAACATCGTCACCTACGATCAGGCAACGGACTACACGATTCTGGCCCCGCTGGCTTACGAAGGACAGCAGATCTATCGCGATCTGTGCGGAACGCTGACCCGCGGCACCTTCGCCATTACGTCCGCCTGTTCCGACCCCGCCGTGCTGCTCCAATGGGTCGATATCCTCTATACGGAAGAGGGCGCAATCGAAGCCATGCTGGGCAAAGAGGGCGATATGTATATCATCAACGAGGACAACCAGTGGCAGTGGAAGGGCGGCGTTGACAAGGTCACTTCCAGCCAGCTGTACGAGCTGAGCATCTACGACAGTGGTGAAATGCCCTGGCTGTTCCCGCAGGATTTCTATTCCCGCTACGCCGAGCAGAGCGTCACCCGCATGACGCAGGAAATGGCGGACTTCGCCGTTTATCTGAAAGAACCCTTCCCCACCACTTATACCCTTACCTTGGAAGAAAGTGCTGAACTTCGCCCGCTGCAAAGCGATTTGGGCCGCTACGTGGACGAAAGTCTGGCGCGGTTTGTCTTGGGTGAAACGGATCTGAACGACGATACCATCGCCGAGTTCCGTCAGACGATCCGGGAGAAGGGAATGCAGGAAATGATCGACTTCTGGCAGCGCGTTGCCTTGAGAACACAGGAGTAACCGTCCCACAGGCATGGGATCACAAGCAAAGGATGGGAATGAATATGAGCCAGTACGCACAGATGATTCGGCAGTTGAAAACCCCCGAGGTCATGAAGCGACTCAACACTCTCTACGGCCAGCGTGAAGGCATGATGGTGGCCCAGACCACCCGTTATACGGCCCTACTCAAGCGCCATGAGGATCTGTTCAACACCTCCGGCCCGGTGTACATGATCAGTGCTCCCGGACGCACGGAGATTTCCGGCAACCATACCGACCACAACCGCGGCAAGGTGTTGACCGCCGCCGTCAATTTGGATACCGTTGCCGCCGTTTCTCCCCGTGAGGACGGCATGGTGAACGTCCACAGCGAGGGTTATCCGGCGATTTCCATTTCTCTGGACGACCTTGCAGCCCGTGAGGACGAAAAGAACACCACCGCAGCGCTGATTCGAGGCGTGGCCTACAAGCTGCAGGAGGAAGGCTACAAAATCGGCGGCTTTGATGCAGCGGTCACTTCGACGGTTCGCGGCGGCAGTGGTCTGAGCAGCTCCGCCGCCTTCGAGGTCATGCTGTGCGCGATTTTTGATGAGCTGTACAATCAAGGTACGTTGGATTACAAGCATCGGGCCAAGATTTCCCAGTTTGCGGAGAATGTGTACTTCGGAAAGCCCAGCGGCCTGCTGGATCAGATGGCCAGTAGCACTGGCGGACTGGCATACATCGACTTCCAGAACGATGATCCTCAGGTGAAGCCCATGAACTACGACTTCTCCAAGAAGGGCTATTCGCTGGTGGTTGTTAACACCGGCGGAAGCCATGACGATCTGACGGCTGATTACGCTTCCATTCCTGCTGAGATGAAGGCGGTCGCCAGGGTTTTCGGCCAGGAGGTTCTGCGTCAGGTGCAGCCCGAGCGCTTCTTCTTGAGTTTGCCCGTGGTTCGGGAAAAGCTGGATGTACCCAATGTGGATCGGGCGCTTCTCCGCGCTACCCACTTCTTTGACGAAAATCGTCGTGTTTCCGATCAGGTGACGGCTCTGCAGGAGGATAATCTGGAGGATTTCCTCCGTCTGGTGATCGAAAGCGGCCGCAGCAGCTATTGCTATCTGCAAAATCTTTTTGCCTCGCCCCAGCATCAGGAGCTTTGTCTGGCGCTGATGCTGGCTGAACGCCGTCTCGCCGGAAAGGGCGCATGGCGCGTTCATGGCGGCGGCTTTGCCGGCACCACGCTGAACTTCGTGCCCACCAAGGAACTGAACTCCTTTGTGAAGGAAATGGAGTCTGTTTTCGGTCAGCACTGCTGCAATGTGCTGGATATCCGGCCCGAAGGCCCTGCTTGCATCAAGCTCGGCAAGTAAACTCTGCTTTTTCAAAAGACCGTCCGTTGCCAAAATACAGCGGACGGTCTTTTTTCGTGTTTTCAATTCCCTATTTGGGCTATTTCCACCTTCTGAAAATAATGTTTGATGATCTGTTCCGCCGACTTGCCCTCCTGCGCCATGCCGTAAGCTCCCCATTGGCTCATGCCCACGCCATGGCCGTAGCCTTTTCCAGCCATATGAACTTTTCCGTTCTCTATTTTCAGACTGGTCAGCAGGGTGGAACGCATTTTGGTGCTGCCTAATGCCAACCGCAGGTCAGTCGCATTCACGGACTGACCGTCGATTTCCAGAGTAACCGCACGGCCACTTTCGCCCCGCTGGCTGATCTGTAGCTGACTGCCTGCGTGCGGCTCTACCTGAACGCCCTGTTTTTGGCAAGCCGCTGTCCATTCTGCAAACGTAAAATCAGCTTTCCACTCTGCCGCTGCCTGAAGCTGTTGATTTTCCTTTGCATCGCTCAGTTGTTCCGGCTCCGTGCCCCTGCTTGGCTGCGTATAGGCCGGTTCATCCTTTTCCCACCCCAAACCTGTCCGAGCATATTCGGTCATGCCCCCGCTGTGAGCGTGAAACCACGCGTAGGGCAGCTCTCCCTCGCAGCTCAGCACTAGCCCGCGCGTTTCCTCCACGGCCTGCTGGATGCGCTCGTTGACGGCGGATGCGTCATATGCCTGGGCTTCTTCAATATCGGTGGAAATATCTGCCCCTGGATATTGACTTTCTTTTTCCTGCACGAATTTCAGCACGAACGTCCGCGCCAAAATGGCCTGTGCTTTCAAGGCCTCTAACGGCCAGTCGTTCTTCATTTCCCCCGCCAATACGCCCTCTACATAGTTTTCCAGTTCGCGTTCTTCTACTTGCTGGTCTTCCACTACATAAACCCGCAAGAGAAGCTCGCCATTCTTTCCCGTTTTGAGCTTGTCTTGGGGCCAACGCACTTGCACAGGCTTTTTCGTTGCTGCCGAATCTACCCCAGCCGCTCCGGCGCTCCCGGCACAGGCCTGTAAACAGCTCAACATTGCTGCGCAAAGCAGCAGTGCAATTCCCCTTCTTCCCCTTTTCATGCGAAATCCCCCTTCCTTCCGAATTAGCTTACCCGGAAGAAGGGGGATTTTGTTTGTGAATTTTTGTCTGATGCCGCTTACAAAGGAATCTTATTTTCCTTCAACGGGCTGTGCGGGCTCTGCATCACAGGGATGCACTTCATAGCCGTGCTTTTGGCTGGTGCCGTCCTGACGCATATGGTTCTCTTTATTTTTGCCCACGTAAACGCGGTAAAGGTCGTCCGCCGTCATGCCGGACTCAATGCACATGCTGATGAAGAAATGCAGGATGTCGGACAGCTCCTCGTGAATGCGCTCCGGGCTCAATTCATGAGGGTTCTTCCACCACTTAAAATTGACTTCTTCCAGCAGCTCTGCCAATTCGGAAACCATCGCCAGCGTCTGCTTCTGCAGCCACTGTTCCATGGGAATGCCGTCCAGATTGCGCTCCCGTTTCAGCTTATCCTGAAAGCCTTTTTGCAGTTCGAAGATCGAATCCAGCTTATCCAAGTGCAGTTTCCCCCATCTTCTGTAAGTAGCTTTGGGCATTCTGGCCCACCACTGCCGCAGCAGGGACGGATTGCAGAACTTTTTCCGCGACTGCCATGACCCGTTCAGGCGTAACGGCTTCGATCTTGGCCAGCACTTCTTCCGGGGAACGAAGCTCGTTCTGCAGAAGCATTCCGCGACCAAGGCTCTGCATCCGACCGCTGGAGCTTTCCAGTCCCATCACATACCCGCTGCGCAGCTGGGCCTTCGCGCTCAAAAATTCTTTTTCGCTCATGGGCTCAGCTTTCCATTTACGGAGTTCTTCCTGAATTTCCCGGATGACCGTTTCGCCGTTTTCGGGATTCGTGCCCACATAGAGATTCAGACAGCCAATATGGCTGTAGGCCCCGGAATAGGTGTAGATGGTGTAGGCCATGCCCAAGTCTTCCCGGATGCGCTGGAACAGTCGGCTGCTCATGCCACCGCCCAATACATTGTTGAAAACGGAAATGTCATACAGCTCGTCGCTTCCGGACGGCACTCCCTCGAAACCCATACAAATATGAAGCTGCTCGGTATCCTTTTCCCGCGCCAGTCGTCCAGAACGGAAGGTTTGGGGATGATCGGGCGTTTCTTCAGCATTTGGATTGGGGAAGGCGTCAAAATACTGGTTCACCAGCGACAGAAACGCGTCCCAGTCATAATTCCCGGCGATAGAAACCACCATATTCCGGGGAACGTAATGCCTGCGCCAATAACCCAGCAGATCGTCCCGGGAATAGGCGGCGATGCGCTGCCGGGGGCCAAGGATCGGCATACTGAGAGAACCGTCGAACTGGGCTTCAGCCAACAGCTCGTGAACCATGTCCTCCGGCGTATCGTCCACCATGGCGATTTCTTCCAGTACCACACCCCGCTCCTTGTTCAGTTCCTTCTCATCGAAGGTAGGGCGCAGGGCCAGATCGGAAAGAATATCCACCGCCAACTTGAGATCCTCGTCGATCACCTTGGCATAGAAGCAGGTGCATTCCTTACTGGTAAAGGCATTCAGCTGTCCGCCCACCATGTCCATTTCTTCGGCGATCTGCCTGGCAGTACGGTTCTTCGTGCCTTTGAATACCATGTGCTCGATAAAGTGACTCAGGCCGTTTTCTTCGGGCAGCTCGTTCACACTGCCCACCTTCACCCACACGCCCACCGTACAGCTGTGAATGTGGCCGAGCTTTTCGCCCACCACCCGCAGGCCGTTTGGCAGAGTGATTTGATCGAACATAATCATTTCCTTTCTCTGAAAGGTCGTAGAGGGCGAAAAGCCGCCTGATTTCAGGCGCTTGTCCTGAAACCGGCGGCTGTTTCGCTTGTTTCCTTACCCTCAGGTGCGATCGTTTCCGCCGCCGAAGGTACGTCCATCCCTGCGGGGAGGCCGGTTGCCGCGTCCGCCGTTGCCGGAGCGGGAGCCGCCTTCGCTGGCAGCGGGATAGGTGATGTCGTTGCGGATCAGGTTCACGCGGCCCTGCGAGTCGATCTCGCTGACCTTGACCTCGACCTCGTCGCCGATGTTCATCACGTCCTCGACCTTCTCCACGCGGTGGTCGGCCATCTTGGAAATGTGCAGCATGCCGTCCTTGCCGGGGGTCAGCTCAATGAAGGCCCCGAAGTTCATAATGCGCACAACCTTGCCCAGATATACGTCGCCCACCTCGATATCCTTGGCGATGCCCTCGATGATCTTGCGCGCCTTGGCGGCGGCGGCCTCGTCGGGGGTGGCGATGTAGACGCGGCCATCGTCCTCGATGTCGATCTTCACGCCCGTTTCGGCGATGATCTTGTTGATCATCTTGCCGCCCGGTCCGATGACTTCGCGGATCTTTTCGGGGTTGATGGTGAAGCGCACGATCTTGGGCGCGTACTTGCTCAGGTGCTCGCGCGGCTTGTCCAGCGTATCCAGCATGATCTTGAGGATGTGCAGGCGGCCCGCCAGCGCCTGGCTGAGCGCCTTTTCCAGAATCGCGCGGTCGATGCCGGCGATCTTGATATCCATCTGGATGGCGGTGATGCCCTTGACGGTGCCGGCCACCTTGAAGTCCATGTCGCCCAGGAAGTCCTCCAGGCCCTGAATGTCGGTGAGCACGGCGACCTTGCCGGTCTCCGCGTCCTTGATGAGGCCCATGGCCACGCCGGCCACGGGGCGCTTGATGGGCACGCCCGCGTCCATGAGGCTCAGCGTGCTGCCGCAGACGGAGGCCATGGAGCTGGAGCCGTTGGAGGAGAGGATCTCGCTCACCAGACGCAGCGCGTAGGGGAACTCGTCCTCACCGGGCACGACGGGCTCCAGCGCGCGCTCGGCCAGCGCGCCGTGGCCGATCTCGCGGCGGCCGGGGCTCTTCATGCGGCCCGCCTCGCCGGTGGCGTAGGGGGGCATGTTGTAGTGGTGGATGTAGCGCTTGAAATCCTCGGTGCCAAGGCCGTCCAAAATCTGCACGTCGCTCATGGAGCCGAGGGTTGTGACGGTGAGGGCCTGGGTTTCGCCGCGGGTAAAGACGGCGCTGCCGTGCGTGCGGGGCAGAATGCCGACCTCGCACCAGATGGGGCGCACGTCGGTCAGGCCGCGGCCGTCGGGGCGGATGCCCTCGGTGAGGATGCGGGCGCGCATGATCTCCTTGTTGAGGTAGTACAGCGCGTCATCCACCTCGCTGAGGCGGCCTTCGAACTGCTCCGCAAAATGCTCCTCGCACTCGGCCTTGACCTGCGCCTCGCGCTCCTGGCGCTCGTGGCGGTCGGTCGTCTCGAACACCCAGCGGCACTTGTCATAGGCGTATTCGCGCACGGCGGCCTTGACGTCCTCGCCCGTGGTGATGAGGGCGACCTCGGCCTTTTCCTTGCCGATTTCCTGCTGGATGCCCTCGATGAAGGCGACCAGCTTCTTGATTTCCTCATGGCCAAAGAGGATGGCGCGCAGCATGAGCTCCTCGGGCACTTCCTTGGCGCCCGCCTCCACCATGAGCACCGCGTCCTTGGTGCCGCTGACGGTCAGGTGCAGCGTGCTCTTCTCGCGCTGGGCGGCGTCGGGGCAGAGGACCAGCTCGCCGTCCACGCAGCCGACCACCACCGTGCCGGTGGGGCCGCCCCAGGGGATATCGCTCACGGACAGGGCCGCGGAGGAACCGATCATCGCGGGGACCTCCGGGGGGATGTCCTTATCCACGCTCAGGCAGGTGGCGACCACCTGCACGTCGTTGCGCATGCCCTTGGGGAACAGCGGGCGCAGGGGGCGGTCGATCAGGCGGCAGGTGAGGGTCGCCTTTTCGGTGGGCCGGCCCTCGCGCTTGATGAAGCCGCCGGGGATCTTGCCCACGGAGTACTGCTTTTCTTCAAAGTCCACGCTCAGCGGGAAAAAGTCCACGCCCTCGCGCGGCTTTTCGCTCATGGTGGCGTTGACCATGACCACGGTGTCGCCGTAGCGCACGAAGGCCGAGCCGTTGGCCTGCTGGGCATACTTGCCAAACTCGATCGACAGCGGACGGCCCGCCAGTTCTGTGGAAAATACCTTGTAATCCATTCTTCTTCTCTTCTCCTCATTCCATCGGGCTCGCGGCGGTTTACGGTGTGGGCAGAAGTAACG
>OLOW01000016.1_pt1 | contig 88885 bp, 74 predicted proteins | sample 1672801 | NCBI WGS metagenome assembly OLOW01 (sample SAMEA3136725, study PRJEB25190) | human gut metagenome | biome: human gut; feature: human-associated habitat; material: faeces | place: Austria | collected 2013 | reverse complement strand
ACCTGATGCAAAATTTGGTGAAATAGTAGTTCTGCTCATTGAAAACAATCCCGGAAGCAGAGATACTTATGAAAGAATTCAGAAGATTTGTGAGGATGTATTGCCTGCCTATTGGTGCCCCAAACGCGTTATACCGGTAGAGAATCTACCTCTTACAGAAACAGGCAAGCCCGATAGGGCAACAGCTAAATTATTAGCACAAACATAATCAATAAAGAGAAAAATGCAGATAAATCACCAGAACTTATTGTTCTCTTGACTATATTCAAACCCTACGGAGTTCAATTTTCGTATCAAAGAATCCTTATCTACATTCATATCTTCACAAAGTTCATCAAGCGAAGAATAACAATCGCGAAGTTTCATATTCACCATGCTAAGTGCTATCATAAATACTTTATCATCAACAAATAAGGATTTATAGTTATCCCATCCAACAAAGGTTGGAAATTCTAATAGATTAAAATACGTAAAACTTAAAACTAAAGACATAAGAACAGGAACAACGGTAAAAATAAAGAATAAAATCGTATATGGTGCAACTAAATAGTAATACTGTCTCTTAACAAAAATTTCTCTACGTAATCTTCCACCACGTTTACTCCAGCGATCAATTTTACGAATTACTGATCCACGTTCTTTTTCAATTCTTAGTTTTAATGCAGCTTTTTCTTTTTCTTTCAAAGCATCTAAATAAGCTTTTTCTTTTTCTTCAAAATCCAATTGAATTGGATTTTTATTTAAATCATTGAAGGTTTTTATTGTTTCAACTTTTACTCCACTTTGATCATCAGAAGTTTCTAATTTAGCAATAGAATCATCTGCTACTTGTTGAGTGTCTACTTTCATATCTTCATTTTTTACTTCTTGATTAACTTCTAATGTTTCTTTTTGATCTAAAGCAAAATCATTTTTCACAATTTGTTCTTGGTTAGATTGAGCTTGCTTTTGTTCTTCTATGGCTTTTTTCTTCATCCAATTCACACGTTTACTAACTTTGACTTTTCTTTGGTCTTCATTTGAATCTTTGAAAACATAATTTTTATCTTTGCGTGCCATAAAAATACTCTCCTTCTTCCCATTTTATTATTAAAGAACAAAATTTAATTATATGGTCATCTTTTTTCATTTCGTTCCTTAATCCTCCATTATTTGTCCTTGTACGATTTCTTCATTAGCAACAACTAAATCAGGATTTTCTTTTGCCCAAGCATCAAATTTTGCTTTTGCTTCAAGATATTCTTGTTTCACTTGTACAAGTTTTTCCTTGCTTTTTAATAACTCTTCTTTATAGATTTTTATATTTTCTTTTACTTGTGCATCATATTCAGCATCAATTTTTTTCTGTTCAAGTTTTTTTTCTTTTAGGGCCTTTTTGAGTTCTTCTTTTTCTCTTTTTCGGTCCTCACGGCTCATAATACCACGTTCCACTTCTTTTTGTTTTTTCTCGTGATAACGGCGTTTAAAATTAAGTTTTTCTTTTTTACCACCTGTAAGCGCTAGGATAAGAAGATAAACTAGCAATACAACTGTGATAATTAACATTATAATGACGGCAATTTTTCCACCCATGTTTTTCTCCTTCCCTATTAATCATCTAATGTAGGTAAATCAAATTCTTTACGCTTACGATTTATTTCATCATTAATATTTCCACAATATTCAACTAAAGTTTCACGTGCATTATAATAATTATTGATTACTTCACGATAGGCATTTTCAATTTCACGACCAACAATATAACTACCTGCAACTTGTGGCATTTCATGAACTTTACTCCATTGTAACATCAAAGTATCTAAATCTTCTTGTGGCCAAGCAAGTGATTGGAAAGCCTTAACATTTGCGGTAGCATGTCTTGCAGCTGAACCTAAAATTCCTTCCATTTCACGACCAAATTGTGCTTGAGTTTCAGCTCCTGTCCACCATTTTAAGAATTCCCATGAAGCATTATATTTAGCTTCTTTTTCTTTTTCAGAGACCTTATCAGGTTGCTTCATAATAACTGCACCGGTACCACTTGCAGTTGAAGTATAATCAATTTCACCAGTTTCATCATTATAAGTGCCTGGAATTAAATGGAATGACCATTTACCTTTTAATTCTGGTGCCGAAACACTCAAAGTATTATAAGTTTCATAATAAGCAATACCAATTGGCATTTCTCCAGAACGGAAACGATTTACAAAACTTGCTGATTTCGGAAATGAATATAAGGTATAAAACTCCGTCCAATATTCAAATGATCGCATCGCAGCATCACTCATAAGACCAGTTTCTTTATTATCATTAGCATATAAATCGCCACCATTTTGATATAACATTGATACAAAAACAGGATTTAATGCATTAGCACCGGCATCATTAACTGGTAGATAGAATTGTAATTGTTGTGTTTGTAATTCAGCTACTAAATCTATCACATCATCCCATGTTTCAGGAATAAAATCATTCCAACCATTTTCTTCAAAAATATCATCGCGAACAAACATTACCATAAAAATTTGTTTTTCAGGAAGAGCATATACTCCTTTAATATTTTTTTGTAATTCAGCTTTAGAATATCTAGAACTATCAAATAAATCTTCTTTAGTGATATTATTTTGATCCACATAATCTTGTATTGCATAATATGCATTTATCTTATCTTGAGCATCTTTATCCCCTGCTGCTGCTTTTTCAATATCCGTATTGGTAATTGAATAAAATTGAAATTGTCTAAGCGATGAAGCATGAAAAACATTTTCTTTAGAATTGTCCCATGTCGTTGCCCCATCTGGCATAACATAAACTACATCCCAAAAATCATCAAAATTGGTCAAATCATATACAGCGTTACGAAGAGCATAATTAACTGGCAAACTAGAATCAACATTTAAGGCAACATCAGGCCCTATTCCCGCAAGCGTTGCTTTTAACAAAACATCGGCACCAGTCAATTTTAAATCAACCTTTATTCCTGTTTCTTTAGTAAATGTTGTATCAATCAAATTACGAACAACATTTGCTTGGTCACGACCAAGTGTCATCCATACTTCAATGGATTCGCTTTGTCCTTCATTTTCAACTGTTTCACCAATTGTTGTATAATCAATAAAGAAAGATAAGAAGAAAGAACAAATACCATTCCACATCTTTCTAAAGAATCCCTCATTTGCTTTAGGAAGTTCAATATCAGGTGTGTGTACTTCAATATAATCTAGCGATAAAGGTAATTCTCTAAGTTCTGTAAGCAAAGAACCAAGAGAAGAAATATTATTCATAAAAGAAGTTAATTTTTGAGTAATTGAACGAGGCTTTTCAATAAAATCCGAAAGTTGTCTAACCATTGAATCAATTACCCCTGTTTTGTCAGACTTTCCACCTGATATTTCAGCAATACTATTTGATACATCTGCAAGTTCATCATGATATTTTGTTAAATCACTAATTAATTCAGGAAATTTTGAAGTAAGTTCATAATCACGATTTTTGTCTGGTGAAGTCGTTGTATAAGAAACTATCATTCGATACGTTCTATTTAAATCATCAATGGTGGATTGAATTCTTTCAATAAGAGGAGCATATGCACCAAGCGTTACCTCTAAAGTAAGGGTATACGTTTTACCTTTTTGGAAATAGAATAAATAATCTTCTTCACCATTTCCTAAAGTTACGTTTTGCCAATCACTAGAAAAATTAAATTGTACATCATTTAATTCATCAAATAAAACTTGATTAGTACCGCCATCTTCACTAATATAGGCAATTCGACTAGAATACATTCCTCGTATTAGATTTTGACGAGCACGCATAGAAATATTGTAATAACCATCTTCAGGAACACTAAAATCCCAACTAATCCAATCTCCTAATATTTTCCATTGCTCACCACCAATATAATTTTTTCTCGTCTCTTTTAAACTAAATGGTTTAGTATTTGATGAAGAACGATCAGTTAAAGGATAAAGAGTTGGTGATGATTTATATGCTGTTTTTTCCGCTTGCATTGCCCCTGTTGTTTGATTGTTTAAACTAGGTTCACCATATTTTTCTTTAAGAGCGGCAAGATATTCTTCATATGTTGGCGTTTGACTAACTGATTGAATATGAAGTTGATCAATCAAAATCGGCTCTTTAATAGAAATCAATGATATTTCATTTTCTCCTTCTTCAAAATAGAACATATATGGTTCTGTAACATATCCCATATCATCTTTAAAATATCCTTCTTTAAATGTAAAAACTTCTATTTGTTGAGGCTTAATATCATTGCCATTAGTATCTACCTTTAAAGCACCATTTTCATCATAAGATTGCGGATCATCTTTCCATACTCTAGAAAAAGTAAAACTATCCGCCCCTTCAAAAGGAATTTCACCATTAATCATTAATTTTCTTTCTATTGAAGAACTATAGCCAGAAACAGTAAAATAATTTAAATATAAATTATAAAAACCCGCTTTTTCAATGTTAACTTTCCAAGTAACTTTGCCACTACTTTTATGAATCAATACTTTATCAGTTGAACTTATTCTATTACTGATTAAATTCTTACTATTTTCAACAATTTTATCTAAAGTAGCTTTCTTTGTTCCATTAGTTATTTGTATTGATGAGTGACCATCAAAAATACAATCATATATGTATTGATAATCATTTTGACTATATCCGCTTTGATCAATATCTACAAAACATTCCACTAGTTTTTTTAACTCTTGCGTTCCATTCGTTGGATTAAGTTTATCTTTAGAAACGTCTATTTCAATAATGCTTGTCACATTACCAGCAGAATCAGTAGTCACTCCATTTATGTCATAATTTGCACCATCAATTACAATGTCTTCCCCTTCTGGCATAACTTGAGGTTTAGATTCTTTATATAATTGATAGTCATTCTTTATAGTTGAAAAATTTTCTTTATCAATTATTTTACCACTATCATCTCCTCTATTACAAGATGTAAGGGAAAATATTCCAATTACAAAAATTGATACAACCATAATACTTAAAAATAATTTTTTGGCCTTTAACATACGTTCTCCTTTCTCGTCATTTGCGTTAGAATTTCAATCAGCCATTGTATTCGATTAGCACTTTTTTCATATCCGTTAGGGTTATTTCTTATATACCATAAATACTTATGTTCAATAAGATATTCTTGTAAAATTTTTATTTCATTATCAAAACTGGTTGGAATATTATTTTTAATATTTGTAAATTTCCTATTTATTGATAATAAGACTTTTAGCAATTTTAAACTATTTTTTAATTCACTAGTTTCAAGCGAACAATTGGCTTTTTCCAAAAGAAATTGCGCTTTATTAAAAGATATTTCTAGTAATTGACAATTTTTTTCTTCAACCAAATTTGAAAAAATCCTTGTTTGATAAAACTCTATTGGATTCAACTGATTTCTAGCATGTTCAGCCCATAAAATTGCGCTAAATAATCTGCTTCCATAATCACGATAATCTCCCTCTAATAAATGATATTGAGCAAGTTCAAGGATTGCCTCACACAAAGCATCATCTTTTAACATTTTTTTAAGATATCCTATTGCATCATCTAATTCACAAGACCCCCAAGCCAAAAGCCCTCCAAAAATAAATCCTAAATAACTAACAGGAAGATATTGTAAATGTCCAATATCACCCCAATCAGTAACTAAAATTCCTAATCCATTATATTTTTTTGCGGCCTTCGCACTATGGATAATTGTCAAACTCATATCAAGCATTCTACTTGTAATAGTTGACCAAGATGAAGTTCCCGGAGCTAATATATAGTTTACATTATTCTCAAACAACATTTTTGCATGTTTTTCAAAAGGATAATCTTTATTGTAACCCCAATCAATAAAAATGACATCTTTAGGAAGTTTTGTAATTTTTTCTGGATGTTTTACTAAAACATCACCCCAAAGCATTGGAATTTTATTATATTTTCTTACATCATCTGCTAAAATAGTAAAATAGTCAATATACACATCTTCAATTGATGAAGTTTGAGCTTTTTTAAAACTTTTACCATGACCTAGTTCATACGGCTCATCAAAATTCATATTAAAATATCTAGATGATGTATAAGGAAGCATATCACTATACATTTTTTTTACCAAATTTACAGATTCCTCATTTGTTGGATCCAAGGTCGATGGTGCTCGATGACTTCCCCATATATCAAAACCATCTTCACATTCAGCAAGTTTTTTATATTCATCTTGAGCAAGCCAATCGCTCATATGTCCAAAACCATTTTGATTTGGTACAAAATCAATATAATACTCTTGAGCAAACTTTTCTAGTTCCAAATAATCTTGTAAACAAAGATAATTATTATCGCTTAAAAGATGTTTAAAACTCTGATATTCAAAAGAAAATCCCTCAATATATAGTTCTAAATGATTGTATCTTAATGTAGCAAACATCACTACAAGTTTTTTCAATGTATCCAAAGTAGGTACTTTACTTCTGCTAATGTCTAACATTACACCTCTTACTGCTAAATCAGGATAATCTTCTATTTCTAAACATAGTTGGTTATCACTATTTAAAATATCCCTTAATGTAAGTAATCCATAAAATGCTCCATTTGGTTGTTTTGCGATAATTGTTATTACCTCTTTTTCAATTTTTAGTTTATAACCCTCATAATTTGTTATATCATCACTTTTTTCAATCATTAAAGGGATTCCTTCTTTTTGATTGACTTCAAACATTTGATATAATAAATTATTAAAATGTTCATCAAAACTAGACGTCACTTTACTAATTTTTTGTGAATTCATCTTTTCTTTACTAAATATTAAAGTCTTAGGGTTGGGAAATAGTTTCAAAAAACCACCTCATCTCATATAAATTTTGCGATTTACCCGCATTTTGCCATATTATTCATCTTATTATATCAAAGAAAACGTTTTTATTCAAGTAATAGACTATTAAAAAACATGGAAATAGTTTTTTCTAAAAACTATTTCCATCATCATAAAAGGATAAAAAACCAGATAAGTTTTCATTATCTAGTTTTTTGTTCTTTTTTATTTACACCATAATTCTTTTATCGTATCTAGAGCTTTATCTTTCACATCATTTTGACCTTTTACTAAATCTCGATATGTAAAAAAGATTGTTCCACTAATGTGATCAAATTGACAATTAAACTTCAATTGATTGGCAATTTCTTCAGGATTTTGCCAAAATTCATTAGAACCCATTTGATATAATCCCTGACCAATATAAAGAGTTGTATGGGTATATTTTGCAATATCATTCCACCATTTCGTTAAATCGTGATATGTTACATCAACTCTTTCAAAAGGGAAATAAACTTGAGGAACAACATAATCAATCCAATTTTCCTTCATCCATTTATATACATCTGAGTATAATTCTGAATAACATTGCAAAGCACCTTCAGAATTATATGAACCTTTCTCCCAACCATCTTTTCTAATTTTATCATTTGTACGATAAATCGCAAAAGGGCTAATACCAAATAATACCTTTTTTCCTGTTTTACTAAACGATTTTTTCAACTCATTATGAATATTTTCAATCATTTCATCTACATTTCGACGGCGCCAATCTTCAAAATTTTCATTCTCACTTTTGCGATTTTTTAAATAATCTTGTTCTTCTCTTTCATAAGGAATTTTGCCATATGGATAAAAATAATCATCAATATGAACGCCTTCAATATCATAGTTTTCAACTACCTCCATAATCGATTTTGTTACAAAATCAATTACTTCTTTATGTGAAGGAGCTAATATTACCTTATTTGTACCATCAACAACAAGATGTTCAGGATGTCTTTTGGCAAAGTTCAAATCATCTAACGTATCTACATATGCTTGAATTGCATCATCAATATCTTGATGCTCTAAATCAAGGGCAGTTTGACTTACTCTATATGGATTCATCCATGCATGCACTCTGATACCATATTTTTTTGCCTCATCAATTACAAATTGCAAAACATCAAAACCAGGATCTTTTCCTTCACATCCTGTAATATATCTTGACCAAGGATTTAATTTCGATTGATAAAAAGCATCGTTACAAGGTCTTACTTGAAATATAATGGTATTCATATGATAACTTGCAATATTTTTCACCATTTGTTGTAAATATTGTTGATATTGTGCTACTGGAAGACCTTTAGGAGTATCAATATTGGCAACATTAGAAACCCATACTCCTCTAACATCATCTTTCTTAAATTGATATTCTGGAATATCAATATCTTCTTTAGTATCCCAATATTTTATTGTTTCTTCTTGATTAAACTTTTTTAATTTCATATTATCTTCCTTTTCTTCTTATTAAGATTAAACTAATTCCAAATATATTAATCATTAATAAAATGCTAATTACATTTGTTTTATTACATTTACTACATCCTTTGGCAGCTTCCGTTGGTTTTTCTAGTGGTTCCCCTTCGGTTTTGTCACATCTTGTACAATGTTTTGGCTCTTCATACGTTGCATCCACCCAGTTATGACCTAAAGCCTCTCCTTCGGTTGCCTCACATCTTGTACAATGTTTTGCTTTTTCACATGTTGCATCCACCCAGTTATGACCCAAAGCCTCTCCTTCGGTTACCCCACATTTAGTACAAGTCTTTGGTTTTTCACATGTTGCCTCAGTAAATTCGTGATTGCAAGTTTCAACAACATTAAAGATTGGCGTTTCAAAAAGTGTTTCAACTTTACCATCACTAACAACAATCTTAAATTTTAAGCCCATTGTCTCTACGGCATATGCTTTCCATGAAATTTCAATGTCATCATCCTTTTCAACTACATTTGTAATTTCAGAATCATTATTACGATATACCAAATACACTTTATAACTTAACGGATCTTGATTTTCATCACTTATTCTAAACTTTAACTTTAAAGTAGCATTAACTAACACTTCTGAAATCATCTCATCTATTAAAGTTACAACAGGAGCAACATTTTTTTCTAAAATACTAAAATCAATTTCTTCATTATTAAAATAAATTGTATTATCTTCACTAATAGTGGCTAGATAATATTGCGCATTCTCATCATACTCTTCAATGTCAAAATAGTTTTTATTTCCCAAATTCATTTTGTATAATTTGCTTGCATCTATTTTACCATCAATTATTTCATCACTGCTTGTCATTTTATACAAAGCGTATGCTTTAGCATCACTTACTATATCATATGTTAGCCTATAATTTTTCTCGCTAAGTTCTTCAATTTTTACAACATTCGCATTTTTTTCAATTGTATGTTTATAATCATAAAAATCATACGTAGGGGTCAAAGCGTTCGTTTTCCAAGCAAGCGTATGCATATAATTCATACCTATTTTTCCTTTACCTATATTCATATTTTTATAGCTAAATAGACTATATCCATCTACTCTATTGCCCGTACTTTGATTATATCTTACTTGGTAATATACTTCATCTTGATTACCCCATTCATCAAGTTGATATAAGGCTGTTCCTGCATACAACTTCACAGGGGAATCAATCATTGCTTTACTCCACCAATCCATAATCTCTCGATATCCATCTAAAAGTTGCGTATATGCTTGAGGTATTAAATAATCAATCCATTCTTTATCTACCCATTTTTTGGTATCCGCAAATAAGTCAGAATATGAATAGTAATTATTACAAGTTCCGCTCATTCCTCCCTCTGCTCCACGATGACTTCCAGCTGGACAAGATTCTATAGATGGTGCCCATCTTCCGCTTGGACTAATACCAAAAGCACAAGGTTTATCTCTTGTTTGATTTAAGTTTCTAATTAAAATACTCAATCTTTCAATTAACTGATTCACATTTTCTCTTCGCCAATTATAGATATCTAAAGTTCCACCCTTACTCAAATAATTTTGATAATCTTGATAATCAATTATCGATTCTGTTGAAAAAGTTAAACCTTTAAAATCTGAATTACTGCCAGTACTTAAATAACCGGCATCATCAGGATAAAAATAATCATCAAAGTGTATTCCATCAATATCATAATTTTCTACTACTTCACGAATCGTATTTTCTAAATGTTCAATCGTATTTTCGCTTGCGGGATTCAAAACATATTTATTTTCTGTTCCCATAACAACATTATGTTCCAACTCTTCACCACTTGCAAAAACGGGGTTATCAACATCTGTTCCGTCATAAGCTTTTTCACAATTGGCCTTTAAATCAGAAAAAGTTTCATGCTTACTTTTCTGTAAAGCATCATTATCATAATCATATACATTTCTTACGCTACTGCCAGTACTTTGAACAATTGAAGTTGACATTGTAAGTGAAGCTCGATAAGGATTCATCCAAGCATGATATTCTATTCCTCTTTCATGCGTTACTTCAATCATCCATTCTAGCGGATCCCATCCAGGATCTTTTCCGTATGCAAATAAAAACTCACTCCAAGGATTATACTTAGATGGGTAAAAAGCATCATTGCATGGTCTAATTTGAAAAATAATAGCATTTAAATTATATTTTTCCGCATTATCTAAAATACTTAAATAATTTTGTTTCCACTCATTAATCGCCTCATCTGATTTATTTTTCTGTTTAGAAATATCAATATTAGAAACAGTTGCTACCCAAACTGCTCTAAATTCAGTATCTACTTGTTTATACTTTGCCATGTTATTAGAATCCGCCCAATCACTATTCACTGAGGCATTTACAATAATACTAGAAAAAAATACTAAAAATATACCAATTAAACCAATAATAATTTTTTTCATTTAAATCTCCTTTTCTTTTCTTCTTTCTACCAAACTGATTGCATTTAAATAATTTTTATAACAAATCAATTCTATTTCGTCTTTGCTAAATCCTCTTTGTATAAGTATCTTTTCAATATTTGATGCATCTTTGTGAGAGGATAAATCATCTAAATTAGCATTATTATAATCACTTAAAAAATGCATCATATCAAGTCCTAGCATAATATGATCAATACCAAGATAATTGCCTAAATAAATAATATGGTCAACTAATCCATTCAGATTTTGTTTTGTTTTTTCATAAGAAACAAAATTTCTTGCGGAATTCACACCAACATATCCATTCAATTCCTTCAAAGCTTTTAATTGATCATCATTTAAGTTTCTCCTATGATTGCTAAGCGTAAAAGCATTAGAATGACTAGCCATCAAAATTTTAGGATTTTCATTTAAAACGTCATAAAAACTTTTTATATTTAAATGTGAAACATCAATTATCATATGATGATGATTCATATATTTTATAATTTCTTTTCCATCTTCTTTTAAACCATGATCACTTGCCCCTCCAACACCAGTAGCAAAATGATTTTCTTCATTCCAAGTCAGACTAGCATGCCTAATTCCTTTTTGGTATAATACATTCAATTCATCAATGTTTTTAACATTTCGCAAACCTTCTAACCCATATAAAACATCAAATTCTTTTTCATATGGCTTAAAAGCATGTATAGCACTATCATAGGCTTGCTGAATATCGAAATCTGTTTCACTATAAATAACCCAAATGCCTCCAGCAATCCCCCCCTTTTTCAAATCATCAAGATGATATTTGGCAAAAACATCTTTTTCGCCATTCATCGTTCTATTATAAAGATTAAACATTATATCACTATGTGTATCATATATTTTCATTCTATCACCACCTCTATTATACATATTTTATTTAGTTTTATCAACCCTATTGAAAAAAGAATATTTTAAATTGTTATTTATAAAAAAATACATTAGATTTTAAGTAATTATGTTGAAATACTTATCTAATGTATTCTTTCATTTATTTGATTAATGCTTTTTCATTTTTCTATAAAGGAATAATCCTAAACCCAAATAAGAAAAAACAAATAATAGTTGTAAATTATCTTTATTTTTACAAGATTTACAATTCTTATTATTAGGTTCTTCATTTTGTGATGATTGTACAGTAAAAGAATTGCTTTTAATCACAACTTCATAATAAGAGTCTTTAACAATCAACTCTAAATATCCATTCTTTATTTCATTTGCTGGTAACTTTATATCAAAATTCAAACTATCATCATTAAGGGTTATCTTTTCTTTCTGATTATTTATTACAAGATACAAGTCGTAGTTTAACTCTTCATTATCAGTTGGTAAAACAATAGAACCTTTTAAAGTTTCCCCTATTACTAAATGAGAATTTTCTAATTGGATACTACCACCAACTGGTATAGTATTTTCAATAATCGCAAATTTATTAGAGATTGTTGTGGTTGATTGATATCCATTACTTGCAATTATTTCAATATAACAATTAGAAGATGTAATATTTAATGCTTCAATTTCAAATTCTTGATTTATTGCTTGATTGAAACAATCTGTAATATCATAAACTTTATCATCTACTTTTAAGTTAGCCGAATAAGTAAGTGGATATCCTTCTATATCATTGATTCCATGATAACTAATTTGAATTGATTCATAACCTTGATAAATTGCCTTATTTAGGAGAATTTCTCCTCTTGTTGGGGCAAACTTTTCTACTAAATTAAAAGTTTGGGAATCCACAATTGTTTCTAATTCACCATCTGAAAAAATAATTCTAAATTTGCAATTTGCTGTTTCGTAAAGATAAGATTTCCAAACAAAACGAACAATGTTACCATTTATAGTTACTACAGGTTGAATATTTCTTTCAATTCCATTTTCTACCATTTTAAAAACATAGGAAACAAGATCATGATTAGGATCTATCGGCAATTCAAATTCACCTATAATATTACTACCGGCTTTTATATTTTCTTGATAATCTATGATCTTAAGATCTGTTGAATTAGGAGCTAAATTTGGCTGTTTATTGTCTAAATTGATAATAGTTGCCTTATCTGAAACATAACCATTTTTAGAAACAGGAACTAAATAATAATTATAATTCTCATCACAAGTACCTAAATTCATTGATAATCTTTTATTTTCCTCATATCCCGCATATAAAATGTCCATTCGATATTCAATTTTATATTTATCAAATACCTCATCTTTTGGTACTTTATAATAACCATATGCTCTAGCCCCATCAATTGCATCAAAACTTAAAATTAAATTTTGTTCTAAAGTTTCTTTTAGTGAATACTCTAAAATTTCTAAATGTTGAGAGTCATCTTCACCAACTTCAAGCGGAAAAACCTTATTGTTTGTCCATAAATTTTTAAAAACTGACATCCCTGCTTTTCTAATCGTTTCCGCATTAGGATATGAAGATGTAACATCATTACCAAGAATTTTATATAATATTTCATATGAATATACTGCCGAACCTTTAATTACATCATAATGTTTATTATACCTAATTTGATCAGTTATTTCTACAGAGCGATAAAATTGATCTGGATTATCTCGATATTTATAAATACCATGAGCAATATATAATCTAATATCTTTTTTGCCTTCCTCTTGCCTTATCGCATTCACTCTTGTAACTTGCTCAGCCCACCAATCAACAACATCAGCATATGGTGCATAGAGATCTTCAAATGCATAATAAACTTGAGGAGCTACCCAATCTACTAACCCTTCTTCGACCCATTTTAACGAATCTGCATACAAATCGGAATAAGTACTGTAAGCATATTCTGCTGTATTTGAACCATTTTCACTACATCTAGTTGAACCAGCAGTACAATATTCTGAATTAGAACGCCATACAGCGGCTGGTTTACTACCAAACTCTACACATTTCCCTGTTCTTTCATTGTATGCATCAATCGCTTTACGAATATTGCGCATCATAATATTGATATTTTCTCTTCTAAAATCACCAAGATTTAAACCTGGTTCCATACCATAAATTCCATTTTCACCAAAAACATCTTTACCATAGTTTTGAGGATCATCAAGATAAGCATAATAATTAGGCCAATCATTCATAATGTCAATTCCTGATTGAGTATATGCACCTTTACCAACAAAATTTGTATTTTCTAAATCACTTGATGTTGTGCCATTTAGATAAAAATAATCATCAAAATGCAGTCCATCAACATCATAGTTTTCAACAATTTCCATAATAGTATCCACTATAAATTTTTGAACCGCTGGCTCACTAGGATTTAAGATTAGTTTTTCATCATAACTTCCCGCAATGACATATTCTGGATGTTCTTTTGCGAAATTCCCTTCAGCTAAATTTGCTAAAGCATCGTGTTTCATTTGTACAAGTTCACTTACAGGAAGAGATAAGGCACTACCATTTGTAACATATGTTTCTGTTGTAACTCTAAAGGCATTCATCCAACACATAAAACTAAATCCTCTCTTATGCGTCTCATCAATCATCCATTCTAAAGGATCCCATCCAGGATGCACTCCACTTCCAACCAAAAATTGACTCCACGGGTTAAGTTCTGACTCATAAAAAGCATCATTTGATGGCCTTACTTGAAAGAAAATTGTATTCATACCAAATTCTTCCATTCTGTCTAGAATAGTTAAAAATTCATTTTTATAATCAGTAATAGCTTTTTCATTTAACCCATTTTGTTTAGAAATAGCAATGTTATAAACAGTTGCAACCCAAACTCCTCGCATCTCTGCATAGGCATTGTCATATTCTTTAATAATTTCAACTAATTCATTTGTCCCATAATGTCTTACACCAGTTGGATTTTTAGCAGTCGTTAACACTCTAGTTTCTGTGCTAGCCCCTACTACAAAAGGACATAATAAAAATAATATCAAAACAATAATGCATAATGGTTTTATCAATATGTTTTTATAATTCATCTTTCACCTCTTTTTTATGGTGTTTTAAAACATTAAAACATTGCGCATATCTTTTTCCTGATAATGCCCCACGACATCTAGCCAAAGATGTATAGTAATCGTAGTAAGCAAAATCTTTGCTATTCATAACAAACCACTGTGTATGTAAAGCTTTAGACCATAAATCAAACCCTTTTGTTATATCAACATAAATATAGGGATCAAAATCATTATCATCTTCCCAATTTTCACAAAAATAAACAGGAGCATAATGACGAATTCCTTCCTTATTGCCAATTACACTAGCAATAAATTGCGCATCTTGCACAATATAATGGGTATTATTGTGATCTTTATGCATACTAGAATGCCAATGTGTAACGATAAGATCTGGTTTATACTTAACAATTATTTCCGCAACTTCTTTTTTTACATCATCATTGTTAGGCAGTTCCCCATCTGCATATTTTAACACCAAAGCCTCGCCATTCATTAAATCCATATATGCTTTCGCTTCATTTATTTTTTGCCTACGATATTCTAAAACCGATAAATGAGCAGGATTACCACGCTCCCCTGCGGTTAAAGCAAGCGTAATATTTTTGCCCCCATTTAAAGCATTTGTCGCCATCAATCCCCCTGCTGTAAGTTCCATATCACCAATATGGCCACCAATTGCTAAAATTGTTTTTCCCATTTAATTTGTCCTTTCTGTTTTATTTAAATTTTTGATAATTTGCCATTATATAATTTGCAATTTTACCTCTTGCCTCAATATGCCCTGAGGTATTTCGTGTTGGATGTACACGATTAGTCAATAAACAAAAACCTATTTCATTGCTTCTATCAATAAAAATACTAGTTCCGGTAAAGCCAGTATGATGAATTGTTTGATTGCTAGTTAAATCACCACTTGAACTAGCAAAGCCTCCAATTAACCATCCTAATCCTCTTATCGTTTCTTTACATATTACTCCACTTTTTTCATGAACTTGTGGTGTAAACATCAAATCAATAGTTGTTGGCGATAAAATTTGTTGATCATTATATTTACCATTATTTAAAATCATTGTAATAAAATGACTTACATCTTTAACCGTTGAAAAAACTCCTGCATGGCCTGCAACCCCATTTAACAAAAAAGCCATTTCATCGTGAACACTACCTTGAAGTATTCCTTGATACAAATCATCATTTCTAAGTTCTGTTGGGGCACATCTATTTAAATTTTTCGGATTATATGTGGTATCAATCATATCTAATGGTAAAAATATCTTCTCTTTTATCACTTCATCTAATGGTCTATTTTCTATTTTTTCTATAATTAAACCTAGCAAGACATACCCCAAATCAGAATATTTAATCTGCATCCCTGTTTCATAGACTAACGGTGTAGAAAAGATTTTTTCATATACATCTTTCGCACTTTTCATTGTTAACAGTCCACTGATTCCTTCAGGAAGACCAGAAGTATGCGTTAACAAATGCCAAATTGTAACATGCTTATACGCAAATTGTGGTAAATAGGTTTGAACTTTAGAAGCAGTTCTAATCTTCCCTTCTTCCATTAATTTAAAAATACACGTTGTAGTAGCAAGAACTTTAGATAACGATGCCATATCATATATTGTATCAATTGTATTCTTTTGGATACTTGGAATTAAACTTTTATTACCTACCGTTCCCAAATAAGTTCGTTGGGGTGTCACAATCGCATAATTGGCTCCAGGAAAAGCACCATTTTTTATTTCTTCTTCAATTAATTTTGTTAATTCTTGTAATTCTTTCATTTTCTATTATAAATCAATTTTTATTTATGTTCAATTAAATAATAATTTTTCTTTCCCCTTCTTAATACTGTATATGTTTTACCAATCGCATCTTGCTTTTTAACCATATATGTTACATCTTTTTCTTGATGTCCATTTACCAAAACTGCACCACCATTGATAAAATCACGAGCTTCACGTTTAGAGGAAGTAGCTTTTAAGTTTACAAGAGCATCTACTAATGCTATATCTTCTGATATTTCAATCTTCGGTAATTCTGAAAAAACCATTTCGATTTCTTCTTTTGAAAGATTGGCTATTTCACCACTAAATAAAGCCTCACTCAATTTGACTGCTTGTTCATAACTTTCCTTGCTATGAATCATTATTGTCATTTCTTTAGCAAGTGCCTTTTGAGCCACTCTTAAATGTGGTTCTTGATTAAAAGATTCTTCTATTTTTTCAATCTCTTCTTTTGAAAGAAAAGTAAATTGTTTCAATTCCCGTATTACATCGTTATCAGGAGTATTAATCCAAAACTGATAAAAAGCATACGGTGTTGTTTTTTTAGCATCAAGCCATATTGCACCACCTTCAGTTTTACCAAATTTTGTTCCATCGCTTTTTGTAAATAGTGGTACTGTTACCCCATAGGCCTCAGCATCAGCACCATGAATTTTTCTAATTAATTCAAGGCCTGATGTAATATTTCCCCATTGATCTTGCCCACCAATCTGCAATGTACATCCTTCTTGAACAAATAAATGTTCAAAATCTAACGCTTGTAAAATCTGATAGGAAAATTCTGTATACGATATCCCACTATCAAGTCTTGATTTAACCGTATCTTTATTTATCATATAATTTACATTAAAAAATTTACCATAATTTCTTAAAAAAGTCAAGATATCAATATTATAAGTCCAATCATAATTATTTACCATTTTACATTTAAATAATCTTTCAACTTGTTGATATAAACCATTTGCATTGTGATTCAACTGTTCTTTGGTTAACAATTTTCTTTCAGCATTTGGTTTAGGATCACCAATTGAACCTGTTGCTCCACCAATTAAAAAAATGGGTTGATGTCCATATTTCTCTAAACGCTTAGCAAAAATAAAGACTAATAAATGACCAACATGTAAACTATCCCCAGTTGGATCAGTTCCAAGATAAAAGGTTAACTTCTCATTATTAATTTTATCTATAATTTTTTCATCAGTAATATTGTGAATTAATCCACGCCATTTTAATTCTTCAAATAAATTCATTGTATTCTTTCTCCTTTTATAATAATAAAAAATCGTCCTTAAAAATATTTAAGGACGAAACAATTTAGTTCCGCGGTACCACCTTAATTCAAAAGTAACCAAGCATTACTATTTGCACTTTGGAAAACTATAATCAAAATCACTTTTGATATCCGATATAATTCAATTTCTTATTTGCTAAACTTTTCACCACCCAGCCTAGTCTCTAAATTTTTCCTTTAAGAAATCTACTATTTTGTAGATTGACGCCAAACAATACTATAATCTACATTCTTATTTATTTCAATTTTCTCTTCTTCTAACAAATCTTCGTTTTTGTCATCATTATGTTTAAAATCATTATAATATTCTTCCTCTAACTCTGCTTCATGCATCAAATCAGTAAGTAAATCCATTGCAACTTCCCCAATTTCATAAATTGGTGTATTAATACAAGTTAGAGTTGGTCTTGATAATTCTGCATATTTAGTATTTTGAAACCCAATTACTTGTAATTGATCAGGAATGGAAATATGCAATTGTCTTGCTACATTAATAAAAGATACTGCCATTGAATCTCTCACAACAATGGCTACATCTGGATACTCATCTTTGAGAATCTCTTCGTATGCCTTTTCATTTAAATAAGTTTTACCTGAAACATTGATAATGCGTGGTTCTAAACCTGCCTCTTTCATTGCCATTTCATAGCCTTGAACCTTCAAATCATTAACAGCATATTTCTTAATAGTGGAAATAATCCATATCGTTTTATTTCCTCTTTCTATCATCTCTTTAGTCATTTCATACGCAGCTTTTTTATAATCAATTGCTACCGATGGAATTTCAGGATCACTACATACTGTATTGGTTAAAACAACACTTACACTAGATTCCTTAATGATTTCTAAATACTCATCAGCAATTTCATCGTTAATATATAAAATACCGTCTACTCCAGAAGACATAACTGTACGCCAAAGTTCTTGTTCTTCACTAACCGGATTTTCACTATTACTACTATTATTTACAAACAATCTAATCAAATATCCTCTTCTAATCGCTGTAGCTGCAATTCCATCCACCATTCCCGCAATTGAACTACGCGTAAGTTCAGGTACAACCACAGCAACCGTTGTAGATTTTGAACTGGCTAATCCTTTGGCATTTAAATTAGGTTTATATCCTAGTTCTTTGATTATCCTTTCAATTTTTTCACGAGTAGCAGGTTTTACTTTTTCCGGATGATTGAGGACTCTTGAAACCGTAGCTAAAGACACACCAGCTGCCCCAGCAACATCATAAATCTTATTAGGACTTGTGCGTTTATCACCTTTCATAGTCTTACCTCATTTCATATTTCATACAAATATTATATCACAATTGGATTGAAATATCAAGATATTTTGCAAATTTTTATGAAAATTTATTAGATATTTTCATATGTTAATTTTTGAATCAAACGATTTGTAACACCAGCTCCTAAGAAAACCCATACATCATCTAATTTACCTATACATTTTAAACATTCATCATCATATCGATAAAAACGATGAAAGAATTTATCAATCTTTTTTTGTAAGCTATAATTTTTGTTTTCCCTTTTGGAAGTAAAAACATCTAAAATATAAACTTTATCAAATTTTTTTAAAACTTTAATAAAATCTTTTTTAAAATGAAGCGTTCTTTCATATGTGTGTGGTTGAAAAATTACATTAATTTTCTTTGTAGGATACATCAGTCTTAAAGTTTCACATAAAGATTTAATTTCTGTTGGATGATGAGCATAATCATCAATAACTACACTATTTTTAAATTGACAGGTTGAAAGTCTTCGTTTAGGTAACTTTCCTTCCTCACTTAAAAAAGGCTTTTTTTTCAATAAAATTGCTGCCATATAACTAGAAACATAATTATAAATCATATGACGCCCTAAATAAGGCACTTTTAAATACATATTGTTTTGATATTTCACTTGAATATAATATCCCCTTGTAGTAGTACTTAGGATTTTAATTTGAACATCATTGTTTTTATTAAAGCCATAGGTCAATTTATTTATATGTTTGATTTTTTTACCCCATTTATCATCACCATTTACTAAAACCATTTGAGATTGATTTGCTAATTTTTGAAAAGATGTAAATAATTGTTTTTCATTTTTATAAAAATCCGTATGATCTAACTCAATATTAGTAATAATTAACAATTCTGGATGATAACTTAAAAAATGCTCCTTATATTCACAGGCTTCTAAAACCAATAAATCTGTATCAAAACTTCCACCCTCACCATCACCAATAATATAATTACATTCTTTTTTCAAAAAATCAACAAGTAAAAAAGATGTTGTCGTTTTGCCATGTGTACCTGAACACGCAATAATTTTTTTATTTAATTTTTGGCCAATAAATTCATGATAATATAAATAATCATTCTTTTGATTTATTATTTCATCTACTTCTATATTGCTTTTATTAAAAGCATTCCCAATGATATAAAAATAATCCTTTGTAATATTGGAACGATTAAATGACTTGATTTCAATTTCTTGTTCTTTTAAAGTATCTTCAGTAAAATAATATTCATCTACATCGCTTCCAACCACTTCGTTTCCTTCTTCTTTCAACAATTTTGCAAGACTTGACATCCCTGTCCCCTTAATACCAACTAAATAATATTTATTAATGCTTTGCATTTTATCACCTACTTTAATCTATGACAATAGTCTACAATTGGTGATATTTTCTTTTTTATCATGATTTAATCATTTAATTATCTATTGTTAATAGCATCAATTGGTCTTTTATTTGCAATAAAATAAACAGGAACAAAACTAGATACGAATGCAACCAAAATTGATATACCAAAAACTAATATGATTTGTAAAATTCCCGGATTTAAAATAGTAATTAATAAATTATAATTTTTTCTTAAAGTTGTATTAATGCAAAAAACAACAATAAATAAGGAAATATTAGCTAAAATAGCATTAATAATTGCAATAATCAAACTTTCACTAAAGAATATCTTAAACACATCTTTACTTCTCGCTCCTACTGCTCTTAAAATTCCAATTTCTCTTTTTTTATAATTAATTGAAATTGTTATAAAATTTAATAGTAAAAGTGAAGCAAAAATGGCAAAACCAAGCCCAACATACAAAAAGATTTTTGAACAAACCTCAAAAATAGAATTAATTTCTGTCAATGTCTTAACAACTTCATTATTTAAACTGAAAACACTTTCTCCTACTTTTGTAACAGGCTGAAAATGATATTCAACAAGTTTTTTAATTTCCTTATCCGATGTTGGCATTTTGGCAAAAACATATTTATATATACCATCATCAACATTTATATAATTATCAAATAGTTCATCATCATGAATAATAACAGCCTCTGCATTATCCGTAATACCTACAATTTGATAGATTGTATTATAATAATTACGATCACTATAATAGGCAATATTAATAAATAATTGATCGGAATACTCCTTCATCTTTTTATTATAAAAAGTTATTCTTTCTTCTTTTTCAAAATTGAAATTTTGCAAAAGTTCATCCATAATTTGATATATTTTATCTATATCTTCACTAGATGAAGCATAAAAACTATCTTGATATACTTTAAAAATATAAAGGATTTGTTGGTTTTCTAAAGAATCAATATGATAATCGTTTTTAAAAGAATCCGATATTGTTAATTGTTTATCATTAAATAATTTAACAATTTCTTGTTTGTGCATAAAATATAAATAATACATAACATCATTAAATGCAGGCATTTGTATCACTTTTTGATATTGTTCATCATTTTCATTTAAATTAACAGTATTAAAGAAATCAATCATTTCAACAAATGAATATGGCAATAAAATTTCTTTATCATTTATATCATTTTCTTTACCATTCATAATTTTATTATAAGTGAAATATTGATTATTCCATTCTATTTCTAACATATCATGATTATTGGAATACATTTTATTCAAAGAATCAATCATAGTATCCTTTACAAAGAAAAGTAAATGCGGACCATTTTCTAAATAAGAATTGAATAATTGCATTTTCATGTAATCAGCAATTGAATCGCCTTTTAAATCTTGATATTCACTAATATCTGCTTTGGTATCTATCACGCCAACAATTTTCATTTTTAATCCAAAAATTGAAATTTCTAAATGAAGAGCACTATCTAAATTCTCTTGTTCTACACCATTATAATCTCTAATACCATATTCTTTTATAACATCTTCAACCAATTTAGTTATTGCTATCTCATCATCTTTTTCTGGTAAAGAACCATTCAAATCAAAATCATATTGATTTATAAAATTCATATCAATTGTAGTAAACCCATTAAAATTGCTCATCTGTTCTAAAAAAATATTTTTAAAATCTACATAATTTAAACTAGGCATTTCATACTTTTGAAATGCTCCATATACTTTTGTAAAATTAAGTTTCGTATCATTTGATATTTTTAAAACATCTTCCTCATTTATTAAACTATTTTCTAAATAAAAATCATTATTTCCTTCACCATAGGAAAAAACCTTTTGTTTTTTAAAAGTTGCATATTCAATATTGGAATCTACAATCGAATTTACAGTTGTTTTTATATTATCATAACTACTCATCGTATTAGCAAGACCAAACATCATAAAGGCTAAAAATGAAAGAAAAATCGTTAAAGTTAATCTAAATTTTTTTATTTTTAAACTTGATGCTCCCATTTTAAACGCTTTTTTAAATCCCAATTTTGATTTAATTGTTTTATAATTTTCATCTTGAATTACTATTTTATCTTGATTCGTATCTATAAACTTGCATAATCCTTCATCACTTAAATTCATTATTGTTTTGATTTTTTCATTGTTTTGATTATCAACAGAAATTATCACATCACTTTTAGCTGTTTTTATATAATCTTTAATTTTAAGAAAATCTTCATCTTTTAAAATATAATCTTTATCAATTTTAATAATCTTGTTATCAATAATATTTATGCCTTCTTGATTTTGCGTTTGAATAATTGTTTTTTCTACATCACTTATTACTTTACCATCTTTTAATTCAATAATTCTATCTGCATATTGTTCGGCAAATTCACGATCATGAGAAACAATCAAAACCAATTTATCATGAGATAAGGCTTTAAGTGTATCAAAAATTTGTTTACCCGTTTTACTATCTAGTGCTCCTGTTGGTTCATCAGCCATAATAATTTGAGGATTTTTTATTAATGCTCTAGCAATAGCAACTCGTTGCTTTTGACCTCCAGATAGTTCATTAGGCTTTCTCTTAGCTAATCCGGCCAAATCAACTTGATTTAAAATATTATCAATTTCCTCGTTTGTAGGTTTTCTACCTTGTAATTCAATGGCAAGAGCAATGTTTTCAGCAATACTAAATTCATTTAAAATATTATATTCTTGAAAAATGAAACCCAAATATGTATTTCGATAGCTATCAAAGTCACTTTGAGAAAAATCTTTGCTTGATTTACCATTGATAATTATTTCACCAGAATCAACTCTATCAAGACCACCTAAAACATTTAAAAGCGTTGATTTACCTGCTCCACTTTTACCAAGCAAAAAAACCATTCCAACTTTATCAATTTTTAAAGAAACATCATCTAAAGCTTTTACCTCAATTCCATTTTTAACGGTATATTTTTTAAATAGATTTTTTACTTCAATCATATTCATCCTCCATCAAAAGTATTAGTTTTAAATAATATTTATTATTATACACTATTTTATTCTCACTGTCTATTGTATAGTTTATAAAAAAAGATGACAAAAATATTTTGTCATCTTTTTGAATTATTGTTTTTCACAAATTTTGCATATAAAGTAATATTATGATAAATATTAGTAGGTAGATATTCTAAAGCATCTCCCTCAAAATTCTCATTATCAAACCATCCTACAAAAGTATATCCATCCATAGTTAAACTGGTTGGTAAATTGAGTCCTTCTTCCCAATCATATGTATAAATAAACGTATTCTCTCCTAAATTAACAATGTATGGAATACGATCATAAAATGCTGGAATATGCCCTTTAGATATAAAATATGAAGGTAAAGTATCTTTATCATAATAGAAAAATTTTGCGGTATCAACCACTGAGGCCCAAGCTGATGCTAAAAAGTCGCTACCTGTACCCTCAGGATCATCAGGACCATTCGTGTACCCTTCATCAAGACGCCACCAATAAAAGAAATCTTGAATAAAATACACAAATTCTACATATTTATTATTTTCTAAACAATATCCTATAAACCCATCATCTGCTGTCTGATCATCAATATTTCCACCAACGTCAATTCTTAAATAAAATTGACCAAGCAAATTACCAACATTGCCCATACCAGCAGCACCACCAGTATAACTACCACAAATTGATAAAAATGTTTCTAAATCATTGACACCTCTATCCATTAAATAATTTTCTCTTTGACGATAATCAACAATATAGTAATAAAAATCTGTAAAAAACGCTAAGAAAAGTTGATGTTTGTCAGCAAAAACTTCATCACCTAAAACATAATTGATAGTATATAATTGTTTTTCCCAAACTGCAGTTAAATCTAAATCTTCTTCATAACTAATTGGAATGGTAAAATGTACACGAATTGTATGATTAGGGCTCTCGCTCCAGCCTTTAAAAAGATAACCATTTTTAGTTGGAATTGGAAGTACTTTACCTTCTCCTAAATAATACGAGGTATCGTAATTATCTGGCATAGTACCACCATTAGCATCATACGAAAGTTGATATAAACGTTCCCATTTCGCATATAGTGTGATATTATGCGTAGTACCTTTTTCAATTTTTGTTACTACATCACCTGAAAAATCAATAGTCTGATACCATCCTTTAAAAAGAGAATTATTCTTGCTTGGAATTGGCAAGATTATTTCATCATCTTCAGTAAATTTCATTTGATTTCCTATTTCTAAACTGCCTTCATTCAAAATAAAATTCACTTCATATATATCCTGCCATTTGGCATAGAAAGTAACATTATTGGTTGTACCTTTTTCAATTTTTGTTACCATTTCACCACTAAAATCACTATTAGAATACCAGCCAATAAAATTAGCATTATTTTTTGTTGGAATTGGCAAAATGATTTCATCATCTTTCGTAAACTCTATCGTATTTTCCTCAATCTGACCGCCATTTCCAATCAAACTAAGATAATAAATTTCATTCCATTTCGCATAAAGATCTAAATCTTTTTGACAAGTACCAATAATTTCAGTTACTATTTCGCCACTAAAATCACTGTTAGAATACCAACCGACAAATTTATACCCTGCTTTCTGAGGAGAATCTAAAGTTAACCTATCGTTAGTCTGAAATGTTACTGGTAAATTTAATCCTTGACCACCATCAAGATGATAAGTAATATTGTATGTTTTCTCTATATCATCTTTCTCTTTACAACCACTCAATCCTAGTATTAAAAATATTGCCCCTATTACTAAAAACCAACTAGATATCCTTTTTAATGTAATTTTCATATTCATTTTCCCTTTCTAATAAAAATAAAAACCTTTTATTCTATTATAACATAAATAAAAGGTTTTTTCAATTTTGAATGCATTATTTTAATACTTCTCCAAATAAATGCCATGAATAGGCTTTTGTTATTTTAACCTGAATCAAATCACCAATTTGACAAGGTCTTTCTTTATCATCATTAAAATTAACCAGCATATTTTGTTTCGTATATCCAGTTAAAATATTTTTATTATTTTTACTTGGGCCTTCAACTAAAACTTCTACAATTTTATTTTCATATTTTTGATGACCCTTTAAAGCATAAGCATTCACAACTTTATTCAAAGTCTCCAATCTTTGATGCTTCTCTTCTTCAGTTAAAAGATTTTCATATTTAGCAGCAGGTGTACCTTCACGTGGTGAATAAATAAAAGTGTAAGCACCATCAAATTCAACCTCTTTTACAAGTTCAATCGTTTGTAAAAATTGTTCTTGCGTTTCTCCAGGAAAAGCAACAATAATATCTGTGGTAAAAGAAATATCAGGAATTAATTTCTTTAACTTATTAATTTTAGATAGATATTCCTCTTTAGTATATTTTCTATTCATTCTTTTTAAAACTTCATTACTACCAGATTGAACAGGGAGATGAAGATGGGGCATAATATTCCCCCCCAATGCCATTGCCTCAATAGTCGCATCATCTAAATCTCGTGGATGAGATGTTGTAAATCTTATTCTTTTGATACTTGTTTGATTTAAATCTTCTAATAGATTTGAAAAAGTATAATTGAAATCAGTAAAGTCTTTCCCATACGCATTCACATTTTGCCCTAATAATGTTACTTCAACGTATCCATTTTGGGCTAATTTTTCTACCTCATCAATGATATCTTTTGGTCTACGCGATCTTTCTTTTCCTCTTGTGTATGGTACAATACAATATGTGCAAAATTCATCACAACCATACATAATATTAACCCAAGCTTTTTTTGAGTGTTCGCGAACCATAGGAATATTTTCATAAATATCCCCTTCAACTGATAAAACATCAATAACTTTTTTTTGGTTCATCATTGCGTCATATAAATATTCTGGTAAAGATGCAATATTATGCGTACCAAAAACTATATTTATTTGAGGAAATTTTTTCTTAATGGTAGTTATTGTTTTTTCTTCTTGTGGCATACATCCACAAATTCCTATTATCATATCTGGTTTTCTTTTTTTAAATTGATTGAATCTACCTAATTCGCCATACACTCTTTCTTCAGCATTTTCCCTAATCGCACAAGTATTGAAAAGAACAAAATCTGCCTCTAGTTCATTTCTAGCCTTTTCAAATCCTAATAGTTCCAAAATCCCTGCTATCTTTTCGCTATCGGCAAGATTGCCTTGACACCCATAGGTTTTTAACATATAATGCTTACCTGATCCAAGATTTAAATATTTGGAATTTAAAAGAAATTGATTAATTTCAATATTATTTCTTTTACGCATTCTAGCCTCTTTTAAAGAAGGTTCAACCAGTGTAACATATTTTTCTTCATTTATTTTTAATTTATTTGCCATATTCATTTTTTCTTTCTATTTATATATTTTTAGATATTCTTCATTTGTCATACCAAAAATAAGTTTATCAAATATTTTGCCATCATACCTTACATAACCACTTCTTGCAATTCCTTCTTTGATAAAACCAAGTTTTTCACATACTCTTTGTGATTGATAATTATCAACAAACGTTCCTACTTCAATTCTTTTTAACTCTAAAAACTCAAAAGCATAGGATATAACTTCACGCGCTGCTTCAGTGGCAAAACCACATCCCCAAAAAGCAGGATTAATAGAATAGCCCAATTCTGCTTTAAAACGATAAATATAATTATATAATTCTATAGTCCCAATCATTTTATTGGAACTTTTTAAAACAATTGCCCAACTACCTAGTTCATATGGCGTTTTGATTGTGGTCATTGTCTTAATAATTGATATTGTTTCTTGAACTGATGAATGTGGTGGCCAACCAGCAGTTGGTCCAACATATGGTGTTTTGGCATATTCATACATATCATCCGCATCTAAAATTGATAAGGGTCTAATAATCAAACGTTGTGTATATAAAGTTGGTAATTCCATATACCCTCCTAAGTAAGTAAAAAGTTGGCAAAGCCAACTTATTTACGAGATTCTACAATTAATTTAATCGCCGTGCGCTCCTCACCATCAATGACAATGTCACTAAAAGCTGGCACACAGATTAAATCTTTGCCAGTTGGCGCGACATAACCTCTTGCAATTGCAATAGCTTTAATAGCTTGATTTAAAGATCCTGCTCCAACAGCTTGAATTTCAACTGTTTGTTTTTCTCGAAAGGCATTAGCTAGTGCCCCTGCAACTGAATTTGGTTTTGATTTTGATGAAACTTTTAATACTTCCATTTTTATGGTCCCCCCTAGTAAAATTTATTGTACTGCATTTAATCCTATTCATCAATTATGAATTATATGCCTACATTTATTATTTTATCATATTCACAATCTCGAAATTTGTCACTTTATGATTTGTTTCATTAATTTCCACAATTAATCCATTAAACTGTTTTCTTCCTGTTTCCATAGGAATATGTCTGACTGGAAGGCCAGTTATAAATCTTTTAATAATTGTTTCTTTTTCTACTCCAATAACACCATCTAAAGCTCCTGTCATACCCAAATCAGTCATATACATTGTACCTTTAGGAAGTATATGTGCATCATTGGTTTGCACATGAGTATGTGTACCAACGATTATATTTACTCTTCCATCAAAATGATGGGCAAAAGCAATTTTTTCACTTGTTGCCTCACCATGAAAATCACAAATATAAATATCACTATCTACTTTTGCTAATAGATTTTCTGTAGTTTCAAATGGACAATCAAGCGAGGTATTCATAAAGGTTCTTCCCATTACTTGGAAAATCGTAATTTTTAAATTATTATAATTTATTGTTACAAAACCTTTTCCCGGTACCCCTTTAGGGTAATTTAGTGGTCTTATTAAATTTTTAGCATCGTCAATAAAATTAAAAATATCATGATTTGCAAAAGAATGATTGCCTAAAGTAACAACATTGATATGATGTTCTAATAAAAATTTATAATAATTATTCGTAATACCATTACCATGGGCAATGTTCTCACCATTTGCAATAATGAAATTAATACCTTTAGTATTTTTGATATTTTCTAAATGCTTATCAATCATTTCGCGACCAGCCATACTAAAGATATCACCAATAAGCAATATTTTCATCTTCTTATATCACTTTCTAACGTGCTACTTCTTGCACTCTTGTCTCTCTTATCACTGTTACTTTTATTGTACCTGGATAATTCATCGTTGTTTCAATTTTATTTTTTATGTCTCTAGCAAGTTTATATGCTTCTGCATCTGTAATTTCTTCAGGTTTAACGATAATTCGAACTTCTCGTCCTGCTTGTAAAGCGTATGTCTTATCAACACCCTTAAATTCATTGCTTAATTCTTCTAATTGTTGTAATCGTTTAATATAATTATCAAGAGATTCACTGCGAGCACCAGGTCGTGCTGCTGAAAGAGTATCGGCTGCTGCAACCAAATGAGAAATGACATTATCCGCTTCAACATCACCATGATGAGAAGCAATCGCATTGATTACAATAGGATTTTCTCTAAATTTAGTTGCAATTTCAACGCCTATATCAACATGACTTCCCTCTTGTTCATGATCAGTTGATTTACCAATATCGTGAAGTAAGCCAGCTCGCCTTGCAAGAATTTCATCCTCTCCAATTTCGACTGCTAATTTACCGGCTAAGAACGCAACTTCTTTTGAATGAGCAAGCGCATTTTGACCATAACTTGTTCTAAAACGTAAACGACCAATTAATTTGATTAGTTCTGGATGAATTTTACCAATACCCGTTTCAAATACTGCTTTTTCTCCTTCTTCTCTAATTTCATTTTCTAATTCCTTCGTACATTTACTATAAACTTCTTCAATTCTAGGTGGCTGAATTCTACCATCTGTTACTAAAATTTCTAAAGTTCTTCTAGCAATTTCTCTTCTAATTGGATCAAAACATGATATAACAACAGAATCAGGTGTATCATCAATAATTAAATCAACGCCCGTTACTGCCTCAATTGCCCTAATATTACGACCTTCACGTCCAATAATACGACCCTTCATTTCATCATTTGGTAAGGAAACAACAGATACCGTTTTTTCTTGAACAGTTTCATTTGCATACTGGTGAATGGCATTTGCTAAAATAACTTGTGATTTATGACTAGCCTCATATTTTGCTTTTTCAGTTTCATCTTTAACATAAATTGCCATTTCCATTGACATTTCTTCTTCTAATTTTTTAAATACGATATCTCTTGCTTGTTCTTGATTTAAACCTGCAATTTCCATTAGTTTTTGTTCTTGTTCGCTAATTAATTCTTCTATCCTATTATTACGTTTTTCAACATCAGCAATTCTTTGTTCTAATTTATTTTCTTTTGTAATTAGACCGCTTTCACGTTTATCAAGATTATCAGATCGATTTTCTAAATTCGTTTCTCTTCGATCTAATTTCTTTGCCTCTTCTTGAAGTTCTGCTTTTTTGCTAGAGATTTCTTTTTCCATCGCCATTTTATTTTCAGCAATTTCTTTTTTTGCTTCTTTAATTAAATCTCTTTTTTGAGCTTGTCCTTCTTTTTCAGCATCCTCAATAATTTTTGTTGCTTCTTTTCCTAGGCGTTCATATTTGGTTTCAACATTTTGCTTTCCACGATTATATGCAATAAACCAAGCTATTACAGCACCTATAATAAGCGCAATAACACATAGAAGAATACAAACTCCCAATTTAATTTCCATAAATTCATTTGTCTCCTTCTAATTTTTTATTATTCGTAATGTAAATTATATATATTAGTGTATTTACACATAATTTCTTACTGATTTATTATATCAAAAAACGACTTACTTGTCAATTAATATAAAGTGAGAGTTATAATATGAATGTAAAAATGAAATCATTTTATGTTTAATTTTATTTTTTGACAAATTAGAATTTATTTGATAAAATAATTTTACTGATATAATTATTATGGGTGAATTTATGATTAAATATCCAAATCAAATGAAAAAAATGCCTACAAAATTAGAAAATCAAAAAAGAAACCTAAAAAAGGCCAATTTAGGTACTGATTTTGAAACCAAATTGAACAATAGCAACAATTACTATCTTAATGCTAATATTGCTTCTATCTATAAAAAACCAACACCAATTCAAGTAGTCAAAGTTGATTATCCTGCTAGAAATAAAGCCAGAATTGTCGAAGCATATTATAGAACGCCATCAACTACTGATTATAATGGTATTTATAAAGGTTATCACATTGATTTTGAAGCAAAATGTTGTCATAGTAAAAGTTTTTCTTTTGCCCATATTTTTAAACATCAAATTGAACATCTAATAACTATAGAAAAAATGGGTGGTATCGCTTTTTTATTAATTGAATTCCCTCTTTATAATGAAGTTTTTCTTTTACCAGCAAATATTTTATATAAAAAATATTTATTATCTTTAAATGGAGGAAAAAAGAGTATTAGTTACTTAGATTTTAAAAATGAGGGTTTTTTAGTGAAAGAAGGACTTTTACCAGAAATTAATTATCTAGCAGTTGTTGATTTATTAATCTTAAAAAATGAAAATAGTACAAACTAAAAATTAGTTTGTACTATTTTTTTAATCTACGGTTGCACCAAAAGGAATGAGTGCAAGAGTACCAAATTTAAATGCTTGTATACCAAAAGGAATACCTATGATTGTAACACACGATATAACACCTGAGGCAACATATCCTAAAAACATTTCCCAACCAAAGAAAATCAACCATAATACATTTGCAACAGGATGTTTACTGAAATTTAAATTAACGGTTTTACCAAATGGAGCTAATGTAATTGTTGCAAATTTAAAGCATTGTTTACCAAAAGGAATACCTATGATTGTGATGCATAAAATAACTCCTAATAAAAACCATAAAATAGCGGTGATAATCCCTCCAGTAATAATCCATATAATATTACCTAATACACTTAAGCATCCGTTTTTTTTGCTATTTGCCATTCTTTTATCTCCTTTTTGAATTATTTAGTACCAAATATTCGATCGCCACAATCTCCAAGTCCTGGAACAATATATCCTTTTTCATTCAACTTATCATCTTTTGATGCAAGATAAATATCAACATCAGGATGGTGTTCTTTGAGATAATTTATTCCTTGATCTACCCCAACAATTCCCATATAAATAATCGTTTTAGCTCCATGCGATTTTAAAATATTGATTGCAGCAACAGCTGAACCACCAGTAGCAAGCATTGGATCAACTAAAAAAACAATTGCATTTGGCAAGGTTGGGGGAAACTTAGCATAATAAAGTTGCGGTTCTAAAGTTTCTTCATTTCGATATAATCCAATATGTCCAACCTTTGCAGTAGGAATTAAACTATGAATTCCATCTACCATACCAATTCCTGCTCTTAATATTGGTACAATCACCACTTCACAATCTAACATATATGTTGTTGCAAGTGAAATTGGAGTTTTAGTCTTGACTTCTTTTAATGGTAAATTTCTAGTCGCCTCAAACGCCATCAAATTAGCAATTTCATTTACTGATTGACGAAAATCTTTAGTATTTGTATTTTCATCACGAATAATCGAAAGTTTATGATGAATTAATGGATGATTAAATATTGTGACTTTTGACATTTCATACCTCTTCTAATATTTTTACCTTATTTTTATAAAAAATACTATGATAACCCATCGTATTTTAACCAATAATTTTTTCACGAACTTTTAGTTCTATTTCTTTGGCTAGTTCTGGGTTTTGTCTTAATAATTCTTTTACAGTTTCACGACCCTGTCCTAGACGTTCTCCATTATATGAAAACCAAGAACCCGATTTTTCAACAATATCTAAATTAGTTGCAAGATCTAAAACTTCTCCTTCATAAGATATTCCTTTACCATAAATTAAATCAACTTCAGCAATTTTGAAAGGAGGAGCAACTTTATTTTTTACTACCTTTATTCTCGTTAAATTACCAATTGCTTCTGTTCCTTGTTTTATTTGATCAACTCTTCTAATGTCAAGACGAATAGTCGAATAAAATTTTAAAGCTCGTCCACCTGATGTGGTCTCAGGACTACCAAATAAAACACCAACTTTTTCACGAATTTGATTAATAAAAATGGCAACTGTTTTACTTTTATTTATAATACCAGCAAGTTTTCGCATTGCTTGACTCATAAGTCTCGCTTGCAAACCAACATGACTATCACCCATATCTCCTTCAATTTCTGCTTTTGGAACTAAAGCAGCAACAGAATCTATAACAATGATATCAATGACATTGCTTCTAACAAGAGCTTCAACAATTTCAAGCGCCTGTTCTCCATTATCTGGTTGCGACAAAATTAAATTATCCGTATCAACGCCAAGAGCTTTGGCATATGTCGGATCAAGGGCATGCTCAGCATCAATAAAAGCGGCATAGCCCCCTTTTTTTTGCGCTTCAGCAATCGCATGAAGAGCAAAAGTTGTTTTACCGCTTGATTCAGGACCAAATATTTCTATAATTCTTCCTTTGGGATAACCACCAACACCAAGAGCTATATCTAAAGCAATTGATCCAGATGGAATAACTTCAATTTTTTCTTGATTCGCATCACCAAGTTTCATAATTGATCCTTTACCATACGCTTTTTCAATTGTCTTTAAAGCATCTGCTAAGGCTTTCTCTTTTGCGGAATCCTTAGGTGTTTCTATATCATCTATTTTTAATTGTTTCGCTTTTTCAGCCATATAATTCTCCTATTTTTTTAGTTTCTTTTTGGTTTCTTTTAATACATCAATATTTTTTGCAACATAATCATAACCACTAAAAATTGTCACTGCTAACATTGCCACAATCAAAATTTTTGCGACAATATCATACCATGTTGCAATATTGTATAAATTACTACCTTCAACATATACAGCACCACCAGCAAGTAAAAAAATGATTGTAATAAATTGTAAGGTTGTTTTTATTTTGCCATACCAACTTGCAGCAATAACTTTTCCTTGTCCTGCAGCAAGCAATCGTATACCTGTTACCATAAATTCTCTTGCTAAAATTATAATTACCATCCACCAACAAAGTAATTTAGGAGCTACACCACCTGATAATATTTGATTTTGTGCATTTTGTTCAAGCAAAATAATAAAACCTGTGCATGTTAGTAACTTATCAGCAAGCGGATCTAAAAATTTGCCAAGATTCGTTACTAAATTTTTTTTCCTCGCTATTTGTCCATCAAAAAAGTCAGTCATCGCACCAACAAATATCAATAATAATACAATAAAATTTGCCTGCGATAAATTATGCCATAATATCCAATTTTCCCGAAGGGGTCTTATTGAATAAATAATCATTATAATTGGTATCAACAACATTCTAAAAATTGTTAATTTATTTGGTAAATTCATATTCGTACCTCTTTTGGTAAAATTATATCACAAAAAGAAGTCTTTCGCAAGTTTTAAAGCTTATTTTCCTTTTCAAGTTTTTTTAATAATTTGTTATTATTTGTCAAATAAAAACACCTATTCTATAAAATAGAAATAGGTGTTAAGCAATACATATTTTTGCGTTCATCTTTTATTTTTTAAGAATCAACGATTCCTTGGTGATAAAGTTTAGCATAAAAACCATCTTTTGCAAGTAACTCTTTATGATTACCAATTTCCATAATATGACCACTTTTCATTACAATAATTTTATCAGCTTCCTGAACCGTTGATAAACGATGAGCGATAATAAAACTTGTTCTGCCATTCATCATATAATTAAACGCATCAACAATCTTCTTTTCTGTTCTTGTATCTATTGATGAGGTAGCTTCATCTAAAATAACCATATCTGGTTTCAACATCATAAGCCTAGCAATTGTAATCAATTGTTTTTCACCTTGTGATAAACCACTATTTGAACTAATCATTGTATCATAGCCATTCGGCAACCTCTTGATAAAACTATGAGCATGAGCAAGTTTAGCCGCTTTTACCACTTCTTCAAAAGAAGCATCTTGCTTTGCATAAGCAATATTGTCTTTAACTGTTCCTTTAAAAATCCAAGTGTCTTGTAATACTAGCCCATATGCTTGTCTTAAATTATCCTTCTTAATATCTAAAGTATTCACGTCATCAATATAAATAGCGCCACTTACTGGATCATAATATCTTAAAAGAAGGTTGATCATTGTTGTTTTTCCACATCCGGTTGGTCCCACAATTGCTACTTTTTCACCTTTTTCAATTGTCAAATTAAAATCAGTAATAAGAGGTTGATTTTCTTGATAAGAAAAATTAACATTTTCAAATTTTATATGATCAACAGGTAAATCAATTTCTTTTAATCCATCATCTATTTCATCATCCACATCTAATAAATTGATGATTCTTTTAAATGAGGCAAAAGCAGATTGCACCTCACTTACTACCCCCGATATTTCATTAAAAGGTTTAGTATACTGATTTGCATAAGATAAAAATGAGGAAAGCATTCCAACACTAAATGAAAGGGGATCTTTTACCACAAAAATAGCTCCGACAATTCCAACTAAAGCATATACAAGACCATTAACAAATCTAGTAGAAGGGTTGGTTGTTGAAGAAATAAATTGGGCATTGATTCCTATTTGATATAAATCTTGATTAATTTGTTCAAACCGTTGAATTGCGGTTTCTTCATAACAAAAACTTTTAATATTCTTTTGATTGGTAACCATTTCTAAAATATAACCACTCAATTCACCTTTTATTTTAGCTTGTCTAGTAAAGTAATCATGAGATTTTTTAGAAATAAACCAAGCTACAAATAAAGATAATGGTGTCACTAAAATCACAATCAAAGCAACTTCCCACTTTATTAAAAACATAAATAATAATGTGGCAATAATCATAATTATTCCTCTATATAGTTGTTTAAATCCTTGTAAAAGTCCATCTGATACTTGTTCAATGTCTGAAATAATTAAACTTACCATATCACCATGACGATGACTATCAATGTATGAAAGTGGTAGATGCAAAATTTTATTAAAAACCTCACATCTTAAATGAATGACTACTTTTTCACATACAAAAGACATCATATATTCATACAAATATCCAAAGATATTACCAACAAGTATGCAAAGAAAAATAAAAAATAAAATTTTATTGATTTGCTCAAAATTAACATTATTAAAATCGATAATACAATCAATAGCATTTCCAATTAAAACAGGAATCAAAAGCGTCGTAACTACATTTATTAAAGCAAAGACTAAAATAACAAAAATGAAAAATACATATCCTTTTAAATACTGTACTAATCTCTTAACCATTTTATTCTCCTCCAACTTCTTTTTGTGAAGAACAAATTTCTTGATAAACCATACAATCTCTTAATAAGTCATTATGTGTACCAATTCCCTCAATTTTACCATCATCTAAAACTATAATTTTATCAGCATCTTTTAAAGAACTTGCTCGCTGTGAAATTATAATTGTTGTTAAATCTTTAGAATAGTTTTTAATATTTTTTCTAACTGCCGCATCGGTCATATAATCAAGAGCGCTAGTAGAATCATCTAAAATTAAAATATTTGGCTTTTTAACAATGGCCTGTGCAATTGTAATTCTTTGTTTTTGTCCACCCGAATAATTCCTACCATTTTCTTCTACCCATGCATCTAATCCACCTTTTTCCATGACAAAATCTAAGGCTTTAGCAACCCTTAAGGCGGCAATCATCTCATCATCTGAGGCATTACTATTTGCCATTTGGAGATTAGTTCTAATTGTTCCTTTAAATAAAACCGCTTTTTGATGAACTAAACCTATTGTTTTTCTTAAAATTTTCAAATCATACTCTTGTAAATCTTTACCGCTTAAATATATCTTACCCAAACTTGGATCATAAAATCTTTCAATTAATTTAATAAGTGTACTTTTACCAGAACCCGTACCACCAATGATACCAATTGTGGAACCTTTCTTAACGCTAAAATCAATATCATGAATGGATGTTTCTGTTATGTCATCATATGCAAAAGAAACATTTTTAAACTCAATTATATTTTCATTATCAAAATCGATATCCGTATCTTCCCCATTTTTAATCGAACTATTTAGACTAAGAAGAGCATCACATCTTTTCAATGAAGCATATGCTTTAGTAAAAATAACAACTAAATTACTAACGACAATTAAAGCAAGAAGAATTTGATTCATATAATTTACAAGAGCAATAACCTCACCTTGTAACAAATTGCCTCTATTTACCATTTTACTGCCAAAATAAATAATTGCAATAATTGCAATATTAGTAATAACCGAAGTAAAAGGATTTAATAAAGAGGAGATTTTAGCAATTGAAAGAGCTTCTTTTTGATAAGCTTTTGCTTCTTTGATAAAACGTTCTTTTTCTTTTTCTTGTGTTGCAAATCCTCTGACTTCCCGTGAACCTTTTAAATTTTCACTTGATACAATACTTAGATCATCTAATTTACTTTGAACTTTAGTATATTTTGTAGAACTAGCTTTAACAATAAAGTACAAAACAATTGAAATTAATATAATCATAATTAAAAATATTAAACCAATTTTAAAATTAATTATCATAGAAGCAACTAGACTTCCAAGCACTAAAAAAGGAGCCCTAACGACCAATCTAATTAACATTGCAACGGCTAATTGTAATTGATTAATATCGTTTGTCATAATATTAACCAAAGCATCACTACCCATAGTGTCTAATTCTTTTGCTGATAAACTATTTATTTTTTTAAAAATAGCATTTCTTAAAAGCGTTCCATAACCTTGGGAAGCCCTAGATGCACTAAATTGACAAACAAGAGAACTTGCAAGACCTAGAATACCTAAAACGATAATAATAATGCCAATACTATAGATATATTTAAGATCACCACCACGTTTTTTAATTCCCTCATCTATAATTAAAGCCATTAAAATAGGCACAATTAATTCAAAAACTGCTTCAATAAATTTAAATATCGGACCAATAATTAATCTTTTGGTAAATGGTTTTAAATAACTTATACAACGTTCTTGTTTCATATCCATACCTTTCTTTCTTGTATTATTATATCATTTTTATTTTCATTTGACTATCCATTTACTTATAGGATCTATTATAAAGAAAAGTTGCAAGGTTCAACACATAGGCTAACATACTTACAACTTTTTATTTATTCATTTATTATATTCCATACCTTTATTTTTCTAAAGCGTTTTTATCAAAAAAAGTTCCATCGGCTGTTTAAACTCATCATTATTAATAAGCAACCCACCACAATCTTGATATCCTAATTTACGATAAAAATCCTGAGCTTTTTCATCAACCCGTGTAGAAGTCAAAACAATTTTATGTCCCTGCCATTTCATCTCGTTTTCCCAAAACTCCATCATCATCTTACCATAACCATTGTTTTGAAATTTCTTATCAATTGAAAGCATTGTACAAAAAGGAATATTATCCCAAAAAAAATTATATCGCAAAAGACCAATTGCCTTATTATCATTTAATAATATATACCCTTCTTTATTTTCAACTTTTTTTCTAAATTCTTTGGGGGATAAATGTTTATCAAGACGATACCAAAACGTTTGATCTTTAAATTCCACATATCTAATTTTTACCAAAATGACACCTTCTCTAAATCAATTTTAAGTATTTTAAAAAGAACACTCATATAAAAACATTTCTGTTTGATTATTTTTAGCTATTGCTTTTTCATAAGATGCATATACGATTACCTTAGTAAAGCCTATCGTATGTAGATATGCTTCTATCTCTCCTAATTCATACAGATGAGTTTGAAAATCCATCAATTCTTGTTGTAATAATTTTGATTCATTATATAATTCATAAATACTAAAAGAATATTGTGTATGAGTCTTTTCATCATAAGTATTTTTTGTTTTAAGAATAAGATCAAACCCCTCTTTTGTCTTTACAGAAATTGAAACTTTATAATCCAAATCATCAAGACATTTATTTGCTACCGTGTCTACCGCAAAAACAAACTTACCCTTTTTTGTTAATAAATTTTTCATTTTTTGTAAAACTTTTTTACATAACTCCATATCTGTAAACAAGGAAACAGAACCAGATGATATAAAAATATAATCGTATTTTTCTTTTTCATCAAAATTCAATATATCACCTTGAAAAACTTGTGCGGTAGGAACTTTTTCTTTCAATTTTGAAAGCATTTCTTTGGATGCATCTATCCCTTTAATGTTATATCCTCTTTCTAGAAAAGGTACTAAAAAACGTCCACTACCACACATTGGTTCTAAAATCGACATTCCTTTTTCAGCATAAGAAAGATAAAACTCTAATTCATCTTGTGGTGCTTCTTTGTGTAAAATTTCATACATTTCAGTACATAAGTTCCCATAATAATTTTTTATCATATTAATGCTATTCTCCTTTTATCAAATACCTATTCAATCATTTATACTTTTCATTTCTTTTACAATTCTTCTCAATCAATTTCAACCTGATAAACATCGTCAATTAAAATATAATGATAATGATACTTTTCACACATTCGTTGATAATAAGCATTTTCATCAATACTAGAATCTATCCTACACCATGAATCCTCTATACGTTGTTCAACTATATTAAGCATAACTATTTTATTTTAAAAAAATTGTTTTTAATATATTTTTTTACTCATTACAAGACAAGAATAGCGAATTTCTTTCAAATATTGTTCATTAAAATCTGCTTTCCATGTAAAGGGAATATACCCACCTTCTATTACAAGATTTTGTTTATTTTCAATTGCAGTCTTCATCATCTCTTTAATAATTGGCCACATATAAGATTCTAATTTTCTATCATCTTCTGGAGTTAAATTTGTTTTTCCACTTCGTATTGATCCCATTTTTAAATGATCAATTAAAAGATAAGGTATTGATATTTTTCTAATATTTTTGAGCCAATGCTGTCTTCTCTGTGTGAGATGCGCCGGTAATTAAAACAATCATTTTTGACCTCTAACAACTTAAATTTTTTCAACAAAATGATTTTCATACATATCCCAATATTTTTTATATACAAAATCATCATGGCCATCAAAATTTAATTGATACATCTTAAATGTAACAAAAAATCCTTTAGGTTGCCATAATTCCTCATAGGAATAACAATATTTCATACCAACTTTTTTCATAACATTACCACTTCTAGGATTGTTCACATCGTGTGTTGCTGTAATATATGGCAGCCCATCTTTCTTTACTTGTTCAACAACAGCTTTTGCAGCCTCGCTAACAATTCCTTGATGCCAAAATTCCTTCCGCAGTCCATAACCAAAATCGTGAGGTTCTTCCATATCAACTTTTATATAGCCTATTGGAAAATTATCACTTTTAAGACAAATAGCATAAGCATATCCTTGTGGCTTTAAATATGTGAAAGTATATCTTTCTTCATAAAACTTCTTTGCTTGTTCAAGATTTTTCATAGGATACCACGGTAAAAATGTATTAACTTTTTTATCTTTAAGAATAAGAAATAAGGCCTCTATATCATTTTCTGTAAATTTTCTTAAAATTAAGCGTTTCGTTTCTAATGTTGGTGTATTCATATTTTATCCTTCCCTTTGAAATTTTATCATCAAACCCTATCCATTCTATTGCTTTTTATAATAGCACTATCTTGAATAATCACCTCAAATCAAATGATTGCATACGCTTTATGTTATTACCTATATTTATCTTTTCATAATATGAACGGTAACCAAAAAGTGCTCATTTCCAGGCATTTTACCAGATAATGTTTCTGTAATTTTAAACCCCATAGATGAGTAAAGAAAGATTGCAGGTAAATTTCCTTTTAATACTTCAATACTCACATTAGATTTCACTTTATCAAGAGCAAAACTAAGTAGACTTTTGCCAATGCCTTTACGCGTATTATTTATATCAACATACAACCACGCAATTTCTTCTTTTGAAAATGCTATAAACCCATTTACAACATCATTATATTCTGCAACATAAACATCGTATGAAAATAAGTCTTCTTTAACTGCTGCTATTGATAATGGTATAAATGCTGCTGATAAATCTGCCAAAGCTAATTCATTTTTACGAGCACAATCATGTATTTGTGCCAAACGTTCAAAATCGGTTTCTTGATAAGGACGAATTTGAATGGTGCTTATTTTTTTATTATGTCTAGTTTCCATTTTGGTCATCCTTCCTTAAGAATTGAATAATAAACATACAAACAATGAAGTACTAAAACTATCCTACCAATACACCCAATATATAATTATTCCCACTCAATCGTTGATGGTGGTTTTGATGTAATATCATAGACTACTCTATTGACATCTTGTACTTCATTGACAATTCTCATTGAAATTTTTTCCAAAATATCATATGGTATTTTAGCCCAATCAGCAGTCATTCCATCAATAGATGTTACTGCTCTAATAGCAATAGTATAAGCATATGTTCTTTGATCGCCCATAACTCCTACACTTGCAATATCAGGAAGAATAGTAAAGTATTGCCAAATATCATCCTCTAAATTCGCTTTTAAGATTTCTTCTCTTAAAATTAAATCACTTTGACGAACTATTTCTAATTTCTCAAAAGTAACCTCTCCAAGAACTCTAATTCCAAGACCTGGTCCTGGAAATGGTTGTCTATTCACAATTTTTTTAGGCAGACCTAATTGCAAACCTAATTTTCTTACTTCATCTTTAAAAAGAACTTTTAATGGTTCAATTAATTTAAAATTCATATTTTTAGGAAGACCCCCAACATTATGATGAGATTTTATTGTTTGAGCAGTTTTCGTCCCTGATTCTATAATATCTGTATAAAGAGTTCCTTGAGCAAGGTAATCAAATTGACCAATTTGATTTATTTCTTCTTCAAAAACACTAATAAACTCATGACCAATTATCTTTCTTTTTTCCTCTGGATGAGTTATACCTTTTAATTTTTTTAAGAATCGTTCATTTGCGTCAATTTTTATAATATTCATGTGAAAATTTTTTTGGAAAACTTTCATAACATCATCTGCTTCATTTTGTCTTAACAATCCATTATCAATAAACATACAAGTTAAATGATCACCAATCGCTTTATGAATTAAAGTTGCCACAACAGCTGAATCTACTCCACCAGATAAGGCACACAATACTTTTTTTTCTTTTACTTCTTGTTTAATTTTCATCACTTGTTCTTCAACAAAATTTTCCATTTGCCAATTCGAACAAGCTTTGCAAATCTTAAAAACAAAATTATGTAAAATTTGATTTCCATACATTGTATGTCTTACTTCTGGATGAAATTGAACAGCATACAATCTTTTATCCTCATTTGCAATGCTTGCCAATTCACACGTTTTAGAACTAGCAATCTTTTTAAATCCTTGAGGCAAAGTTTTGACATAATCACCATGACTCATCCAAACTATTTGGTTGAATGGCAAGTGATTATATAAGGGGCTATCATCATGAATCAACATTTCGCTTTTTCCATATTCACAGATTTCCGATTTTGTAATCAAACCACCAAAGGTTTTTGCCATAAATTGCATACCATAACAAATTCCAAGAATAGGAATTCCTAAAGAAAAAATTTCTGAATCACAAGTAAAAGCGTTGCTATCATAAACAGAATGAGGACCACCACTCAATATAATACCTCTTACATTTGAAATATTTTTTATTTCATCAAGACTAATATCATGAGAAACCAATGTAGCATAAACTCCCATCTCTCTTATTCTTCTAACAATAAGTTGATTATATTGACTACCGAAATCAAGTACTAAAATTTGATCATAATTTTTCATTCCAATTCCTCTTTCTATTTTGAATAATTAGGAGCCTCAGTTGTAATCTCAACATCGTGCGGATGACTTTCTTTTAACCCTGCATTAGTAATTTTAATAAATTTTCCCTTTGTTTGCAATTGTTCAATATTGTTACAACCACAATACCCCATACCAGAACGAAGACCACCACAAAGTTGATAAATCGTATCGGCAAGTTCTCCTTTATATGCTACTCGCCCTTCAATTCCTTCTGGAACTAATTTCTTAGTTTCTTTTATTTTTCCCTGAAAATAACGATCAGAGGAACCTCTTTTCATAGCAGCGAGTGAACCCATTCCAACATATACTTTAAAACGACGTCCTTGATAAATAACTTCCTCACCAGGAGATTCTTTACATCCGGCAAGAAGCGAACCAAGCATCACTACATCACCACCTGCTGCAAGCGCTTTGACGATATCACCACTCAATTTAATACCTCCATCAGCAATTACATAAGCCCCTTTTTCATGAGCTATTTTAGCAACTTCTAAAATTGCGGTGACCTGTGGTACTCCAACTCCAGCAACCACTCTTGTTGTACAAATACTACCAGGACCAATTCCAACTTTAACTGTATTTGCGCCAGCCTCAATTAAAGCAATTGCCGCTTCTTTTGTGACAATATTTCCTGCAATCAAGTCCAAAGTAGGATATTTTTGTCGAATCTCCTTAACTGTGTTAATAATCCCCTCACTATGACCATGTGCAGAATCAACAACAATTACATCAACACCTGCCTTGACTAAAGCATCAACTCTTTTTAAAGTATCTACCGATACTCCAACTGCTGCACCAACTCTTAAGCGTCCCTTCTCATCTTTACAAGCATTAGGATAATTAACGACATTATCAATATCTTTACTTGTTATTAACCCTTTGAGATGAAATTGATCATCAACAATTAATAATTTTTCAATTCGATGCTGCCATAAAATTTTTTTTGCTTCTTCTAAAGAAGTACCCACTTTTGCAGTAACAAGATTATCTTTTGTCATTACTTTTTCTACTTTTGTATCATCTAACTCTAAATATTTTAAATCACGATTTGTAATGATTCCTTTTAAAACACCATCTTCATCAATAACTGGAAGTCCACTAATATGATACAATGACAATACATTTTCTGCATCTTTTAAAGTTGAATGAGGAGTAAGTGTAATCGGATTAGCAATCATCCCACTTTCACTTCTCTTAACTAAATCTACTTGATGTGCTTGTTCTTCAATTGACATATTTTTATGTATAAAGCCCATTCCGCCTTCACGAGCCAAAGCAATTGCAAGGTTTGCTTCAGTAACTGTATCCATTGCAGCCGAAACAATAGGAATATTTAATTCAATATTTTTTGTCAACTTCGTTTTTAAAGATACATCTTTTGGTAAAACATTAGACTCTTGTGGAACTAATAAAACATCATCAAAAGTTAATCCTTCACCAATTATTTTATCATTGTAATTCATATTTCACCTCTTCTTTAAAAAATATTTAGCAATATTATAAATTAGAAAGAAATTATTGTCAATGTTTAATCATACGAAAGCGTTTTAAATTTTTTAAAAACCATTTTCATAAATTTTATTTATATTTAAATACTTTTCTTATAAATCAATTAAAAAGTATTGCTTCAAGCAATACTTTTATACACTATCGATAACATATTTTCTACTATCAAATTATCTTCATATATTATTTTTTATACCAATCACTAGATTTTGAATAAATTTTACAATTACTATCTAATCTTTTTCCTTATAATAATAAACGATATTTTTTATCCTTTTTTGATTATTAACTTTAATTTAAATTATTCATACTCTTTACGATAAGGTGGATTAGGATAATCTTTTGGAGGCATATCATGCTTATCTTTTAATTCATCCAATTTATCTTTTAGTTCTCCCATTGGTTTATCTTTCCAATCCTCTTTTGTACCCGGACCACCCAAACCTAATATTTCATCAATAATTTTGTTTTTCATTGGCGACATACCATGTTCTTTTCCACCCATTATATCATCTTTTGTGAGTTTATCCTTATTAATATTTATTGGATGATCCCTATTTTCCATAAATATTTCAGTCCTTTCATATATTTTATCTAACTCCGATGATATATCTTTATTTTTACTATATCCACTAATAAATAACTCATTATTTTCATTAAAATAATCCTTATTTTCTAATGTATATAAAATATTATAAATTGCTTTTTCTATTTTCATATTAATAATTTGGGTATCTGAAAATACTTCTTCAGCATCATCACTAAGATATCTAATACTTGCAACATAATTATATTTGTTAATATTGAGTTCAATAGATGGATTAATATCAAAATAAATTTGAGTATACGTTTGATTATATTGATTTATATTGACAACAGAAATCATAATTAAAAGCAATACAACACATATGCAAAAAGCAAAAGCAATTTTTTTAAAAGCAGTATTTCTTAATTGAAACTTGTTTTCTGTAACTTTTATTTTATAAACATCTTGTAAAATGTTTTCTTTTAATTTTGAACTAGGAGTTAACTTAACTTTTAAAAGCAGATCTTCAATATCTTTATTTTCCATTACTTATTTCTCCTTTCTAGTTCTTTTCTTAATTTTTTTAAACCATTATTATATTGCCATCTAATAGTTGATTCATTTTTATTTAAACTTTTTGCTATTTCTACAAGGCTAAGCCCTTCAATCGTATGTAATATAATTAATCTAAATTCATTATCTTTTAAAATTTCTTTTGCAAGTTTTAATATTTCTTGATTATCTTCAATTAAAGAATGGGAAGTATCAACAAAATATAAACTATTTTCTTCATCTAAAACATCTATTAAAATTATTTTTTGCTTTTTTTTCAAAATATTGATAGAAGTATTTTTAGCTATAGTATATAACCAATTAAATCCCTTCTTCCCTTTGAATTTTTTAATCTGTTGTAAAGCCTTCATATAAGTATCATGTAAAGCATCTTCACTATCTTCAACATTTTTTGTATATGAATAACATAATGCCAGTAATGGTTTAGATGTTAACTCATACAATATTTCAAAATTATCTATATTGCCATTCTTCATTTCAATTAATACTTTATCTATCATACTCATAGTATTTTTGTCAGACACGACAACACCTCACTTTACATACAAAATAGATAATTGATTATATCATATTTTGCCAAAAATAACAAATATAGCAAACTGTTATCGTGATTATCATTTTATGAGTTTTTCATATTTTTAATTTAAACTAATATTTGCAGATGTTGACCCCAAATATATTACGATTGCAGATAAATTACAAGGTATTTTTACTGACAAAATTGCACTATTTGATACACTTACAGTTAAAGTTTTGCCAGAACTAAGTGACATAGATATTTTCTTTGCAACACTTGAAAAATTAGAACAATGTGTTGCTTCACTTGTCATACCACCATTAGGCATAATTGCAAGTACCGACCCACTTGTGTAGGTGTATCCTGCTTCTGTATCAATGGCAGAATTGCCTCCACTTGTGGATATAACTACAGTTTTACCACCTTTGAAAACTATTCCACTATATGCAGTTCTACTATTAGAATCTAATCCATCCCCTCCTGCTAAAATATAAAGATTTCCACCATCTATAACTATTCCTTGACCACTTGTGGCAGTAGAATTTATACCATCATCAGAAGATACTATTGAAATATCCCCATTATTAATAATTACTTGTAAACCTTCAAGTCCTTCGTAACTTTTTGTTATATCAATTATACCATCAGAAATAGTTAAAACTCCATCTGCATGTATTCCATCATCATTTGAATAAATAGAAATTTTTCCACCATTTATATTAATATTTCCCAATGCATTTACGCCATTTTCTAATGTTACACCATTATTTGCATGAATTGCATCATCATATGTTTTTATATAAATCGTACCATTATAAATATTTACTTCATTTGCCGCTTTTATTCCTTTAGTAGAATGATCACCTTTATCGCTATTACCATCATTCATACCTCCGCCCATACCACCACCTATTTGGGTATTGTAATTTGTCCAATTATAGTTTAATGTATTTCCCCTTTGTGTTATTGCAAATGTATCATAATTTGTATTGAAAGATAGATAATCGGTACAAACCAAATAATCGGTATCTTGCCCTTGTTCTTGTGTCAAACTATAAATAAAAACAACTATCTTAGCATACTTATTGTGCTTGGGCAATGCATAATAATAATATGTTTGCATTCCACTATTTACTGTTTTATAAAATTGTGCATTTTCCCAAAGATAATCTTCATCGTCATTATAATATTTAACTGAATAATTATAATTTTTTGAATTAAAACGAATATATAATAATTCTTCGCTTGTATCAATAACTTCTTCTGAATAATTTGAATATTTATCAGTATAAATATTCAACACAGTAGTTTCATCTTCTATTACAACATTATATGCAGAATCAATTCCATCACACGCTGCATAAATATTTAAACTACATGCCGCAATACTTATAGTACCTTTTTGATTTCCTTTACTAGAAATATCACTATTACTCGTCTTAATCCCATCACCTTGAGTGGCAATTAATGTAATGTTTCCTCCCACTATACTAACACTATCATTTCCTTTAAGTGCATTATCTGTGCATAAAACTGACAAATCCAAATTTTTAATATTTAAATCATCTTTAGTATGAATTCCTTTGTTATTTTTTGATACAACTACCAATTTTCCTTTTCCTTGAATATCCAAATCAACAATTGAATAAATTGCAGCAGAGATTACTGTTTCATCAGTTTCATCAATGATTTCCCGATCATCATATAGATAGTTTTCATAATTCTTTTTCGCAACTAAAGTAATTTTATCTCCACTTAAAATAGTAATTGGATTTGTTGACTCTGATACAACTGATAATCCTTGTAATTCTAATTCTAATTTATACTCATCACCAACATCAATAATAATATTACCTTTTAATTGTCCTGATATTGAATAAATACTATCCTCGGAAAGATTTGTAAATGTTACTACACTTTCATCAATACTATAACAATCTGTACTACCTGATACACAATTAATCGTAAGCTCTTGTTTGTCATCTTCAAAATATCCATCATAAAGATCATCATTCGATCCACCAAATGCCGTATCATCATCACCCAAATCTGTAACATTTCCATTGCCATCAAAATCAACTGGAGGTTGGTTTTTCTTACCGCATGAAGAAATAAATACCATCATACAGATTAAAATTATAAATAATAAAATTTTTCTTTTCATCATTTTTTCTCCTTTTTATATACATCCTTTTAAATTAAATTTAAAAATTAATTATAAATCATAATTTTTATTTTCTTGCCTCATCAAAGCAATTTCAAGATTACCATTTCTTAATCTCAATTCATCAATCATCGCCTTTTCAGATTTTTCATCTTTTATCGTCACATTATATGTAAGTTTAAATAAACTACCTAAATTTGTAGTCTTTATATGAATCAATTCATACATTTTAGTATATTTAGTCAAAATTGAATCAAATACCTCTGTATAATTTAAATCCTCTGGTATAGTTATCTTTAAGGTTTTCTCCTTACAATATCCTTTGGTTTTTAGTCCAATAAAGTTCAAACAGAACATAAACAATCCCAATATGATTGTAAATAAAACCGCAAATCCAATATATCCCATTCCCATTATTAAACCAACAGCCATTGCCAAAAATATTGATGCAATTTCTTTTGCTGTTCCCGGTGTAGAACGAAATCTAATCAAAGAAAAAGCCCCTGCTACTGCCACACCTGCTCCAATATTTCCGTTTACCATCATTATAACAACACAAACAAGTGCTGGTAACATTGATAAAGTCATTGTAAAACTTTTAGTAGTTTTATTTTTACATGCATAAATCAATGCCAAAACTAATCCTAATACAATTGATATCCCTACTAACAATAGAAAGGTTCCCACTCCTATTACTTGTTGTTGTTCACCATCAAATATTCCTTTAAATAATTTTTCAAGCATAAATATTCTCCTTTTGTATTTCTTTTTCTTTTATTTTTTTATATACATTACCATATTTTGAAAATGATTGTTTGTAAATTTTGTTTTTACTTAAACAGTTGGCAAGCCATATTGGAATTGCTTCATCTGTTTTAATTTCCATTAAGTACATATTTGTAGGCAATATCTCTTCTCCATATACTCCTTTAGAAAGTTCTAAATCATAGTCACGCCAAATGATTTGATTATCAAATGTTACTCTAAACCTTGTATTTTCTATTCCATAATAAGCTATTCGTTCATAAGACAAATACACTTTAGGTTTTAAATTTTTATATAATTCAAAACAATAATTAATTTCTTTTGAAATTTGGGTTTCATTTTTTGTTTTATGATATTTTAAAAACGCTTGTGCTTCAATAAATTTCATATTTATTCTTCTTTTATATACTACACCCTCAAACTTTTTCTTTAATTCAATAAAGACATTATCATTTTCTTTGGGAACACCATAACTTCTCAATCTTATTTTTTCTTTATATATAGGTTTATCTAACGATCTTCTAATTAACAAAAAGGTGTCCGTATCATAATAAATATTACAAATCAAACTTTTTCCAAATTTATCAATTCTCATATAATCACGTAATACTGTACTTATAATTTTGTATTGTTCTATATTAATCAAATACTTTAATTCATATCTTTTAAAAATTTTTTGGTATGCCATAATTTTATCTCCTATAATATATACAATTGAAAATTGATTTCGTTGGATAAATTTTTCAAATTATTTCAATTAAATTACTCATAGGGAATCATTTATTACCTTCTAATTTTTGAATATAAAAAACATCAATATCTTTTCGACTTGTAACAAACTAAGATATTTAATTTTTCTTTTTTACAAAACCTTCTTCCCTAATTATTACTAAATATTGGCATAAATGTTTTATGTTACATGCCTTATTCTATTTACAAAAATGATATATTTTTACCTATTTTTGATAAAATCAACTACTCTATAAATTTCAAAAATATCTCATAAATGCCTATATCCATCACCTACTATTTCTTTTCTTACTAACACACTTCATCCAATATGTTCCTTCACTAATAATACTAAATTTCATCCATAGGTAAGAGAGATATAACTTAAATTCTTTTGTTTTTTATAACAAAAAGACTTGCTTCTTTTACGAAACAAGTCTATACTTAATATTTAATTATTTTGAAAGAAAGATAAGATGATTTTGTTTAATATTTTTTTAATATTTCAAATTGACTAATTCTTTCATATTTTTGCAAATCAGGATATAATTTATAATCTTCTGATTTATCTTTTTATTTTCTATATCTTGTAGTAATCTTTGAAATCATGGTCTATTAAAATTAAGCCCACTATAACCATCATCAACATAGACTTCTACTACTCTAAAATCATGAAGTCTTGCATATTCTTCTAAAATAATTTTTTGTGTTTGAATTGAGCCTGATTCTCCGATATTACCATCATCAAGTGATAATCTACAATATAGTGCAGTTTTATATAATTTATTATTCAAATTTATACCTTGTATAAATATATCCTCTCTTTCTCATAAACTTTTTCTGCATCATAATGATACCACATCATTAAAAATGCATCAACAGTTTTGTATAAAATTAAATCGTTAGCTTGGTATCCAAGTAATGAAACACTAGTAATTCACTCTGTGAGGCAGAGTGAAGCACGTCTTATCCTGTTTACGAAAATAGATAAAAATCTTTTATGTTCTTAAGTATCTAATCATAAAAAATACTCCCTTCACTTATACCGTAGTTTTATAGGTATGTTTGTCGGGGATAAAAATAAAAATTAATATAAAAAATGTGTCTATCCAATTAATGATAGACACATAGTTGTGCAAAAAAAGTTTATTTAATTTATATTTTTAATATTGTCAAAAATATAGTTACTACTTTATTGCTTAATTAGTATAAAAATATTCATTACAAAGAATCATAATAATTCACCTTTAAAATTTGTACATAATCCCATATTTGTTTCAAGGTAAATGTACCCTTTCTTCCAAATTTAAAAAGTTTATAATCTTCTTTAAAATATTTGTAAAAAGATACTGTTTCAGAATCATCTTCAACAAGTTTAACTTCGATTCTTACAATACATTTATCATTGTAAACATTATCAATAAATCTTTTAATAATACATTTTTTGTAATGTGTGTATTCCTTTATTGAGAATAATATACTTTCTATTTTACCTTCATTTAAATTATTAATAATTTCTTCGTAATTATAGTTCATTATCCTAACCATTCCTTAATCAATTCTAGTAATTCTTTCCAACCTAAATTTAACTTGTTTTTCCTAATATATTGATGAATTTGATTTAATACATCTCTTATTCTAGGATCTTTAGGATTATATCCAGCAGCTCTTGCAGCATTTTCAAATTGTTTATTTTGAGCTCTATTATTACCAGGTCTATTAGTTGAGGCAAACATATAAGTAGCACCAATTAAACCTGCTGCTCCTAAAATTTGTGCCCCTGTAACAGATAAACCTATTTTTCCAGTAACGCCAAAGGCTAATGCTCCTCCAGTATTCACCAATCCAAATGTTGGAATACTAAAAGAAAAACTCATACCCGCAAAAGCTCCAATTCCTGCACCCAAGCCTGCACCTACGGCACCACCTAATACTGTTGCTCCTAAATAATCATACCAAGCTACACTTCCATTAAATATTTGACCATCATCTTGATAATCAATATAAGCTGCAGTACCAAATCCAATACCAGCACCTACAATAGCACCAATAATTAATCCAATTAAAATAGCACTATGCCCTGATGGATCACAATAGTTAATTGGATCATTATAACAATAGCAGTATAAGTTTAATCCATTGATACTTTCAGGATCTAAATACTCAATATCATCTGGAGAAATCCATCTTCCCCATTCAGGATTATAGTAACATGAGGATACTAGAAATAAATCTGTTTCGACGTCATATTCTATGGTGTCCTAAGTATTAAACATTTAGGTCACCTATATTTTATAATATTTATAGTGAATCATCAATGAATTTGTATTTTATGATCATTCGTCTATGTTTAGTACCATCTTCTGCTTTTGTATAATAACTTAATTCTATCCGTTCTATTAAAGAATTAACCATATCAGAAGATAATTCTACATTATCTAAGAATCTATTAAATTCATGCTTTAATTGGTCTAATCTCATTAATTTATAAGTTACATTCTCATGCACATTTCTTAATGATTGCAATTTTTGTTCTAATAAATCTTGTTCTTGTTTATTTCTAAGTAACAATTCTTTATATGTTCTTTCATTAATTAAATCACTCGCATAATCTTCATATAACTTAGAAGCAATCTTTATTAAAGTATTAATTCTAGATTCTGTTTTCTTTATTTCTGAAGATTTATCTTTAGATTCTTCTTTCTTAATCCTATTTACATAGCTTTCAAATGCTTTTTCACTATGTCTTAATCTTTCAATTATTCCAAATATCTCTTTTTCAATAATACTTTTTATTTGATTATATTGAATAATATTTGATCTAGGACATTCATGAGGATTATTTTCATGATTAGCACATTTATAAAATGTGTCTTTTTTATTATTTCTTACTTTATGAGCAATAGCCATTCTTTTACCACATTCACAAAATAAGATTGATTTAAATAAATTTTCATGTTCATGATGTGCTGGATAGTGTCTTGCACTTAAAACAGTTTGTACAGTTTCAAATGTTTCTTCACTAATAATAGCTTCATGAGTATTTTTAACTACGATATGTTCACTATCAGGAACTTTAACTCTTCTTTTAGTTTTATAGTTTTCTACTTTATATTTGCCGTTTTCCATGTGCCCACAGTAAACCATATCTGTTAATATCTTTCTAACAGTTACTGCTTTCCATTTATAATGGTTTGTTCCTTGAAGTTTTGCAAATCTAGTTGAACCCTTTAAAGTTTTATAAGCTGCAGGATTTAAGATTCCTTTTTCTTCTAAAACTTTCGCTATAGTAGGCGCTCCTTTTCCATTAACACACATATTAAATATTAATTCAATAACATGTCTTACATCTTCAACTACTATTAAATGATTCTTATTTGTTGGATCTTTTATGTATCCATAAGGTGTTTGAGCAGATATAAACAATCCATTTAATGCTCTTTGTCTTTTCGCAGATTTAACTTTTCTTGATAAATCTTTCGCATACATATCATTTAAGATATTTTTAAATGGTGCAATATCATTATTGTCTATCAATGTATCTACTCCATCATTAACTGCGATATATCTCACATTGTGTAAAGGAAAGTATTGTTCAGTATAATATCCAGTTTGTAAGTAATCTCTACCTAATCTAGATAAGTCTTTAGTTATTACTAAATTAATATTCCCTGATTCAATATCTGCGGTTAATCTTTTAAATGCTGGTCTATCAAAGTTTAACCCTGAATAACCATCATCAATATATACTTCTTTAATAGTAAAGTTATTATCACGACAATATTTTTCTAGCATCATCTTTTGTGTTTGAATACTACCTGATTCTCCTAAAGATCCATCATCTAAAGAAAGTCTACAATAAATAGCAGTCTTATACAAAATAGATTCTATCATATCATCGCCTCCTTACCATTACAATTTTAAGCTGGGTATCCCAGTTAAAACAGGTGACGTGCAAGACTAAGTGTTGCAGAATGTTGCACGTCTTATCCTGTTTACAATTTTTATAATTTCGACTTTAATTCTTTGATTTTTTTAATATTTTCTTTTCTAGGAATGAAATATCCTATCCACCAAGAAAAAGGTAGCAAGAACAAAAATCCAACTGATATTGCTTTATCTAGTTCAAACACAATAAACAAGACAGAAATAGCCACGATAACTATGGTACAAATTATTGCAACAATCAATAATGTTTTATTCTCTCTTTCATATTTTTTTATTTGTTCTTCAACTGATAATCCACTGTATTTATCCTTCATAGAAATTAACCTCCAAATAATTCAGTTAAAAATTCTTTAATCCATTCATCAATTGATTTACCACCCGGATTAAAAGAAAATCCTTCTATACCAAATATTTCTTCTCCATGCCAGAATTGATCAAAAGCAGTACCAAAAGCAAAACCTACAATAGGTGCGATAAATGGTCCTACAACCGGAATCAAGGCAGTTAACGCTGAAACACCCCAAGTAGCAAAACTACTTACAGCAATATATCCAATATCCCCAACTATATTTCCCGCTTTTTGAACACCGGATAAATTGGAGTTGGTTAGATTATTATAAAAACTTAGACCAACATTAAGCCCAATACCAATTCCCATTAACCAATTAGAAGCTTTTTCTAAACCAGCTAATTTGTTTAGATGTTTAATATTTCTAATACCATCTATTGTACCAGCAATCACCGAGAAAATGTTTTCGGCATACCCAAATCCTGTTCCTAAAAAATCCAAATTAGGCCAATTGAATTTTTTGTTCAAACTTACAAAACGATTACTAAAGTTAACACTAGATATTAACGAACTTATATTTCCACTATAACCAGAACTATTATAAGCGTTACCAATTGGATTATTATTCGCATAAGCATATAGATTTAACCCATTAATACTTGATGGATTTAAACTTGATACATCTGCTGGTTGAATAAACCTACCAAATTCAGGGCTATAGTATCTTTGTCCCACCATCACAAGTCCAGTCTCGACTGGAGTATCCTATTGCAACTCCAATCGGCGTATTCCTCTTTACAACAAATATTATATCACAAGTTGCCTTAAATCCATATTAATTTGATATAGAATCATCGATGAACTTGTAATATATTTTAATAGTCCTTGGGTTATTTCTATACCCAACTTCTATTCTAGATATTAACGAATGAATCATTAGAGAATCTATTTCTTTAAACTCTAAAAATTCATTTACTTTTTCTTTTAATAATTTGTAATTTTCTATTGTAGACTCTTCTTCTTTTTGTAAGTTTTTTAGCGTTTCAATTTCACTAACTATTTTCTTTTGTTCTTCTTGATATTCTTTAATCATTTTAGATGAAGTATCACTATCAATTATTTCATTTAATGCATCATTATATACTTTCTTAGTTAATTGATATAGCTTATCTTTTCTTATTTCGAGTTTGGATATTTTCGATTCTATATCAATTTCTTTTTTATTTTGCTTCCTTCTTTTTAATAATTCATTAAAGAATTCTTCTTTATTGATTTTACTCATTAATTCTCTAATATCTTGTTCAACAATTTCTTTTATTTGCCTATGAAGTAATGTGTTAGGTCTAGGGCATTGCTCTTTATTTCGCATGTAAGTTGTACATTTATAAGTATGACTTACATTACCATATGGCCTTTTTTGATGTACTAGAGCCATTCTATTGCCACAATGAGCACAATGAATAATTCCTTTAAATAAGTTTTCGTGATCATGTAACCAAGGGTGAGTACGCGAAGCTATCATTGATTGAACAGAATCAAAATCATCTTGAGATATTATAGGTTCATGAGTATTTTTAACTATCAAATGTCTTTCCTTAGGTACAGGTACACATTTCTTTGTTTTATAGTTTATCACTTCATATTTGTTAGATTCAATATGGCCTAGATAAACTACATCTCCTAAAATCTTTCTTACTGTTACATAAGTCCAACCATTATTTTTAAATCTAGCAAACCTAACATCGCCTTTAATTCGTTTATAATAACCTGGAGTATAAATACCTTTCTCAGTTAATATTCTTGCAATCTTAGGGCAACCATGACCTTGTAATGCTAATTTATAGATAAGTTTAATAACTGGTCTTACTTCTTCATCAACAATTAGATGATTTTTATCAAATGGATCTTTTTTATATCCATAAGGTACTTGAGCTGCAGTATATAATCCTTTTTGATTTCTACTTCTTTTAGCGGCTTTTACTTTTCTAGATAAGTCTTTCGCATACATATCATTTAAGATATTTTTAAATGGTGCGATATCATTATTATCATTAATAGTATCTATTCCATCATTAATTGCAATATATCTAACTCTGTTATCTTTAAAATAATTTTCAGTATAATAGCCTGTCATAATATAATCTCTTCCAAGTCTAGATAAATCTTTTGTAATAACTAAATTTATCTTACCATTTTCAATATCTTGTAACATTTTTTGAAAACCTGGTCTATTAAAGTTAAGTCCACTATAACCATCATCTACATAAATGTCATATATTTTAAAACCATGACTTTTCGCATATTCTTCTAAAATAATCTTTTGCGTTTGAATTGAACCTGAATCACCTACATTTCCATCATCAAGAGACAATCTACAATATAAAGCTGTGTTGTATATTTTATTTTCCTTCAAATTAACCTCCTATTCCAACACAAACTTGCATCAAGATGATATCACAAGTTTATGTTTACATCCATCTATTTGATTATAAATTTTGTAAGCTGGGTATCCCAGTTACAACACCATGGCGTGATACTTGTGTTGCAAAGTGTTACACGCCTTATCCTGTTTACAAAAAAGTTATATTTTAACTATTTTTAATACTTAAATTCAAGTTTTTACCAAGTTTATTCATCATATCAATCTTATAACTTAATAAAGAATGCGAATATCTATTTAACGTAATCATTGCGTTAGTGTGTCCTAGAATTTCTGCAAGTGTTTTAACATCCATACCGATTTCAAGCGCACTAGTTGCAAAAGTGTGACGTAATGAATGAAAGTTTCGATAATTAACATTTAATTTTTCTAATATAAATTCAAATGTCCTTTGGTATGATCTATTGCCAACCATATCTTTATTTCTTGTTGTAATCACATACTTAGATTTATTTTCTTTTTTAATACTCTTTAATATCTTTATTAAATCTTTTGATATTGGTATCACTCTAATTGATTTTTTAGTTTTAGGCTTATCAACAATCATTTGATATTTTCCATTTAATTTAGCAGAATATTGAGTCTTATTAATAGTGAGTAAACCAGTATTAAAATCAATATCATCCCACGTTAAAGCAAGTAATTCACCTAGTCTAATACCTGTATATAAGCAAATTACAACTCCTATGTAATTTGTTTTTTTATTTGTTAAGCAATAGGTTTCTATTATACTTTGTTCTTTCTTATTAAAGATAGATATTTCTTTTTCTTCAATACTCGGCAGTTTTAAAGTAGATACATATTCCCTATCAACTAATTCTAATGTAATTGCCAGTTTTAATGCTTGCTTTAATACAGACACAATTCCTTTTATTGTACTTGTAGAATAATTATCATTAAAAAGTGTTAATAAATATTCTTGTAAAACAATTTTAGTTAGTTCATTCAACTCATAATTACCAAGATTAGGTTTTAACTTTAAATCGCAAATACTTTTATAGCGATTATATGTTCTAATCTTAATCATATGTTTTGAATATTTTTCCAGCCATAAATCTAATAATTCATTTAATTTCATTTTAAATCAGCTCCTTTATTTTTTCCTTTCAATAGTAACGGACATTAGGATGTCAAAGTGAGAGGGTATAAATTAAAAAAATATAATTTTTATAAATATTTTATTAGTAGTAATGGATATTTTATCAATTATTTGAAAGTGGGAAAAAATAAAAAACATCACTATCTTCTTTAAACGAAAACAATGATGCTTTGGTAATATTATACACTATAAAAATTAAAGACCGCCTAATAAACTAATAGACGGTCTTCTTTTATTTAGATGAGATTATTATAACATTTTTTTGAGAAAAACTCAAACTTTATACATACACATTCGCATATATTCATGGCTTTTTTATAAAACAGAAATTCGCGGATTAGTTTAATAGATGGTTTAAAAGGAGTACTATGAAACCATTTATTAAGTATCCTGGAGGAAAACTAAAAGAATTTCCTTTAGTAGATAAATTTAAACCCGCACCAATATCTAGATATTTTGAACCATTTGTAGGAGGTGCTTCTACATATTTAAATATTAATGTACCAGATTCATATATCAATGATAAGTCTGAAGATTTAACTAATCTCTATAATTTTGTTAAAAATCAAGATAAATTATTTTTTAGTTATTTAGATAAATTAGATACCCTTTGGAAACAAATTGAAGATATTAATTTTGAAAATATCGAATTAATTAATGTAGATAATTTTAATAAATACACAAAGCAATCTTTAAAACTTAAAAACAATAAATTTAATTCATTAGAAAAAGATGGAATTATAATATCACAAAAAGATAAAGATGAGGTTAATTTAACAGCAAGAAAAACTGCCTTATATATGTGTGTAAGAGATATGTATAATGACAAAACTCTTAATCTACACTTACACACTGCCTGTTTTTATTTTATAAGAGAATACTGTTATTCTTCCATGTTTAGATTTAGTAAAGATGGCAAATTTAATGTTCCTTATGGCGGACGTTCATATAACTTAAAATATATGACTTCAAAGATTGAACAAATGAAATCTAATGATATCATTTCATATTTTAAACACACTTCAATCTATAATTTAGATTTTGAAGAATTTTTAAATTTATTTAATCTAAATGAAAATGATTTTATCTTTTTAGATCCACCATATGATTCAGAATTTTCTACTTATGATAACAATTCATTTGATAGAAATGAGCAAATAAGGCTTCGTGATTGTATGAAAAATACAAGAGCAAAATGGATGCTAATTATTAAAAAAACAAACTTTATATATGATTTATATAAAGAATTTAATATTTATGAATATGATAAAAACTATCTTGTTAGTTTTAAAAATAGAAATTCTAAAGATGTAAAACATCTTTTAATAACTAATTATGAAATCGAGGTATGAAAAAGATGGATGAATTAAGAGAAAAATCTATACGATTAATTATTGATACCGCAATTAAAAGTTTTGCTGATGGATTTGAATTAAGGCACAATTCTGAAGTAGATGACCCTAATGGGACAATTAATTCTAAAAAGAATAATTGTTTTATTTCAGTTTTAGGTGATGAATTTATATTCTATAGTGCATTTGTTCGCTCATTTGATTCGTCTTTTGGAAATTTATTAGAAAATATAGGAAATCAAATTGCAAAGTTTTCATATAAAACAGATAGAATTATTCACTCATATATTCTAACTGAACAGACACAACATATAAGCAATCTACTTGATAAATACGAAGACCACGCTTGTAAACCAAATAAATCTCATTACGAAAGTTTTTTTGTAGTTCAACCTAAAGATACAACAAGTTTCAAGACAAAACATGTATGTGACAACTGGTTTTATGATGAGAATACAAAAACTCATTATTTAGTAGAACTTAAGGCAGGAGGAGATCTAGACAATAAAAAAGCGAAAAGCGAAAAATTAGCTTTGCTAAAAGAATATTTTATGTTGAAAAACATTACTCCATCAGATCAAAAAATCTTAATATATTTTGCAACAGCGTATAATAAATTTGGAGAAAGCAATTCATGGCATCAGGCTAATGTAGAAAGATTTTTTTCAAAAGACGAATTATTAATTGGTAAAGATTATTGGAATTTTGTTTGCAACGATGAAAATGGATTTGATATTGTATTTGATCAATACAAAATATCTTCACAATACATAAAAGATTCACTACTTAGAATTAGAAATAAATATGGATGTTAGATACAGGCACTTGCTTGTATCTATTTTTATTAGAAAAAGAGTGCAACTATCTATTAAGACAGTTACACTCCTGCAAGTTTATGTTAATACATGTTTATAAATATTTTTTCATAATAGAAATCACCAATCTCATAAAATCAAAATATATTACATTCTCATTTGTTTGAAAATTAATATCTTTACTTAATTGATTTTTAAGAGATACTATTTTCTCGTATGAATCATTATCAATTTCAGAACTTTTTACAAATACAGTGCACTTCCCTTTTAAAAATTCATCAAACAAAATCTTATCCGGTGAATTCAAAAATTCATTTGGTACACTTATTTCCAAAAAAAGTTTTACGATATTTTTTTCAGTTGAATTCATTTTATCCTCCTACCACATATAAAAATAGTGAAATGTAATAATATTACCTGATGAAGTATATAAGCCATTAGCCCCACTTCCGAAGTATCTGCTAAGGGACCAAGAATTTTGTAAACCATTTCTACTTAAATTCAACGTAAAATTCATACCATTATTATTAGCAAATTTAACTGCATCACTAGTATATTTCACAATTGAATTTCCTTTTGTTAATCCTTTGTTAACAACCTCTTGAGTATAATGATACTTCATTGATTTATACCCTGAGGAAAATGTTCCCTTATCCCAATAAGAAGCTGCTTTTGCCACTTGTACCCCATTACTGATGGCACCTGTTATTCCACCTATTACTGCTCCGGACATAAAACCATGAGCTGCGCCATCAGCAAATCCTGACCAGAAACCTTCACCATCAATCGCAGAAGAAATACCGCTTATCGTTCCGTTAACTAAAGCTCCCGAAACAGCTCCTACAACTGCGCCTTTCAAGGCTCCAGCAAGAATGAATCCAGCAACTCCTCCTGCAGCCCCTCCAGTAGCTATGGTTGCAATAGCCAATCCAGCAATAACTACACCACCAATTAACCACATAGCCCATTGAGGTAAGCAACCAGATGGATCGCTATATGAAATCGGATTATTGTAACAATAACAATACAAATTCAATCCATTAATAGATTCTGGATCTAAATATTCGATTGAATCTGGTGAAATCCAACGACCCCATTCAGGATTATAATATCTAGAGTTGCAATAGAAGAGTCCAGTCTCAACATCATAATAATATCCACGATATCTAAATGGATTGTTATGTAAAACAAAGATATCAATTTCTGTATTTTTTTCTGTACTTAATTCTTTTTCTACACATTTACCCCATCCATCATATTCATATTCACCTATTATTCGATTTTTATACATTATCTTACTTACATTGCCTAAGATATCTTTTACTATATTATACTTTTTACCTTGATATTCAATTCCTACTAATCCTTCTATATCATAGTAATACATTATTTCATTTGTTATCTGATTCTCTAGATTTCTCCACTCTTCTTTTATTATTCGATTTCCATCTAGATAATATATTTTAAAATACTCATATATTTTTTCTTCATTATTACCATATCTTATACTATGGCTTACTTTTTTCTTATAACGAATTCCTTGATAATTGTAATAATATTCATTTTCATATTGATGATAGCATTGTCCTTCATCAATGCAATACTTATATTTTTTCAATTGATTTCTTTCATCATATTCTAAGGTTCCTTTACCATCGTTTATGATGTTACCATAATTATCATACTCTATTTGATATATTTTATCATTTTCCTTAATGTTTGTCAAGATATCCTTATTATAAATAAACCGCTTAATCTCTACATTATCCTTAATTATTTTTTCTACCATTCCACTTTCTTTACCATATTGATACTCAATTACACTTATTTCATTATCATTTTTTGTATGTGTTTCTTTAATCAATTGATTTTGATAGTCATATTCATATTCTACTTCTTTTTTATCTAATTCTATTTTATCTAATTCATCATTATTTAAATCACTCTCTAGATATCTTTGCCCTTCTTCTTTTATTTTTTTTATATTTCCTGTTCCTTCATCATATTCACTTTCATATATAATTTCCGCTTTGTCTTCTTGTTTTTCTTTTTCTACTTCTATTGGTACATATACTCCATATTTTATTTTATTAATTATACCTGTTCCTTCTTTGTATTCTCTTTCCTGTCTTATTTCTGCAATAATATTATTTTCCGTTTCTTGTTTTTCTTCTACACTAGTTTCATTTATTATTTCTTTTTTCTGCTTTCTTTTTAATCTTCCTAATTCATCATAACAATATTCAAAATCATATATATCATTTTCATCACCATCTATTTCATACTTCGTTTTTTTAATTCTAGGATTGAGATATTTTGGATCTTCTTCTCCATTATCCTTTACAGTTATATATCTTATATTATTTATACCAATTTTATATTCTCTTCTTTCATTTTCTACTACCTTTATATCAAGTGGATATATTCCTTTACAATGGCATTCCACTGTATTATTTTTATCATCATATGTATATTCATACTCTTTTTCTTCATATGGATCTTTTATTCGTGTTACTCTAGATAAATTATCGCTATAACCAACATCTTCATAAACATATTTAATTTCTTTTTCGTCATTAACAGTTTTAAATAGTTTCCCATAAAAATCATAATAATTCGTAGTTATTTGTGGATGATTTTTTTCTAGATATTGTTTATATATTATACTATTCAATTTATTTTTTTCTTCTATTATTTCTGTTTCTAATATTAGATTCTTATTTTTATATATTTTTACTGCTTCACCAAAACAATTACATATCATTCCATATGTTCTTCCACTTTGATCAGAAAAACTTTTGATTCTACCTTTATTGTCATATTTTATATTATTTTTACTATCCACATTTCCTTCTGGATAATTTCGGTATCTTATCTGTGTTATTTTTTTATCTGAATCATATGTAAACTCTGTAGTGCAATTTCCTTTGGTAGTATAGCTCAAGAACATTTGTGGTTCTTCATACTGATAATATGTTGTTATTCCATTTTCTGTATATGATATAACATTTTCTCTTTGACTTTCATCTTCTTCTTGATAGCCATAGTTTATTTTTATGATTTCCTTTTCTGGGTTTTCATTATTATACATTTTAATTTGCATTAAATTACCATAATGATCATATTCATTTTCAGTTACTATTCCATATTCATCTATTTGTTTGTATAAATTACCATCTTCATAGTACCATGCTTCTACTGTTGAAGATTTTATAAAACTATTACTATTATCGCTAATGATTCCAACTTCGCTTATAACCTTATAATATTGTCTATTTTCTATTTCATCATTTTTATAGATAATTTGTGTTTTACTTACCGTATTTATCTTATTTGTTATTGGCATTACTGTACTTGTATAATAATTTGGAATCCCTTGTTCATCTACTTCTAATTTGCATTCACTATAATCAATTTCCAATCTAACTTCACTTACTGATTTTACTTTCGTACCATTACAATATACTAAATCAAATTCTTCTTGTCCTTGCCTATTTTTATGATATATATTTTTATATGTTTCAAAAAGATCTTTTTCGCTCATGAAAACTTCTGCTGTAATATCTTCATAATACTTTGTTCCTTTTTCTACATATATAATACTTTTTACTAGTTCAAGGGATTTTTCATTTATATTTATTGTTGTTTCATTGCTTGCCTCTATTCTTAAATCTGCTACTTCAATTGTTGTGTCTATATCAATTCCTAAAATTTGGATTTTCATTGCCCATATATTTTCTGGCAAATTACCTAAATTTATTGGTATTCTTACATATTGCCATGTATCTTTTAATACTTTTTCTAATCTTTTTTTGTTTGTAATTTCTGGAAAATCTACCTTTTCTATTACGACTTCTGCACTGATATCACTAATTACATCTTGTTTAAATTTTATCCAAAAAGATATAACAAAATCTTTTGTATATTTATACTTATCTTCTTGAAAAATTTCTGCAAATTCTCTTATTTTCTCTTGTTTCGCATAAAATACTGCCTTTTCATATTGATATGCACAATTGGAATTGATACAATTCTCCAAGAAAAAATTAGTTGTCAATTCCCAGCCTTTTGTTTGAAATAAAGTTCGATATGATTCTTCTATATATAGTTCACCTTCAAATTCTTCTTTTTCTAATACACTAATTATTTGTCCTTTCGTATTCAAATAATATCTATAAACGATTCCTGTTTTATTTTTGATGGATGTGTAATTTTCTTCATATGTAAATTGATAAACTGCTTTATGATATGCTTCTGGCATTATTAAATTATAACCTTCTACTTCTTCTTGTTGTTTGGTCAAGTAATTACTATCTCCTATGTAACTTTCTTTTCTTAAGTCTTGTTCTGCTAAACCTTCTTTACATATGCTTTCTTTTTTCATTACTCCTTCTATTATTTTTTTAATCTTACTTTTACTATCCGAACTATTTTCAATATACACTGCTTCTAAACTTTCCTTATCAATTATATATTCAATTTGAGAATTGCTATTATATTTTATATTAATTTTTTCTTTCAACTCTTCTTCTTGATGAATTGATATTTTTTCTAACCTATTTATGCTATCATATTGACATAGGATGCTATGATTGGTATTTTCAATCCAACTTTTTATTAAATTGCCTTCTTTATCGTATTCAAAACTGATTTTCCTTAATGGTTTTCTTTCATCATAAATACTTGTTATTTTTTCTTCCTCATCATATGTTATCAATTTACTTATATTAGGATTATTTCCTGCTACTATCTGAATTAGATGTCCCTTTTCATTAAATTTCAGTTGATTTTCGTTTCCATCTTTAATTATAGACTCTTGATTATTTTTAACTATAAGTCTTAATCCACTTCCCGATTCATCATAATATCCTCTTCCTTCTTCAGTTTCTTTATATTTAATCAATCGATGGGTTTTCCAATTTCCATCTATGTATACATAATCTCCTTCTTCAAAACCTTCCATATTATATGTTAATTTATATGGAAATACAGATCCTTCTATATTTAATTTCCATCCTTTTGAATTTCCAATTGGTCTTTCTTCATAATCTGTTTTCTGATAATGACTATTATATAATAATGACACCATTATTTGGTAGTTTCCTCCACCTAATGCGAATAACGGATACTCATAAATCATTCTTCCCGTTTTAATATGAACATCAACTTTTCCTACACTATTATGATAACTTATTTCTGATTTATTAATTTTGCTATCATCCATTTTCTACCACCCTAATTCTTTTAGGACTTTTTCAACTACTTCACTATCTTTTATTAGTTTCATTGTCGTTTCACTATTACATAATACTCTTCTATTTCCTCTACCACTGATGAAAATAACATCCCCCTCTTTAGAATCAATAATTGCTTCCCTTATTGCTTGCTCTCTATCTTCTATTATCTTTGAAGAAACTTTATCTTCTAAATATCCTTTTAATTCCAAACAGATATCTAGCACTTTTTCTTTGCCATTGTCGCTTTCTGTTAGATATACATCATCTACCTTTTCTTTTAATAACTCCATTGCATACTTTCTTGCTTTTTTACGACTAGCTATAAAATCCGTCGTTTTAAATCTTGGCTCCCAATTTTGATATCCGTAACCCATTGAACCGATTACAACTTTAATTTGATTGATTTCTTTCTTATCTTTTAGCTTTTGTAAACTTTCTAATACTTTTGGTAAATGACTATCTATCACTATCATTCTACCTTTTCTTTGATAAACTTCTGATCTTCCTGGTATTTTAATTTTTTGAATGCATGTATTATACTCATTGATATCAAACATTCCCATTGCTTCTAAAACAGTGAGTGCTCCTACAATATTTAATGCATTATAATTCATCATCATTTCCGTTTTTAATGCATATGTTTTATTTTTAACTTTAACTTTCATTTGCAAGCCTGCTTTTGTACTTTCTAGTTCATATAATAGACTCGTTATATCTTCTTTATTTACTCCCTTTACTGTCGCAATATAATTGCTACTATAAACATACTTTTTACACTCATTTGCTTCTAACAATTCTTCTAAAAATTCTTTATCATAATCTTCAAAACCATAGATACATAAGCTTTCTTTTTCCATTCCCTCAAAGAAGGATTTCTTTATTGCTTTGTACTCTTCTTTGCTATATTGATCTTCATTATGTAATGCATTGAAATTAGTTAATACTCTAACATCAAATGGTATATCTTTTGTTAAGCCCTTTTCAATTGCGGTTTCATTAACCTCTAACACTAAGTATTCTGCTCCATATGCTTCTACTTCTTCAATGATTTCTAATACATCATCTTCACTATTAAATGTTATTTCGCATGCTTCATCTGGTCTAATAATGGTTGCAGGAGAATCTATTTTTGCACTACTATATAATACACTTTTCTTTCCCAATCTTTTTAAATACTCATGTATTATATTAGCAACCGTTGTTTTTCCACTGCTACCTGTTATTCCGATAATTTTTATTTCTTCTTTTCTATTTTTTTCTTTTGTTACTCCACATTTAAATTCTGCTTTTAATCTTTTTATTTTTCTTGCTTGTTTATTTCTTAGTTCTTTATTGTTTTCTAATTTTTCTCTTAATTTTGATAGTTTCATTTTTCTTTCTCCTTTGTTAGTCATCTGGGGTAATGGATGCATAATAATATTTGACACTTCCATTTAGGCTTCCCAATTTTATTTCTCTATCACTAGACAAATAAATATGAACTGTAAATGTATATTCTACATAACTTGTTCCCATCATTGCGTTTAAATCCGTTGTTTCTTTTACTTCTACTTTTACTAAACTTGAATCATTTGCCTTTATCGATACTTCTATCGCACTGGAATAATTATTTTCTACTTCTATATATAATTTTTCACCATTGCTTGATGCAATTGTTAACTCATCGGTTTTTAAACTACCTTTTTCTTGTGTCCAACTTACCGCATATGTTTTTGGTAAAAAACTTGTTGATATTACTTCTACTACAAAATTTTTGGTTGTTGTTACACTTTCATATGTAATTGTTGCTTCTAAGGTTGAATAGGCATCAATCTCTCCATTATGTACATTGGCTGTATTTCCTGTAATTGTAATAGATGTTCCCGTTTTAACTACCCATGTAATACTCGAACCATTTGATCCTGCTGATGGTAAAGTAAAATCCGTAGTTACTTTTGTATCAATTTTTAAATCATTGCTATCTTCTTCTACTCTTTCGCTTGGTGTCATTTCTCTTAATAAAACTGTTACATGAAAAACTTGTATTGCCTCAGCACTACCATAACTCACTCGAGCTTTTAACAAAGGATTTTGTTCATATAACTTTCTATTAACCTTTGCTATATTTTCTTCTATCTCTATTCCTTCTCCTTCAACACTCCATACAATACTTGATCCATTGATACCTTTTGTTGGCAAAGAAAAATCTTGTGTAATTGCTTCCACATCCACTTCTAATTCTATTTTACTTGCGTCATATTCTACTCTTTCTTCATCACTCATACTTAAAATTTCTGTTACTTTACTTCTAATTATTAAATCTAAATTTGTTGCATTTATCTGCGTACCTTCTTCATAGACTTCCCCTTCATCCCTTTTGACTTCTACTAATAGTACTTCTATTTCACCATTTTCGTTATACTCAATTTCTTCTACTTCTAATCTTCTTCGATTCGGAAATTCTGTATTTCTATCTTTTATTTGCATTTTCTTATTCTCCTTTATTTAATATTTGTTTTATAATTTGATTTGTTCCTGTGGCACTTTCTCCACTAGCAATTCCTACCACTATGGCTATCCATATATTTTCTGCTTTAAATATTATCTCTGGATTTGTTAGATATATCAATATTCCTAAAATTCCACCCACAATTGCCATCACTATTGGTATCAATTTCTTTGCCTCTTTTTTCTTTCTAAATATTACTTTGTATATTTCTCCTATTATATAGCATAGCACTACTATAATTGGTATACTTGTAAATTCCACCATTTTTCTCCTTTCTGATATCTTGTGGTTAGCTACTCCTTTTGATATCCCTGATTTGTAAACAATTAATTAATCTTTACTCCTTCTATTATACTTTTCTCTCTTTTCTTTTTTGGTACACTTTGTCCTAAATTTTTCTTTCAATAAAGGGCTTTTTTATTTAGTTTTAAGACATATTTGTCTTAAAATATTAAAAATAGCCTTTTTTGTTCATTAAATATATTATTTTTTAGGATACTTTTTCCTAATTTTTTTTAAAAAAATAAAAATAGTATTTTTAAAGTGTCCAATTTTGGTGCTCACTTCAAAAATACTATTGTATTTATTATGGTAATCTGATTGATACATCTAATTCTTCTAATCTATTATTCCAAGATGGAAGGCCTTCATTATAACATTCTTCAATTAAAAACATAATTATAAAATCTTCTTGTTTTCCTCTATTTCCTATTGTGTATCCTGCCTTTTCCATTAATTTATATGTGATTCTTGGATGTAATTTTAATCCTCCACATATTGCAAGTAGTTTATTTAATTCTGGTATTCTTTTTCCTTTTCGATAATTCCAAATTGTTTTTTCATCTAAAAAAACAAGTTCACCTATTATTTTATTAGATTTATATCCCAATTCTTGAATTAAAACATTTAAACATTCTCCAAATGATCCTATCATTTTATCTAAAATTTTACTTGCTTCGCTTATTTCTTCAAATGCTATATCTGTACATCCCGTAACTCCAATTATCCTACTATTTTGAATTGATTCCATATTCAATTCTAATTTTATATTTTGTTGGTTACTAGTGTTTTTACAAATATAATAGGAAGAGTATGCCATATTATTTAAATTACTTTGAAAAGTCCCAATTATATTAAAAGCTATGCAACATTCATCAACATGTTCTCTTGCATAATCAGTTAAAACTATTTTACCTTTTTTAGATACTTGCACATATTCTTTATGGTTAATCGCAAAAAAGCCATCTGCATATATCAGTTTTCTTTCTTTCATTAATGCATCTAACCATTTATTATTTATTCTAAACTGAATGGCTTCCTTAAAACTAATCATATAAGTTAAAGCCTCATCTTCATTCTGATAATTGAAATAGTATGCTGGCTTATATTCCTTATCAATATAGCAATTGATACCTATTATATTTTTAAAACCTAATTGAAGCAATCTAATTTTTACAGCTTTTTTAGTGACTTTAAAAAAATTTGCTAAATTAAGAATTGCCCTTTCATATATTTGAGAATTTTTTAAAGTTCCATCTTGGTTTTTAATTTTTTCAATTGTTGATAAAAATTTTTCAACTGTAACTTTTTTAGGCATTAAAATTCTAGGTGTTAACGCACTTGCTTGCCATTCTAACCACTCTATTTTGTTGGATATGGACAATGACTTAAATTCTATATCTTCCTTTTTAAATACTATTGGTTTATTTTCTTGATTCAATAGATATTGTAGTTCAAAAAAATTTTTATGATATTCCCAATGGACACATTCATGAATAATTGTATTATTCTGACTTTCAATTAACTTCATAAATTCTGTTTTGTTATTGATTACTATGGTTCCACTTGATATAACTTTTTTTTCCTCATTATCCATAGTTTCTTCTGATTCAATAAAATAGGTTTTGCCAAAAATATCTTCATTTAATGGTTCATATATTATTTTTAAATTCATTTTATTGGCAATGTCTAAAACAGGCAGAGCCATTGGTTTTTCTAAAGCTTGAGGGCAATATTTTTCTAAAAACTTTGTTGCATGATAATCAAGGGAAGAAACCGAAAAATAGGGAATTAAATTTTTTGATAAATTCTTCTCTGCCTTATATTGCTTTTTTACATACTCTTCACATTTTAATAAATTCAAATTTTTTAAACCATGGTTCAGTTCTGCTTCATAGAGTAATCCTAACCAATATTCAATAATATTTTTGTTTTTTACTTCTATTAATAATTTTAGTGAAACATAAAATTTGATTTGATTACATTTTTCGCCTTTTTCAAAAGTAATTTTCATTACTTTGAATTTCTTTAAATTCCAATTATCATCATTTATACATATTTTATTCTCATTTATGTATTGAGTTATAATTTTTGTTAATTGTAAACCATACTTTTTTTCAAAATATTCTTTAAAATCCCTATATTTAGTATTCACAATGCCCCGCCTCCATATAATCTTTCAACATATTATATCAAATTATGACATTATTTTCCAATTATTTTATAAATATATTTTCTAAATATAAAAAAGGATTAATCAAAAATTAAATTTGCTTGATTAATTCCTTTTATATTCAAATATTATTCACTAATCTTCTCTAATAATAATACTAAATTATACCCTGAATTTTCCTTATAAGTAATATCAATTTTATCACCTACTTGTAAAAATCTAGCATCTAAACATAAGTTAACATCTACTTCAAAATAAACATTTTGATGCTCTTCAACCATAAATTGAATCTTATTACCCAAATCTCTAATTCTACTTACAGTAACAGTTTCTTTTTCTTCGTTACCTGAGGAAATAATACCTTTGTTAGCAAGCAATAATTCGTATTCTTGTTTAGCTGCCTCTAATGTATCACCCATTGCCACTAGCGTTCCATCTTCAACATTAATTAAAACTATCTTTTGTGATAGAACATCATTTTTTAAAACTACAAAATAAGTCGGAACCTTATGATATGTAATTAATATCGGCCAAGTTGAATCTAAATTTTGTGCTTTTACCCTCTCATCATTTTGTGCAATTTCTCTAGCACGCATTTCTGTAATACCAGGATTGCTATAACGAATACTTTCTTTCGTCTTTAAATTGATGGTAATAAACCCAATTGAAGTTTGATCATTAGAATTAGGTGATGTAATACAAGATACATAATATGTATTGCCATCTTTGATAAAATAATTGTATCCATCGCTTAACTGAAAAACTTCCTTTTTGGCAAACAAAGTATTCCAAAAGCCATTTTTATATGTCAAAGCATTATCCGCTTGTTTGGCGACAACTGCTTCATCCACTGCCCTTTGAAGCCAATCCGGTTTATGATTATCATTTAAAGCATAATGCGTCATCTTTCCACTACGAGGATCAACAACTAATACTCCATTTGGCGTTTCACCTGAAAATACACCAATTTCTTTTTTTATCGTCGGAATAACCCAATAAGGATTGCCATCATTATCAATCTCAAAATATTTGTCATTATACATTAATGTTGGATAATTGGTTCTAATATGACGATCTAAATCTTTACCAAAGATAGCTGATGGCATATATTTTAAACCCTCTCCATCTGGATATGCAACAAGTTTTGCTTCTTGAGTTATCACATTTACTTCAATATATCCAATTGTTCCTTTATCACCACGCGATAAGGCAACAAAAGGTGTGGCATATTCAAGGGGAGTAACTCTTATTAACTCTGTTTTGTCATTACGATTGACACTAATCAAAGTAAAATTATCATAATCAATAGAATATTGAGATCCATATTCATCAAGACGAGCTTCTGCTAAACGAAAAGCTAAATCTTTATCAATACGAGGTAACAATACTTCTCCTGAATCATAATCAAAAATTGTATTTAAATCCTCACTATTGCCCTGTTTTATTTCTAATTGATTAGCATAAGCCTTTGCGTTAAAAATTTTAAGACCTGTCAAATTAAACAAGATAATTATCCCCAAAAAAATACAAACAACAAGAAAAATACCTCTCATTATTAAATGGTTTGTTTGATATTTATCAGTTATATCTTTAAATACTTTCTCAAATTTGCCTGTTCTTTTATTAAAACGATAAGTTATATATTTCGTATTTTTATCATTTTTTTGATATCTCTTTTTGATTATAGCATAAATAATTGCTACAGGAAATGCCAACACAAGCATCAAATAAAAATAAAAACTAATATCTCTAAAATTTAAAAAGGGCAACCAAAAATACCAAAATAAAAACAAGGATAATAAATAAACGATATAAATGACAATGTAGTGTTTAGATAACCATTCACATTTTTTCTTTTCTTCCATTTTTTTCTCCTATTCATAAATCACATTTTTTAAATCTATTCTCATCTCACCAATCACATGATTTAAATATTTTTGAAAAGCCTTAGCTTCTTCTAAAAATTTTGTAAGATATTTTATTTTAATTTCTTCACTACATGTATTCATTTCATTATATTTAAAATATCGGTGAACAAGTTGATTTCTTTTTGACAATATGCTTTCTAAATAATCCATATCATCACTTGGCAAAACATCATATTTTCTGACAATTCCCATTAATTGACCAAAAGTCATATTTTCCATTTCCTCTGCTAATTTTTTAGTTTCTTCATCTATTTTTTGAAAATAAAGTGGAGAAACCTTCTTATATTTTGTAAAGACATTTAAAATTTTTGCAATTTTTGTTCCTTCAATTAAATAATGTTCAATATTTTGTACACTTTCAATTATCTTCCCTACTAAATAATATGTATCATTTTCCATAGTTTATTCCTTAATATAAATTTCTAATTCTATTTCTATATTTTTTATATAATACTTCATTATGTTCATCACCACCTATCGTATTAGCGCTTTGGTAGATAGGTGCAATTATATGATTTTCATCATACAATCGAATAACTTCTAAAACTAAACTTTGTGCAATAAAGCTGCCTATAATACTAGATACTGAACCAATTTTTGTACCTTGATATTCAAAAACACCATCTCCATATGGTACATGATTATCAATAACGATGTCTGCTAACTCATATAATTTTTTGCCATTCATTGTTCTAGATTTACTTTTTTTAGATAGATCAACACTTGTAATTACAATGAGTGGATGATGATTTGCTTTAACAATTTCCGCCATTTCCACTGGAACTGCATTAATACCTGAATTAGAAACAATGATAAACGGTTCTTTTTCTTTTTTGTTAATTGCATTGAAAATGATTGTAGCAAGACCCGTCATCCTTTCTAATTGTGTACTTCTAATTGCACCTTCATGTTGCATTAAAAAAGGTTCTAAAATAGGATTGATACCAACTAGACCACCCGAACGATAAAATAACTCTTCACAAAACATATGTGAATGTCCTGTTGCAAAAACATGTACTAGATTATTCTTTACTAATGAATCATACATTACTTTTGCCGCAAGTTCCATCTTATTTTTTTCCTCAATACTAACTTTTGTTAAAATTTTATTTACTTCTTGTAAAAAACTATCCATTATATCACCAAATATATTTTATCACAATACTATTTTTTTTTCAAATAAAGATAGCGAATTTTGATGATATAATAAAAATATTGTAATTTATTTGCAAATAAAAAGTTTTTTATTATAATGCTTGACTAGTAAAAGTTTTAAGAATTCCTCAAACTATGAAGGATATTTATTTTTAAATAATTTTACTTTGTAAGAAGGAGGGTACTAAGATAAAAGCTTGACCTTCTTTTTTTATAACATAATACAACGGAGGAAAAAAATGTCAGAAAACAAAAATTTAATTCTTGATGCAAATGATCGTCCAGAAATTGGTAAATGGTTTGCATTAAGTTTCCAACACGTCTTTGCAATGTTTAGTGCCACGGTATTAGTACCTTTATTAACTGGTTTACCAATATCCACTGCTCTATTTGCCTCAGGAATTGGAACACTCATTTACATCTTATGTACGAAATCAAAAGTACCAATTTATCTCGGATCTAGTTTTGCCTATATTTCATATATTCAGACTGCTAAATTAGCATCGGGAAATAATTTTGGTTCTGCTTTAACAGGTCTAGTTATTGTAGGTCTTGTTTATGTTGTTGTCGCTTTAATTATTAAAATTGTTGGAGTTAACTGGTTAAATAAATTATTACCTCCTGTTGTTATTGGTCCTACTATTATTGTTATTGGTTTAGGTCTTGCCGCAAATGCTGTAAAAAATGCTGGATTTTATTTTGCGCCAACAACATGTGAAATTTGTGGTAATACACCAACAGTTTTATATGATTGGCGAATGATTGTTGTATCTATCATTACAATGTTTGTTATTGCTTTTATTTCAATTAAGGCAAAAGGCTTTTTAAAAGTGATTCCTTTTCTAGTTGGCATTGTCATTGGATTTGCAGTATCTATTTTAATTGGTTTTATCCCTAATAAAGATTGTGGACCATTAGTTGATTGGCAACCTCTAAAAGAAGTCATTACTCATCCTGAAAATTGGTTTAGATTGCCAGAATTTAAATTTCTTGGCTGGAAAAATGCTGATTTAGGCGCTGGAATATCAATGGTAAAAATTGATTTTTCAGCTGCAATTTCTGTTATTCCGCTTGCTTTTGTGACAATCTGTGAACATATTGGTGATCACAAAGTTTTAGGTAGTATTACACAAAAAGATTATTTAACAGATCCAGGACTTCATCGTACTCTTCTTGGTGATGGAATTGCTACTGCGGTTGCAGGATGCATTGGTGGTCCTGCTAATACTTCTTATGGTGAAAATACATCAGTTGTAGGTATGACAAAAATTGGCTCTGTTTGGGTAACGGGTGGAGCCGCTGTAATTGCTATTTTATTATCGTTTTGCAATATAATTACAACCTTGATTGCATCTATTCCTGCTGCAGTAATGGGAGGAGTATGTTTAATCCTTTATGGGTTCATTGCTTCAAATGGATTAAAAACTCTGATTGATGCTAAAGTAGATATGTCTGATACCAGAAACTTAATTATTGTTTCTGTCATGTTGGTTATTGGTCTTGGTGCTGGTACTTTAAAGATAACAAATGATATCCAATTTTCAGGTATGGCACTTGCTACAATCTTTGGTATTGTATTAAATCTCACTTTACCAAAAGAATTTGCAAAAAATAAAGATAAAAAGTGAAATAAAATTGAATAAAACAAAAGTAATTTGCATTCTATCTTAAAATAGAATGCTTTTTTGTAAACGATTACTAAATCATTTTACTTTCTCTAAAAAAATATTTAGGTTAGAATATTATTAATTAAGATATGAGGTATAATTTATGAAAGGTTCTGTACTAATTGGACAATCAGGCGGTCCAACAGCTGTTATCAATGCTAGTTTACAAGGAATTATTGAAGAAGCCTTCAAAAATCCTCTTGTAACTAACGTTTATGGAGCTCTCAATGGCATTGATGGCATTTTAAATCATCAAATTATTGATTTTAAATATGAAACAAAAGAAAATTTATCTTTACTTAAAACTACTCCTAGTTCTATTCTTGGTTCAGTTAGATTTAAATTAGAAGATTATCAAAAAAATGATGAAATTTATAAAACTATCGTTTCTATTTTTACTAAATTGAATATTAAATTTTTCTTTTATATTGGTGGAAATGATTCAATGGATACTTGTTATAAAATTAGTCAGTATTTTAAAGCTATTCATTTTGAATGTATGGTAATTGGAGTGCCCAAAACCATTGATAATGACTTAGTTCATACTGATCATACACCAGGATATGGTTCTAGTATTAAATATATTGCTACAACAATTGCCGAAATATACCAAGACATTGAATGCTATAAAAAAGGTAAGGTTACAATTGTTGAAATTATGGGACGTGATGCTGGATGGCTTACAGCAGGCACAAAACTTGCTTCATTATCCAATAATGGTCCTGATTTAATCTATTTGCCTGAAGTTCCATTTGATATTGAAACCTTTTTAAAAAAGGTTAAACATATTTATGATAAAAAAGGCCATGCTTTAATTGCCATATCTGAGGGTATTAAAGACAAAGAGGGAAAATATATCTTAACATATCGTTTATTCAACAATAATGATGATTTTGGTCATCTACAATTAGGTGGAGTTGGACAAGTAATTGCGGAAACTATCAATAGAGAATTGAAACTTCCTATTAGAAGTATTGAATTAAATATTCCCCAAAGATGTGCATCTCACATTTCCTCACTTACCGATATTGAAGAAGCTTATAATTGTGGGAAAAAGGCTCTTCAATTTGCCACCTTAAACCATACTGGAAAAATGATTGCTATAAAACGTATTTCTCATAATCCTTATCAAATAACTTATGAAATGGTTGATTTAGCAAATGTTGCTAATTTTGTAAAAAAAGTTCCACAAAATTATATAACTAATGATGGATGTAACATTACAAAAGATTTTATCGAATATGCTTTACCTTTAATTCAGAAAGAACCTTTAATCATTTATACAAATGGAATGCCAACTTTTGCTAAATTAAAGAAAAAAATAATTGATTTTTAAAAGGTAGTATTATAAATACTACCTTTTATTTTTTATTGTCTTCTTCAATATTATTATTTTTTTCTTGACTATAGATTATGGCATGGTGAATAAATTCACTAAATAAAGCATGTGCTCGATTCGGTCTTGAACTAAATTCTGGATGAAATTGACAAGCAATAAACCATGGATGATTTTTAAGTTCAACTATTTCAACCAATCCAGTTTCAGGATTTATCCCACTTACAATCATGCCGGCATTTTGAATTCTATCCAAATATTTATTATTAAATTCATATCGATGACGATGGCGCTCTTTAATGACAGTCTGCTTATAAGCCTCAAATGCTTTTGTATTCTCTTTTAAAAGACAATCATATGCTCCTAGCCTTAAAGTTCCACCTAAATTAATTCCTGTATATTGATCAGGCAAATAGTCAATGATGGGGTTAGTTGTGTTTTCACATAACTCTGTTGAATCAGCATCGCTTATTCCCAAAACATTTCTAGCAAACTCAATAGTTGCTAGTTGCATACCAAGACAAATACCTAAAAAAGGAATATTATTTTCTCTAGCAAATTTAATCGCTTGAATTTTACCATCAATTCCTCTAGGACCAAATCCTCCAGGTACTAAGATTCCATCACAGTCTTTCAAATAATTTTCAACATTATCTTCAGTTACATCATCTGCTAAAATCCAATTGATATTTATCTTTTTGCCATACCTATATCCTGCATGTTTTAATGCTTCATTGATAGATAAATAAGCATCCTGTAATTGAACATACTTACCAACAAGAGCAATATTTACTTCACCTGACAATTTTTTTATTGTTCTAATTAAATTATTCCATTCTATCATATTTGGTGCTTCTGTTTCAAGTCTAAAAAAATCACATATATACTGATCAGCACCTTGATTATAAAGATTATTAGCAACTTCATATAGTATCTTCACATCTTTTGAAACAACTACTGCTTTTTTATCCACATCACAAAAAGATGAAATTTTTTCTCTTAATTCATCATTAATATCAACCTCTGATCTCAATACTAGCATATCAGGCTGAATACCAAGTGATCTAAGTTCTTTTACGCTATGTTGAGTAGGCTTCGTTTTTAACTCCGATGCTGCTTTAACAAAAGGAATTAAAGTAGTATGAACATAAAAAGTATTATTATATCCAACATCTCTTCTCCACTGTCTAATTGCCTCTAAAAATGGTAAAGATTCAATATCACCAACAGTTCCTCCAATTTCAGTAATGATAACATCAGCCTTAGAGGTTGTAGCTGCCGATAAAAGTCTTGCTTTAATTTCATTGGTAATATGAGGAATTACTTGAACGGTTTTACCAAGGTAATCTCCAGATCTTTCCTTATTAATAACTGCCTGATAAATTTTACCAGAAGTAACACAAGATTCCTTTGTCAAATCCTCATCAATAAATCTTTCATAATGTCCTAAATCTAAATCAGTTTCAGCCCCGTCAACTGTAACATATACTTCTCCATGTTGATAAGGACTCATTGTTCCTGGATCAATATTAATATATGGATCAAATTTTTGCATAAAAACTTTCAATCCACGATTTTTTAACAATCTTCCTAACGATGAGGCAACAATTCCCTTGCCAAGACTAGAAACTACTCCACCTGTTACAAATATATATTTTGCCATTATCTTCACCATTCCATTCTAAATTTTAATACTAAAAAAAGAAAAAACCCGATATAACGGGAAGTGCGCTTTTTTAAGCGCCCTTAATATTATATAAAAAAAGAAATCATTTGTCAAATAAAATTTAACACATTTTGTCGAAAACGTTTTCTGATAATTTTTCTTTACTTTTTTTTTTTAATATATTATAATATTAGAGTAAAAGTCATATATTTCTGATAATATGGTTCAGAAGTCTCTACATTATCACCGTAAATGATAATACTATGGTAACAATTGAATAATTGCTTAAAAACCGCTGTTATGGCTTTTTACAACAAAAAATTTTTAAGGAGGACTTCTTTAATGGAAGACAAAAAACAAAAAAATGTTGGGAAGCTCGACAGCTTTTTTGGCGTTTCTAAAGCAGGCTCAACAATTAAAGTAGAAGTGTTAGCTGGTATTGCAACATTTCTTGCGATGGCTTACATCTTAACTGTTAATCCTAATTCTATGTTATGGGGTGGTACAGCAGATGTACGTTGGTCGTCAGTATTCATTGCTACTGCTCTTGGTGCTGTAATTGGTACTTTATTAATGGCCCTACTTGCTAAAATGCCTCTTGCTCAAGCATCTGGTATGGGATTAAATTCAATGGTTGGTTCTATTCTTGGTGGAGCATTTGGATTTACCTTCTCATTTGGTAACGCTATGTTACTAATTTTAATTAGTGGTATTATCTTCTTACTTCTTTCTGTAATACCAGCTGGACGTGATAAAGAAACCAAAAAATTAATTACTTTAAGAGAATTGATTTTTACTGGTATGCCAAAACCTGTTCGTACCGCAATACCTGTTGGTATTGGTTTATTTATTGCCTTCATTGGTTTACAAAATTCTCATCTTGTTCAAAATAATGATTTTACTCTTTTACAATTTGTTGATTTTACGCAAGCAGGAGCATGGGCAAAAGGTGGCGATGCTAGAGCAGCAGTAGTAGCACTTTTTAGTTTTGTTGTCATTGCTGTTCTTTCACATTTTAAAGTCAAAGGTGCCGTTGTTTTTGGTATTCTTGCCGCAACTTTACTTGCATGGCCATTAGGAGTTACTAATATTGATTATCTTCTTGGTAAAACGGATGGCGTAACTTGGAAATTCTGGGAAAATTTTGCTAATTTCTTTTCATTTGATCCAAATAATGGTGGTATCTTCGGTGCTGCTTTTACAGAAGGTTTTAACTTTCCAAAAGATTCTTTGATGACATGTGTAATGTTAATTATTACTTTTGCAATGATTGATATGTTTGATACAATGGGTACAGTTGTTGGATGCTGTGCTAATGCTAATTTATTAGACGAAAATGGTGTTCCAAAAAATTATGATAAAATCATGCTATCAGATTCAGTTGCTACATGTACTGGTGCAATCTTAGGTACTTCAACGGTTACAACTTTTGTTGAATCTGGTGCTGGTGTTGCAGCAGGTGGAAAAACAGGTTTAACTGCTTTAGTTACTGCTATCTTATTCTTATTATCAATTTTCTTATTACCAGTATTTGCTTTTATTCCAAGTGCAGCAGCAGCAGGTGCTTTATTATATGTTGGTGTATTAATGATGTCTAATGTTAAAAATATTGATTTCTCATCACCTAAATCTGCCGTTCCTGCTTTTGTTACAATTGCAATGATGCCTTTTGCCTATTCAATTACTGATGGTATTGGTCTTGGTCTTATAACTTATGTTATTATTTCAATATTTACTTTCTTTATAGATTTGATTAAATATGCTTGTCATAAAGGTGAAAAGCCTAAATGGGATATTTCAGTTGTAGCTATTATAGTAACTGCGTTATTCTTAGTATATTTCTTAGTTCCAACTGTTTAATTATGATTAAAGTTACTCATTAAATTTATGAGTAACTTTTTTTTTGCAAAAAATCACTATCTATCGTTAAATTATGATAAAATACATATAATATTAAGAGGTAATTTATGATTGTTGCAAATGATAAACAATATTTATTTGAAAAAATGAAAGTTCCTAAAGCGGTGATGTATTTAGTCATTCCAACAATAATTAGTCAGTTAATAACAATTATTTATAACTGGGCTGATATCTTTTTTGTTGGACAACTAAACGATACATTTCAAATGGCTGCTATTACTATTTGTTACCCAGCTTTTATGATGACAACTGCCCTTTCTAATTTGCTTGGTATCGGTGGTGCAAGTGCCATATCTAGAGCTCTTGGCAATAATAATTATGATAAAATTAAAAAAATATCTACGATGAGTCTTTTATTATCAATTATTTTATCCATTATATATTCTTTAATCGTATTCGTATTAAACAAACCACTTCTATATTTGTTAGGTGCTGACAATGATACCATTCATTTTGCTGAAGAATATTTATTTTGGGTAGTTATAATCGGTTCCTTACCATCTGTTGTAAATTATAGTCTTTCTCATTTAATTAGAGCAACAGGAAAATCTCAATCTGCAAGTATTGGTATTGCTATGGGAGGAATTATAAATATAATTTTAGATCCTCTCTTTATTTTTGTTTTTAAATTAAATGTAACTGGTGCTGCAATTGCTACCTTCATCTCTAATTTGCTTGCTTGTATATACTTCATCGTTTATTTAATAATTACTAGAAAAACTTCTATTTTAAATTTCTCACTTAAAAATTTAAAATGGAAAGATAAAGTAATTTTTGATATTATATCTTCTGGTCTTTCAAGCTTTTTTCTATCTTTGATGGCTCTTTTTAGTAATGCTTCTATTAACAAATTAATGTCTAGTTATAGTGCCTCAGCAATTTCAGGGGTTAATATTGCTAAAAAAGTTGATCTTTGTATTATTGCCTTTGCTCAAGGTTTTGCCCAAGGTATTCTTCCACTTATTGGATATAATTTTGCGGCAAAAAATGGTAAACGTATGAAGAAAATTATTCGCTTTAGTATGATTGTATCTATTACGTTTGCAGGAATATGTGTTATTCTATTTAGTATTTTTCCTAAACAAATTGTTTCCATTTTTATTAAGGATGAACAAACAGTTACATATGCTAGCAATTTTTTAAGAATTTTATGTATAAGTATGCCCCTTACTTCAATGATTTTTATTTTTAATACTATTTTTCAAGCAACAAAACAAACTATTCGTGCTTTAATGACGATTCTTCTTCGTAAAGGATTGATTGATATTCCTCTTATGATTTTACTAAATCATTATATCCCTATATATGGTATTGTAATTTCTCAACCGATTGTTGATTGTTCTGCTTCTATCATTGCCATTATTTTATACATTACTTTTATTAAAAAACAAAAGATGCAAAATAATAACTAACTGATAAGTATCAGTTTCAGTTTACTATTTTGCATCTTTTTATTTTCGCTTAGATTGAATTTTATAGGCAATATATCTTATTAATCTTCTTGGAGCAAATCTAGTTGCAAAAATCATTAATCTATTATTAAAACCATATATAGCAACTACCTTATTCTGCATCATCTTCTTATATCCATATTTCGCAACTTTTTGAGGTGAAGCTGGTTTTAAATTTTTTAATAAATTGCTATCATTGGCACTTGCAACATCAAAAAAATTAGTTTTAGTCGTTCCAGGACAAAGAGCAGTAACTGTCACCTTTGCTGTTTTCAATTCTTTGCTTAAAGCCTCACTAAATGATAACACAAATGATTTAGTAGCATAATAGGTTGCCATTAGTGGTCCTGGAATAAATGATGCAATTGAAGCAACATTCATAATTTTGCCAAAACCATACGCTTTCATATCTTTAGCATATAAATAACATAAATCAATTAAACTAATAATATTAATATGAACCATGTTATGATTCTTAATCATAGAACTATCTAAGAATTCACCATAATCGCCAAATCCAGCATTATTTATTAAATAATCCACTCGACAACCCAATTCTTTGGTCTTTTGATAAATTTCAGTAGCCACATTATGGATAGTCAAATCAGCTACAATTACTTCAATCTTAATATTATACTCTTTTGTTAAATTATCCTTTAACTTGATTAATACATCTTTACTTCTAGCTACTAAGATTAAGTTATGATGATTTTTAGCAAATATTTTTGTTAGTTCAAGTCCAATACCTTTACTAGCACCAGTTATTAATGTATAACCTTCTTTCATTTTATGCTGGATCTACCTTTTTATAATTTGCAATATATACTTTTTCTATTGTTTTTTCCTCTTTTTCCCAATAATTATACGTATCTTTTCTCTTAAATATTGCATATTGTATTTGATTTCTTTCTTCAAAACCTAAAAATTCATAACCAGCAACTCTCATTGAATCAAATTTAGATGTTGGATGCTTTAAAATTACGCCAGGTATATGATCTAAAGCATATTTTACTCTAAAGGATTGCCAGTGGTAGACAGTTTCAGATGTTAAATAAAATAATTTAGATGTATCTACCAAAGCAGCCCATGAAGAATGAAAAAATTCATCAGCATGATTGTAAGGATTAAAACATGTGCACCCTTCATCGTTACGCCACCAAGCAAAAAAAGTAATTAAAAAATTTAAGAAATCAATAAATTTGTTATTTTTAAAACAGTATCCAATAAAAGTACTTTCAGGTTGATTTTCAATTGTACCTTTTTCTTGTGGCGTTAAATAATATTTATGAAAGGAAAATCCCATTGCATAGCAACTATCTTGATTATCTGCATACCAATCAGCATATGCATAAAAATCTTTTTTGTTAAAGATTTTATGATTTTCTAAATCTTCTTTGCCATCATGATGTAAAATAAATTCATAAAACTCTCCATAAAAAGCTTCAAATAATTCTTTTTTACTATTCCAAAAATCAACACCAATTTTATGACTATCAATTTCATATTTAAAAGGTTCTATTTCATAATCTACAGCTATACTTGATGTTGTATTTGCATGCATATGGGTCTTTACAACTTCACAGTGATAAGAATCATTTTGATAGTTTTCTAAATCTTCTTTATTATTAAAATACGTTTCTAAAATTATATCATATGATCTTGTTGAAGATAAAAAATCTACTCCTACCTTCAAATCTAATAACATAGGTACTCTTCCTTGCATGGAAAGCAAAATATCCTTTGTTTTCTTACGTAATTCTATGCTATCATTTTTTAATTTAAAGCAAACAACATGTTTTATCATTTTTAAAATTCTCCTCCATTTTATTCATTTATTATTTATCCTAAGGTTATGTCCAATACCATCATAAGGACAAACCCAACTGCTACTCCTATTGTGGCAAGATTAGAATGTTGCCCATCTTGCGATTCTGGTATCAACTCTTCTACAATTACATAAATCATTGCTCCTGCAGCAAAAGCTAATAAATATGGTATAGTAGGACTTATAATTTGAGTTAAAAATATTGTAATTAAAGCTCCCATAATTTCAGCAAGTCCTGATAAAACACCATAAAAAAATGATTTCGTTTTGGATAAACCTTCTGTTTTTAAAGGCATCGAAATAATTGCTCCTTCTGGAAAATTTTGAATTGCAATTCCGATTGCAAGAACAAAAGCACTAGACATTGAAATTTCAACACTTCCCATATATGCACTAGCTAGAACAATTCCCACAGCCATACCTTCGGGAATATTATGTAGCGTTACCGCAAACATTAACATTGTTGTTTTTTTGAATTTAGATTTTACACCTTCTGGTTTATCACTTTTTAAATGTAAATGAGGAATAATACTATCTAACAATAATAGAAAACCCATTCCTAGTAAAAAACCAAGAGCAGCAGGAAACCATGATAAATTGCTAAGTTGAGAGGATTGTTCAATTGCGGGAATCAATAATGACCAAATAGAAGCAGCCATCATCACACCTGAGGCAAATCCTAATAAAATCTTTTCTAATTTATTATTAATTTTATTCTTCATGAAGAAAACCATTGCTGCTCCAAGACATGTACCAATAAATGGTATGAAAATACCAATTGATATTTCAAACATACACTATTCTCCTCATATAATATAAATTGTATTTTTATTTTAAATATATTATACACTATTATTTTTTGCTTTAAACTTTTTTTGCTCAAAGAAAAACTCTAGATGAAAGAATTTTATCTTTCTTCTAGAGTTTTTTTAGAATATTTTTTAATTTGTCAACAACCTTATCAATTGTATTATCAAAAAGGTCAGCAACTTTATTAATTGTATTTTTTTGTGGTACTAATTCTTTAGCCTCATAATCATTATTAGGAGTCGTAATCTCTTGTTCAAACTGATTTTTTTCTTCTTCAAATATCTTATTTTGATTAAAACTATTATCACCTAATTTTAATCCTATTACAAAAAAGAAAAAGATTGCAATTATAATAATCAATTTCTTCATAAAAAACTCCTAATAATAATTCATAATTTTAATAACTGATGAAGGATCAGAAATATCATAAAAAAATAAATAAAAAATAGTATATTTATATATAACTTTTAAATGACTAACAATTGGTTTCTCTAATGATATTTGCGGATTAACATTGACAAAAAAACATTCTACTTCAGTTTCTTCATTAATACTCCTCAAATTTTCAAATCCTAATAAAATATTATTGATGAAAGAAAAAATAATCAACCCTGTAATAATAAGAACCTTATAATTAATATAAATCACCCGTTATATTTTATTCTGATTGTCCATTATATAGACCACTATGAACTGCTAAATTAATTCCATTGGCAATGATTTTTGATAAATCTTCTACTTCAACATCAATTTCTTTTGGTGTAACCATAAGATTATATCCTTGAGGAGTCAATACTTCTTCAATTAAGGTTCGCTGTTGTTCTTCTGTTAGTTTTCCAAAAGGTCCTAAAAATGCTTCTTTATGTGTATCACTCATATCCTCAACACTATTTAAATTTTCATAAACAAGCGTTGGTGATAATTTATTAGCATACGATGTTTTATTTTCTGACTCTAAATAAAGATATTTTAAAGTCATTTGAATGGCATCAACAGTTATCGTTGTTGCATCCACAACCGTTGGAACACCAATTGCAATTACAGGAATTCCTAAAGTTTGAAGCGATAATTCTTTTCTTTTATTACCCACTCCCGAACCTGGCTTAATTCCCGTATCGGTTAATTGAATTGTTTTATTTATTCTTTTTATTGAGTTAGTTGCTAGTGCATCCACAACAATAACAAAATCAACATCAATTTTTTTGATCATTGATTCAATTATATCATATGTTTCAATTCCTGTTGTTCCCATAACACCCGGTGACATCGCAGAAACACAAGAAAAACCTTCTGATAAAGCATCAATTAAATATAGATGTCTTGTAACAATTGTATTATCTATAACATATGGACCTATTGCATCTGGTGTTACATTGCTATTTCCAAGACCTACAACAAAAGCTTTTTTTCCAACTAAATGTAATTCTTCTAACATATCTTTCAATACAGTTGCTAATGTATGTTCAATATCCTCTAATGTTTTAGTATCATGAATATTACAATTACTTAAATCAATTGTGTAATAATTTCCGGGTTGTTTTTGAAGTATAGTTGCTGCTTGATTGCCAACAATATTTTTGGTAACAGAAATATTTTTTATTTCAAACTCTTCATTTCCAAAATCCGGTAATTGTTTACCTTGATACTTTTCATACTCATCTTTAGCAAGATCGGTTCTTCCGATAATAATTTTTTCATTTGTTTTTATTCCATTCATATTTTCACCTCAAAATATTATTGGTAAATTTTTTAAAAAATATGCTTGTTGTCGAAAAGATTTTTGCCTTTTTACTTTATAATTTTGGAAAATTTTGTTATAATAACTATACTATAGGAGGAATTTTTATGAAAGATGATGATTTAATATATCTATTTACTGGTACCTCTGAAATTTTTATTAAAAATCGAATGAATCGTATTATTCAAAGTTTTAAAAAAATGGAAACCACAATTATAAAATACGATATGGATATAACCCCCTTATCCCAAATAATTGAAGATGCAATCACAGTTCCTCTTTTAGAAGATTTAAAAATTATTATAATTAAAAATCCCAAATTTTTAACTAAAGGACTAGATTCACCTAAAAGTGATGTAAAAAATTTTATTAAATATTTAAAAAAACCTATTGATTCCACAATTCTTATCATCGATGCTACAAATTGTGTTATTCATCAAACAAATGAAATTTATAAAACTTTAAGAAATGTAGCTAGAATTATTGATTATCCCGAACCAGAAGAAATCGAAATTAAAGGTTGGATTGTTAGAAGTTTTGATAGTAATAATATTGACATAAAAGATGATGCATTAAATCTTTTAATGGAATATATTGGTGATGATCAATCAAGGCTATCTCAAGAAATTAATAAATTAACATCCTATATTGGTCGAGGTGGTACAATCTATAAAAAAGACATTAAATTGTTGGTTCCTAAAAATGTTAATAATGAAATCTATCATTTAATTAAAGCAATTATTAATCATGATTTAAATGAAACCTACCAAATATATAACAATCTATCCAATAATACCAAAGATCCTTTAATGATTATTTCTTTAATTTCAAATAAATTTAAAGAACTACTCTCTACATATCGATTATTAAAGTTTGGATATAGCCAAAGTGATATTGCTAAATTTTATAATATTTCTAATGGAAAAGCGTATTATCTTGTTCAAGAAGCAAAATCTTTTAATTTATCTGATTTAGAATATTACATTGATAAACTCTCAGAATTAGATTATCAAATTAAAAGTGGAAAATTGGATAAAACAATTGGTCTTGAACTTTTGCTTTTAAAACTCCCAACTCAATAAAAGAAAAAAGAAACTAACTTATGTTTTTTAAAACATATTTTAGTTTCTTTATTTTTTGTCGTTTTAGGCCATTTGATTCAAGGCTTTAGCTAAACGAGATTTTTGGTGTGCAGCATAATTTTTATGATGAATGCCTTTTGAAACAGCTTTATCAATTTTTTTGCAAGCAAAATTAAACGCTTCTTGCGCTTTAACTTTGTCACCTGTTGCTACTGCAACATCAAATGATTTGATTGCAGTTTTAAGTGAAGAAGAAAATGAATTATTTAGTAGTCTTCTCTTATTATTAGTAATATCTCGTTTCTTTTGTTGCTTAATGTTTGCCATTAGTTTCACCTCCGAGGATAATTCATTGCTAATTATAACATAAAATTAAAAAAAGGTAAAGTAAAATATTCTTTTTCTTTTTACCAACTATTTATGATATTATATTTTGATAATAATTTATTTTTTCTGATACAAATCGTTTTGCTATAACTTGTTATATATAATTTCGTCTGAATATTGTAAACTGTATTGGAATGAGGAAAAGAAAATTGATTCAAATAGCCATTCATACAAATAGCAATTTTATTTGGATTAGATATATCAAAACCAATTTTATTTAAAAAAGAAAGAGAACTCGATGTATTAGAACCATGATGAGCAACTTTTAAAATGTCTACATCATCTTTGGTTAATTCTATTTTTTCTTCAACAACTTTTGTTATATCCCCTGTAAAAAGATATTTTTTACCAAATAAATTTGCTAATATGACTAAACTATTATTATTAGAATTTTGATAATCTTTTGTTGGCGATAACACTTTTAATTCTATATCTCTTAAAGTAATTTTATCATTTGCTTTTAACCCTGCATTTGAAATAGATGCAGGTATTTTATTTTTTGTTTGAGTATCATATCTATTATAATAGACACTTTTTACATTAAAATGATCTATAATGGAAGAAAGCATACCATTATGATCACTATCACTATGAGTAATGATAATTAAATCTAATCTTTTAATTCCCTGTTTTTTTAAAAATAATATAATATCATCATAACCAAATTCTCCTGTATCAATTAAAATATTGGCTTGATTGTGACTACTTCTAATTAAGGTTGCCTCACCCTTAGGTAAATCAATAAAATAAACCTCATTATTATAATTAAAAAAACTAATATTATTCCAATATAATAATATTAATAATAAAGCTATACCTCTTCTATAAATTTTTCTTTTTAATTCTAAATTTTTTAGTATAAAATAAATTATGAAATAATAAACAAAAATAACTATTATATTTACTGAGGGAAAAGTAATTGTAAATATTTTTATATTAGCAAAAAAGTGAGTGAAAGTTTCAAAAAATAAATATACATAATTAAAAATACATTCTAGTAAAGGAAAAATTGCTACTAAAAAAGCCATTGGTAAAATGATATAAGTAATAAAAGGTATATATAAGATATTATAAAAAATTGAAAGAAAATTAATATCAGGATTAATATTAGTAATGATGGGAAGTGTCACAAGCAATGAAAGAATACTTATTTTTAATGATGTTATAAAAAATTGATATTTACTAGATGTTGTTAAAAGATGACTTGATATAATAATAATAAATGATGTTATATATGATAAAATAAAACTATATTGATAAATATAAAAAGGATTAATGAATAAAACCATAATCATATTGATACAAATCATATCAATACTTGATAATTGATAATTCAATACTTTATTGATTAACCTTAAAATATAACTAATAATAACTCTTAATACTGAAATTAATAATCCAGTCACAAAAAAGTATATAAATAAAATTATTATTGTAAAGATATAAATCTTATATTCTTTTAAATGAACTTTTTTAAGAATAAATTTTATACACATTGCAAGGATATTAATATGTAACCCTGAAATTACAAAAAGATGGCTAATACCAATATTACTAATATCTTGTTGTAATGATTCATCTAAATCATTTTTATTTCCAATTGTTAATGCTTTTATCATTGCGGCTGATTTTGTTTTTAAAACCTTATCAAAATAGTGATTCATTGCTTCATTCATCTGATAGATAGAAAAACCTTTTTTAATATATTCCATTTTTTCAATATTTAAGATGCCAATAATGTTTTGATATGTTAGATAATGATGATAGTTGAATCCACCTTGATAATGGGCAGTACTTCCTTTTGATAATTCACCTTTTAGATGATATATCCCACCACATTGCAAATACGTATCGCTATAGGTAATGACTTTTTCTAATCCAACTTTAAATATTACTTGATAAGATGTATTCGTTTTCTTTATTTTAATTACTTTTCCAATTTTATCAAAATCTTGTTGAAAATTTTTCTTTTGTAGATATAATCTTGTAAAAAAATTTATAAATATAAAAGCAAGAATAATAACAAGAATGATCGATAATTTTAAAGATTTTTTACACAAATATCCAAAATAAAGAATTAAAAATAATATTAAAAAAATATTTATTTTATGGTATAAGACAAAAAGAATAACAATTAAAAAAACGATTATACAATAATTATTTTTTAAAAGATTAAATAGTGATGTATACTTTAATTTCCTCAAATAATGCATTGCCAATTCCACTTACCTTTTTTAACTCATCAATATTTAAAAAGAATCCATTATTATTGCGATATTCAATAATTGCAGTAGCTTTTGTAATTCCAATTTTAGGAATCATCATTAATTGATCTATAGTACAAGTATTGATGTTGATTGGTTCTTGTTCTAAATTATCAATTGTATTAGAAGGAATAACAATTTTAATATTTTCATTGATAATACTAACCAAATTAATATTATCTAAATTGGCATTTATTGTAACTCCCCCAGCTAATTCAATTACATCATTGACTAAAGAACCAACTTCTATTTTATATATACCAGGATATATCACCTCGCCTCTAATATCTACCATACAATATTCTTGCTGATTGGTATTGAAAGAGGCACTAGAATCAGAACTTAACTCGGGGGAGTTATTACAAGCGTTCAAAAACAATATAATAGAAATTATACCAATAAATAAAAGTTTTCTAATCTTATATAGCATATGTAATGCCTCCTTCACTTATATAAATACGAACGTGCGGTGGCGGGCACGCCCGTTGAAGCGTTGAG
>OLOW01000014.1_pt1 | contig 90966 bp, 86 predicted proteins | sample 1672801 | NCBI WGS metagenome assembly OLOW01 (sample SAMEA3136725, study PRJEB25190) | human gut metagenome | biome: human gut; feature: human-associated habitat; material: faeces | place: Austria | collected 2013 | reverse complement strand
GCCGAGGAGGTCAGCCTCTTTGAGGTGGTGGAGGAAACGCCCAGCCCCACGCCCACCGTGCAGGCAACGGGCTTCGTGCCGGTGGTCACCGTTACCCCCAGCCCCACGGCCACCCCAGTCTATGGTCCCTTTACCCCCATTGAAGAACCCTTCACGCTGGAGCTGGACATCTTCCCGACCGCAGAACAGGCGCTGGGACTGGACATTACCGCCCATTATGACAACGAGCTGTGGAGCGTGCGTGAAACCGGCGACAGCTTTGTCATTGAGGCGCGCCGTTTCGGCCATGGCGTGGGGATGAGTCAGCGCGGAGCGCAGTGGATGGCCGCCGAGCATGGCAAAACCTATCAGGAGATCATCGCATTCTACTATCCGGGTCTCACACTCATGCGCTATGAGGACCAGCCCGCGCAGATGATTCAGCCGGAGGCGGCGCTGGCTGCCACCCCCGGCCCCGCACCCACTCCCACCCCCCGGCCCACGCTCATGCCTATGACCCTGACGCCCGGGGAAGGCCAGTGGCTGGCTACTGTGACCGAAATCGACGACGACAGCTCGCTTAACCTGCGCAAAACGCCGGATCTGGGCGGCGAGATTCTCATGCGCCTCTATAAGGGACAGCAGGTGCTCGTGTTGGAGCGCTGCCCCCAGGAGGGATGGGTCAAAGTACGCACCGACGTGGCCGAAGGCTATGTGGTGGAGGAATATCTGACGGCGGAAACGCCGTAAACGCGGGTTTTACAAGTATGCGGGGAAAATGCCGCGCCTTTCTATGGCCTTTTTGCGAAATTTGTCGTATACTGATATCGGCCATTCGACCGGAAAACGGAATGCGCCAGAGGAGGAAAGCGCATGTGGAGCCCTGCTGCCCCCAATGCCCATGAAGGGTCTGCCGCCGTGCCGGGCGCAAGGCGCCGCCGTCGTGGACGCGCCGTACGTTTCTTTCGTGGCTATTTGATGATGGTGGGTGCGCTGACGACGCTGTATGTGCTTTTGCAGCTGGCGGTGCGCCTGCTGGTGGAAATCGGAAAATGGATGCCCTGACGGAGGAAATCAGTTGATCAGATTTGCAAAACGGCTGATCGGCTTTGCCGCATGCATTGTGGTTGCGCTGGTGCTGGTCCGCTTCGGCCCCACGCTCTGGGTCCGGATTTTTGGCGGCGGCAACACGCAATGGATCAGCGAACGGTTTTCGGAAACGCTTCGGGAAAAAAATGAACTGGTCGTCTATGAGGTAGAGATTACGGGGCAGGAAACGGTATCGCAGGATGCCTGGCTGCTGGGCACAGTGCAAAAGGTGGAAATGCCCTATACATTCCAAATGAGCTTCACAGTCGACCTGAGCCAGGCAGTGGTTTCCGCAGGGGAAGGCCTGGTGGAGGTCCGGCTTCCTTCTCCATCGCCTGCCTATCCAAGGCTTACGGTGCAGGAGAACGAGGTGAAAAAATCCGACTGGCTTTATCCCCTCACCCCGGAGCGCTATGCGCAGATCCAGCAGGAGACGGAGGAGCGCCTCTTTGCCCAATGCAGCGAAAACGAGGAATACCGCGCCGGCGCCTGGGGCGTAACGGTGCGCAATGTGGAATCGTTATTCCAGTCTGTGCTGGAGCAAAGCGGGTGGGGGAATGGATGCAGCATCCGTGTCGTCCGGGACGACAGCCTGCGCCCCGAGGCCGTTGAGGAAAGCGCCGCATAACGTTGACCCACATTTCTCAGGCAGCGGCAGGTCATCTTCGGGATGACGCGCCGCTGCCTGTGTTTTTCACAAACATTTCCCATTTATTCCATGCGTATTTACAAAGTATGAAAAAAGCGTTACAATACAAAATGAATCTTTTTATCAATACGGACCGGAGGTGCCGCAAGTGCCCACGTTGACCCAGCTCTCGTCCAATCTGACGGAAATTGTGATTTATGCAGCCATCGCGCTGGTTACCCTGACGGGTCTGTGCAAGTGCATTTATCCCCTTTTACGAAATGCCACACTTCTCAACCGCGCGGTCATCAAGCTGGAAAAGAGCACTGCGGCGGGGGAGCGTCCCATCTGGCGCGAGGCGCGCTTTTTGGGCCGGTCGCTGCGCAACGAGTGGCAGCAGTTTTTGCTTAACGCCGGACAGCTGGACATGCGTGGCATTCCCTGCGATACGCGCGAATATATCAACGAGGAAACCGTGGTGGACAAGCCGGGCCACGCCCAGCTGGCGGAGCTCATTCCGGGCCTGCTGACCTCTCTGGGTATTCTGGGCACGTTCGTCGGCCTGATGCAGGGCCTCACCAGCGTGGATTTCAGCAACGCGGAGGGAACCATCCAGAGCATTCCCCAGTTGCTCAGCGGCATGCGTTTCGCCTTTGCCACCTCGGTGGCGGGCATCTCCTGCTCGCTTCTGTTCAATATGTTTAACCGCATGGCCGCAGGCCGGGCGGTGCGGGCGCTGGACAATTTCGAGGATGCTTTCTACGAGCTGGCCATGCCCCGTCCGCTCCAGCCGGATGTGCAGATGATGTGTCAGAAGCAGGACGAGGAAGTCCGCATGGCCCGACTGGCCGAAAACGTGGGCAATCACGTGGCGGCCTCGCTGGAAATGGCCATTGGACGCGCCATGGCGCCGCTTACGCAGTCGCTGGATACGTTTATCAAGTGTGCGACGCGTGAGCAGGTGGACGGCGTGCGGCGCATCGTGGGCCAGTTCGTGCAGCAGATGAACACATCGCTCAGCGGCCAGATGACAGCGCTGGGCGACACGATGAATGCGGTTAACCAGGGTCAGCTGCAAACCCAGAAGAATCTGCAGACCACGCTGGACGCCGCGCGCGCCATGGCGGGCGACGCGCAGGCGATCCGGGAAGCGAGCGCGGAAATCGCCCGGCAAATGCAGGCGTTCGCTCAGGAGATGCAAAAAGAACGCGACAGCCGCGCCGAAGCGCTGGGCACAGCGGAAAGCGCAGGACAGTCCCTTGCCGACCAGCTCGATGCGCTGGCGGAATCCTTCCGTCGCATGCAGGTAGCCGCGGACTTGCTGACGGATGAAATGAACACGCTTCCCTCCGACGACGCGCAGGCCCCGGCGGCGGAGCTGTAAGGAGAGTGGCAGATGGCACGCAGACGGTATATCCGGCGCGGCGCGGGCAAGTCGGACGGCGGCGCTTCCTGGATCAGCTATTCCGATATGATGGCGGCGCTGCTGTTGGTGTTTGTGCTGGTTTTGTGCTACAGCGTGTATCAGTATTTTCTGATGCTGGAAACCAAGACCGCCGAACTGGACGAGCAGAGCGCGCTGCTTACGCAGCAGCAGGCTACGCTGGACGATCAGCGCGAGGAACTCTCCGCACAGCAGGCCGCTTTAACCGACAAACAAAATGAGCTGACGGCCGCTTTGACACAGCTGGATGAGAAGGAAAGCCTCCTCAACGACCAGAGCCTCACACTGGAAGAGCAGGAAAAGATTATATTGGCGGCGCAGACCGCTCTGAGCCAGAAGGAAGAAGAACTGAACGCCGCGAATCAGGAATTGACCAACAAGCAACAGGAGCTGGCGGATGCTACCATTCTGCTGGGTCAGCAGCAGGATGCGCTCAACGCACAGCAGCAAAAGCTGGATGACCTGGTGGGCGTGCGTACGCAGATCGTGAGGGACCTCACCACTGCGCTCAGCCAGGCGGACCTCAAGGCCACGGTGGATAGCAACACCGGCGATATCATGCTGGAAAGCGCCGTATTTTTCGATGTGGCCAAGAGCAATATCAAGGACAGCGGACGTGCCCTGCTGGATGAGTTCATTCCCGTCTATCTGGGCGTGCTGCTGCAGCCCGAATATGTGGACTATCTCGGGGAAATCATCATTGAAGGGCATACCGACACGCAGGGTACCTACCTGGTTAACCTCGAATTGTCCCAGGAGCGCGCGCTCAGCGTGGCCACCTACTGCCTGCAAATGCCGACCCTGAGCGAGGAGCAGCTGGAAAAGCTGCGCGAAATCCTCACCGCCAAGGGACGCAGCTATTCCGATCCCATCTATAACGAGGACGGCACCATCAATATGGATGCATCCCGTCGCGTGGAATTCAAATTCCGTATGAAGGATTCGGAAATGATCGACGAAATTCGCAACATTCTGGGTTCTGGCGTCAATCAATAAGGAAGGACGGTGCAGCATGCGCGGCCTGAAAATTGCGGCTATCGCCTCGGTTTCTCTGCTGGTGGTGATGGTGCTGCTGGTGGGATACCTGTTTCTGACAGCTGAGGTGCGCGTGACCGGCGTTGAAGTGGTGGGCGTTTCGGCCGCCCAGGACCCGGCAGCCTTCGAGGCGCTGAAAAACGCCGTGGAGGAAGAAACCTTTCAGGGCACGCTATACCAAAAGCCGCTGGAATGGAAGGACCCTTCGGAGTATGTCTACCTGACCTACACGCTTCGCATTCGAAATGACTGTCTCGTACCCATCGACATGATCGAAGTGCAGGTGGTACCGCAGACGACAGACATCCTGCAAATAGGCGATCTGAGCGTCAAGTCGCTCGACGCCAAAAGCGAAGGGGACCTGACGGTGCAGATTCTGGCCCCGAAGGATACCCATTCCGTGCGCGAGCTGATTGTGACCTATTATGTGTGGGGTGTCAGCTTCAATCTGAAAACCACTTATGGCATGTAGTGCCGGATAAATGAAATCGCCCTGCGGCTCCTTTAAAGAGCCACAGGGCGATTTGTTGTTGCACGCCATCAACCGATGGTGCCGATGAACTGATAGTCCTTATCAAACCGGGCAAAGATCGCAGGAGCGCCCAGCTCGATTTCGCCCATTTCCTCATTTTGGATCGACCGGGCGGGCGTGCGAGTGGTCATGAGGGCTGCGTCCTCGGGAGATGCGCCGAAGCGAATCAGGTTCTGGAAGGCGCGAATCATGGTCAGCGTGCTGCCGGCCAACGTGCCGTCTGCCAGGCGCGCCGCGCCTTCCTTGACAAACACATCCTGGCCACCCAGCTGATATTTGCCGTCCGGCATACCGGCGGCTTCCATCGCGTCCGTGATCGCCACGGTGTGCTCCTTGCCTTTGCAGCGCATCAGAAGACGGACCACATCGGGATGCAGGTGAATGCCGTCGCTGATAACCTCGCAGTTGAGACGGTCATCCACCAGCGCCGCGCCGGGCACGCCGGGCGCACGGTGGTTGAGGGGCGTTTGAGCGTTGAAGGTGTGGGTTACATGCGTGGCGCCGTGATCGGCGGCAGCGTGCACAGTCTCCGCGTCCGCGCTGGTGTGGCCGAGGCTGACGGTGATGCCGCTGTCCGTCAGGCGGCGAATGAAGTCCAGCGCTCCCTCCTTTTCAGGAGCCATGGTAATCATGCGCACGATGCTGGCGTACGGTCCTGCGTAGGCCGCCCAGTTCTTTTCGTCAGGCAGCGCGAAATATTGCTTCAGCTGAGCGCCGGCCTTGCTTTCCTGCAGGAAGGGCGCTTCCATGTGCGCGCCCAGCACGATGGCACCGTCCGGCTCCGGACGGTCCATCACCGCCTTGATGCCCTTGAGCGCAGCCTGCGTATCTTCCGGGCTTGCACTCATGGTGGTGGGCAGGAATGCGGCCACGCCAAACTTTTTCAGCTCGCGGCTCATGTGGCGCACGGCTTCCTCGCCGTTCATGGTATCCTGTCCCATGAAGGCGTGGATATGTACATCCACAAAGCCGGGAAGGAGCAGATCGCCCTTGAGATCGATGGTTTCCGAGCCTTCAACCATCAGGCCCTGACCGATCGCCGCGACTTTTCCCTCGCTGATGACAATGTCCGTGTTCTCGTGGAATTCTCCGTTAATAAAGGCTTTTGCATTTTTGATAAGCATGGAACTCTTCCTTTCCGCAACGGTTCTCATTGGTTCTTAAAGGCGGTATAAATCTCCTGATAAACGGTTTCCGTCGCGCCAACATCCTCGATAAATTCAGCATCCGCGAGCAGCTCGGCGGGCACGTTCATCACGCTGGCCCCGCGGTAGGCATCGCTCAGATACTCCTGGGCCGCCTGATTGACGCACATATAGTACTGCATCTCAGCATTGTGGGCCGCCACTTCCGGACGCATCAGATAATCCAGGAACTGATGGGCAGCGTCCACATGCTTGGCGCCCGTGGGGATAACCAGACCGTCGATGCCGTAACCAAGCCCCTCCTTGGGATAGACCACCTTGAATTCAGGATGATCCAGCTGGACCATGTAGACGAAGGGCGTGAACATAAAGCCCACGCTGGCTTCCCCCGTGGTGACGGCGCTGTAGGACTCCATATCGCCGAAGGTACGGATGTTGGGATAGAGCGGCATCAGCTTCTCTTTCATCTGTGCCAGCACGTCGGGGTCCGTTTCGTTCATGCTCTTTCCCATGGTTTTGAGCGTGATGCCGCACAGCACACGGGCATTCTCCAGCACGGCTACGCTGTCGACCAGCGCCTCGTTCCACAGATCCTCATATCCGGTGATCTCAAAGGGCACACGTTCGGGATCATAGATGATCAGCGGGCAGCCCGCCATGTAGGGGATCACGTATTCGTTGTCCGGGTCATAGGTCTGCGAGAGGAAGGCGGGGTCAAGGTTGCCGTAGTTGGACAGCTTGCTCTTGTCCAGCTTCTGAATCAGCCCCTGCTTGCGCAGAATGTCCAGCGAGTAGTCGCTGGAGATAATCAGGTCATAATCCGATCCGCCGCCCTCGGTCACCTTGAGCAGCATGCTGTCAATGGAGTCCATGGGGGACCAGATCACATCGATGCCGGTTTCTTCCTCAAAGGCGGCGAGGGTGTCGCTGTCCACGTAGCCCTCCCAGCTGAGAATATTGAGCACTTTTTCCTCCTCCGCGAGGGCGAAGGTTGGAATGACCATCAGCGCACAAAGCATGAGAGCAACCAGTTTTTTCATTATGCCATTTCTCCTTTCCGGGGTTTGGTTCCTGATTGAATCCTTCTTTTCTCTATGCCGGTCGCAGCGCAGAGCATGCGATAGACATCCTCTTTTTCTTTACGCGGCGTGGACCTGACGTTCCATTCTCCGCTGGCGCGCGGCACGCACGGAAGACAGATAACGGCTGAGAGCCACGGCGATAAACACCACGCCCATAATGAGCGTACACAGCGCGTTCACCTGCGGCGAAACGCCCACCTTCACGCTGGAGTAGATCTTGATGGGCAATGTGCCCTCGCCCGCGCCATAGACGAAGAAGCTGATGACGAAATCATCCAGCGACATGGCCAGGGCGAGAAACGCGCCGCTCAGGATGGCGGGACGGCACAGCGGCAGCGTGATATCACGCACTACGCGCGCGGGACTGGCACCCAGGTCGCGTGCTGCGTCAAACAGGGCCGGGTCCATCCCGACCAGCCGGCTTTTGACATTCAGGAATACATAGGGGATGCAGAAGGTGACGTGCGCCAGCACCAGGCGCAGGTCGTTTCCCCGGATGCCCATGGCGTTGAATACCACCATAAAAGCCAGGCCAAGGATGATTTCCGGGATCATGATCGGCAGCGACATCAGCGATTCCATGGCCGTATCCAGGCGAGAGTGCCGGCCGCCGGCACGATTGGCCATGCCGATAGCTCCCAGCGTACCGATTACGCAGGAGATCACCACGGCCCACAGCGCCACCCGCACGCTGAGCAAGAGCGCGTCGCCAAACCCGCTCCGGTTTTCAAAGAGCTTGCCGTACCACGCCGTGGTCCAGCCTGTAAAGTCAATGGGGATGCGGGCCGTATTGGCGTTGAACGAGTAGACCACCACCACCGCGATAGGCAGGTACATGATGACCAGCACCAGTCCGATAAACAGCAGGGAACCGATCGAGTGTTTTTTCATAGCTCCCTCCTAAAACATGCTCATATCGCCTGTACCGCCCACTTTGCGGTATACGGCGATCACCGCGCCGGTCACGGCCAGCAGCAGCACGCTCAGCGCCGCCGCCATGGGCAGGTCGCGGCTGTTGATGAGCTGCTGAATCAGCCCGCCCGCCAGCACGCTTTTGGAGCCGCCGAGCAGGTCGTTGAGGAAGAACAGGCCCATCGACGGGATAAAGACCAGCACGCAGCCTGCCATCAGGCCCGGCAGGGTCAGGGGCACGGTCACGGTGAAAAAGGCGTGCAGGGGACTTGCGCCCAAATCACGCGCGGCTTCTACCACAGAAAAATCCAGCTTATCCACCGTGGTGAAGGTGGGCAGGATCATGAAGGGAATCAGCGCATAGACCATCCCCAACAGCACCGCGCCATCCGTATAGAGCAGTTTGAGCGGCTCCTGGATCAGCCCCAGATTCATTAGCACGGTATTGATAGGACCGTTGCCCATGAGCAATATGCGCCAGCCGTAGATGCGAATGAGCGCGTTGGTCCAGAACGGCACGATGATCAACAGCATCACCACCGACCGCGCCACCGGCGACAGCCGCGCCATCAGGTAGCCGAAGGGATACCCCACCACGATGCAGATGGCCGTGGTTAGCGCCGCCAGCTTCAGGCTTTGCAAAAGGACCTTGACATAGTCCGGGGAAGCCAGGCGCGCATAATTGCTCAGCGTGACTTCTCCCGTTACGCCCATGATCTCGCCCCGGCTGAGGAAACTCAGACCGATGACATAGAGCAGCGCCACGAACACGAACACGATGCTCCACAGATACATGGGCAGCTTGAGCAGCCTCGAAAAGCGCAGATCCTGCTTCTGGGAGGCATCCATCATACCGCCTCCTTGGAAGTGCATGGCACGAGCGGCGCATGCCGCTGATTCCAGCCTACGTACACCTCGCTGCCTACGGGAAAGCTGTCCAGCTCGGCGGACTGGGTGACGGCGTTGAGCAGCAGCGCGTCGTTAAGGGCGATCTGCGTATGCTGCATCCCTCCCACATACTCCTTGCTGCGAATGATGCCCTTGAGCGCCATCCGGTGCTGCGGCTCGCGGCCATAGCGGATGCGCTGGGGACGCAGGCACAGTGCTGCGCGCTCGCCCACGGAGGGTGAAAAGAAGTCGTTTGGCAGTGCGGGAAGCGACACGCCGTTTACTTCCAACGTAAGGCCCTCCGGCATTACGGACGTGACCGTACCCAGCAGCAGGTTGTTCTGCCCGATAAAATCCGCTGCGAACAGTGTGCGCGGGTGTTCGTAGATCTCCTCCGGGGTACCGATTTGCTCGATATGGCCGGCGTTGAGAATCACGATGCGGGAGGACATGTTGAGCGCCTCCTCCTGATCGTGCGTAATGTAGACGAAGGTGATGCCCAGCTTCTGCTGCAGGCTTTTGAGCTCCTGCTGCATCTCCTGTCGCAGCTTGAGATCCAGCGCGCCCAGCGGCTCATCCAGCAAAAGCACCTTGGGCTGGAGAACCACCGCCCGTGCGATGGCTACGCGCTGCCGCTGACCGCCGGAAAGCTGGGAAGGCATGCGCCTCTCAAAGCCGGCCAGACGGACCAGCGAAAGCGCCGCCATCACCCGCTCCTTCTGCTCGCTTTTGCTGATGCCCAGCACTTTCAGGCCATAGGCGATGTTCTGAAATACGGTCATGTGGGGAAACAGCGCATAGTTTTGGAACACTGTATTCACGGGCCGCTTTTCGGGCGGCAGCCCCGTTACATCCGTCCCGTCGATCAAAACGCGGCCGGCCGTGGGGCGCTCCAACCCCGCAATGATGCGAAGCGTGGTTGTCTTTCCGCATCCACTGGGCCCCAGCAGCGTCAAAAATTCACCCGGATACACATCAAGGCTCAGTCCGCTCAGCACCAGGCCCTCGCCATAATCCTTGCACAGTCCCTCCAGGCGCAAAATGGGTTCAGCCATCGGCTTTCTCTCCCTTCTTTTTTGCAGCAGCGCACAGCACATCCAGCAGTGCGCGGACATGGGGCCAGATATCGCGGTTGACGCTGTAGATCACGGTGCAGCCCTCCTTGCGGGACATCACCAGCTGCGCGTCTACCAGCTGCTTCATATGATAGCTGATGGTTGGCTGCGAAAAGCAAAACGCGCGGGTGATCTCGCAACCATTGAGATCCGCCTGGGAGAGCATGCTTAAAATACTCAGTCGCGTTTCGTCGCAAAGCACTTTCAAAATGGGAATGGACGCCTTGAAACAGTCCATGGGACACCTCCTCGTCCAAGGCAATGATATAGATTCCCTTCTATATCGAAGACATTTTATATCACTTCCATGCTTCTGTCAATATGCTTTGAATAGCCGTTTTTCGCCAGACGGGATGGGCGGCGCGGGGGTGCGCATTTCCCCGTGACAGCCCGTAAGAAACATGCTATAATGGAAAAACCGCACCGAAAGGAGGTATGCGAGCCATGGCAGAAACCACTGTGAAGGAAAGGCGCTCAGGTGAGCTGGCCGGTAACCTGGACACCTCGTTTCTCAAGGTGCTGGCTCTGTACTTTATGTTCATCGACCACCTGGGGGCGGCGGTGCTTCCCCGCGTGGGGGAACTGCGGATGATCGGCCGGATGGCCCTGCCGCTGTACGCCTGGTGCCTGGTGGTCGGCAGCGTCAAAACCCACAATGCGCCCCGATACGCACTGAGGCTGCTGGGACTGGCGGTATTGTCGCAGCCGCTGTACATGATGGCCCTCAATCATACCTGGACGGATTTGAACATCCTGTTTCTGCTGTTTATCGCGCAGGTGGCGCTGCAGGGCATCCGCGCCAGATTCATGGGCAGTCAGATCTGGGTACCGGCGCTGTGCTATGTGCTGCTGGGATTTGTCCAGGTGGACTACGGCTGGCGCGGGCTTACCTTTATCCTGATTCTCTACATGGCGCGCGGCTCCAGGGGCGGGTTGGCTGCCGCCTACCTGGCCTATGCACTTTTCTGGGGCAGCACCTCCTCGCAGGTGAACAGCCTGTTTGGCTATCCGCTCACCTTCCTGATGTGGGATGGTCTGGGACCCGTGCTGGCGGCCTTCTTCCGGCTCCAGGGCATGATCTGGCTATCGCTGCCGCTGATTCTGTGCCCTACCAGGACGGGGCTGCGCCTTCCGGGAAGGCTGGGATATTGGCTGTACCCGATCCATCTGGTCGTGCTGATTCTGATCCGGCTGATGACGGGGACCGGGTTCGATGTCCTGGTCAGAGGCTTTTGATTATTTCCACATCTTCTTGATATGCATCGAAAGGACGGGGTTAGGATGATCTGCAAGTATAAAATCTACGCCGACGCAGCGGCGGACATTCCCGTGGAACTGCGCGACCGGTATGGCATAGAGGTGCTTCCCATTCCGGTAACCATGGGCGAGCGCACCATTCAAAGCGGCGTTGAGGTTACCAACGACGAATTTTATGCCATGATGGACGCCTATGACGGCATTCCCGTCACATCGCAGATTACCCCCTATGTATTTGAAGAACTTTTTCAGAAGGAGCTTGCCGCCGGCACGCAAGATCTGATTTTATTACTGATCAATTCCAAAGGCTCCGCCACGTATTTCAACGCCGTGAGCACCCGCGAGCGCTTCTATCAGGAAAACGAGGGCGCACAGGAAAAGCTGCACATCCATCTCTTCGATGGCGGCAGCTATTCGGGCGGATACGGCTATGCGGCCATTTTGGCGGCGCAGAAGCTGGAAATGGGCGCTCCCATCGAGGATGTGCTCTCGCTGATTGACCGGCAGCTCAAAAAGCAGCGCGTGTATTTTGGCCTTTATAGCCTGAAATACGCGGGCAAATCGGGGCGCATCCCCAGCGCAGCCGTGTTTGTGGGAGAGGCGCTGGGCATCAAACCGATCATGCAGGTATGGGATCACGCCATTACGACAGTGGGCAAGGCAAGGGGAGAAAAGAAACTCATCAAGGAACTTGTGAAAATGGTGGATGACGACATGGAGCCCAACACGCCCTACAGCCTTGTCTATGGCAGCGATACCACCGTGCGCGACGAGCTGGCCGAGGAACTGACCAAAAAGGTAGGATATCCTCCCGTGTATCAGTTCCAGATTGGTGCGGCCATTGCGATTAACGCCGGGCCTCGCGTGGTGGGCGCCATTTTTGAAACGGCCCGGAAAAAGATAGCGAAGGAAGAGAAAAGCAAGGAGAAGAACGCCTGACGCGGGGTTAGCGAGACTTCGTCAGCCCCAGCGGCTTTTCTAGGCGGCCTGCCAGGGCGGCGGCCAGCAGCGCTTTTACGATATCCAGCGGAAGAAAGGCAAAGCAGTAGGCGCTGAGCAAAACGCCCAGGGAAACGGGGGCGTTGAGATACACTCCCTTGAGCAGCGCCACATAGGGGAGCGCTATGACGTAGCTCACGGCCACACCGATGAGCACGGATATGTAGCGTCCCCCTTTTTGATTCACCAGCCTTCCGGCTGCTGCAGAGGTGACCGCCGCCTCAAACGGAAAGGCGATCAAATACCCAAAGGACGGGGTGGCGATGACGGCGGGGCCGACGGTGGCGGTAAACACCGGAAGTCCTGCCAGTCCCAGCAGCAGGTAGGCGCCCAGCGTGTAAAAGCAGTAGCGTGGCGGAAGCAGCAGCCCGCACAGCAGCACAAAAAACACCTGCGAGCTGAACATCACGTCTGTTCCGGGAATGGTAAACTTCAGCCATAGCGTCGAAACGATGATCAGCGCGCACATCAGCGCCGATAGGGTCAACTGCCGTACCTGCCTCGTCATTGGTAGAACCTCCATCCATCATGCGTATACCAAAAACACAAATTGGTATACGCATGATACGTCAAAGCATGCATTCTGTCAAGACTTCTTTTTGAAAAGCGCATCGCATACCCTTCCATGGAAGGGGGCATGGTCATGACGAATACCAACGCCGCGGACGGAGGCGCGCGCAGCGTGCACACGCTGGCCATCGACAAGCGCAGGCACGCGGCGATTACCGGCGTTACCGATGTTTGCAGCTTTCACGAAACCGAGGTCGTGCTGAAAATTGATTCGGGTGTGATGATTCTGACAGGAGACAGCCTGCACATTGCCAAGCTGCTTTTGGAAGACGGGCGGCTGGAAGTGGACGGCCATATCGACGGGATCATCTATGAATCGCCGAAAACGGCCGCCAGGCGGGCTTTTGCCTGGAAATGGCGCAAAAAATGAAGCTGTTTTTTGAAACGGCCGGACAGGCGCAGGCCTTTCTGGCAGCCGTGCCGCTGGGACTGGTGCTTGCGGCCTGTCTGGATGCGTCCGTGCTGGCGGGGCCGCTGCGTCCGCTGGCGGATGTGCTGATGATGCTCACCGCCGGCTTTGCGCTGATGGGAATGATGCTTCTCTCACGCGATGAGGCCCTCAGACTGTATCACCTGCTGGCCATCCTCACGGGCGCGCTGCTCTACACCCAGGGAATCGGCAGGCTTGTGCGTCTGACCGGCGCGTGGCTGAAAAAAAGAAAAAAGTCGGCCTGACACCGTCATGACGGCAGGAATTTTCAGATCCGGCGCAGAATGTTACAAGTCAAACCGCTTTGGAAGGGAACGACCTGCTATGCGCAAGACGATGAATATCTGGGTGCTGATTGCCATGTCCGCCTGTGTGTTGGTGGCTTTTTTCTGGTACAGCGGCACGCTTTCCCAGACCATCGACGAGCTCAATGATACCTATGATCAGACACAGATGCGCCTGACGCAATTGCAGGGCGATCAGGCGGACCTGAAAACCCAGCTGGAAACCGTCGGGACCGATGCCTTCATTGAAAATCAGGCGCGTACCATGTACGGATATATGATGCCCGATGAAATCCGCTTCGTGATCACCAATCCCGAAGCGCTATATGGCGAGGACGAAATACCTTCGCGGTAAAGCGGCGAGGGTATTTCCGTTTTTATCAGTCATGCGATCAACGACAGACAGCCAAAACAGATACAAACGAGGTGCTTGGAATGCGGGTTGCAGCCATTGGCATCGGTTCTAATTCTTTGCGCATGCTGGTTGCGGATGTGGATGGAGGACGGCTTTTGCGGCTGGATCGCTACCGCGAGGGACTTCGGGTCTTTGCCGCGCTGGACCGCCAGGGAAACATCGTGGCGGACATGATCGGCAAGGCCTGCCAAAGCGTGGAAACCTTTCGTCGGCAAGCCGTTGCGGAGGGGGCGGAACAGATCCACCTGTTTGCCACCAGCGCCGTGCGTGACGCGGCAAATCAGGCGGCTTTTTCCCAGGCGCTGTTGGAAGCGACCGGCCTTTCGCTGGAAATCTGCAGCGGTGCTCTGGAGGCAAAGCTTTCCTTTCTCGGCGCTACGGATGGAGAGCCTTCCGGGCTGATCGACATCGGCGGCGGGTCCACGGAAATCGTTGTGGGAAGGGGAATGGAGATTCAAAGGGCGGTCAGCCTGCAGATGGGCGCGGTCAGGCTGTACCGGTGCCACCCGATTCAAAGCGTGGAGGAAGCCCATGCCGCCGTCCGGATTGCGCGGGAGCTGATCGCCCCCGAACGTCCCGCCTTTGCCGCGATCCGGCCCCCGGTATGGGTAGGCGTGGGCGGAACCTTTACCACCACCGCCGCGCTCGTCCAGGAGATCCCCTGGAACCAGCGCTCGCTTATCCATGGCTTCTCACTCACGCAGGAGAGAGTGCTTGCCGCCATGGAAACCCTTGCTCCCATGCCCATGGAAAAGCGGCTGGCCCTTCCCAGCCTGCAGCCGCAACGCGCCGATATCGTCGTCCATGGAATCGCCATTTTACTTGCCTGCATGCAGGAGCTGGATTTGCCCGCCATTACCGTGAGTGAATATGGCAACCTGGAGGGCTATTTAAAGGTGAAATACCTGTATGGCGGACAGGCCTGAAGGAACGAACTGGCAATTTCAAGGTTTATGCTTTTCTTTTTGCGCGGTTTCTGTTATAATCAATAACGTTTGAAAAACGGTTCATATGCATCCTGCGTGTTATGGAATTCATCGCGCGGTACTCGTTCTTATTCAAAAGCCCGCAGCGCGGCGTGCAGGGATGCGAAAATCAAATAGAACAAGGGGGATCCATAATGGCAAGCTATCAAACCAAGGACATCCGGAACATCGCCCTCATGGGGCATGGCAGCGAAGGAAAAACCACGCTGATGGAGGCATTGCTGTTCGCTGCCGGAGCGATCGACCGCCAGGGTCGCGTCGAGGACGGCAACACCGTCACCGACTACGACGCGGAGGAGATCAAGAGAAAAATCTCCATCAGCGCCGCCATTGCCCCGATCGACTGGAACCAGAAGATGCTCAACGTCATCGACGTACCCGGTTATTTTGATTTCGTGGGCGAGATGATGGGCCCCCTGCGCGTGGTGGAAACCGCCGCAATTCTGGTCAGCGCCGTCAGCGGCATCGCTGTCGGCACCGAAAAGGCCTGGGATTATGCCACCAAGAACAACGTGGGCAAAATGTTCATCGTCAACCAGATGGACCGTGACCATGCCGACTTTATGAAGGTTCAGACCCAGCTGCGCGAGCGTTTCGGCAACAGCGTGGTGCCGATCCTGCTGCCCATCGGGGAGGGCCCCAGCTATCACGGCGTGGTAAACGTGCTGGAGAACAAGGCCTACGAGCGCGTCAACAAGGGCAAGCCCAAGGAGATTCCCGTGCCTGCCGATATGGCGGATGAAATCGCCCTGGCCATGGAAGAAATCACCGAAGCCGCCGCAATGGCGGATGATGAACTCACCATGAAGTATCTGGAGGAAGGAACCCTCACCCATGAAGAACTGATCGAAGGCTTCAAGATGGGCATGTTCTCCGGCCAGATTTGCCCCGTGGTACCCTGCTCCGCGCTGACCGGCGTTGGCGTGGCCAAGCTGCTGGACGTGATGGCGGACTTCCTGCCCTCTCCCAAGCGTGCGGTATACAAGGGCGTCAACCCCAAGACCGGCGAGGAAATCGAGCGCCCCTGCAACAGCGAGCAGCCCTTCAGCGCCCTGGTATACAAGACCATCGCCGACCCCTTCGTGGGCAAGCTCAGCCTGTTCAAAGTCATGAGCGGCACGGCCACCGGCAGCGGCAACATTTACAATGCCAGCTGTGACAAGACCGAAAAGGTCACCGGCATCTATGTGCTGCGCGGCAAGAAGCAGATCAGTACCCAGCTGCTCAACGCCGGCGATATGGGCGCATTCTCCAAGCTGCAGTTCACCAATACCGGCGATACGCTTTGCGATCCTGCCAACCCCATCAAGTATCCGCCCATCGAGTACCCCGCTCCCTGCATCAGCAAGGCCGTGTTCGCCGCCAAGCAGGGCGAGGAGGACAAGGTCTTCAGCGGCCTGGCACGTCTCATGGAGGAAGATCCCTCCATCAAGCTGGAAAAGAACGTGGAAACCACCGAGACGCTTCTTTCCGGTCAGGGCGAGCTGCACCTGGACGTGATTCGAAACAAGCTGGCCAGCAAGTTCGGCGCCAACGCCGTTCTGCAGGACCCGCGCATTCCCTATCGTGAAACCATCAAAAAGACCGTCAAGGTCCAGGGTCGTCATAAGAAGCAGTCCGGCGGCCATGGCCAGTTCGGCGACGTATGGATTGAGTTTTCGCCCATCGGCGACACCAGCATTGACTTCGAGTTTGAGGATGCTGTGGTCGGCGGCGTGGTGCCGCGCAACTTCATTCCTTCCGTGGAAAAGGGCCTGCGTGAAAACATCCGCAAGGGTGTTCTGGCTGGCTATCCGATGGTGGGTCTGCATGCAAAGCTCTATGATGGCAGCTACCATCCCGTGGACTCCTCTGAAATGGCCTTCAAGACGGCGGCCCGCATCGCCTACAAGAAGGGCTGCATGGAGGCAAACCCCGTATTGCTGGAGCCCATCATGCACGTGGAGGTCTATGTGCCCGACGAGTACATGGGCGATGTGATGGGCGATATGAACAAGCGCCGTGGCCGCATCATGGGCATGAACCAGGTGGACGGCATGCAGCAGCTGGTAGCCGAGGCTCCGCAGGCGGAAATGTTCAAATACGCGACCGACCTTCGTTCCATGACCCAGGCGCGCGGATGGTTCACGATGTCCTTTGAACGCTATGAGGAGGTTCCCTCCAACGTGGCCCAGAAGATCATCGAAAACGCAAAGCTGGACGAGGACGAGGAGGAATAATTTCCGCCGTTTCACATCTTTTTGGGACCGATGCGCGCATCGCATCGGTCCCGTTGTGCTATCAGCTAATGCACCATAAGGAGGCAGCGCGATGATTACCACCGTATGCATGAACCCTTCTTTTGATAAAACGGCATCTGTTAAGGCGCTCAAGCCGGGGGACCTGAACCGGCTGTGCGATGTGCGCGTGGATGTGGGAGGAAAAGGCGTCAACGTGGCCGTGGTTCTGAAGCGGCTGGGCGTGCCGGTTGGCTGTGTGGGTTGCCTGGGCGAACGCGGACGGGAGTCTTTCCTGAAAATGATTCGTCAGGAGGATGTGCCTTTTGACTATCTGCCCATGCCCGGAGAAGTGCGCACCAATCTGAAGCTGGTGGATGAGAGCACCCGGACCGTTACGGAATTTAACGAGCCGGGCATTTCAATGAATCAGAGCCAGCTGGAAGATTTCCTGAACCTGCTGAAAGAAAAGTCCGAGAAGAGCGACTATGTGGTGCTGAGCGGACGGCTGCCCGAAGGCTGCGAGGAAACCACCTACCAGCGTTGCCTGAAAGTGCTGGAAGGCAAAAGGTGCGTGCTGGACTGCGCCGGGGAAACCCTTTTGCATGGCATCAAGGAAAAACCGTTTCTCATCAAGCCCAATTTGCCGGAAATTGAAGCCATTATGAAAAAGGAGCTGCGCACGCTGCGGGGCCTTCGGGATGCGGCGCTGTTTCTGATCGAATATGGGGCGCAAAACGTGATTATTTCCATGGGAAAATACGGCGCGATGCTCGTCAGCCGCAAGGATACGTTCTTTGCTCCCGCTCTGATGGTAGAAGCCCGATCCACTGTTGGCGCAGGCGATGCGATGATCGGCGGAGTGCTGGCGGGGCTGTCGCGCGGGGAATCGCTTGAGGACTCCTTCCGCTGCGGTGTGGCGGCGGGAGCGGCCAGCGTGATGACGGACGGGACGCAGCTGCTGCGCCGGCCGGACTTTGAGGCGCTGCTCCCCAAGGTAACCGTACAGGAAGTATGAAAACCAACTTTGAGCGGGCATTCATCCGCGCGGGCCGGCGCGGACAGAGGCTGCTGCAGGATGACCTGATCGCCCTCGTCCCGCGGGAATATGCCGGGCATGTCGCGCAGCTGGGCGGCGCAAAGTCCCTCGTGTTTGATATCGTCATGCCCGGCCTGTCCCCCGGACCTGCGGGCGAAATTGCCCTGAGGGTGGGCGAGGACGCCAGCCTGTTCTATCTGGGCCATATCGGGTACCATGTTGACCCGCCCTTTCGGGGGCATGGCGCCGCGCTGCGCGCCTGTCGGCTATGCGTGTCCGTCCTTGCCGAACTGGGGATGAGGACCTTCGTGATCACCACCGATGAGGACAACCTTCCCAGCATTCTGACCTGCGAGCGGCTGGGCTGCACCCTGGAATGCAGTGTGGATGTCCCGCTGTGGTGCCGTCAGGAATTTTCCATCAGCGAGCGCAAAAGGCGTTACGTATACGACCCTGCGGCGGTCCAAAGACGATAAAATGCGGTAACGGCTTTTCTTTTTGCATAAGATAGGGTAAAATACGGGGGTAAGTTCTGGAAGGGTGGTGCTTCTTTGGAGGCGACGATTCAGGGCTGCCGCATCTTTTACCGCTATACGAAAGCGGAGAAGGCAAACGGCTCCACCATTTTGCTCCTGCACGGCTGGGGGTGCGACGGCTCCATTTTTTCGTTTATCGAAAAAGGACTCAGCGAGCAGGCCGACGTGCTCACGGTGGATTTTCCCGGACACGGTCAGAGCGGTGAACCGCCGGTGCCCTGGGGGGTTCCCGAATACGCCGGGCAGATTGCCGGGCTGCTTGAATCGCTTTCCATTGCGAAGGTGCGCGTGGTGGCGCATTCCTTCGGCGGCCGCGTCGCCGTCTATCTTGCCTCGCATCGCCCGGAAATGGTGGAGCAAATGGTCCTTACCGGAGCCGCCGGCATACGTAAACCGCTGACGGAAACGCAGAAAAAACGCCAGGCCCGCTTTAAGCGAATGAATGCCATACTCAATGCGCTCAAGCGGCTGCGCCTGCTGCGCGCAATGGTGGAGCGCTGGCAGGCCGCGCTTCGCAGGCGGTATGGCTCCGCTGACTATGCGCGGCTGAATGAAAACATGCGCAGGACTTTTTCCAAGGTGATCTCACAGGATCTGTATCCGTTTCTGAAGGACATTCAGGCCCCCACTTTGCTGGTTTGGGGAAGCGAGGACACCGAAACGCCGCTCTGGATGGGGGAACAGATGGAGAAAGCCATTCCCGATGCGGGCCTGGTGGTGTTTGAAGGCCGGACGCATTTTGCATTCATCGAGGAATGGCAGCGCTTTCTGACAATTGTCAGGCAATTCTTTTGGGGAGGTCAGACGGCATGAATCTGGCAACGCCGCTCCTTCGCTGGCTCACGCTGCTTTCTCCGGTGTGCTGCTGCCTGTTTGCCGCACGCGGAATCCTGCATTTTTTTCAGCTGGAAAGCTATCAGTTTCCGGGGTATTTTCGTTCGCTAAAGCGCAACCGGGTTCACAGCCTGCTGCCGGGTCTGTGTGTAACGGTGACCGTGCTGGTCCTGCTGTACGGGTTTGATGTGCTTGCGCTGCGCGGAGAAGCCCGGTGGACCGGGATCCTTGCGGCAGTGCTGCTTCTGCCCCTGTCGGCAGGCGCTGGCCTGGTGATTGGCAGGGCGTTTTCTCCGCGCCGCGCCAAAAAGAAATTTGTGATTACCGGCCGCGTCAAACGGCTGTATGTGGTCTTTTTTTTGGTGATGACGGGCATCAGCGCGCTGTGTGCCGCCACGCCCTGGGCGGTTCTGCCTGCGCTGTGGCCGCTGGCGCTGCCGCTGGTGGTGGCCCTGAGCGGCCTTTTGGCCTGGCCGATTGAAAAGGCGATCAGCGAGTGCTATTTCCGCGACGCGCGCCGGAAGCTGCTTTCCAATCCCAGACTGGTGCGCATCGGCATTACGGGCAGCTATGGCAAAACGTCGGTCAAACACATTCTGGGCGCCATCCTGAGTGAAAAATATCCCACGCTTATTACGCCTGCCAGCTTCAATACGCCCATGGGCGTGACCCGTGCCATCCGGGAGAAGCTCACGCCCTCCCATCAGGTGTTTGTGGGGGAAATGGGTGCGCGGCATGTGGGGGACATCAAGGAGATGTGCCGGCTGGTACATCCCACCATCGGCATCATTACCTCGGTGGGACCGCAGCACCTGGAAACCTTCAAAACCATTGAACGCGTGGCATCCACCAAGTACGAGCTGATCGAGGCCCTGCCAGAGGAGGGGTCCCACGCCTATTTCTATGACGACGGCGCCTATGTACGGAAGATGTACGACCGAACGCAGAAGCCCAAGACGCTTTGCGGCCGGGACCCCGCCACCTGTGATTGCTGGTGTGACGAGGTGAGCGTATCCGCGGAGGGAAGCCGATTCATGCTGCATATCCGCGGAGCAGGCAGCGTAGAGTGTCATACCCGGCTGCTGGGCGAGCATAATATCCAGAATATTCTTCTGGCCGCGGCTGTCGCCTCCGATCTGGGGCTTACGCTGCGCCAGATCGCCCATGGCGTGGAGAAACTGGCTCCCATCAAACACCGTCTGGAGCTGCTCAGCCATCCCGGCAACTTCACCATCATCAACGACGCCTTCAATTCCAATCCCGTGGGCGCAAAGGCCGCGCTGGAGGTGCTCAGGGGCTTTCCTGCGCGCCGCATCATCATCACCCCCGGCATGGTGGAGCTGGGCGAGCGCGAAGCGGAATACAACCGCGAATTTGGCCGGGAGATGGCGGCCTGTGTGGATATCGCCATCATCGTGGGCAAAAACCGCGCCCTGCCCATCATTGAGGGGCTGAAGGAGGCCGGGTTCCCGGAAGGGAATATTCATCGCGTGGACAGCCTGGATGATTCCACCCGCCTGCTTCACAGCCTGGTCCGTCCCACGGATACGGTTCTGTATGAAAACGACCTTCCCGATCACTATCAGGAAGCCTGACTGGAGGAACTGGATATGAGCAAGATTCAACTGGGTGTGATGTTCGGCAGCAGAAGTTGCGAGCACGAGGTGTCCATCATCAGCGCCGTTCAGCTCATGCGAGCCGCCGACCGCCAGATCTATGACGTCATCCCCATCTATATCAGCAAAAAGGGCGAATGGTTCACCGGTGACGCGCTGCTTGAGATCTCCGCCTATACGCCCTTTGACGAAAGCCGCAAAGGCGTGGTGCGCGTCAATCTGGATATCACCGCCGGGTCCGGCGCGCTGACGCGCCTGGAGCACGGCAAGGGATTGCTGGGCAAGGACCGCGAGGTGATCGTAGCCCGGCTGGACTGCGTGATCCCCGTATTCCATGGCATGCACGGTGAGGACGGCACCATTCAGGGACTTCTGGAGCTGTGCAACATCCCCTATGCCTCCTCCGGCGTGGGCGCGAGCGCCATGGGCATGGATAAGGTCTATATGAAACAGTTTTTCCGCGGCGCGGGGTACCCGGTGCTGCCGAGCTGCTGGTTTCTGCGCCGCGTCTGGGATGAGGACCCCAGGGCCGTTATGGACCAGATCGAGAAAGAACTGTCCTATCCTGTGTTCGTGAAACCGGCTTCGCTGGGTTCCTCCATCGGTGTGAGCAAGGCAAAGGACCGCGCTGCTTTGGAAGAAGCGCTGAAGCTGGCCTTTGAATTCGATCGCAAGGTACTGGTGGAAAAGGGACTGGACGATCCGCTGGAGCTGAACTGTTCCGTTTTGGGCTATGACGGAAAGGCACAGGCCAGCGAAATTGAAATGCCCGTTTCCGGCGGTGAACTGCTCACCTTCATGGATAAATACATGGCCGGCAGCTCCACCAAGGGCATGGCCTCGCTCAAGCGCGTCCTGCCCGCGCCTATCGAACCGGAGCTGCGCGATAAAATCCGCGCCCTTTCCCTGGATATCTTCAACGACATGGACTGCAAAGGGGTGGTGCGCATCGACTACATGTACGACGCCGCCTCCGACGGCCTGTACATCACCGAAATCAACACCATCCCCGGCTCGCTGGCCTTCTATCTGTGGGAGGCCGGTGGCATGCCCTACAGCAGGCTGATTGACGAGATGGTCCGCTGCGCCATGGAGGCGCAAAAGGACAAGGACGACAGCAACTACGCCTATTCTTCCGATATTCTGAGCAACATTTCGCTGGGGGGCAAGGCGGGGAGCAAAGCAGGGCTGAAAAACGCCTGAGGCGCACAAAGGAGCACTATGGTAGAATTATCGCAGATCAAAGACCCGGCGGATATTCGCGGCCTGTCTCGTGAGGAATGCGAGGAGCTGGCGGACGATATCCGCACGAAGATCATTCAGACGGTATCGCAAAACGGCGGCCACCTCTCCTCCAATCTGGGGATGGTGGAGATCACGCTGGCGCTGCACCGGGTATTTGACACGCCAAAGGACAAAATTCTCTTTGATGTGGGGCATCAGGCCTATGCCCATAAGCTGATTACGGGACGTTACGAAGCCTTCGATACATTGCGTACCTATGGCGGCCTGTCGGGTTTTCCCCGCCGGTGCGAAAGCGTGTACGACTGCTTTGAGGCCGGGCATGCGTCCACAGCCATTTCCGCCGCGCTGGGCTTCGCGCGCGCACGCGATGCGCGGGGAGAAAAGCACCATGTGGTGGCTGTGGTGGGGGATGGCGCCCTGACGGGCGGCATGTGCTATGAGGCGCTCAACGACTGCGGCAATTCCAAAACCCGGCTGATTCTGGTGCTCAACGACAATGAAATGTCCATTGCGCAGAATGTGGGCGCTTTGAGCAAGCACCTCTCCAGCCTGCGTGCCAGCGTAGGCTGGAACAGCACCAAAAAGCGCGTCAAAAGCCGCCTGAACCGCATTCCGGTCCTGGGCCGGCCGCTCTACCGCCTCATCCACACCACCAAGCGGATGATTAAGAGCATCTTTGTGGACGAGGGATTCTTTTCTGCGCTGGGCTTTCGCTATCTGGGTCCCATTGATGGAAACAACCTGGCCGCGGTAGAAAACATGCTCAGACAGGCCAAGCAGCTCGATGAACCCGTGGTGATTCACTGCGCAACGAAAAAGGGGTATGGCTATAATCGCGCTGAGCGCCGCCCGGAGGCTTTTCACGGCACCCCGCCCTTTTTGGTGGAAACCGGAGAGGTCAGCGGCGGCAGCCGGCAGGCCAACGGTGAGGTGGCCATGCGCACCCTCATTGATCTGGCGCGTCAGGATGAGCGCATTGTAGCGGTCACGGCTGCCATGCCGCTGGGCACCTGCACGCATCTGTTTGAGCAGGCGTTTCCCAGCCGACATTTCGATGTGGGCATTGCCGAGGAACACGCCGTCACGCTGTGCGCGGGCATGGCCTCCGGAGGGCTTCGGCCGTTCTTCTTTGTGTACTCCACGTTTTTGCAGCGCGGATACGATCAGGTGCTGCACGATGTGTGCATTCAGAACCTGCCTGTTGTGCTCATGCTGGACCGGGCCGGCATCTCCAACGAGGATGGCCAGTCCCATCAGGGACTGTATGATTTTTCCTACCTGCGCCACATTCCCAATATGACGGTACTGGCACCCGCCGACGCGGCCGAGCTGGAGGCCATGATTCCGGCGGCGCTGCGGCTGGGCGCTCCCTGCGCCATCCGCTACCCCAAAAACGCCGAATGTCTGCCGGACGGCTATGCGGTTGACGGGTTTGAAATCGGCTGCTGGCAATCGCTTCGCCGCGGCGACGATGCGGCACTTGTGGCCACGGGTACGATGACGGCGGCAGCGCTTCGTGTGGCGGACCGGCTGGAGGCTGAGGACATCCGCCTCACGGTGGTCAATGCCTCTACCGTCAAGCCGCTGGACGGCGCGTGTCTGGATGCGCTGTTCGCCCGGAACATTCCGATCCTGACGCTGGAGGAACATGTGGCGATGGGCGGCTTTGGAAGCGCGGTGCTGGAATACGCAGCCGCCGTTGGCGCAGCCGTGCGCATCCGCACGCTGGCTGTGGGGGATTTCTTCGTGCCGCATGGCGATCACGCCCATTTGCTCAAGGACGTGGGCCTGGATGATGAAAGCATTGCCCAAGCGGTGCGCACTACGGTCAGAGAGGCGGGCGTGTGCAGTGTCCGATAAGCTGCGGGTGGATCAGGCGCTGGTGCGGCAGGGGCTGGCCTCCAGCCGTGAAAAGGCCCAGGCGCTTATCATGGCGGGTCAGGTCTACCGCCGGGAGGTCAAGGTTCTCAAGCCCTCTGAAAAGGTGGAGGAGGGCGATGCACTGACGGTACGCGGCCATGCGCACCCCTTTGTGGGCCGTGGGGCGCTCAAGCTGGATAAAGCGCTGCGCGTGTTTGGCGCGGATGTGAGAGATACGGTAGCCATGGATATTGGCGCGGCTACCGGCGGGTTCACGGACGTGCTTTTGCAAAACGGCGCCCGGCACGTGTATGCCATTGACGTGGGCTATGGCCAGCTGGATTGGAAAATTCGCAACGATGCCCGTGTAACCGTGCTGGAACGGACCAACGCACGCTACCTGACCCATGCCGAGGTGCCCTGCGTGCCGGATATCACGGTGATGGATGTTTCCTTTATTTCTGTTCGTCTCATTCTGCCGGTGGCAGCGGAGCTGATGGAGCACCGGGGGCGGTTTTACATCCTTATCAAGCCGCAGTTTGAGGCGGGAAAGGAAAACGTGGGGAAGAAGGGCGTTGTGCGCGACCCACGCATTCACCGGCAGGTGGTGGAAGAAATCGCCGCTTTCGCCCCCAGCTTTGGTTACCTCATGGCACAGGTGGATTTTTCGCCGGTCACGGGACCGGAGGGCAATATCGAATATATCGCAGAGCTGCTTCCCGATGCGTCCGGAGCGGCTGCAGTGACGCAGGAGCGTATCGCGCAGGTGGTGGAGCAGGCCCATGCGACATTGAACTGAACACATGACCATTCTGCATAAACATGCATTCTTGCATATTTATGCAGAATGTGCTATACTATGCGCGGAAAGGCGGGGAAGCCGCAAATGAGATCAGTCTATATGCTCATGCACCAGCGAAAGCCGGATGTAAACGGGCTTGCGACGCGGGTGCTGCAGGCGCTGAAACATGCGCACATCGCGGTCGCGGCCGAACCCTGGATTCGGGAGCGGCTCGATGGAGAAGCCCTTGCGTCCCTGTCCGAATTGACGCCGGAGCAGTGCGAGGCGGTCCTTTCCGTCGGCGGTGACGGCACGCTGCTGCGTGCCAACGCGCTTGCTGTCCGCTGCAACCTGCCTCTGCTGGGCGTCAACGTAGGCAGGGTGGGGTTTCTGACGGAGGTGGAGCTGGACAGGCTGGAAGAAGCCTGTGCGCGCCTGGCCAATGAAGAATACACTCTGGAGACGCGCATGATGCTCAAAGCCTCCATGGGGGACCGCACGGATTACGCCCTCAATGACGTGGTGCTCAGCCGCGGCGGCTATTCCCGCCTGATCGGCGTCAATGCCTGGGTGGACGGGGACCGGGTCGGCCCCTTCATCGCGGACGGGCTGATCGTATCCACGCCCACGGGCTCGACGGGCTACTCCCTGTCGGCAGGCGGACCGCTGGTCTGTCCGGAGGTGGAGTGCATGGTGCTCACGCCCATCTGCGCCCACTCGCTGCAGCACAGGCCCGTGGTCACCTCGGCTACCCAGACCATCACGGTGCGGCTGGATGGGGGATACAGCGCCATGGTGTCCGTAGATGGCCGAAAACCATGGGGATTTTCCAGCGGCCAGACGCTGACCATCACAAAGGCGGAGCATGCGGCGCGTTTTATCCGGCTGGGCTCCAAAAGTTTTTTCAATACGATTCGAATCAAACTGTCCGAATGGACCCGTTCATAAGGAGCGTTGAAGCAAATGAAGTCTGCAAGGCAAATTGCCATTTTGGAAATCATTGCGGAAAAAAGCATCGAAACACAGGAGGATCTGGCCGATGCGCTGCGCCTTCGAGGATTTCAGGTCACGCAGGCCACCGTTTCGAGGGACATCAAGGAGCTGAGGCTGGTCAAAGCACTCGCTCCTGATGGCACCTACCGGTACGCCACTGCCGAAAAGGGCGAAAACGGGCTGAATGAACGGCTGATCCGCATGTTCAGCGAAACGGTCGTCAGCATGGTCAGCGCCTACAATCAAATCATCATTCGCACGCTGCCGGCCAGCGCCAACATCGCTGCGGAGACCATCGACAGCCTGCAATGGCCCGAAGTGCTGGGCACGATTGCCGGCGACAACACCATTTTGATGATCGTGCGCTCTGTCGAGGAGGTACGGCCGGTCATGGAGCGGCTTAACGCCATGATTCGACGGTAGGCGCCCGAAAAATGGGGAAAGGAGATACGGCCTGTGCTTGTATCCATGACGGTGCGCAACATCGCGTTGATCGAGCAGCTTCAGATTGAATTTCAAAAAGGCATGCAGGTGCTCAGCGGCGAAACCGGCGCAGGCAAGTCCATCATCGTCGACAGCATCAACCTGGTGCTGGGTGAGCGCGCCGACCGGGGGCTGATCCGCTCCGGGTGCGACCGGGCCTCCGTGGAAGCGCTGGTGGATATTTCCGACTGCCCACAGGCTGCGGCGGTGCTGGCGGAGCAGCAGCTTGAGGCCGAAGGCGGGCTGATCAGCATTCAGCGGGAAATCTCCACAGGGGAACGGAACCTGTGCCGTGTGTGCGGGATCATTGTTCCGCTGGCTTTTCTGAGGAAGCTGACGGCGCTGCTGGTGGATGTGCACGGCCAGCATGCGCATCAGAGCCTGCTGGATGCCAAAAACCATATGGCGTTTCTTGATTCCTTCGGGGATGAGGCCTTCCAGGAGCAACGGCAAAGGGTGGAGGAGCGCTACCGCCTGTGGCGTGAAAGCAGCGTCCGCTTTTCTGCGCTGCGCAAGGAAAACGAGCAGCGTGCCCAGCGGCAGGAGTACCTGGAAAGCCGCGTGCGTGAACTGGATGCGGCTCAGCTTACGCCGGGGGAGACGGAACGCCTGACAACCGAACGGGCGCGCTTTGCCAGTGCCGAGCGCATCGACGGCGCAGTACGGACCGCATACGCCGCGGTGATGGGTGGCGGCAGGGAGGCCAGCGCCATGGATCAGCTGCGGGACGCCATGGAGGCCCTGCGCAGGATTGAGGAGCTGGACCCGCGTTATAAAGCGCTGGCGGATCGGCTTTCCTCAGCTTTCTATGAAGCGGAGGAGCTTGGCATTGAGCTGCGCGACGTGCTGGAGAGCGAGAATTTCGACCCGGAGCGCAGCGAGGCCGTGCAGGAGCGTCTGGATCTGATTCGCCGCCTGGAGCGCCGCTACGGCATGCCGGCAGATGAGCTGGCTGCGCGCCATGAGGAAATGAAAAGCGAACTGACCCGGCTGGAGAGCATGGAGGACCGCTTGCGGCGCGCCGAAGCGGATTATAAGGAAAAGCTCAAGGCCTACCGTGCCGAGGCGGCGCTGCTGACGCAGGCGCGCCAGACCCTGGCGGCCCGGTTTGAAAGCCTGATGGAAACGCAGCTGCGCGACCTGGGCATGCAAAATACGCGCTTCGCCTGCGTCTTTGAGCCCCCTGAGCCAGGGAAAAAGCGGGTGCCTACTTCCAGAGGGGACGACCATGTGTGCTTCTATATCGCGCCCAACCCCGGCGAGCCACTTAACCCGCTGGATAAAACGGCGTCCGGCGGCGAGCTTTCGCGCCTGATGCTGGCGATGAAGGCGGCAGGCGCGGAACACGACGGGATTCCCTGCATGATCTTTGACGAGATCGACACCGGCATCAGCGGCCATGTGGCTCAGGCCGTCGCGGAGAAAATGGCTTCCATCGGGCGCTATCACCAGGTGCTGTGCGTTACGCATCTGGCACAGATCGCTGCCATGGCGGATGCACAATACCTGGTGCAGAAGCAGGTGACGGAGGGACGTACCCGCACCACGGTACGGTTGCTTGACGAGGAGGGACGCGTGGAGGAGGTCGCCCGGCTGATCGGCGTGACCGAAAGCCAGCAGGAAAGCGGAATGGCGCACGCGCGCGCACTGCTCCTGGCGGCCCAAAAATGGAAAAATGGCGGATAAAGCGCTTGGGAAATTCAAAAAAACCTTTTCCCATCAAGCAGAATGTGCTATACTAATGTATGGCGTAATCGCACAGGTAAAACAGTTCAGGAAGGACGAGAGAGCATGAGCACCGTACACAATTTTCCCGGCGGAATCCATCCGCACGAGGGAAGAGGCGGAAAGGCGGCTACCGCCGGGCTGTCCATCGTGGAAGCGCCGCAGCCGTCGCGCGTGGCCATCCCCTTGCAGCAGCATATCGGAGCACCCTGCAAGCCGTTGGTAACCAAAGGGGATGCCGTCAAAACCGGCCAGATGATCGGCGAGCCGGTAGGCGCGATGAGCGCAGCAGTACATGCCTCCATCTCGGGTCATGTCGTCGATTGCCAGCCCTGTATTCTGGCAAACGGCACCCAGCAGATGTGCGTCATCATCGATAATGATTTTAAGGACGAGTGGGTGCCGCTGACTCCCGTGGCCAACCCTGAATCCATGACCGTACAGGAGCTTTCCGATCTGGCGCGGCGCATGGGTATCGTTGGTCTGGGCGGCGCTACGTTCCCCACGGCGGTGAAGCTCAATATACCCGCTGGCAAAAAGGTGGATACCCTGGTGCTCAACGGCGCGGAGTGCGAGCCGTATCTGTCGGCCGACCACCGGCTGATGCTGGAGCATGCGGATCAGATTATCTCCGGCGCGCGCATCATCCAGAAGGTGCTGGGCATTGAACGGGTGATGATCGGCATCGAGGATAACAAGCCCGATGCCGTGGAAGCCATGCGCAAGGCCTGCGAAAAATATGCCGAGTTCAGCGTTACGGCGCTGAAAACCAAGTACCCCCAGGGCGGTGAAAAGCAGCTCGTATATGCGCTGACGGGCCGTACGGTCAAAATGGGCGGCCTGCCGCTGGATGTCGGCGCTGTGGTGTGCAATGTAGGCACCTGTCACGCGCTGTGCCGCGCCGCTTACGAGGGCCGGCCGATCGTGGACCGGGTGGTTACGGTGGGAGGCTGCGTACAAAATCCCGCCAACTATCTGGTGCGCATCGGCACGCCGGTGGAATGGCTGCTGGATACCTCCAAGGGCCTGTTGCCGGAAACCAAGATGCTGATCTACGGCGGCCCCATGATGGGCATGGCCATCAGCCGTGAGGATATCCCTGTTACGAAGGGCTGCAGCGGCATCGTGGCGCTGGACAAGCTGGGCGCGCTGGCTGACGAGAGTCCCTGCATTCGCTGCGCGCGCTGCATGAACGCCTGCCCGATGCATCTGGCTCCGGCGGCTATCGACCGCGCTGTGCGCAAGGACCTGTTTGAAGCCGCAGAAAAACTCAATGCCCTCAACTGCATCGAGTGCGGCGCCTGCACCTTCTCCTGCCCGGCCAAGCGCAACCTGACCCAGAGCTGTCGCGTGGCAAAGCGCGTCATCACACAACGGCGTAAGGAAGCCGCTGCGAAGAAAGGAGCCCATTGATATGCAAACGAAGCTGGTCGTATCTTCATCTCCTTTCCTGCGCGACGCCTCCGTATCCACGCGCAGGCTGATGGGAGATGTTGTGATCGCCCTGATTCCTACCGCGCTGGCGGCCATCTGGTTCTTTGGCGCGCCCGCGCTGGCACTGATGCTTGTATCTGTCGTCTTTGCGGTTCTTTCCGAACTGGTGTATGAAAAAATCACCCACCAGAAAACGACCATCGACGATCTGAGCGCCGTTGTTACGGGCCTCCTGCTGGCCTTCAACCTTCCTGCCAACGCCCCTTGGTGGATGGCGGCCATCGGTTCCATCATCGCCATCGTGCTGGTCAAGCAGATGTTCGGCGGCATTGGACAGAACTTTATCAACCCGGCTCTGGCAGCCCGTACCATCCTGATGCTGTCCTGGGCCGGCCTGATCGCCGCCACCGCCCTGCCGGCAGGCGGCCAGCTCTTCGGGCTGACCACCGTTCCCGTGGATGCGGTCGCCTCGGCTACGCCGCTGGTTTCCAGCAGCTATTCGCTGTGGCAGCTCTTCATCGGCGATATACCCGGCATGCTGGGTGAGACCTGCAAACTGACCCTGATTCTGGGCGGTGTGTACCTGATCGTGCGCAAGGTGATCGACTGGCGCATTCCGGTGTTCTTCATTGCGACCGCGTTCATTCTGTTCTGGATTCAGACCGGTGTCATCTATTCTGTGGAAAGCGGTACGGACAACGCGCTGTATCAGATTCTCAGCGGCGGCCTGTTGCTGGGCGCCTTCTTCATGGCGACGGACTATGTCACCAGTCCGGTAAGCAAATGGGGCAAGGCTATCATGGGCATTGGCTGCGCTGTGATCCTGTTCGTGATCCGCGCTTACAACAATAGCTATCCGGAGGGTTGCTCCTTTGCCATCCTGTTCATGAACGTGCTCACGCCGCTCATCGACAAATGGACCATGCCACGCACCTTTGGCGCGGTGAAGCCCGCGAAGGCGAAGAAGAGCGAGGCCAAACAGGGAGGTGCGAAGGCATGAAAAACAAATCTCTCTTTCATGTGTTTACCAATGGCCTTTTGAATGAGAACCCCACGTTCCGTCTGCTGCTGGGCATGTGTCCGACACTGGCCATTTCCACGGCCGCATCCTCGGGCGTGGGCATGGGGCTGGCGACCACGTTCGTATTGGTGTTCTCCAACATGGTGATTTCCATGCTGCGTCATATCATCCCCGAACGCGTTCGTATTCCTGGGTTCATCGTTGTTATTGCCACTTTCGTGACGATCATCGACCTGATTATCAAGGCATTTTTGCCTTCCATGTCCGATACGCTGGGCATCTATATCCCGTTGATCGTGGTCAACTGCATCATCTTTGCCCGCGCGGAATCCTTTGCTTTCAAAAACCCGGTGCTTCCTTCGGCATTTGATGGACTGGGCATGGGCCTGGGCTTTACGTGCTCGCTGACCCTGCTTTCCTCCGTGCGTGAGATCATCGGCAGCGGCAAGTGGTTTGGCATGCAGGTGATGCCCGAGGCCTACAAGCCCATGTCGGTTATCATCACCCCGTCGGGCGGCTTCCTGACGCTGGGCATCCTGCTCCTGATTGTGAATGCCATTGTCAAGTACATCGGCAAGCATAAGCAAATGAAGGCGAGGGGTGAGATCGCATGAACGAGCTGCTTTTGATTGTGATCGGCAGCGTGCTGGTCAACAACTTTGTCATGTCGCAGTTTTTGGGCATCTGTCCGTTCCTGGGCGTGTCCAAAAAAACGGAAACCGCCCTTGGCATGGGCATGGCCGTCACCTTCGTCATGGCGCTGGCCTCTCTGATTACCTACTTCATCCAGGCCTATCTGCTGGTTCCGCTCGATCTGGAATACATGCAGACCATAGCGTTCATTCTGGTCATCGCCGTATTGGTGCAGATCGTGGAAATCGCCCTGAAAAAGATCAGCCTTTCGCTCTATCAGGCGCTGGGCGTATACCTTCCGCTGATCACCACGAACTGTGCTGTGCTGGGCGTGGCCCTGCTTAACACCCGCGAGGGCTACAACCTGATTGAGTCCGTTGTCAACGGCACCAGCGCTGCCATCGGCTTCACCATTGCCATCGTGATGTTTGCAAGCATCCGTGAGCGCCTGGCCACCGGCAACATGCCCAAGTGGATGGATGGGTTCCCCGGTGCGCTGATTACGGCCGGCCTGATGTCCCTTGCGTTCCAGGGCTTCTCGGGCCTGATTCAGTAAGAAAGAGAGGGGCTCACGAATGACTGCTGTTTTGATCGGCGTAGGGGTATTGGGCGGCCTTGGACTGGTTCTGGGCCTGCTGCTGACCGTAGCCAACAAGGTGTTTGAAATTCCTTCCGATCCCAAGCGTGATGCGGTACGCAATGCGCTTCCCGGCGCGAACTGCGGTGGATGCGGATTTGCCGGCTGCGATGCGCTGGCGGATGCGATTGCCGCAGGGAAGGCTCCTGTGAACGCCTGCCCGGTGGGCGGTGCCGCGACAGCGACGGAAATCGCCAAAATCATGGGTGTGGAAGAAGCGCCTCAGCAGGTGCGCAATGTGGCGACCGTAGTCTGTCAGGGCACTCTGGACCGTTGCAAAACCAAATTCCAGTATCACGGCATCAAGGACTGTGTAGCGGCGACTTTGGTCAACGACGGAAACCGCGCCTGCCAATATGCATGCCTCGGCCTGGGTACCTGCGTGCGGGCCTGCAAGTTTGATGCCATCCACATTGACGAGAACTCCGGAATCGCCAAAGTAGATCCCGAGAAGTGCCAGGGTTGTGGAGCCTGCGTAAAAGCATGCCCCAAGCACGTGCTGAGCCTTCAGCCCGAAACCCTTCCCGTGCGGCTTTTGTGCCGCGCGGCTGAGGAAGGCAATCTGGTCAGCGACAACTGCAAGATTGGCTGTGTGGGCTGCGAGCTGTGCAAGAACGCCTGTAAGTTTGACGCGATCACCATGGTCAACCACCTGCCCGTGATTGACCGGGAAAAGTGCACGGGTTGCATGATGTGCGCGGAAACCTGCCCCAACGGTGCATTGTGGGGAGACTTTGACAATCGCAAGATCGCCGAAATCGACCGTGATCTGTGCATCGGCTGCACCATCTGCAAGCGGACCTGCCAGTTTGAAGCCATCTCCGGCGCACTCAAGCAGGTGCATGAGGTCAACGAAGCCTGTACCGGCTGCGGCGAATGCGTTAAAAAGTGCCCCAAGAAGGCCATCACGCTGAAGGTGCGCAAGCATCCCCGCGATGCAAACGCAAAGGTTGGAACGACTCCTGTAGAGGCGGCCGTTCCAAAGGCGTAAGTGTTGATACGCGGCGGACAGAACGTCCGCCGCTTTTTCGAATGAAGGGAGCGATGCTGCAATGAAGATCGGTTTTATTGGCGCGGGAAACATGGGATGCGCCATCATGCGGGGAGCGTTTCAGGGCGGTTTTCTCAAACCCTATGAAACCATGGTGTATGATGTCAGCGAGCAGCAGCTTGCGGCGTTAACCGCTGCCTATCCGGTAAACGTGGCTGAAAACAACATCCAGATTGCCAGGGAGTGTGAGTTCATCATCCTGGCAATCAAGCCCATATACATGCGCGGTGTTCTGGAAGAAATCCAAAAATACTGCTACAATAAAAAGATTATCTCCATCGCCGCCGGATGGTCCATGGCCATGCTGACGGAGATTCTCGGACGTGACAACAGCGCTCAGGTGTTGCGCGTCATGCCCAATACGCCCGCGCTGGTTGGCGCCGGCTTTACTGCACTCTGCGAGGAAAACAGCTTCAGCAAGGCGTCGCTGGGCTGGGCAAAGGAGCTTTTCTCTACGTTGGGCGTAGTGCAGGTTTTGCCCGAGCGCCTGTTCGATGCTGTGGTGGCAGTGAGTGGCAGCAGTCCCGCATACGTCTATATGTTCATTGAGGCGATGGCAGACGGCGCAGTACGCCTGGGCATGCCCAGAAAGATGGCCATACAGGCAGCCGCTCAGGCGGTGTTGGGCTCGGCCAAGATGGTGCTGACGACAGGCGAACATCCTGCCGCGCTCAAGGACAACGTCTGCTCGCCCGGCGGAACAACCATTGAGGCTGTCCAGTCGCTTGAAAAGAACGGCTTCCGCAGCGCTGTCCTGGAGGCAATGGATGCCTGCGCCCGCAAGAACCGCAAAATGTCCGCCCCGGCAGATCGGAGAGGGAAGCTATGACCCAGGTCACGCCCAAGCGTACCGTACGGCTGTATACGGATGGCGCCTGCTCCGGAAATCCGGGACCTGGGGGATGGGGCTGTGTGCTTTGCTATAAGGACAAGGTCAAGGAACTGTCGGGTCACATGGCCAACACCACCAATAACCGCATGGAAATCTTTGCAGTGATCGCAGGTCTTGGTGCGCTCAAAGAGCCATGCGTGGTGGAGGTCTATTCGGATTCTGCCTATACGGTGAACGCTTTCAACGATCACTGGATTGATAACTGGCAGAAAAACGGCTGGATCAACAGCAAAAAGCAGCCGGTCGAAAACAGTGATTTGTGGAAGCTACTGCTGCAAGTGATCCGTACCAAGAAGCACGAGATTACGTTTCATAAGGTAAAGGGCCATGCCGACAATCCGTGGAACAATCGCTGCGACGAACTGGCCACTTCGGCCATCCGGGAATACCGCAGGCTAAACGGAGAAAAGACAGAAGAAGAACAGCCCTCCAAGGTGGGGGAGGAGCAAGCGGGGAAACCCTGATTGCTTGATAAGAAAGGCTATTTATATGGCCTTTCTTTTTTTCTGGATCACTTTGGAAGCCAAAAGGAAATTGAGCCTGACAGTAAGAGGAGAGAAGCACAGGAAAGCTGGAATTGCGTTTAAGACTGGGGGGATTGACAGAGTACGAAAGCAGGGGTATACTATCCATGAACATTTCGCTAAAGAACACTTTTACGAATAGTTATGGGCGACTTTCACATGATTCTGACCGGGAGGACTGACAAATGCCTGAAATTACCTATCAGGAGCGAATGAATGCCGAGCGCACCGAAAAAGTGCGCCATATGCTCCGGGAACTGCCGCCATCCTGTACGGATTTCATTAACAGCATCACCATGACCACCAGTCCGCTGACACGTATGGCTTACACGATCGATCTACAGACATTTTGTGATTACGCGGCAAAGGAACTGCCCTATTATTCGACAAAATCGCCCTCCTCCTGGAATGACGATGACATGTCCCGTTTCACTGCCCGCGACCTGAACGGCTATGCGGACTATCTGACCCTGTATTATAAGGACGCCAGCATCGGCGAAACCGTCGAACAGCAAAAGGTACTCCGAAATCACGAATGCGGCGTCATGCGTAAGTTGTCCTCTTTGCGCTCTTATTTTGATTATCTTTTCAAAATGGAGCGCGTCCCCGGAAATGTCGCTGCCTTGGTTTCCCTGCCAAAGCTGCATGAAAAGCCCATTCTTCACCTGATTGGACCCGAAATCGAACGCCTGTTGTCGGTCGCAGACGATGGCGCGGAACTGACCTCTGGCCAGCAGCGTTTTCATGCGCACACACGTAAACGGGATTATGCGATTCTCATGCTTTTTCTGGGGACTGGCGTGCGCGTCAGCGAATGCGTGGGCATTGATATCGGTGATTTGGATCTCGCCTCAAATGCGGTTCTGGTCACGCGCAAGGGCGGCAATCAGGTGATTCTGTATTATCCAAATGAAGTAGCCGACGCTCTCAAGACCTATTTGGAGGAACGAAAGCAGATCCAGCCTGCCACCAAAGCGGATGAAAACGCGCTGTTTTTATCTTTGCAGCGCAGGCGCATATCCCAGCGTGCTGTCCAGATGATGGTGAAGAAGTATTGCTCCGTGGCCGTACCGCTGAAAAAACGCATGAGTCCCCACAAGCTGCGCAGTACCTATGCCACGCGCCTCTATCATGAAACCGAGGACATTTATCTGGTGGCGGATGCACTGGGGCACTCGGATGTGAATACCACCCGGAGACATTATGCCGCGATGAGCGATCAACGCCGTCGTGATGCAGCCCGCAACGTACATCTCCCCTCCCTGCCAGAGGATCTTCAGCAATAGAAACATTCGTTCGCAAAACACTTGCCAACGAGCTTTGTTTTATGGTATCCTATAGACGATTGAAACGTAAGGAAGTGAAGCCATGAGCAATCCGCGGGGAGATACCCAGGCAAGGATCCTTGCGTATATTGAGAAAGCGACGCTGCAAAAGGGGTATCCCCCATCGGTGCGTGAAATCTGCGACGCCACCGGCCTCAAAAGCACGTCCACTGTTCATGGCCATTTGATCCGCCTGGAGAAAAAAGGTTTGCTTTACCGCGACTCGATGAAGCCGCGGGCCATTTCTGTACCTGCTGACCATCAGATGTACCGCACGGAGATGGTCAATGTACCCATTCTGGGCCGTGTGACGGCAGGCGTACCCATTCTTGCAACCGAAAACATCGAAGATTATGTATGCCTGCCCCAGACCATGCTGGGGCAGGGTGAGCATTACATCCTGTCCGTCCGGGGCGAAAGCATGATCGGCGCCGGCATTATGGACGGGGATTATGTGGTTGTCCGGCGGCAAAATACTGCTTATAACGGCGATATCGTAATCGCGATGATTGAAGACGAAGCAACGGTCAAACGCTTTTATAAGGAAAAAGGCGTTTTCAGGCTTCAGCCTGAAAATCCTGCGATGGAACCGATCATTGTGCCTGAGGTTACGATACTTGGCAAGGTGGTTTCTCTCTATCGTATTTTTTAGGCTTTTTCAATTACAAATCATAATTGGGGGTGCTCAGCGTGTCCTGGTGGGAGCAGGGATTACGTTTGCTGTTGGCCGTCTTCATCGGCTGTGTCATTGGTATTGAGCGCGAGCGCAAAAACCGGCCGGCTGGTATGCGCACGCATGTGCTGGTATGTGTGGGCGCTTCAATCATCGCCATTATGGAAAGCCTAATGATCGCGGATACGATCACGCTGAACATGAACAACGCAAGCACAGGTATCGCTATCAGCTATGGACGTATCAGCGCGCAGGTCATCAGCGGTATCGGCTTCCTGGGCGCCGGCACCATTTTTATCAGTCAGAAAAAAATCGCCGGCCTGACCACGGCTGCTTCCCTGTGGAATGTGGCGTGTCTTGGCCTGGCCGTTGGCATGGGCTACTACACCATCTCCATCGCTGGCTGCGCCATTGTAATCATCACGCTTTCGCTGTTGCAGCGCCTGGTGCGGGTCAATTCCGTTAAGCATGTGGAGATCAAGTTTATTCACCGTGTGGAAACCATCGCCTTTATCAATGACTATTTTCAGACCATTGGCGTGCGTGTGCTGGATATTGACTTTCACGTGGAGAACAAGGGAAAATACAATTTGTATACTAACATCTATACCCTGGATATGCAGGGAAAAACCACTTACAAGGACATCGTGAATAAGCTGTCCGAATATGCCAACATTCAGGGAATCCGCACGCGGAACACCTGATACCGGCCACATGGTAACGGCCGCGGAACCTGCTTCCGCGGCCGTTGTGTTGTATTTCGGGGCGTTCCTCCCCCGTTTTCAGTCCTTTGCGGCACCGATGGAAAAGCCGCAGGGTGTGTTGGCCTGCTCGTTAAAAGCGTTTTCTACAATGGCTCGATACAAGCGATAACCGCCGGAGAAGTTATAGCACTCATATCCATGCTGGCTAAGGATACGGCAGGCCAGATAGCTGCGCAGGCCGCTTTGACACATGACATAAACGGGTTGATGTGCATCCAGCTCGGCAAGCCGGTCTCTCAGGCTGTCCAACGGAATATTGATAAAGCCCTCAGCATGCCCCGCGGCATACTCCCCCACGGTTCGCGTATCCAGCAGCGTAACGCCGGGACGGCTGCGCAGATCGGCCAGATCCTCGTAATGGAACTGCTTCACCTTGCCTGTTTCGATGTTTTCTGCAATAAAACCGGCCATGTTTACCGGGTCCTTGGCAGAGGAGTAAGGCGGCGCATAGGCCAGATCCAAACACGCCAGTTCGGGAGCTTTCATTCCGGCCTGCATGGCGGTTGCGAGGACGTCGATGCGCTTATCCACGCCATCAAAACCCACAATCTGAGCGCCCAGAATACGCAGCGATTCCTTCTCATAGAGAAGTTTGATGGTCATGGCACGTCCGCCAGGATAGTAGGAGGCGTGGTTTTCTGGGGAAAGAACAATCTTTTCGTAAGAGAGGCCCGCTTCCTTAGCCGCGTGTTCATTGATTCCGGTTGCGGCGGCCGTCATGTCAAACACCTTGATGACAGAGGAAGCATAAGCTCCGTGATACGCGCTATCCAGTCCGCAGAGATGGTCGGCGGCAATACGCCCCTGTTTGTTGGCCGGTCCGGCGAGCGATACCAGTCCCAGAGAACCGGTCACAGCGTTTCGCACCTGCACAGTGTCGCCTACGGCATAGATATCGGGGTCGGATGTGCGCATGTGTTCATCCACAGAAATGGCTCCGCGTGCGCCGAGCGCTAGCCCGGCTTCGCGTGCCAGGCTGGAATCTGGCGATACGCCAATGGCCAGAATAGCCATTTCTGAACAGAGGGGCTCTCCCCCATCTACATGTGTCAGGATGCATCCTTCGCGCTCTTCAAAGCCGCTTACAGCTGTTTTGAGCATCAGGTGCACCCCCTTTGCACGGAACCGCGCATGAACAAAGGATGCCATATCCTTGTCAAGGGGTGTCAGCAGCTGGTCCAGCATCTGGACGATCGTGACCTCAATGCCCATTTCGCAGAGATTTTCCGCCAATTCAAGCCCGATGAATCCACCACCCGCCAGCACGGCGCGCCGTGGCTTTTCTTTCTCTACAAAATCGCGGATCTGCAGGGTATCCTCCACTGTGCGAAGCGTAAACAGACGCTTGGACTCCAGCCCGGGCATGGGCGGACGAATAGGCCTTGCCCCCGGAGAAAGTATCAGCTTGTCATAGGTTTCCTCAAATTCCGCGCCCGTCTCCAGGTTTCGTACCGTGACAGCCTTGCGGTCCCGATGAATGGCGACGACCTCGTGATGGACGTGCACATCAATATTAAAACGGCTTTTGAAGCTCTTGGGGGTCTGCAAAGTAAGCAGATCGCGATTTTCAATAATACCGCCGATGTAATAAGGCAGTCCGCAGTTGGCATAAGATACATATCCAGACCGCTCAAACACAATAATCTGAGCGGATTCATCCAACCTCCGGAGACGCGCCGCGGCGCTTGCTCCTCCTGCGACGCCGCCGACAATGACTACTTTCATCTTCCTATCCCTCCATTATTCGTTTCCTTACTTGGGACTGTTCTTTTTATATTCCAGCCTCGTCCTTTGGTTTCCTGCATCAATTGTATGCTTTCCTCATTCACCCCACGTCCTTTCTGGGCTTTCTCAGCTTAATGAATCAGATGTGGGCCTCCAAAAATACGATACAGAAAGGAAGTTTCACGACTTCCCGCTTTCCTATTCAGCATTCCACCGGTGTATCTCATCGGTGGGTTTGAAATCATTCTGGGAAGGCTGGTTTGGGCGGCTGTATGGTCCGAGTGAATGCAGCGCAGAGGCCAAAGAGACGTAGAAAGGGCTTCACTTATCCTTGCATATTGACATGTATCATAACCCCCAACAAAACAAAGCGGTAGTTTATCCCCTATGTTATGCTGTCATGCAGTTACTGGCCGGTGCACGATTGAACAATACCAGATTATGGTGCCGGACACTTTTTCTTTTCTGTGCAATATGCATTGCGGCGCTACAACTTTCAGGCAAAAAATCATTTTTAGGTATTGCTTTTTTATTTTCACTTTGGTATAATACCATACGTTGGCTGAACGGAACGGGTTCAGTTGATGATATGGGGCTATAGCACAGTTGGTAGCGCGCTACATTCGCATTGTAGAGGCCAGGGGTTCGAATCCCCTTAGCTCCACCACAATTTGTCTGAAAACTACGGTTTTCAGACTTTTTATTGTGCATTTTTACATGAAATGTTTGAAAAAGCAAAAAGAAGGGGCCTTTCATTCCCTGTTTTTCCGGTTTCTTGCGTTAAAGTGCGCGACAAGAGCGCCTGCGCCCAACAGGTTGATGGCGCGGCGTAGATTGTAACCGAGAAGGCTGAGGGCCATTTCGGTGCGCACCATCTCCTTTTCCCTGCACAGGAAGAAAAGAGCCCCGTCATACCACTTCACCATCCCAAAGGGATGCTCGGCCGGTTTCTTTCTTCGCTGCATGTCTTCCGGGTTGCGCCGGAGGATCACCAACACAAGCGGGCTTTTGCAGCCTCCCCAGGCTGTCGTGAGGCTAAAAGCCCGGCGGCAGCTGCTGAAGCGGATGATTCGGGTGGCCGTACATGCGCACAGCGACAATGTTTCTGCTTGGCCCGATGCTCACCGGCTTTGTTTTGTGCGAGTCTGTGCAGCGATTGGGGCAGGTGCGGCGGGCTTCCCGGCTTCCGTTGACCGTTCCATGCTCCCGTTTGCGATGCTTGAACAGCTCCTGCCCCATCGGGCAGGTTACACATCCGTCCGGATGGCGGATGAAGCAACTGACCATGCTTTGCCGCTGCACACGCACGGAGATGGTCGTCCCCTCAAAGCATTCGGACAGCGTGCCTGCGTGCAAGCACTTGCAGATGTCTTCGGGTTTGTTCTTTGGGCTCTTCATCGATTTCAGCAGGGATGAATTCTGCAGGTCATCCCCGGATCATTATGCTGATCTTTGCTGTACTCCTGCACGAGCTTCAAGAGGCCTGCTTCTGCTTTCCTTCCTTGCGCCTTCTTTATGGCAGTCGGCAAGAACCATTCGCCTCGTTCTAAAATAGGAAAGAAGCAGTCCTACGTGCGCAGGCTATGTCTTTATGGGTGGAACCGGCAAGCCCTGTCACAGAAGAAAGAAAACCGTTCGTCCGACCAGGGTATGCTCACGTCCGGGGAGCGGAGACTGTGGCGCGCTCGATGAGCTCTACATCCAACACCCGTACTTCTGCGGGCGTGTCCCGGCATTCAATTTGACGCTGTAGGATTTCTATGGCAAGCGTTGCCTTTTGCTCCAGGCACTGCCCGATGGTCGTCAGCGGAGGATAGATTTGCCCGCTGACAGGAATGTTGTCAAATCCAATGATCGACATATCGCGGGGAATGGAAATCCCGCGCTCTGCCAGCGCGCCCATCAGCCCCATGGCAAGCTGATCGCTGGTCACAAAGACGCCGGTTATACTGCCGGCCATGGTGCACAGCGCATTCGTCGCGGCAGAAATTGCCTGCGGATCATTGTCGGATTCTACAACAATCCGATGTTTCGGTTCCAGCGAAAGGCCGTGGGCAGTCAATTCGTCCATAAATCCGGCGAGACGCTGCTGGATGACGCCCGTAGCGCGCTGTGCAGGTCCGGCAAAGGCAAGACGGACGTGCCCATGATCTATCAGGCATCGGGCCGCCAGCCGTCCGCCCCGGTAGTCGTCAATGCCCACGCTGCAGATCCTGCGTACGTTGCTGTAGCTGTCCACAAACACCATAGGGGCCTTGGAGGCAGCATAAATTTGCTCAATTTCATCATCAAACATTCCCAGAAAAACCGCGCCCCGCACATTCCAGGCCCGCAGGGTTTTGGCAATATCGGCCTTGTTTTCCACGAGGCTGACCATTGCATAAAAGCCGCCTTCCTGAAGCAGCCGGATCATCTGTCCCACCAGCGCTGCGTTATGCGGCCCGCTCAGCGCATTTTCATTGCCGATATTGCGCAGCATGATGGCCACGATGTTTGAATTGGCCTTGGCAAGGTTGCGCGCACTGGCGTTTTGCACGTAGTTGCGCCGTCGGATAATCTCCTGAATCTGCGCCGCTTTTTCTTTCGACACCTTGGACAGGTTGCCGTTGACGACGTTGGAAACCGTCATGACGCTAACATTGGCTTCCTGAGCAATGTCCTTGAGCGTAACCATAGGCATCCTCCTTGCAAAGGTTTATAAACCATGCTACCATAATCTGAAGGAGAATTGCAATATAAAATTGATTTGCAAGTTTTATTGACTCTTTTCAATGAAATATAGTTTAATAAACCTTCCTCTTGCTTGTGCGAAAGAAACGTTCAGGCAGAAAAACATTTCTTTATATTTATTTAATTTTTTATTTTACTATTGACAAAGGGTACCAGAGGGTTATAATAGAGTTAAGTTTACCGCTATACTAGTCAGGCGGAAAGAAAAATATCGGAAGGGAAGATTCAATCATGAAGAAAAATCTCAGGCGTCTGCTTTCCCTGCTGCTTGCAATGGCCCTGTTTCTTACCGTGGGCGTCGCCGCGGCCGAAGGCAATGCGGTCATTGGAAGTGCCATTCAGTATGATCCCTCCGTTCCGGTCAACAACGGGGAGGACATCGCCATTGAATTCTGGTATTGGACGGGCGCGGCCAACCTGTTTCAGGCAGTGGTGGACGAATACACGGCCATTCATCCCAACGTAAAGATCACTCTCGTGGAGAACCCCTACGAGGACTACTGGACAAAGCTGCCTCTGGCCCTGCAGGGCACGGACGGCCCCGCCATCTTCAACGTACACAACAGCTATCATGAAAACCTGATCGGTTATCTGGCGCCTTATGATATTCCCCTGGAGGATCTGGAAACCGACTTTGTGGGCGTTTCTGCACATGAAATTGATGGGAAGGTCTACTATACGGACTATGGCATGATGACGGCAACCATGTATTACAACAAAGCCATGTGGGCCGCCGCCGGGCTGACCGAGGCCGACATTCCCAAGACGTGGGACCAGTTCCGCGAGGTGGCCAAAAAGCTGACCATCCGGGACGAAAACGGCGAACTGGTGCAGGCGGGATTCAGCTTTAACGGCGGCGCTCAGGGCGATGTGCTGGGCATGCAGTATCAGTACGGGCAGAACCTGTTTACGGAGGATAACAAGGTAACCTTCAATAACGAAGCCATCCGCACGGTTGTCAATCGCATGAAGGATATCTATGAGGTAGACGGCAGCGGCGACTACAATTTTGGCAACAACTCCGGCGACAACTTTGGTCAGGGCATGGTGGCCATGTACCTGGGCTGGGGGTTCATGCACAACCTGTTCAAGAGCCTGTGGCCCGAAACCGACTTTGGCAGTTTTGAAATTCCCACCCCTACCGAAGAAGTCCCCTATGCCTATCACCGCTATAACGGCGAATCCACCTTTGGCATCAACAAAAACGCGCCGGCGGATCAGCAGGCGGTAGCCCAGGATATCGTGCGCTTCTTCCTGGCCAACGACGCGCTCCAAAAGGAGTTTTGCCTGGCTAACTCCGTGTTCCCGGCCAAGCGGTCTCTGGCACAGGACGAGGACATCCTCAGCGTGTCGAGCATCGCCGTGCTGGCCGAGCATATCGACCGTTACATCTGGCCCGGCCCCATGCCCAGCGCGGTTGAAAACAACATGAAAATTGCCCTGGAAAACATCTTCTACAACGGCGAGGACGTTGAGACCGCCTTGCAAAACGCCGAGGACCTTTGCAACGAGGAATTGGCAATGAGTGAATTTGTTTCCGTCGAGCCGCAGTACCAGTACGCGGACGAAGCGAAATAAAGCACAATCTGCCATGACCGCACGGGCCGGTGGGTTTACCCCTCCCACCGGCCCTTTTGGGGAAGGGAGGCGCCCGCCTGATGGCGCGCAGACACCAAATCCATCCGCTGCAAAGTCGCAGCGAAATCGTCCTGCGCAACACGGTCGTCGCAGGACTGATTGCGTTTTTTTCAATTTTCTATCTGATTCCCATTCTCATGGCCTTTGTGGGCAGCTTTTACCTGTGGAATCCACTGAAGGGACAGTATCGCTTTACCGGCCTGAAAAACTGGCAGATGGTGCTTAACAGCAGCCTGTTCTGGCAGTCCATGGGTAATACGGCGCTGTTTGCAGCGGTTGCGGTGGTGGCGCGGCTGGTCATCGGCATGGCGCTGGCTCTGGCCCTTTATACCAGGCTGATTCGCCATCGGTCGCTGTACCGCACTTTATATTACCTGCCCACGATTACCCCGATGGTGGCGGTCGCTTTCGTATGGAAATTCATGTATGACCCGCAATTTGGCCTTCTCAACCAGATTTTGGGTACGAAGATCAACTGGCTCTTTGATGCGCGCTACGCGATGAGCGCCATTTTGCTGCTGACCGTCTGGAAGGATTTCGGCTACGCGGTGGTGATCCTTTTGGGCGGGCTGTACTCTCTGCCGGCCGATTGCTACGAGGCGGCGGAGATGGACGGCGCCTCGGCGACAGAGCGCTTCGCCTTCCTTACCCTGCCCCTGCTGAAGCCCACCATGGTTTTCATCGTCATCACCTCGCTGATCTCCTATTTTCAGACCTATATTCCTGTGATGGTGCTCACTCAGGGCGGCCCGGGCACAAAGACGTATCTGGCTTCCTATATCATTTACGATCAGGCCTTTGTCAAATACAACTTTGGCTATGCTTCCGCCATCTCCTTTATTCTCTTTGTGATCATCGCCGCGCTCACGGCCCTGTCCTTCCGGTTTAGCGGCGGGGTTAAGGCATAGGAGGCGCAACGATGCAGAAACGAAAGTTCCAGTCCCTCGCACTGAATGCTGCGCTGCTTGCTTGCAGCATCGTCACCATACTGCCTTTTCTATGGATGCTTGCGTCGTCTTTCAAATCCAATGCCGAGATCAGCGCGTTGGAGCAGCATTTTCTGCCCCTTCACCCCTCTTTCGATAATTATCTGAATGCGCTTGAGAAGATGAATTTTCTTCGGTATTTCGCCAACAGCCTGACCTATGCCATGCTGCTGACGGCGCTTACGCTCTACACCAGCGCAATCAGTGGCTTTGTTCTGTGCAAATACCGTTTTCGTGGACGCGACGCGCTCTTCGGCGCCATTCTGGCGACCATGATGGTACCGGGCGTGGTGACGATCATCCCGCGCTACACCATGATGCAGCAGCTGGGATGGCTGGACACCTGGAGAGCCCTGCTCGTCCCCAGCCTGTTTACGCCGTTCGGTATCTTTCTGATGCGCCAGAGCTGTGCCACTGTCCCTGATGAGCTGCTGGAAGCGGCACGGATGGATGGCGCCAGCGCCGGCTACATCTTTCACCGCATTATGTTGCCCATGCTTGGAAACACCATTTCCAGCCTGGCCATTTTTCAGTTTCTCTGGGCCTGGGAGGATTATCTCTGGCCGTACCTGATGATTCGTACGGAGAGCAAAAACATGCTGAGCGTGGCGCTCAACATGTTCAGCGGGCGCTACTCCACCGATTACGCCGGGTTGTTTGCCGCGACGGCTATCGCCATCGTACCGGTGGTTCTGTGTTATCTGATCTTTCAGAAGCGGTTTGTGGAGGGCATCGCTTCGGCAGCGGTCAAGGGCTGATGGCAGGAAAAGGCAAGCTTTGCGAAGAAAGACAAAAATCAAACCAGGAAAGAACAGGAGGCGGCAGCATGGCCTGGGATACCAGCAAGGCACTTCGCCAGCAGGTGATGTACTGCGTATATGTACGGCAATACAGCAAGGAAGGTACCTTTGAGAAGGTGCGGGAGGACCTTACGCGCATCCGGGATTTGGGGGTGGATATTCTCTGGCTCTTGCCCATTCATCCCATCGGAAAAACATGCAGAAAGGGTGTGCTTGGCAGCCCGTATGCCATCCGGGACTATCGCGCCGTGAATGAGGAATACGGCACCATGCAGGATTTTGAACGCCTTGCCAGCGAGGTTCACCGCCTGGGCATGCGGCTGATCATCGACGTGGTCTATAACCATACATCGCCGGACTCCTGGCTGGCGCAAAACCACCCGGAATGGTTCTATCACAAGGCGGACGGCAGCTTTGGCAACAGGATCGGCGAGTGGTCGGATATTATCGACCTGGATTACAACCAACCGGAATTGTGGGATTATCAGATTGAAACGCTCAAGATGTGGGCCTCCATGGTGGATGGTTTTCGCTGCGATGTGGCGCCCCTTGTGCCGCTGGATTTCTGGCTGCGCGCACGGCGCGAGGTAAGTCGGGTACGGCCGGACTGCCTGTGGCTGAGCGAATCGGTGGAGCCGGAATTCACGCTCGGCAATCGCGCGCGGGGTATGGTTAGCCTGTCGGACAGCGAGATCTATCAGGCGTTTGACCTGAGCTATGAATACGACGTCTATCACGACTGGGTAAGCCTGCTGTGCGGAGAAAAGCCGCTGGACGCCTACGCCGCTGCCCTTTCCCGGCAGGAGTATCTCTATCCTGACAACTATGTCAAGCTGCGCTTTCTGGAAAACCATGACCGCCCACGCGCAGCCTTCCTTGTGCCGGATGCCCTCCAGCGCCGGAACTGGCTGGCATTCCTTTATTTTCAAAAGGGAATGACGCTGATTTATAACGGACAGGAGGCGAGCTGCGAAAGCCGGCCCAGCCTGTTTGACAAGGATCCCATCGACTGGCAGGCGGGTGAGGACATTTCGCCTCAGCTTCGTGCATTGCGGACGCTGCGCAGCCATCCGCTGATGGCGGAAGGCAGCTACAGCGTTCAGGATGCCGGAAACGGCATCCTCCGGGCTATGTATGCCAGGGGCGAACGCCGGCTAATGGGCATTTTCAGCACGAAGGGAACAAGTGCGCCCGTGCGCGTGCCCTTCCGGGACGGGCGTTATTGCGATCTGGTGAGCCGCCAGACAGTGCAGGTGGAAGGCGGCCTGCTGAGCGTAAAGGGCGAGCCAATCGTCATTGATTCCGAAACGGAGGGGGCACCATGAACGAACCGACCACCGTGATTCAGGGAGAGCGGTACCGCTTGATGCTGCTGACGCCGCAGCTGATTCGCCTGGAATATGCCCCCGATGGCATCTTTGAGGACCGTCCCACGCAGAAGGTGCAAAACCGGGCATTTCCGCCGGTTGAACACCGGCTGTGGCGCACGGAACGCGGCATTGAGCTTTCGACTGCGTTCATGAATGTATTCTATGACGAAGGGCCATTTTCTTACGGAGGGCTGTGGATTGAAAATCGCTCCGAATGTCGGGGAATCTACTGCACCTGGCATTATGGGGACGCGCTCACAGAAAATCTGGGCGGCACGGCGCGGACGCTGGATGAGGCGGACGGTCCTGTGCCGCTGGAGCCCGGCATCCTGTCCCGCCTTCAGGGATACAGCGTGCTGGATGACAGCACTTCCTATGCGCTGACAGAGGACGGCTGGATTGAGCCGCCCCGCCCGGGCCATCAGGATCTGTATTTTTTCAGTTATGGCTACGCATACCGGCAGGCGCTGGCGGACTTCTTTCACCTGTGCGGGCCCACGCCGCTGCTGCCGCGGTATGCACTGGGCAACTGGTGGAGCCGTTTTCATGCCTACACGGCCGAAGAATACCTCTCCCTCATGGACCGGTTTGAAAAGTCCGGCATCCCTTTAAGCGTGGCCGTGATCGACATGAATTGGCACATCAGCTCCGACGGCTCCGACCACAAGGGGTGGACGGGCTATACCTGGGACAAAGCGCTGTTTCCCGAACCGGCGGCGTTTCTAAAGGCGCTTCACCAGAAGGGACTCAGGGTAACGCTCAACCTGCACCCCGCGGAGGGGATACAGCCGCACGAGGTCGCCTATCCACAGGCTGCGGCCGCGCTGGGAAGGGATGCTGCGCGCGGTCAGCGGATTCCTTTTGAACCGGAAAACCGGGCGTTCTGGCGGGTATACTTTGACCTGCTCCATCGCCCGCTGGAGCGGCAGGGTGTGGATTTCTGGTGGATTGACTGGCAGCAGGGGCACGCCTGTGCCATTGAAGGCATGGACCCGCTGTGGCTTCTCAATCACTTTCATGCACAAGATGCCGTGCACGAGGGCAGACGGGCGTTTATCCTGTCCCGATACGCGGGAGCGGGCAGTCACCGTTATCCGGCAGGCTTCTCGGGCGACAGTGTGATCAGTTGGCGATCCCTGCAGTTTCAGCCCTATTTTACGGCGACAGCTTCCAACATTGGGTACGGGTGGTGGAGTCACGATATCGGAGGGCATACGCATGGCAAGCGTGACGATGAGCTGCAAACCAGATGGCTGCAGTTTGGTGTCTTTTCCCCGATTCTGCGCATGCACAGCACGTCCAATCCGTTTAACGGCAAGGAGCCGTGGCGCTATGGGCCTGAGGTGTGCGGCATCATGACGGCGTTTCTCAGGCTGCGTCACCGCCTTCTCCCCTATCTCTACAGCATGAACTGGCGGTGCCACATACTTGGCGAACCGCTCATTCAGCCCATGTATTATGCATGGCCGCGTGAGGATGCCGCCTACCAGGTACCCAACGAGTATCTCTTCGGCAATCAGTTGATCGCCGTCCCCATTACCTCTCCCATGTCTCCGGAGCTCAGGCTCGCCAGCGCAGATGCCTGGCTTCCGGATGGCCTCTATCATGACCTGTTTACAGGAACAATTTATCACGGTGGAGGGAGGAGACGCTTGTACCGGCCGCTGGAAAGCATTCCTGTGCTGGCCAAGGCGGGTGGCATTGTGCCGCTGATGGCGCCTGAGGAGAAGGGCGCAATCCCTGAGACCCTGGAGATTCTTGTGTTTGTGGGCGCGGATGGCGCGTTTGATCTCTATGAGGACGACGGAGAGACGGACCGTTATGCCTCGGGCGAATACCTGTTGACCTCGCTGCGTCTGACCGGTGGTGAGTTCTCCCTTTCGGTCGTACATGGCGCCCGCTCTCTGCACAGGACGCGGCGGATCACCGTCACCTTCTGCGGTGTGGACCAGCCCGCTTCGTGCCTGGCGCGCTGCGGAAAGGAGCTTCTCTCGGCCGAAACCGTCTATGACCCGCAAAAGCACCGTTTCCGTGTAACACTTCCGCCCATTGACAATACGCGAGACGTCACGGTGAGTCTTCCCGACGGCGTTTGCCTTGCCGCCAACAACCGTGCCCAATACTGTGAGACGCTGCTCAACCGCGCGCAGATTGATTACGAGCTCAAGGACCGGCTGTTTCGCCTGCTGCGCTCACATCATGAACCGCTGGCGATTCTGCGCGAATGCAGCTCTTTTCACCTTCCGGATGGGCTGCTGGAAGCGCTGGCGGAGATTTTCTGAGAAGAGATCTACAAAAGAAAGATGGACCGAAAAAAGAATTTCCGGTCCATCTTTTTGGTTGCCTGCTGTCAGGCGTCACTTTTTCATGAGTCCAGCGCCTTCGTGCCAGGCTTTACCCACCTGCTCGCCGGAGACATAATACCCATGCTGAAACTGGTCGAAGATCAAAGCGTTTAGGCGGGCGGGGTCCACCTTGCCGTTCTCAGAGAGCACCGACTCTTCGGCGGCGGTGTTGACGATACGGCCGACAATGGCATAGAAGCTGTCTGTGCTGCTCACCTCTGCCAGTTCACACTCCATAACCACCGGGAATTCATCAATGACGGGCGCATTGACAAACGCGCTCTTGCTGGCATGATAGCCGGTACGCTCAAATTTATCCAACATTTTGTTTCCGGTGGCAATGCCGAAGAAATCCGCCACATCCATATGTGCGCGATCCGCAATGCTGACCGTAAATGCCTTGGCTTTCAAAAGATTCTGGGTCGTTTTGTGGTCCTCATCGATGAACAGCGCAATCCGGTCGCTGTTGCAAATCATCCCCCACGCGGCGTTCATGGCGTTCACCTTGCCATTTTCGTCGTAGGCAGCGACAATCAATACCGGCATGGGATATACGGCCTGTACAACACCAAGATTCTTTTTCATCAGGATACCTTCTTTCCAAAGCTCAGATTGCCCACTGACAGGGTAATGGTATCATTGACAGGAAAATAAAACAAGTACCAACATGATTGTTAGATACTTACCTAAAGGAAAGCGCTATCAGCAGACGAATCGATGAGACGGTTGTTTCGAAAACGGGTTACAGCACGCTCGGTCGTTGATTTGGGGAAAGCAGGAACCCTCTGTCCTGTCCGAGGGACCATGTGCCTGTGTGCCTGCAGGAAATAAAGCGATCCTGCGCACCTAACATTAAGCAGCATGCTCCGAAAATAAAAGGCATATACGAATAGCTTTTTCGATTGCTATTGACAAACAATCTTTATTGATTTATAATTCTTATTGATAATAATTATTATTAGTGAGGAATCCGGTATGAAACGCAACACGATCCAGCGCACTTTGGTTTTGGAAGCCGTCAATCATCTGCGGTCACATGCCACCGCAGAAGAGGTATACGATGCCGTCGTTCAGCAGCATCCTCACATCAGCAAGGGCACGGTCTACCGCAATCTTAATCAGCTTGCGGAAGACGGAGAGATTCAGAAGCTGGAAATGCCGGATGGACCCGACTGTTTCGATCATCGCCTTCATCGGCATTATCATGCCAAATGTTCCAGGTGCGGGCGTGTTTTCGACATCGAAATGGACTACATGGAGGATCTGGCTCATCGGGTGAAAGACACTTACGGATTTGCCATTGACGGTCACAATCTGGTTTTTACGGGCATCTGCCCCACTTGCCAGCAGAACGGCACGCAGCCAGATCCCTCCAAATAACGGGCGCATACGGGCGCATCTACCCGTAAATATAAATGAAATAGGAGGATGACAACATGAGAAGCATTACGACGCTCGACCTTCAATACGCACATCGCTTTTATGGCTTTAAGGGTGAGGCGCAATATCTGCATGGCCACACGGGGGTGTTGACCCTTGAAGTCGAGGATACTGTGAATCCCGGCGTAAACATGGTATTCCCCTGCAACGAGATTCAAAAAACTGCCTGGTCTGTCCTGAAAAACTTCGATCATGCTCTCATTCTCAGGGAGGATGATCCCCTCCTGCCTGCGATTCTGAAGGTCTATGAAGAGCAGGGCATCCGCAATGGCGCGCCACAGAACCAGATGAAAGGCCCGGCCTTTAAAACCGAGCTGGCAACCGCCTACCCGGAGTGCCGTTTGGTGGTAACCAAGGAAACCATGACGGTAGAAGGCATGATCAAAATGGTCTATGATCTGCTCAAGGACAAGCTGAATATCGCAAAGATCACCTTCACCAGCGGCGTGAACGCTGCTTCGGCCGAATTTGAAACGCATAATCAAATTGATCGCTGCCCGCTTTGCGGCATTGCACTGAATGAGAACGGTGTCTGCCCCAAATGCGGCTATAAAAAGGGATAAGCCTTGCGTCAGCAGACGCCCCGGAAAACAGGCACAATAAATTGTCAGGCCCGGGAAATCCCGGGCCTGATATTTTGCACCATGTCCTACTGCTTGAAAGGCATCACACAACCAGATCCATGAGAGGAGGCCTCAATCATGCGACAAAAATGCGTTACCCTTCTGATTGCTTCAGCACTGCTGCTAAGCAGTTGTTCGGCCCCGTATGCACGGTCATTGGAAACAGACTCATCCGCAAATACAAGCAAGGAAATCGGGCAGACTTCAAATAGAGCGGATAAGGAGGGCATGCATATGGACACGACTGAGAATGTTATCTATCTGGCGGGCGGCTGCTTTTGGGGCTTGGAGCATCTGATGCAGTCAATTCCGGGCGTGATGGATGCTCAAAGCGGATATGCCAATGGCACCGGCGAGTCGGACGCCAACTATCAAACGGTTTGTAACGGAGATACCGGCTTTCGGGAAACGGTGCGCGTGGAATACGACCCGGAGCAGGTCAGCCTGGATGCACTGCTATTGGCTTATTTCTACGTCATTGATCCCACGGTGCAAAACCGGCAGGGCAACGACTGGGGCAGCCAGTATCAGACTGGCGTCTATTATACCAATGAAAGGGCCAAGGAAACGGTCGAGCGCATCGCCGCCATTGAGCGCGGCCGCAGCCAATCCTTTTTCGTAGAGATTGGCCCGTTGATAAACTTTTATCCGGCGGAGGAATACCATCAGAACTATCTGGAAAAGAACCCCGGCGGCTACTGTCATATTCCCCGGGAAGAAATCGAGCTGTTTTCCAGGCTGCGCATTGATCCGGGCGACTACCAAAAACCTGCCGCAGAGACCATCCGTGACAAGCTGACCGCAGAGCAGTACCGGATCACCCAGGAAAGCGGGACAGAACGGCCTTTTGATAATGAATTCTGGAACCAGTTTGAAAAGGGAATCTATGTGGACGTAGTTACCGGTGAACCTCTATTCTCCTCTACGGACAAGTTCGAAAGCGGCTGCGGCTGGCCGGCGTTTTCCAAGCCCATTGAAGCTCCGGCGGTTGTGGAGCTTCCTGACAACAGCTATGGAATGCAGCGCACGGAGGTACGCAGCCGTGCAGGAAATTCCCATTTGGGGCATGTGTTCAGCGGCGACCCGGAATCCCCCAACGGTGTGCGGTACTGCATCAACAGTGCGGCCCTGCGATTTATTCCCTATGAGAAAATGGAGTCCGAAGGCTACGGATATCTTCGCAATCTCTTTGAGGACTAAGCCGAAAGAAATGGTTTGTGCATCCGCTTGAGCTTATTCCGTGTCACGGCTGAAACGGCACAACATTCCTGACCGCATCTGCCGGCCAGATCCGGCTGTCGTCGTTTTCGATGTCCAGAAGCCGGTAGCGGTCGTTGCCCATGCACAGCTCTTTCATATAGCTCAACTGACGCAGGCCATGGCGGCTCTCCATGCGCTCTACCAGGTCGGCATGTTGATGCTCCTGCATGGCATATATCAGATCCACCGACGCCTGATCCACAGCCAGCAGGTCCGTGGAGGCCAGGATGCCGACGTTGGGGGTGACGACCGGCTCGGCAGCACAGCCCTCGCAGTCACAGGAGACCGACATGTTGCGCAATACGTTGATATAAACGATGTGCTTGCCGAAATGGTCCGCCACAGCCTTGGCGGATTCGGTCATGCGCTCCATGAACTCCTCGTTGCTGATATCCCACATATCGTCGGAACCGGGCGTAGTGTGGATCATGGCCTTGCCGACGCGGCCATCCGCGCAGCCGATACCGATATTCTTGCAGGAGCCGCCAAAGCCGCCCTTGGTGTGACCTTTGAAGTGCGTCAGCACCAGCAGGGAATCATAGCCGGGCAAATGTCCGCCCATGGCCATCTCGGTAAACCACTTGCCGCCGTTTACAGGCAGCATTACGATGCCGTCCTCGTCCAGAATGTCCACCGGGCAGAAGGTCCAGCCGTTGACGGCAATGGTCTCGCGGTGCTGTGGCGTAGTATAGCGGTCGCCCTCATAATACGTATTGGTCTCCACAATCGCCGCGCTGCTGAGGCGTTCATCGACGAGCTTTTTTACCCACGGGCGGGGGATAATGTTGGGACCGTCCTTTTCGCCCGTGTGCAGCTTGATACCCACCTTGCCCGTCAGGTGTGCCCCGACCTTGTCAAAGATGCGAAGCAGCCCCTCCGCGGACAGGTTGGCTGTGAAATAGACCACCGATTCCTGACCTTCACGGTTTTCATAAGGGATATACTTGTCCCCATCCGTTCCCGCAACGGCTTGCTTTTTCATGCTCAAAGCCTCCTTCGCCCGTCAAGTTTATGAAGAAGGGCGTTGCCGCCCGTTCCGCGCGCGCATTGACAGACCTGCTGTCCAATGCTATACTTCATGATAGCACCTGAAGCTGACTTTAGGTCAATATCTTTCAATAAAATTTCTGAAGGAAGGCGTCGGATATGTATACGATCGGACAGGTTGCTGCGATGTTCCAATTGCCGATATCGACGCTTCGGTATTACGATAAAGAGGGACTGTTTCCCTATCTTAAGCGCAAGGCGGGCATTCGCTGGTTTTCAGAGCAGGAACTCGAGGCGCTGCGCGTGATCGAATGCCTGAAAAAAGCAGGCCTTGAGATCAGGGATATCAAGCAGTTTATGCAGTGGTGTACGCAGGGCGCTTCCACATACCCGCAGCGTTATGAGCTCTTTGTCAGGCAGCGCGATGCCGTCGAGGCGGAAATCAGACACTTGCAGCGCACGCTGGACATGATTCGCTACAAATGCTGGTACTACGAAAACGCCATGGCGGACGGCAACGAGGAACGGGTGAAAACCCTTACGCCCGCGGAGATGCCGCAGGAGATCCGCGAGGCTTATGAGGGTGCACACCGGCTCTGATTCACCCTAATGGGACCGTCCCTTTTTACCAATTGGAAAACCTTCCATGAGAAGATGGATTTCCTAAAAACAAAAAACCCGGAGACCCCGCAAAGCATTGGCGGCATATGCCAACGCACCGGGCGCCTCTCCCCCACCACTCAAAAGCGCGAAAGCAGAATTCGTTGTGAACAAAGGAAAAGCGCCTATGCCTGGAAAATCCGGTATGGGCGTACTTTTGTTATTGTGAAGCTATTTTCCTTCATTTGAAAATCGCTTTTGTAGAAAACGCGGATCTGTTGCAAAGCTTAACGGTGCCGGTTGCAGAGACGCGCACAGGTTGTAGACGCATTTTTGTGGTTTCAGTCACATCGTCGTTTGTTCGTAGGCACAAAGGGCCATACTGCTGGTATGAACAAATCAGATCAAGGATAGGGCAGCCTCAATAATCAGACTTGACAATGCAAGTAAAGCGAGTAAAATAAGTAATCGGTTACTTAATTAATCGGAGAGGGAAGAAGCGAGGTATTGGACATGATGCCCTTTGGCCTGAAAATCGCCATTATCAACCGGGCGTTTCGCAAGAAATTAGACGAAAAGGCAGCTGCTCTGGGGCTAACGGCGGTTCAATTGCGGGTGCTTGGATCGATCAGTCGTTTAGAGGCTGCCGGTGAAACGGAAATTCATCAGAATGATCTGGAACGTCTTGAACATGTAACACATCCGGCCATGACAAAGCTATTGCAGAGGCTGGAGGCCAAAGGCTTCGTCAATTGCGTCTCCAGCGCCAAAGACCGCAGATACAAGAAAATTGTCTGCACGGAACGATCGGCCGGCATTCATCACATGATTCTGGCCCAGGATGAAGAGGTCTTTGCAGAGCTGTGCCGTAATCTTACTACGGAACAGCGGCAGGAACTATCGTGCTTGGCCGACCTCATCCTCCAAAATGTCGAATCCGAGTAAATCCGGCTTCTTAAGGCAGTATGTGGAGAATTTCCTCCGCACGCTGCCCGCTTTTTCCCCCAATCAGGTAACTAGTTACTTATCAAAAGGAGGGACCTCCCTATGGAAACTACAATCCCCGAAAAGAAAAGCTCCTTCGCTACAGAGCCAATCGGCAAACTCATTGTACGATTTGCCATCCCCAGTGTGATTGCGTTGCTGGTGAACTCACTGTATAACATTGTGGACCAGATCTTCATCGGCTGGGGCGTGGGCTATCTGGGCAATGGAGCTACCAACATCGTCTTTCCCATTACGATCATCGCGCTGGCACTGTCCATGATGATTGGGAACGGCGGTGCGGCGTATTTGAGCCTGAAACTGGGCGAGGGCGAGGCAAAGGCAGCCCAGAAAGGCGTGGGAAACGCAATTACACTGTCCGTAGTTGTAAGCATTATTCTGGCCATTGTATTTATCATTTTTATCGATCCCCTGCTGACGCTGTTTGGCGCCACAGAAATTCTCCGCCCCTATGCGCTGGATTATGGTTACATCATCGGAACCGGGCTTCCCTTTATGATGATTTCGGCCGCCATCAACTCCATGATCCGCGCGGATGGAAGCCCCAAATATGCGATGTTTTCCATGGTAATCGGCGCGATTCTCAACGTCATTCTCGATCCGGTGCTGATATTTGTGTTTCATATGGGCATGCAGGGAGCCGCCATTGCAACCGTCATCGGCCAGGTGGCATCTTTTGTGGTGTCTGTCGTTTATTTGCCCCGTTTCAAAACCATACGGCTCAGCGCTTCTGCCTTTCGTCTGAACATGCGAACCTGCGGAAGCATTGCGACATTCGGTTTAAGCAGCTTTATTACCCAGTTTGCCATCACAATCGTCATGGCGCTAACCAATAACCTTCTGGCCACTTACGGTGCTTCCTCCGTCTATGGAGCGGAAATTCCTCTTACAGCAACCGGCATTGTCATGAAGGTCAATCAAATCATGATTGCTATTCTGCTGGGCATTGCCACCGGCGCGCAACCTATCATCGGCTTTAACTACGGCGCCAAGAACTTTCAACGCGTTAAGCAGGCTCTTGAGATCTCTTTGATTGCTTCAGAAATTGTATCGGTCCTCGCATTTTTGCTCTTTCAATTTGCGCCCATGACCGTCGTGTCCCTGTTTGGCTCAGAAGAAGGGCTTTATAACGAATTTGCTGTTATGGCATTCCGTGTTTTCCTGCTTCTTTGTCCCCTGACCGGGTTTCAGACCATTGCGGCGGTCTATCTGCAGGCCGTGGGCAAGCCCGTAAAATCCGCCATCCTTTCATTGGCACGTCAAATTATCTTCTTTATTCCAGCAGCGCTGATCCTTCCGACCTTTATGGGCGTGGAGGGGGTCCTGTGGACCGGGCCGGTTGCAGATGGGTTGGCATTTGTTTTATCGTTGGTACTGCTTTTGTATGAAAGGAATCATCTCAAAAAGGAACATGCGCTTCGGTCGTCGCGTGCATGATTATCACTTAAGGAGGAGTTGTGCATGAAAAACAGGATTATTACCATTAGCCGGGAGTTTGGAAGCGGAGGACGCACAATTGGAAAAACCGTCGCAACAGAGTTGGGAATTCCCTGCTACGACAGAGAGCTGCTGCAACAAATTGCTGCAGAAAGCGGATTTGATGAAAACTACATCAAGGATGCCGGGGAATATGCGCCGGGGGGATTTCTGGTTTCCGCGTTTTCGCATCACTCCGGCGGCCCCAACAACGCGGATTATCTTTGGGAGATCCAATACAGGATCATCACCGAGCTGGCACAAAAAGGTCCCTGCGTCATCATAGGCCGCTGTGCGGATTATATCCTGCGCGATAAAGCGGATTTGCTGCGCGTTTTTGTCCATGCCGATATGAAATTCCGGGCAGAACGAATCGTGAAGGAATATGGAGAACGGGAAGCTTCCCCGCAGCAACGCCTGCGCGACAAGGATAAACGCCGCGCGGCCTATCATCGGTTCTATACGGATATGAAGTGGGGGCGTGCGCAAAATTACGATATCACACTTAACAGCGGCACACTTGGGATTGACAAGTGCGTGGAGATTCTCAAGGACCTCTATGAAGGTGCCTAGGAGCCGTTCGCCCTTAAAGCCGATGTTCTTCCAGTTGAAGCGGAGAAGCTATGCCTATCTGGCGTTCTTGCAGCTATGCCACACTTCTTCGCAAATGCCATGAGGAACTGCCGGTACTTCATGTGATTCTTTCCATGAGGCTTGAGCGTCTCAGCGGCACCGAAGGGGTGCTCGGAGCTTACCCACACACAGCTGGCAGCCTAGCGGCATTCATTGACATGTTCCAGTCGAGAATGATATAATATTCACAATCAAAAAATTCATAAGGAGGCTTTCCCGATGAAGAAACTGGCTGCGTTCCTGATGGCCTTACTCCTTGTATTGCCTGCGGTCGTCATGGCAGAAATGACAGAGGAGGAACTTCACGCCTGGGCAATTGAGAACGGTTATGTCAAGCAAGAGGCAGAGGCCATCTCCTCCGCCACCACAAACAAGGCAGGCGGCGTCAATTATGGCGCCATCGAGTGGTCGGAGGAACTTCAGCTGGCGGCGATCAAGGAATTTCTCAAGGGCGGCAACTACTTGGGCAGCAGCGACTTCGCGCAGGATGAGACCGGCTACAACTACCGTGAGATGTACCAGATGGCCACCAGTCTCAACAATGTCCCCAACAACACCAATCTTGAGCTGGTGCTGGATGTGAGCAGCATGCACCTTATGGGCGTATCCGAGGCGGGCACGACCAAGACCATTGAATTCCAGCGCAATCCCGCCGTGTCCATCAGCTGGTGCCGTCAGCTGCGCCCTGCTGAGGAAGAGGCCGGCTACAACTACTACTGTTCCTATGGCGTACAATTCGACGGAAATGTGCGGGTCTATACCGCCGCCGATCTGGAAACCACCGAGGGGCAAGATGCGCTCATCAACCTCTATGATAAGTATTATCCCACCCTGGCCTCCAACTGGGCTGCATACAGTGCATCCTTCGCGGAGGGGAGCACCCCGGAAGAAATCCGTGAGGGCAAGCTCGGCTATATTACCAGTTCCCTCAGCAGCGGCTCAATGGTCGTGTATGAAGTTATTCCCACCCGCATCATTATTACCGCTCCCTTCCTGATGAATATGGCTCCCCAGATGAGTAACGGCGCGATGTACGCTACCGTGCAGGAAGGGGAAGACCGCTATCATTACGACCTGTTGCTGTCCGACGCGTTCCTGGATCAGCTGGTGGCGTACAAGGCGGATTTCATCGCTACGGATGAGGGGAAGGCCGAAGTCGAGGCCTACTACAGCACCGGAATGTATCCCATGCTGGACGAAATGTGCGCTCAGTACGGCGTGGCCACCAGCCTTGAGATGGCCCTGATGCCCACCAGTGCCGCGGGCCTCAAGACCCAGACCACCTGGACGCCGGCAACGTAATTTTAAAGTACCTGTCTGGATTTCGCCCTCCATGACAAATGGGCCGAAAAAAACACCCTCCTGCTGTGGCATCAAGGAATTCCGATCCACAGCAGGAGGGAACTTTGTTATTGTAAGAAAAACACATGCGTGTATCATTGGCTGACCTCCATCATGGCAGCAGGCCCTCGCCTGCAATTTGCCATGAATATGCGTCAAACCAAAGAGGCCGCATCATTCCGAGTGGCCGAACGTGTTTTCCATAGGGCGCCTTCAGACCTGAAAGCTCTCCTTCACGTCAAGCATCGTGCGGAATTCGCAGGTGGCCGGTTCGAGATGGAACATGCCCAGCCGGTTGCCGGTCTGCTCGTTATAGATGGCGCGCAGATGCGGAGCTGCTTCAAGCGCCTTTTCAGCAAGCGTGTAGTCCTTTTCAAACACAGCGCGTCCATAAAAGCGGATAAACTCCTTGCCAACCGTGGCGCAGATTTCCACTTTCGGATTTTCCTGCATCTGTTTATAGCAGGCCTTGAATTCACCCACACCAAAATAAATGGTATCGCCTATCAGCAGGTGCATACCCATGGGACGGCACTTGGGGTGATCTCCCTCTATGGTAGCAAGATAAAATACGCCTGCCTGCGTCAGAAATTCATCGAGTGTCTTCATGTTTGCCATGGTTGAAACCCCCTTCAATTTTCGTACTTCCAGGACGTAACAAAGCAATTGTACTTTATAAAGAAACGATGCCTGTATGCCTCGTCCTTCCAGAGCTCAGGCTTGTTTGTCAGAACCGAAAGGCGGTCCTCCAAAAAGCTCAGCAGACGAACGGAGCAGCCCATGTCATGGACTACCGTTCCCTCCTCCAGCACCTCCATATCATAGGTGGTATAAGGAGGAATGCGCACCAGTTCTCCCGTATGCGCCTCAAAGGTCTCCTGAAGTACATGGAACCGCACGCAACCTTCCGTCACCTGGTAGAGCTCCCAGTCGTCGTGCGGCATATCCCAGCGCACGCGCAATCCCTTGCGGGCTTCCACGCGCCACACCTCATACATGTCGCTGGTTTCCCAACGGCCCAGGACCTGACGCAGCACCGCTCCCGGCAGCGTGAACTCGGAAAGTCCGGCATCCGGGGTGCGGACCTCCGGAAGGCTTCGCCGATCGACGGGAGTCGTTACAGGCTCTTCCCGCTTGAAGGTGGAACGCGCCAGCGCAAAGCGCTCGGCAAACTCCGGATCTTCCAGTAATTGCGGATAGTTTTCCCGGATCCGGTTGTAGTGAATGCGCCGGCCATAGATGTTCACGCCCTGCAGGAACAGTCGCAGCGTGGTGCGCTCCCCCGGAAAATGGAACGCGTGCGGCACCCCTGTGGGAACATACAGAAAGTCTCCCGCCTGCAAAACCGTGCTCTTTCCGCGGATGACAATTTCCACCGTTCCCTTGGGAAGGAAGAACAGTTCGCAGCCATGCGTGTGCTGATGATACGCTTCCCCCTTGTCCTGATCGTAGATGCCGTCGCGGACTTCCATCATGTCATTGTGTCCCACAGGCTTCATCAGGCATACGGAGAGCTCGGAATCCGAGCGGGTAGAATCCACCCAGTCCTCTTCCACCTGTGGGCGAACGAGATACTTACTTGCACTGGCCATATTATCCTCCATCCAATCAATACAGCGTGGGCCACAATTTGAAATCCCAGACAATTCCGCCATAATCGCAGCGCTGTTTTACGCTTCCGTCCTGTCCGAGCACAAAAACGCTCAGATGCGCCTGTGGCGTGCAGATTTCGCCCTTGGTAAACAGTGCGTTTTCCTCTACATACAGACGTTCTCCCAGCGTATGGACACGACAAAGCTCATAGCGCCGCTGCGTATCATCATCGTAGAGGGCCTGAACCGCCTGCGGCAGTTGCTCCCGAAGCTCGCTGCGGGCGTTGTAGATCGCCGGCCGAATAATCGGTTTCCCTACGAAGGCGTCAAAATCCGTATAGACGATCATTCGCTCGATCTTGCCCTCCGCATCCAGATCGCAAAGCAGTGCTGTGGGAGTGTCGTAGACGATGTTTTTCTGGCGTTCCTCGTCGTAGAAAAGATAGCTGAGCATGTATTCCGCCACAAGCAGCCCGGTTCCCTTTTCAACATGCAGCGCGCGCGCACTGACATGAAGATAGCGGAAACGATTGGCAATCTTGTGCACCAGCATCGTGAAAATACGATTGTTTGCCACCAGCCCAAAGGAGGGCATCACAAGGTTCGCTTCTCCCTGGTGAAACAGCGATAGCAGCGCCGGAACCTCTTCCTTCATGACAGCGTCGAACAGGTTTTCCATTTGAATTGCTTCCATTTTTCTTCACCCTCCCAGTTTTTACAGCGTCGGCCACAGGCAGTGGTCATAGGAAGAATCGCCCGCAAGACGGACATACGAGACCTTGCCTTCCGGCGTATAGGTGTAGATGGCCATACCCGCGGAGGGGGTGTTGGGATTGCCGCCGCTGCGATGGTTCATGTATTCCACAACAAGGCTGCCTTCGGCCATGAATGCCGTGCAAAGGCGCAGCTCCGTATTGCGGCCGCCGGAGAACATGCTGTCAAAAACCTTGATCAGATCCTCTCCGTGATGGATGCTGTATGCGGTGCTCATAAAATAGGCATCCTTGTCAAAGAGCTCGTTGAGAATCGTTTTGGAATCCGCCTCCCACAGGCAGCGGAAGTAGGTCTTTTCGCTTTCCGGCAAGGTTTCCATCAGCTTCGGATCTTCGTTGAGCATGGCAGGACGGGTGATGTTGTGGCCGCCGGCCGCCCAGTACGTGGTATAATAGACACGGGCGGTTTTGATCTTGCCGTTTTCCATCTCGCAGAGAATACCGATGGGAATATGGAGCTCCTTGTGATAGTTGAATTCGGCATCATTGATTTCGAAGAAAATCATCATGTGCATCACAAGGTGGGTATCATCCTGCAGCGCACGCCAGAACTCAAAGCGCACGCCTTCACGCTCGGAAAGCCAGAGCTTGACCTGGCGCAGGTAGCGGCAGAAGACGATATTGTTGCCAATCTGGCCATAACGGGGCACGTTTACGGAGATCTTTCCGTCACAGAACAGGTCGATGAAGGCCTGTCCGTTTTCGGCTTCGATATTCTCCAGAAGATGCTCAAAGGGTTTGCTTAACGCCTTGTAATCCATGTTCTCCGTCCTCTTTCCTTTCTCTTTTCGCACGTGCTTTTTTGTGCTATAATCAACGGTATCGCTGTTTTCCGGGTTTCCTAGAGAGGGGTTGTTCCATGACGCTTCAGCAACTGAACTATTTCTGCCTGGTAGCCGAGCTGCAAAGCATCAACAAAGTGGCTCAGCAGGTCCATGTTTCCGAGCCGGCGCTGAGCAAAAGCATCCATCTTTTGGAACAGGAGCTGAATGTGCGCCTGTTTAACCGCAGCGGACGCAAGTTAAAGCTCAACGAAAACGGGGATTTTTTTTACCGTAATGTTTCCGCCTGCCTGGAAAGGCTGGAGGAGACCGTTGACGCCCTGACCAGCAGCACCAGTCTCAAGGAAATACGAATCAATGTCGAGGCGGGAGACCTGTTTATCGAGGAGATTGTTACGGAATACTATTCCCTGCACAACGACGTCGCCTTTTCCATGAGTGCCAACAACCAGCCCGTTGTGCGTTTCTCCTCCGACAGCTACGATCTGATTGTCACCACCTCCAACAGCCTCTTGATCCGGGCGGCCAACTTTAAGCATCAGGAAATTTTCACTGAACCATACGGCGTGTGTATTCCAAGGGCTGACCCGCTCGCTCAGTACCCGTCGATCCGGATTGCGCAGCTGCGCGACCGCCGGTTTGTGTCCACCACGTCCTATGGTATCAACTACCAGATTTGCAAAAAAGCAGGATTTTTACCCAAGCAGATGATGATTGGCCAGAGCCTCAGCTCCTTCGTCAAGATGCTTGAAATCGGATCAGGGATTGCGATTGTGCCGATCCTTTCCTTTGGTGCGTATCTGCCTTCCAACTGCGTATGCGTTCCGCTCGCGCCGGAGGATGCTCATAACCGCACCATCGTGCTGGTGGAAACGCGGTTTCGCCCGACAACGGATTATATCCAGGATTTTATCACCTTCTGCGTTCAAAGGGGGCGTGAGAAAGTAGAGACACTGCCCCAGATATTGCACCCTAACGGCTCGCCCGCGCCGTCCAGCGATCCTTCTCCTCATCCGTAGCCAACAGCATGTGCGTCGGCGTCAGCCATTGCTCCTTGCCCTTGTTGTAATCAATGCCGCTGGTTTCATACACATAGCTTTCGATGGGCCGGTCATGCTCAAGCCTCGGATTGGGCCTGGGGATTGCAGAAAGCAACGAACGCGTGTAGGGATGCACAGCGTGTTCAAAGACATCGCTGGTCGTGCCGGATTCCACCATATGCCCCAGATGCAGCACACCAATGGTATCCGAGATATAGCGTACCATCGACAGATCATGTGCGATAAAAAGAATGGCACAGCCGGTTTCCAGCTGGATGCTTTTGAGCAGATTGACCACCTGCGCCTGAATGGAGACATCCAGGGCGCTGATCGCCTCATCGGCGATAATCAGCTCAGGCTGCATAATCAGGGCCCTGGCGATTCCCACGCGCTGGCGCTGTCCGCCGGAAAGCTGGTGCGGATACCTGCCGGCGTGTTCCGTCGAAAGGCCGACCTTCTTTAAAATGGCATAAACCTTGTCGCAGCGTTCAGCCATGGATTGGTACATATGGTGAACGTCGATTCCTTCTGCGATAATATCCATGACCTTTTGGCGCGGATTGAGGGACGCCATGGGGTCCTGGAAAATCATCTGCATTTTGACCCTGAGCATGCTACGGTCCTCGGCCGTCAGCTTGCCGCCGATGTCGCTGCCGCGAAATTCGATTTTTCCCGCCGTTGGCGTATACAGACGGATGATGGCTCTGCCCGTGGTGGATTTTCCGCTGCCGCTTTCACCCACCAGACCGTAGATTTCTCCGCTGTGGATGGTAAAGGAGATATTATCTACCGCTTTAACGGTAAATCCCCGCCGAATGGGAAAATACTGTTTCAGTCCTTCGACTTTTAGCAGCACCTTTGCATCCTTATCCATGGATCTGCTCCACCTCCTCCAGCATGCGCCTGATCCTTTGCTTCAGCGCGTCGGGCATCTCCACCTTTGGAGCGTCCGGATGCAGCAGCCAGGTTGCGGCGCTGTGGTGTTCATTGATGACGAACATAGGCGCTTCCCTGCAGCGGTCGATTGCCAGCGCATACTGGTTGCGCGGCGCAAAGGCGTCGCCCGCAGGCACCTTTAGCAGGTTGGGCGGCGAGCCGGGAATGGTGTAGAGCTTCTCGGTGTGCTCGTCCACATCGGGTACGGAGAGCAGCAAGCCCCAGGTATAGGGATGTGCGGGCTGATAGAAAATGTCGTCCACCGTTCCCTTTTCCACCAGCTTGCCGGCATACATCACCATCACGCTGTCCGCCACACGCGCAACCACACCCAGATCGTGGGTGATGTAGATCACTGTGAGGTTCTTTTTGCGCTGAATATCCTTGATTAGTTCCAGGATCTTGGCCTGTACGGTCACGTCCAGCGCCGTGGTCGGCTCGTCGCAGATCAAAAGGTCCGGCTCGCAGGCCAGCGCAATCGCGATGACCACGCGTTGACGCATGCCGCCCGAAAGCTGATGCGGATAGTTTCCAAAGCGCTTTTCAGCGTCCGTGATGCCCACCAGCTGAAGCAGCTCAATGGCGCGCTGCTTTGCCTGTGCCTTGCGTATCCCTTTTTGCTGCAGCACGCTTTCCACAATCTGCGCACCGATGGTCATCGTCGGGTTGAGCGACGTCATCGGGTCCTGAAAGACGAGGGCGATATGCTTGCCGCGAATCCGCTTTTGCAGCGCGCTTTCCTTGCACTTGAGCAGGTCCTCGGTGATCATGTTTCCCTTTTCGTCCTTATGAGTAAAGAGAATGGATCCGCTGCGAACATGTTCGTTTTTATCCATGATTCCCAGAATGGACTTTACCGTAACCGACTTTCCGCTTCCGCTCTCCCCCACAATCGCCATCGTTTCGCCGCGGTGCAGCTCCAGATCGATCCCGCGGATCGCGTTGACCTCTCCGGCAAACGTGGTGAAGGAGATTGAGAGGTTGTTGATCTTCAAGATGATTTCCTGTTGTGTATTCATGGCGGCCCTCCTGTGGTCAGGCATTTCGCATCTGCGGATCAATGGCGTCGCGCAGGCCATCGCCCAAAAGATTGAAACTAAGCATCAGCACAGAGAGCACGATGGCGGGCAGCAGCACCTGCGACGGGTACAGCAATGCGGATTTATATCCGTCGTTAATCAACGTGCCCAGCGAGGCCATGGGAATGGGTACCCCCAGGCCGATAAAGGCCAGGAACGCTTCAAAAAAGATTGCGTTGGGGATGGAGAACATAAAGGTAATGATAATCTGGCCCATCGTGTTGGGCAGGATATCCTTGATGAGGATTCTGTGGAAAGGCGTGCCCAGCGTTTTGGATGCCAGCACATACTCGTTGGACTTGAGGCGCAGCACCTGCGCGCGGACAATGCGGCTCATGCTTACCCAGCCTGTAATGGCCAGAGCAATGCAGATTGTCGGAATGCCGGGTTTCATCACCAGCAGCAGCAACATCATGATGATCAGATTGGGAATGCCGGTAAGGATTTCGACAAAGCGCTGCATGGCAAAGTCGACCTTGCCGCCTGAAAAGCCCGCGATCATGCCATAGGTCACGCCCACGGCGCCGTCCAACAGCACTGCCAGCACCGCAATGAGCAGGGAAATCCGCGTACCCATCCAAACCCGGGTCCAGATGTCGCGGCCAAGGTTGTCCGTTCCGAAATAATGATACTCGTCAGGTACTCCCTTGCGTTCATATTGATTGATACCGTTGTAGGTTCCATCAAAAATGCCGAGCTTTTCAATTCCCGGTATGCGCATGGGCAGGTTGGTTGCCTTGGCGTTGACCTCTTTGTACGTGTAGGGGCTGAAAATGGGGGCAAAAATCGCCATGGCGACGATCAGAAGGATCACGATCAGGCTCACAATCGTTGATTTCCTGGCAAAAAGCGTCAGGATGACTTCCTTAGCGTAGGAGTGGCCTGAGAAATTTTCATCCGTGTAATCTTCGACTTCACAGCCGACCAGGCGAAAATCATCCTTCGTAAGAGGAGGGACCATGTTCTTTTCCATCAACATCATTCTCCCTTCGCCACACGGATGCGTGGATCGATAACGCCATAGAGTATATCCACCACCAGCATAATGCCGATGTACAATGCACAATAGATGAAAGCCAGTGTAAAGGTGACGTTGTAGTCGTTTTCCTGAATTGCCGTAATCAACAGGCCGCCGATTCCGGGAACCGCAAACGCCTTTTCCACCACCAGGCTGCCCGTGAGCACATTGACGGTTGCCGGCGCGATAACGGTGATCACACCGGTCAGCACGTTGCGCATCACGTGCTTGACAATCATGGGGAACTTTCCGATCCCCTTCGTTTTTGCCAGGGTAATATAGTTCTGGTTCAGTACGTCAATGATTTCGGAGCGCGTATACCGCGCCACACTGGCCATGGGCGCTACCGAAAGCGCAATGGCCGGCAGAATGCTGGAAGAAAGCGGTGTTTGCTGCGCATAGATAAAAGGAAGCAGCTTCAGCTTGAAACCGATAAAATAGGATAGCAGCAATGCAAAAGCAAAGGAAGGCAGGCTTGCGCAGATGATGGCCACCGTAGAAGCGACGCTGTCCGCCAGCTTGTTATGATGGAAACCCGCGGTGATTCCCAGCGCTATGCCAAAAAACACGCCGATGCAGATCGCCATCACGCCGATTTGAATGGTAACAGGGAAACGTTTGGAAAGCAGATCCGCAACGGGCAAATTCTGCTGAATATTATACGATACACCAAAATCTCCGCGCAGCATATTTTTCAAGTAAATGAAATAGCGCGTCAGAAACGGCTGGTCCAACCCATATTTTTCTTCAATGCGCGCACGCTGTTCCGGCGTGATCTCGGGGTTGTTGAACGGGGAACCAGGCATCAGTTCCATCAGGATAAACAGGATTAACAGCACGACCAGCAGGATGACACATGCCATCAAAATCCTTTTTAAGACGTATTTTTTCAATGTCGATCCCCTCCCAGGACCAGCTCTGGTAAGCAATCAGTCCATTTTTTGTACTTTTATAGACGAATGCCTTGAGGCGGCACGTCATCCGCGCCTCCTCAAGGCACTTTGTCCGCGCCGCCTCAGCGGCTTACAAAAGAGGTTTCAGGTGAGAAGCGGATCAGTCCTCAAACCGCGCATCGCGGAAATCGAAGGACACACCGATCAGGTGATGATAATAACCCGTCAGGCCAGGACGTACCAGCTGGCAGGTCGCGCCACGATAGACCGGAATGGCCACCGCGCTCTTCTGCGCCATCTCCTCAAGATCCAGGCTGTTGTTCCAGATGGTTTCCTCATCGCTTGACGCAAGCGTCTCATTGTAGAGGGCGTCGTATTCCGCGTTGCTGTACTTGCCGTAGTTCAGCGCATGGCCGGTCGTATACTGGCCCAGCTTAGCCACGATGTTGGGCACGGAGGAGCCGGTACGGTGGATGGCCAGCTGGAAATTGCCATTGGTCATGTCATCCAGGCGCTGGTTCATCGGAACGACGCGCAGATTGATGATCAGGCCGGGGCAGGTGGTCTCAATCTCGGACTGGATAAAGGCCGCAACGTTCTGATGCGATTCAGCGTCGTCGCAGGTCAGTTCGAGCTCGAGGGTCTCCACACCCAGTTCTTCCTTGGCGGCCTCCCAGTATTCGAGCGCCTTGGCCTTGTCGCAGGCCCAGAAGTCAGGACGGGCGGAGTTAAACTCGGTGCCGTCAGGACCAAAGAAGCAATCGGTGTAGTTGCAATCGTACTTGGCCACGGAGCCATCGGCAAGGATGTTCTGGGTCAGAGAATCACGATCGATGGAGAAACCGATCGCATAGAGCAGGTTCTGGTTCTGCAGGGTCGGGTCCTCAAAGTTGGGCACGATATAGCAGCTGGTCGTGGAGGGAGCGGAAAGGAAAGCTTCGCTGCCTTCGTAAAGCGCAACCTGGTCAGAGCTGATGGTAACGAAGTCCACGGTGCCGCTTTCAAAGGCCATGATCGCGGTCTGATTGTCCTTGATTACCTGATATTCCACAGCATCAAAGTAGATTTTATCGGCATCGGGATGATCCGGATTCTTCGTCAGCGTCCAGGTGAGGTCGCCGGCGGTCCAGTTTTCGAGCTTGAAGGGGCCATTGGTGAGCAGATTGTCGCTGGAGAGCGCATACTGATCGCCGCAGCTTTCCACAAACTCCTGATTCAGGGGCGCAAAGAAGCAAGCGCAAAGGTATTCAACCAGCCAGTTGCAAGGCGTGGTCAGTTCGACAACCAGCGTCTTGTCATCCTTCGCCGTCACACCCAGCGTGGAAATATCAGCCGTACCGGCGTTGATTTCAGCCAGGTTCTTCATCGGAATGTAATTGAAAAGGAAAGCGTTTTCAAAGCCGTTTGCCGGGTCACAGGTACGCTTCCAGGCGTATTCAAAGTCGGCCGCCGTCACGGGAGTGCCGTTGCTCCAGGTGGAGTCGCGCAGCGTAAAGGTGTAGGTCAGGCCATCCTCGGATACGGTATAGCTTTCGCATACGTTAGGCTGCGGCACGTTGTTCTCATCCAGACGGAACAGACAATCCATCATCAGGTTCATCATGTCAATCGTCGCGGACAGGCCCGTGTTTCCGGTGTCCAGCGTATCCATCTCCGCGTTCTGGGACATGTGCAGAACCTTCGGTTCTTCAGCGTAGGAGCCAGTGACCATTCCGGCAAGCAGCAGCGAGGCAACTACCAAAAAAACCATTGCTCGGGTCAAACTTTTCATGTAACCTCGTAACCTCCTTTTGCAGGCATCAGCATTTGAAAATGCATTTTGAGAAAAAGCGCTTCTCAAATTGATTTGTTCGAACACAGATAATAATACATACATTTATGCATATGTCAAATAAAAGTTTTTACATCATATCAATAACCAAATAGTTAACTTATTTTATGGTATACTCGCAAACAAAGGTATACTTGCCTTGCAGGCAAATGACAATGCACGTTTATGTATAAGAAGAAAAGTATGGAAATTCAGTTGTGAGATGCATATATGCGGTATTTTTCGTGTAAAAACTTATAATTATAATTTTCGAAGTTCGGTAGACTTCCTTAAATTGGCGTTTTAACAAATACAAAATGATTGATTCACAGGTTCATAGTTGCAATTTACACCATTTGAGTTTTTTCATCGACGTCGATATGTGTCTGTTTCCGGATTGGCCACCATGCCCGGACGATCCCGAAGCGACGCTTTCCAAACGGAGAGAAGCAGATAAAAAGGCAGCCAATCTGGACGTTTCTGCATCTGACCAGAATGACTGCTAAAATATAGTGGAACTGGTGAAATTAGAAAGGCGAACAATCCGGTCCTGCTCATCCTGGTCGTTCGATATGCAGGCTGACGACCGGAAGGACGCAGACGCACGAGGTCAAAGGAAGGAAAAAGGCAATTCACTCAAATACGGGCCGGTCATCCGCGTCATAGCGGATGGGCCGGATATACGTATTGCGATTGGGGTCGCTCAGGGGAGAACCATGAAAACCGGGATAGGGGCGCGCATGGAAAACCATCAGATCGTGTCCCTCAGCGTCCCTTGTAAAGCTGTTATGTCCGGGACCGTAAATCTGACGCGCTTCATCAGTTGTCATAACGGGCTTTGGGCTCTTTTTCCAGCTTGTGGGGTCCAGCAGGTTCGCGTTTTCGTCGGCTTCCAGCATGCCCATGGCGTAGCGTTCATCTGTGGCGCTGCCGGAATACGTCAGGTAAAGTCTGCCGTGGTGACGCAGAATGGAAGGCCCTTCATTGACCAGGAAGCCCTGGCATTCCCAATCATACTCCGGTTTGGAAAGCATCACAGCCGGAAGCTCCAGCTCTGTAGCCGAACGCATGCGCGCAATATAGAGGTTACTGTTGCCCGCAATGGCATAATCGCGTTGCGCCCAGACGAAATAGCGTTGGTGTCCAGAAGTAAAGGTGGTCGCGTCCAGCGAAAAGCTTTCCATTCCGGTATTGATCTGTCCACGCTCCTCAAAATGACCTTCCAGTGGATTGTCCGACCGGTTGGACAGCGCGAAGATCCGATGATCGAATACTCCATGTTCATCCGGTTCGGCCTCAGCCGCGGCAAAGTAGATCATCCATTCGTTTCCGATGCGATGAATCTCGGGTGCCCAAATATAGCGGCTCATGGGTCCGCTTTCATGCCTGCGCCAGATCACTTCCGGCTGCACAGCGGCAAGTCCCTCAATGCTCCTTGCCCGCCGAAGCTCAATCCGATCAAATGTGGGGACCGTGGCCGTGAAATAGTAATAACCATCCTCCGCCAGCAAGATGTAAGGATCGGCGCGTTGAAGCAGAACAGGTGTGTCATAGCGATTCATTACAGTTTACCTCCCTTGCAGCCATACGGCCATCTCTCCGTTTTCCCGCTCGCCCCATAGGCAGTAAGGAATGAGTGTCATGGACACTTGCCTGCGCCTGTTCACAAGAGGAAAGTACAGTCGTTTTTCCCCCGCTGCTTCCCGACTCGAGCGTGTAGCGGCCGCGCTGAAAGCCGGATAGGAGCCAAAGCCGGATACGTCGTTTTTCTCCATGGTTTCCAACGGCGTTCCTGTATCAACCATCAGGTCGCTCAGCAACGGGCCATTGTCCGCCTCTTCCGTGCAGTATACCACAGGGCCTACCGCCATAGCAACCTTTCCCGCATCCTCACGCACACGCGGGTTGGCCTGTATCCATTCGGGGCTGATTTCCAGCACAAGGCAGATTTCTGTCTCCGTGCCCCAGCTGCGCTCCAGAATCCGGTATCCATCCACGAGCGGTGCTTCTTCCACAGGTTCGCCATCCACGGTCAGATGATACCTTTCGCACCACTGTGGAATGCGAAGGGCTATCGCCGCATCCAGCGGATGCTGGCTGCCTATGGAAAAAACAATTCTCCCGCCGAAGGGATAGTCCGTCATCTGAGAAATCCGCAGCCGTCCATCATTCAGTTCAATATCGGCTTCGCTTTGCGCATATAAGTGAATATTGACGCGTCTGTCTTCGACCGTATAGAGATACTGCGGCAGACTTGCCAACATCCGCGCCAGATTGGGCGGACAGCATGCGCACTCGTACCAGGACTGCCGGCGCGACTTGACGTGCGTCTTCAGAGGGCTCTTGAGACAGGCTTCCTCGTTGACCTCAAGAGGATTGACATAAAAATAATGGCAGCCGTCCTGGGAGATCGCAGCAGGAAGAATGTTATAGACGCATCGTTCCACCGTGTCGGCATAGGCACGGTCGTTTTTTAGTCCGAGCATCCGGCGGGCAAAAAAGCACAGTCCAATGGAAGCGCAGGTTTCTGCATACATCGTATCGTTGGGCAGGTCATAGGGATAGGTATAGGCTTCCAGCACAGCGGTTGTGCCTATGCCGCCGGTGATATACATCTGGCTGTCCGTCACGTCATGAAACAGCCGGTCACAATGCTCCGCCATAACCGTGTCGCCGGTTTCACGAGCCACGTCAGCCATGCCGCAATAGAGGTACATGGCCCGCACAGCATGTCCCGTCACATGCTCATAGCTGGATAGCTCCCTCTGAGGGTCGCCCCAGCCCCAGCATCCATAATCCAGTGGATTCCCCTCTCTGCGGCCATCCCGGTAAAACAGTTCAGGATGATCGCGCCGCATGGTGACCAGATATTCGGCCAGGCGGCTGTACCGTGCTTCACCGGTTGCCGCGCTCAGACGCATCAGGGCCATTTCGATGATTTCGTGGCCACGGTAGCTGTGGAGCTGTCCCTCGTTAGGCCCAAAAACGCGGTCCACATGATCTGCCAGGCGGCATGCCACGTCCAGAAGGCTCCGCTTTCGGGTTCCCTCGTAATAGCTCACACCCGCCTCTATCATATGTCCAAAGCAATACAGCTCATGGGATTCAGGATCTGTCCATTTCTTTTCGGGGCACACCAGCTGATAGTAGGTGTCCAGGTATCCATCGGGGTCCTGCGCCCTTACGATGGTTTCAATAATGGCGTCGGCGGTTTGTTCCAGCAGGCGATCCGGTCCGTTTTGCAGTACACAGCCCACAGCATCCAACCACTTTGCCAGGTCCGTATCCTGGTAGGGCACACCTGAAAAGCTCCCATTGATCTCTCCGGCGGCAATTTGGAAGTTCCGGACCGTCGGATTTTTATCTCTCATTCCACTAAGAACCTGCCACTGATAAGGGAGCGCCTGATGGGCGATAATGTCCATATAGTGTTTTAAAAATCCCCCCGTGATATGGGCCCGGTACCCGGTCATAGAAATTCCTCCTTGCTTTCCTCATCATTTTGAAAGGGGATGCGGATGGTTACGGTGGTCCCCTCCTCCCAGTCGCTTTCGATCTCCAGCCCATGTCCGTAAGACAGCAGCAGACGCTGATGAACGTTTCGAACCCCCACGCCGCCTGCAAAGGGATCACGGTTCTCTTCCATATCTGTGCGATTGATGAGCTCAAGTAGCGCATGCAACTGCTCTTCAGTCATGCCCATTCCGTCATCAGCGACGACAAGGATGAGCTCGTCGCCCTCCCGCCTGGCGCTGACGCAGATCTGACCGCCTCCGGGTTTGTTGCGCAAGCCGTGATTGAGGCTGTTTTCTACCAGGGGCTGCAATAAAAATTTCATCACACGGCAATGCCTCAGCTCGTCGGGAATCGTGGTATGCCAGGTAAAATCCAGCGGAAAGCGAATGCGTTGGATTTGCAAATAACAGGTGATATAGCGGATTTCATGTTCCAGCGTGACAAAATCCTGACCATGCGCCAGACTCAGACGGAACAGTGTGGACAGGGACGTCACCATATCTTCGATTTCTCCATTGCCGCTGCGCCTGGCCATCATATAAATGCTATCCAGCGTGTTATAGAGAAAATGGGGATTGATCTGATACTGGAGCGTCTTGAGTTCCAGCTCTTTTTGCCGCCGTTGGTTCCTTTCGTTCTCCCGGATGTATTCTTTGGTGTCGGCAAGCATACGGTTATACGTTCGGGCAAGAAGGGCGATTTCGTCCTTACGTTTGACATGTACGTTGGCATTCAGGTCTCCCCCACCGGCACGCACCATCGCATGCCGCAGTTCCCGAAGCGGTCCGGTAAGGCGGCCCGAAATAAATACCGTCAGCGCAATACCTGCTATCAGCGTACTTGCCAGGCAATAAGCAAGCATGTTGAGAATGGCCTTGGCAGGCGCATATACCTCATCCCGGCTGAGCCAGGCAGACAGGGTCCATCCGTCTCGCATACTTGTACAGACGAAGAATTGCTGCTGGTTTTCCGGCAACTCGTTTCCCAGTATCAGGACGCCGTCCTCCAGGCGATAACTTACATTGGAATCCAAAAATCGGTCGCATACTTCTGTAAAGCTACGCATATCGATCATCAGATACAGCGCGCCAATCGTGTGCGTCAGATCATGCGTGGTATCGTGAATGGCGCGATACATCACAAGGGTGTCTCCGGAAGCAGGGGTGAACCAGATTGCGTGCCCATCCGAAGCAAGGGCGTCTTCAAGCGTGTCATAAATGAGGGACTGGACTTGAGCGGTTACAAAGTTGCCGTACAGCTCTCCGTTACCGTCTGCCATGTAGACCCCTTGAATGCTGCGGTCATATTCCGTGTAGCGCATCATCAACAGCCGAAGCTGATTGGACAGGCCGGAAATATCCTCCAGATATCCCAGAAGAAAGGACTGTATTGTCGAATCCGCCATGATGTTGACGGAATAATCCTGAAGCTTTTTCCGCTGGTTGTCCAATTCCCAGCTAAGCAGATCAACGTTTTTTTGTAACTGACGCACCCGCGTGTCGTAGAGATAGGGTCTTAAGGTAAAAAGGGTAAAACCCGTCACCACAGCCAACAGCAGCACAATGACCGTAACGAACCAAAGGATGATCTGATTCTTTAGCAGTTTGAGAGAAAGCGCCTTGCGCCACCACCGCCGTGTTTTGTTCATCCGTCGTCCCCGCCTTCCAAACGGTATTGCTTGGGCGTCATACCGGCATGCTTTTTAAACAGGGCGCTAAAATAGTTCGGATTGTTATATCCCACCTTCAGAGCGATCTCATAGCTTTTGACGCTGGAGCGGCGCAACAGCTCCTTTGCAGCCGCTATCCGGATACCGGTGAGATAATCCATGCACGTAACCCCGCACACCGAGCGAAACAGGCGGGACAGGTACTGCTGGGATACATACAGCTGACGCGCGATACCGGCAATGTTGAGCGAGGGATCGGAATAATTTTCTCGCATGATACGCTTGGCTTCTTCCGTGATTCGGGTCATGGCCTTTTGCTGCGAGCCGGATTTTCCTCTTGCGGTTTCCTCCACAAGTCGGCGAAGCCGGTCATAAGCTTCCTGCCTACTTTCCGCACGAAGTTCGGGATGAAAGGGAGGAAAATCCGTAACGCCGCTACCCTCCGCCAAGCGATACAGCGCCACCTGAAACCTCAGTAGCATCAAGCTCCGCTCGGCGGCAGGGCACGCATACACCGCGCCGACAAACGCGGCAAGCGCCTGCACGTCCGGCTGATCGCGGTAGCGTAGGCTCTCAAGCACTTTTTCCTCCTGTGCAGCAGGATAGACGGCTTCCTCGCCTTTGATGCTTTTGAGGTCCTGATAGTAGGAAACAGTGCTGTCGCCAATACCGATCACCGCTTTTAACGCCTCCATCGCCTCGCGTGCAGAAAGGTGCAGCTGGCCCAGCCCGTCGTATGTCCGCCCGACTCCAATCCACACCCGCAGCGACAGAGAGGCATCCAAGATGGCAGGGAACCCCTCCAGCTCCTGCTGCACCGCGGTGGCTGTCAGAATAGCCAGCAGGTAGTCGCCTTGATCCAGCAGACTGACCAGCCGGGTACCCCACAGTGCTTCCAGCGCCTGTCGCAGTTTCAGGCGCTGGTTCAGCGTCAGGCTGTTTTCATCCGCGCCCAGTGCCACGCAGAGCAGCTGTCCCCTGGGAAGCTGAATGTCGTAAAGGGCAGCCTGATGCAATGCCTCGCGTTCCTCCGGCGCATTTTCGTTCACCAGCATCTGCCAGTACTGGCGGCATACCACAGGATAGTATTCCCTCAGTTTTTCCTGGGTTTCAGCCAGGGATTGCTCCATGCGCTGCTGCGCCAGAATCTCACCGCGCATCTCTCTGAGCAGATCAAGCAGCTCGACTGGCTGAATCGGTTTCGTCAAAAAGCGTTTTACGCCCAAAGCTACCGCTTTCTGTGCATATTCAAACAGTCCATGTCCAGTGAGAATTACAAAGCGTGTATCAATCTCCATGTTTCGGGCCATTTCAATCATTTCAAGGCCCGATAGGGATTGCATAAACAAGTCGGTAATCACCAGATCGCTTCCACGGTCGGTAAGCACATCCAACGCATCCACCGCATTTGCGCATCCGATTACCTCTGAAAATCCCTCCGCCGCCCAATCCACCATGGACAGGAGTCCTTCACGGATTAACGCCTCGTCTTCAACGATCAGTACACGCAAGAGATGCTCCTCCGTTTCAATACCGCTCAGCCCTTGACCGCTCCCGCCGTCATTCCGCTGATGATCTGATTGGTTAGCAGCGCGTAGACGGCAATTGTGGGCAGGATCGCCATAACCATTGCCGCAAAGGCATAGGCGTAATTGGCCTCAAACGTAGTCAAGAAGGAACGAATGGCTACCTGCAGCGTGCGGGATACATCGCTCTGATTCAGAATATTAGCGAAGAGCAGCTCGTTCCAACACTGTATTACAACGAATACGCAAGCCGTTACGATCCCCGGAACGCTCACCGGTAAAATGATGAGCAGCAGCGTCTGAAACGTGGTTGCACCGTCAATGCACGCGCTTTCCCTGAGCTCATGCGGCAGCGTGTTCATATAGCCCCGTATCACCATCACGGTAATGGGGAGATTGATCCCCGCGTAGACCAGCGCAATGCCCCAGAGGTTGTCATACAGACCGATTCGATTCATCATGATGTAATAGGGGACCAGAAACGCATTGGTGGGAATAAACAGCCCCAGCGTAAGGAAAAAAGAAACGGCACCCTTGCCGCGAAAGCAGTGCATGAGGCCATAGGACGCCATCGTGGCGATGGCTACGTCCAGGACTGTTGCAACCGCAGTCACAAATACTGTGTTGAACAGATACAGAAACATCGGATGGCTGCTCAGAACAGCCGTATAGTTGCTAAGACTGAGGGTTCTGGGGATGGCGAAGGGTTCGCTAAACAATTCCATGTTGGGCCGGAAGGAAGAAACGATGAGCCAGAGGAATGGAACAATCATGATTATCAGTACCAGCCACAAAAAAGCGTTCATCGCAACGCAGCCGGCCGTCAATTTCCGCTTCATTGCACAAGTCACTCCTCTCTCTGCAGTCGGGTGACAACCAGCATGAGCAAGACGCCCAGCAGAATGGTCACCAGGCCAGCGGCCATGGAAACCCCGTAACGGTTGGCGCTCATCATCTCCCGATAGATGTAGAGCGCCAGATTGGTTGTCGAATTGCTCGGACCGCCCGAGGTCATCAGAAAGGGATATTCAAACGTGCGCAGACAAAACGCGCCGTTGAGCATGACATTGGTCAAAAGTGCAGGCTTCAGCAGCGGCAACGACACATACCAGTCCTTGCGGAGGCCATCTGCGCCGTCGATTTCCGCCGCCTCATAGAGCTCGGTGGGAATGGTAGAAAGCTGCGTGAGAAAGATAATGCTGGTGAGCCCCACATACAGCATAAAGGGAATCTGATTGCAGATCAGGGCGGTTTGCGTATTTCCCAGCCATGATCTGGCCAGGCTTCCCAATCCAACTGCGCGCAGGATTGCATTAAGCAGACCCATATCCGCATGGTAAATAAAGTACCACATAAAGGCAACAGCCGTGGTGGAAATCACGTTTGGGATAAAATACATCACGCGCAGGAATTTCCAGCCGTGCGGGCGACGGTTGAGCATCAGCGAGAGCAGCAACCCAAAGGGAATGTGAACAATCAGGGCCGACGCCAGCCAGAGGAGTGTCACTCGAAACGCCTTATGAAAATTGGCGTTTCGAAATATATACTCATAGTTACCCAAGCCTGTAAATTCCATCGGACCAAGGCCATTCCACTTGAAAAGAGATACCACGATCAAATACCCCAAGGGAACGACAAAAAAGACAAAGGTCAGCGCCAGGGCCGGAATCGTGTAGATCAATGCGTGCTCCTGCCGTCTGAAGGATTGCATGCAGGTTCCTCCTTTTGAAAAAAAGGCGCCGCAGATCGGCCGGGCAGTGCCCGTTGATGGATTGCGGCGCCCATATGGATGCGGTCAGGAAATCAATAGTCGTTTTCGGCGGCCAGCTGAGAAACAAACTCTTCCGCCGTGATCTCTCCCAGCACCAGCGACTCCACCAGAGAGGGAAGTGCGGCGTTGGCAGCGGTGGAAAGGTTGCGCTGCACATTGACAATGCTTTCTTCCCCATCGGAATAGACGTTGAAGTATTCCCGCTGTACGCTGTTCATGCTGGCCATATCCTCATCGGTAAGGGTCAGCTTGGCAGACTGGTACTCGCTGCCCTCCAGCGTGTAAATCTTGGTGGACTCTTCATTGGTGAGGTATTTCAGCAGGGTCACAACTGCTTCCGCCTTGGCGGGATCTTCCTGTGCAGCTGCAGCCCAGGGAGCCTGCGCATCCGTCACCAGATAATTCTGCGCAACTTTACCATCGCCAAACGACGGTGCCACGCCCACTTTGATCTTGTCCACCATGTCTTCCGGGATGGAGCCAATCAGCCAGGGGCCGTCAATCACCATGGCCGTCTTGCCGGTAAGGAAGTTACTGGAGGAAACGGAATAATTCGCGCCTACAGCGTCATTGGTCGTGTAGGCAAACGCCTTCTGCAGATATTCGGCAGCCTGAACCATCTCTTCGCATTCAATGGTGCCGCTATTGGCCAGTTCCGCACCGGCGAGGCTGGCAAACACATAGGTCAACAGTCCCGTGGCATACCATGCATCATCTGCAGTGTAGAGCGAAATGGCAGCAACACCGTTTTCCTTGAGCGCTTCGGCGCAGTCGAAAAACTCGTCCCACGTGGTGGGAAAATGGTCATACCCGGCCGCTTCAAGAAGCTCTTCGTTGTAATAGAACACGGCCGCCTGCTGCGCTCTGGGCAAAGAGTAGAGCTTGCCATCCAGGGTCAGAAGGTCCAAATCGCTCTGGTTGAACCTGGCCTTCCACTCGTCATCCATGTAGGGCATCAGGTCCATCAGCCTTCCGCTCTTCTGACGGGAAAGATCGTTGGGATTATAGGTGTAGCAAAAGATATCCGGCGTCTCATTGGCGGCGATCATCGCCTTTACCTTTTCCTGATACGTGGGAAAATCCGGATTGACGTCAGCCACAGCCTTATAGATCCCTTCATATTCCTGATTGAACATCTCCAGAATCTTCTCAGTGGCCTGACCGCGCGCGGTGTCGCTGCTCATGTGATGATAAATGTTGATTTCGATCGGTTCCTGCGCATAGCTCACCGGAGCCATGCCCACAAGCAGGCAAAGCGCCAGAATGATACCCAAAGTTCTTTTCATGTTGCTGAGATCCTCCGTTTCATCAATTTTGAAAGGCAACCCTTTCTCTCTATGGGCTTAGTATAGCAGAGCACAACAAGAATTACATTCCACAGATTTATCCTGAAAACTATACTTTTCGCCACAAACGGAGAGGTTTTACGGAGCCTTGAACACACATTTGGGTGCATCTAGCAGAGTATTGTGCGTGCTGACGGTAGGGAAAATCACAAAACTAACTTTATTTATAGACATTTATAAATATGAAAACACAAAACAGTCGCGTTCGTCAGCTCATTCGGGCGGCACAGACTGATGCAGCGCTTCCGTCTCCAGAAAACCAGTAGCATGCTAAAGACAAACCCCGCCGAAGGGTTTTCAAAAACCTTTTCAGCGGGGTTGCATTTTCCCGTCCATCCATCAGCCCAGGCTGCTTGTCCAGATCGTCTTTACGCCCAAGAATCCCATGGATTTCCGAAGCGATTCGTCAATCAGCACCGCCTCATACCCATGATCGCGCAGCAGATCGTGAAGGGCAGCGCCCAGCGGGGGTTTGCTTGCGATATAAAGGACATGTCCAGGTGAAAAGAGGGAGGAATGCTCCAACGCCTCAAGGTCCATGCGCATGACGGCTCCCAGCAGAAAATTACGTGCCTCGGATGCGGTGAAGTTGCCCAGCGTACGCATGATGCGAACAAGAAAAGCCGCGCGTCCCAGCCCGGCATCGCACGCAGCAGCACCGGCCAGCATGAGCGAGGAATCATAATCCTGAGGGGAAACAAAAGCACTTTCCAGAGATTCGGAGAGGACTGTATGATGGGTCAACACGTCGAGGAGTTCACCAGAAATAGAGGTCATGCACCCTCGCAAGCTGCCGTCGCGGCCCACTGAGATAAACTTGTTGTGGCTGCCCGGCAGCACCAGCATCAGATCGTGGTTGGGACGCAGGGCGGTCCACAGCCCGATGGCCTCCGTTTCCTCTCCACGCATCATATCCACATTGCAAAGGCGATCCAGCGTCACCGGCTCGGTGGTGTTTTTCAGCCCCGGAATAAACGTAACAGGAAACGGAAGGAGGTCGGGAAATTCGCATGTGACCAACCCGGCATGAAACTGTGCCGGGCCGGCCGGCGCCGCCAGATGAGGAATCTCCATAAGGCCGACATCGCTGGTAATCATGCCATATGCCGCGCAGAGGCGCACGTCTTGCGCCGTGATGCCAGCCGAATCCATTACCTGCCGAACGCACGTCCTGATACCGTTGCACAAGCGGCCGTTATTTCCGTCGATAGCCGTGTGGCTGACGCCAGCTTCATCGCTGGCCTGAGCGAGCGGCTGCCAGGCCTCATCTAACAGCGATACACGCAGATTCGTCGTCCCGGCATCGATAATGATGAAATAGCTCATGCCTTCTCGCGCGCCTCCCACGTCGTGATGGCAGCAACGAATTCACGTGCGCGGGCAGTAATTCCGGCCATATCGCCCGCGCGAAGAAGATCTTTACGCACCAGCTCGCCGCCGACTCCAAAACCAACGACGCCAGCATCCAGGAAGGAAGCGATCGTTTCAGGGCGCACGCCGCCCACCGCCGTCATGGGGATATGGCCAAGAGGGCCCCGGACGGCGCGGATGTAACCAACGCCCAGTTCTCCCGCAGGAAAAAGCTTAACCAGGTCGGCTCCCGCTTCATAGGCAGTAACAATTTCCGTAGGGGTCAAAGCGCCGGGCATGGAAACCGCGCCCAGTTCCCGCGTGCGGCGAATAACTTCTACATTCGTATTGGGAGAGATGACCAGCTGTCCCCCGGCAGCGATGCTTTTCTCTACCTCTTCCACCGTCAGCGCTGTACCGCATCCCACCAGCAGATCCTCCGGGAAACGGCTCCGTACCGCATGAATACGCTCGCAGTTGTGCGCCACACAATCGGGATCGTCATGGTCGAAGGTAAACTCCAGTGCCCGAACGCCCCCTTCATAAAGTGCCGAGGCAATATCCAGCGCCTGTCCGCTGCCTATGCCTCTCAAAATCGCCACCAGCCTTGTCCGCTTGATTTGTTCGAGCGCCGCCTCGTGTTGCAACATACCCCGTTCTCCCTTCACTTATCGCATAAATTGGGCCTTGTGAAAAATGGCACCAAATGATATAATATATAATATTCATTGAAGATGCTTTTGTCAAGGAAGGGGTCAAAGAAAATGGAGGGCGCTTGTATCATCCAGAAAAGTACGCTGACGCAGATGGTCACGGACCAGCTTCGTCAGGATATCCTGCTGGGGATTATCGCCTCCGGTAGCCGGATTACCGTACAGTCCATTGCCAAACGCTATAATACCAGCGCACTGCCTGTGCGTGAGGCCATGCAGATTCTCAGCAGTGAAAACCTTTTGGAATTAAGCCCCTATAAAGGCGCTTCCGTATGTGAAATCAACCACACGTTTATCAGCAACACCTATGATATTCTGCGCAGCATGGAGGTGCTGATCGTCGAATCCTGCCTTCCGCACTGGTCTAATGAGATCCGCGCCCAGATCGTCGCAGCCAATGACGAGATTCATCGACTGGATAGCTATGAGGCCGTGATCGAACGTTTCAACAGGCTCAACCGTGAATTTCATGATCCGCTTGAGCAATTTTGCATCAATACCCGCGCTATGGAACTGCGCAACAGCTGTCATCGAATCATTACGATTCTTGTGGACAAGAACCGGCCGCACCGGCTGGAACGCATCCGCCATGTGGCCTTAGAGCATGATGCCATCGTAGCGGCACTCAACTCGGGAGATATTGACCGGCTGCGCAAGGTATATACGGAGCACTCCGTAGCGGCCAAGGAAGAAATGATGTACCAGATTTACGGAGAATAGATCTCCGATTTATCTCTGCGGTTAAAAGCCGCAGAGCTTTTTTTGCAAAAATTAATATAAAATATTTGATATAATATATTGACACCCATGTACATAAATGCTATAATTCGGCCGTGGCAGACAAATGAAAGCCTAATTCGTTGTCATCCGGGCAGTATTGCCTGAAAATAATTAAGGAGGGTTAACCATGAAGAAGTTTCTGTCTCTGGCGCTGGTTGCCGTGCTATGTCTGTGCAGCCTTGCCATCCCTGCCGTCGCGGAGAATGACGTGGTAGAGGTGCTCTACCTGTCCTCCACCATTCTGGAGACGCCGGAAGGCGCGTTTGAGCAGCAGCTCATCGACAAGTTCAACGCTGAAAATCCTGGTATTCATGTGACCGTTGAGGGCTGTGCCGCCAACGATCTTAACGCCAAGCTGACCGCCATGGCCGCCGCCAATGACCTGCCGGCCTTTGTGATGGGCAATGAAACCACCATGTCCGCCCTGGTAGACATGGATATGGTTGTCCCCATGGAGGATCTGATGGATCAGGAGTACATCGATGGCTTTGTGCCTGCCAACCTCGACAGCTATGTCATCGATGGCAAGCACTATGGCATCCCCTATTTCGGCGGTGCTCAGGGCATTATCTACCGCAAGGACATCTTCGAAGAGAAAGGTCTGAGCGAGCCGACGACCTGGGATGAGTTCGTTGAGGTTTGCCAGGCGCTGACCGGCGACGGTTCCTATGGCATCGCGCTGGTAGGCACCAAGAACTCCTCCGGCGCCAGCCGCTTCCAGCCTGTCATCCATAACTTTGGCTGTGATGAGTTCTACAAGGATGAGAATGGTCAGTGGGTAACCGACATCGGCAGCGAAAAGTTCACCGCTGCTCTGAAGGCCTTTACCGATCTGAACAACGTCTATGGCGTGGTGCCTCCGGGCGTGGTAGAAACCGGCTATCCCGAAGCTGTCGCGCTCTTCACCAGCGGACAGGCCGCGATGCTCATCACCGGTTCCAACGCGCTGGGCGCCATCACCTCCCAGGTGCCTGAACTCAAGGGCAAGCTGGCCTCTATGCCCAACATTCCCGTTGAGCGTTCCGTCAGTGCCGCTGCTGGTTTTGCCTTCTTCGTCACCACGCAGGATGAAGCTGTGCAGCAGGCGGCCGTCGAGTTCATCAAGTACTTTATCAACACGGAAAATTCCCTGGACTTCGCCGAGCTGACCGGCCGTCTGCCGGTTCGCAAGGAAGCGATGGAAAGCGAGCGTATTTCCAACATGACCGAGCTGTCCGGCTTCCTCAAGGCGCTTGAGAATGTCTGGATCCCGCCGACAATCCCCGGCTACAGCGAGATCAACGATATCCTTGGCGAGGCGTATCAGTCCGTATTTACTGGTCAGGCCACGGTCGAAGAGGCTTCCGCCGCTGCCGGCGAGCGCGCCCAGGCGTTGTGCGACGAGGCCAACGCCCAGTAATCCGGCCGCTACAAAGGAGCGCTGTCCGCATCGGGCGGCGCTCCTTTCTCCCATTCGCTACATTTTTGTGTAAGGAAAGAGGCCGTGAACATGATCCAATCGCGAACCCCCACACCTTTCACGCAGAAGCTGAGAAAAAACGGCACCATCTCATTTTTCGTCCTGCCGTGTCTTTTGACCCTGCTGGCGCTGGTGCTCTATCCGTTTTGCTATGGCATCTATATCTCGTTTTTCAAAACCAACCTGGTCAACAAATGGAATTTTGTCGGCCTGGAAAACTTTGCAGACGCTTTCGCAGATCCAACCATGTATGCCTCGCTGTGGGTGACGGTAAAGTTTACCGTCTTTGTGGTGCTGGGGCATTTCCTGCTGGGGATCGGCTTGGCGCTGCTGCTCAACCGTGAGATCCGCTTCCGGACTTTCTTCCGCGCGCTGTTGCTGCTGCCCTGGCTGTTTCCGGAGGTTGTTATCGCCAATCTTTGGAAATGGATTTTTAATGCCTCAACCGGCCTGCTCAACAGCGCGCTGACCTCGCTGGGACTCATCAGTGAGCCGATGACGTGGTTGGGATCGGTCGATCTCGCGCTTCCCTGCGTGATTTTCGTATGCATCTGGAAGGGCTATCCGCTGGTTATGATCCAGATGCTGGCGGGCCTGCAGTCCATCTCCAAGTCCCTTTATGAAGCTGCCACCATTGATGGCGCCAACCGGTGGCAATGTTTCCGCTATGTTACGCTGCCTGGCCTGCGGTCCACTTTGGTGGTCACGCTGATTCTGGATACTGTCTGGTGGTTCAAGCATGTCACCATGATCTGGGTCCTGACCAGTGGCGGCCCGGGAAGCGTTACCAACACCATCTCCGTTGAAATCTATAAGCAAGCCTTTGAATACTCTGGAAAATATGGTTATTCTGCCGCTCTGGCCGTAATCGTTTTCCTCATCTGCGTACTCATCGGCGTGCTGCAAAGGAAGGTGCTGACCCGCAATGATGCGTGATGCGATCAAAAGAAAAAACCGCAACGCCGGCACCTATATCACGCTGTGCGTACTGTCTGTCTTTGTGCTCATCCCCATTATCTACATGGTTTCCACTTCCTTTAAGACCATTGACGAAATTCTGACCGCGCCCAAGGCAACGCTTTTTCCCGTTTCGCCCTCTGCAGAGGGGTACGTGAATATGTGGAGCAAGTACCCGTTTGTACAATACATCAAAAACAGCTGTATTGTGGTGCTCGCCTCCACGGTGGTTGCCGTCCTGTTTTCCACCCTTGCTGGGTATGGCTTCTCCCGCTTCAACTTCCGCGGTCGCGGAGCGCTTCTGATGTTCATCCTGGTCACGCAGATGTTTCCCTCTGTAATGCTGTATGTGCCCTACTATAAACTGCTGGCCCTGATGCACCTGAGCAATACCCACATGGGCCTGATTTTGGTCTATATCGGCAGCGTGATTCCGTTCTGTTCATGGATGATGTACGGATTCTTCAACGGCATCTCCCGCGAACTGGATGAAGCGGCCATGATTGACGGTTGCGGCCGTATTCGCACATTCTGGCAGATTGTCATGCCTCTGACGCTGCCAGGTTTGATCTCTACGACCATCTACGCGTTCATTCAGGGCTGGAACGAGTACATGTTTGCGATGATTTTCACCACCTCTGATTCGCTGCGCACGCTCCCTGTAGCCATCGGCCAGATGAGCAAATCCTACAGTGTATACTGGAACGAACTCATGGCGGCTTCCTGCCTTTCCAGCGTGCCGCTCATCGTGGTCTTCGTGTTCCTGCAGCGCTATTTCATCAGCAACATGACCGGTGGTGCCGTAAAAGAATAAGGCACAGACAAACCGAAATTTTGAGACTGGGGGAGACTCCCGTGAAGATTCAGAACATGGAACTTTTTAAGGTGCCGCCACGTTGGCTGTTCCTCAAGCTGACGACAGACGATGGTATTGTCGGCTGGGGCGAGCCCATCGTGGAAGGCAAGGCCGACGCTGTCCGCGCCTGTGTGGAGGAACTCAAAGACCAGCTTCTGGGCCGCGAAGCGGGCAATATTGAGGAGCTGTGGCAGACCATGTATCGCTGCAACTTCTACCGGGGTGGTCCCGTCCTTACCAGCGCCATGTCAGGCATCGAGCAGGCGCTGTGGGATGTCAAAGGCAAGGCGCTGGGTGTGCCAGTGTATGAACTGCTGGGCGGCGCGGTACGTGACAAGCTGCGCATGTACGCCTGGATCATGGCCGAGGGCGACGCAGACTACCTGGCCGAAACTCAACAGCGGATCGATCAGGGCTATGACACTATCAAAATGTGTGTCACTGACGAGATGGGTTGGGTTGACAACGTCCGCAAGGTTCACGCGGCTGCTGAGAAGGTTGCGCGCATCCGCGATCGCTTTGGTTATGACATTGACATCGCCGTAGACTTCCATGGACGCGTCCATATGCCTATGGCACGCATGCTGATGAAGGAGCTTGAGCCCTTCGGCCTGCTCTACATTGAGGAGCCGTTGCAGCCGGAGCAGATCGAGGGGTTCCGCGAACTTCGCAATCATACCTCCACCCCCATAGCTACCGGTGAGCGCATGTACACCCGTTGGGGCTTCAAAAATCTGATTGCTTCCGGTGCCATCGACATCGTCCAGCCAGATGTCAGCCACGCGGGCGGCATTCTGGAATCCCGCAAAATTGCCGCTATGGCCGAGTGTTACGACATGGGAGTCGCGCCGCACTGTCCCCTGGGTCCTATCGCACTGGCCTCTTGCATTCAACTGGATTTCTGCACGCCTAACGCCTTCATTCAGGAACAGAGCCTGAATATTCACTACAATGGACGGGGCGATTTTGAATACCTCACCGCGGACGGGGGATTTGACTTCGCCAACGGCTGGCTGAAGAAGCCCACTCGTCCCGGCCTGGGGATCACCGTGGATGAAGAAAAGGTGCGCCGTGCTGCTCAAACCGGACACAACTGGCAAAATGCGCGCTGGCGTCTCTCTGACGGCACGCCCATCGACTGGTGATCGTCCAATTTATTGCGACGTCCGTTAGGAGCAGACCGACCGCGAAGGGGACTGTAGGCACTCAAACGCATCCAGACCCCTTCGCGGTTCAAGGCTTTCCCTCCTAGCTGTCTCATTCTTTTGCCCAAAAGATGTGCAAAAACTGCTTGACACTTTCCAGTAAAACAGATATAATATTTTTCGTTGCGAATGATGCAACGACGCGACCATGGAGAGTTGGCTGAGTGGTCGAAGGCGCACGACTGGAAATCGTGTTTACGTTGATAGCGTAACTAGGGTTCAAATCCCTAACTCTCCGCCAAGGAAAGGGCACACGCGGGATGATGCGTGTGCCCTTATTTTATCTTATCGTTTATCTTGGGGTTGCCCTCCGGCGGCAAGGCCTGCAGCCCTCGCACCCTCCCCTCCCCAGCGCATACTCTGAGAGCGTGAACCTTTTTTCTTGCCTGTAAGGAGGGAATTGTGCATGACCAATCGTGTATCGCCATTCGCAGCCCTGACAGGGGCCGAAAAACAAATCAAATGGCTGGAGTACCAAAGTGTACGCCTGCCCTACATCCAAAGCGGCATGGAGGACGTTCCTGACACCCCTGCGGCTGCTCCGCAGTCCAGCCCGGCGCCTTCCCCGACAAAGCGTGAGCAGGCCATCTCCCAGCGGACGGAATCGCCGGCCGGCCAGACGCTTCCTGTCCCGCCCCCTGAAATTCCGCGCGGTCCTGTGCCTCAGCGCGGCGACTTTCAGCGAACCCGTCACAGCCAGTACGACGCGGTGATCGCCCGCTTGAAACAGGCTGAACTTCAGGCGGGCAGCTATCGCACGATGTCATAGGCTGCGCAGAAAATCCATCAGGCGGCGGCATTGGTTTCCGGGCGTTTTATTGGCAAGAACAAACGTGCGGGCCCACTGTCCCAGAGAAAGGCGCTCTTCAGGCGTCAGGGCGAGGGCTTTTTTCACGGCGCGCATGATTGCGCCTGCTCCCTCCCCCTCAATGTATTGCAGATAGGGATCATATTCTTTCGGAATCCCCTCAAGCCTGTGGCACACTACAGGCTTTCCGGAGCGCATGTACTCCAGCGTTTTGCTGGGGAAGGAATACCGCGTGAAAACGCCTTTGGGAGACCGTGGATTGATCAGCAGCGCCGCCTTTGCCTGCAATTCCAGCGCCCGCTCATGGGAGACAAAACCGAAATAACGGATGTTCGCATGGCTTTTTGCCGCCCGCACCACCTCCGCGCTCATGCTTCCCTGTCCGCAAATCCACAGGTCGTATTCCGGCAGGGATGCAAAGGCTTCCAGCAGCTCCGGCACCCCCAGGTCCGGCTCCAGCGTTCCGCTGTAGAGCACGGAAAAGCGCCCGGACTCCCCTGCCCCCTCAGCCGGAAGCGTGATGTCCTCGCCATGCTGAATCAGTCCTTCTATCACCAGACACGGCTTGCCGTTCACGCCCAGCGCATCCGCCATAGGCCGGGTGAGCAGCACAAAAGCATCCATCTTGCGGCAAAGTTCCATGCTCCTGCGTCCGCGTTTGTACTCGATTTGCCTGAGCAGGCCCTTCCGGCCCGACGCCAGTCCCAGTTCATTGGGCAGATCGGTCACGATCACACAGGCCTTCAGGTCCGGATACCGCCGCCTGACTCGTTCCACAGCCTGCAAATAGGGCAGATACATCGTATATAGCAGCACCATGCGGTTGGAAGGGTCCTGCGCACACCAGGCCGACAGCTTGCGGGCAGCCCTGCGGGCGCGCCCGTACTGCTTCATTCCGGGCAAGTTGATGCATCCCAGCTCATACATTGCATGTCCGTCATGCCAGCCGGAAGGAATCAACAACCGCCGGTATTGCAGAGGAAACACCCCCACCGGCAGGGCATTGACAATCTCCAGCCGCTCGTCCGGCAGGAGATTGGCCTTTATACCTTCTACAAAGGCGCGCTGGTAGCTGTTGATCTGGTTTTGCAGCTTGTCTCTGGCGTCGCGGGCCACCTGGGTTTTCATGTCCTCCGGGTACATCAGCGACAACATCAGCACATTCATGAACAAAGCTCCTTGTACAGGGAAAGATAGGCTCGGAACGTATCCTGCGCGTCAAAAAGCGCGGCGCGGTGAAGGCAGGCGGCGTTCAGCGACGGTTTCGTATTGCACAGGCGCGCAATAGCGCCACACAGCGCCGTCACATCTCCCTTCTCAACCACACAGCCGCAGCTTTCGTCCAACGCCTCAGGACACCCGCCCGTGCGGAACACCGCAACGGGGGTACCACAGGCCAGGGCCTCCAGATTCACCATGGGCATGTTGTCCTCCAGGGTGGGATTGGCCAGACAATCGGCAGCGGTGTACCAGGCGGCCAGCTCAGCGGTGTCCCGCGTGCGCGTAAGACCCAGCATCCCTTGCGGCAGCGCATCTATCTGCGTCTGCTCCAGCCCGATCACCACAAAGCGGTAGTTCTCCCCCATTTCCCGGGCGGCCTGTGTCAGATAGCGCAGGCCCTTTCGTTCGTCCCATTCGGAAGCCACAGACAGCACCACGTGCACGCGTTCCAGTCCGTAGCGGCTTCGCAGATCACCCGGGGTGGGTTGGAATACCTCGCGGTTGACCCCATTGAGAATGACCCTCACCGGATACCGTCCCAAAAATGAATCGCGCAGGCGGCCTGCCATCCACTCGCAGGGCGCAGCGAAGGTGAGGCAGTCCAGTTGGGTAAAAATCCGCTTTTTCATGCGATAATTGCGGCGGGACCCATCCAGCCCAATGCAGACGGGATAGGCGCGCTGCTGAGGGCAATCGTGACATTCTTCAAGCCAGCGCTCGCATCCGCAAGCATCGAAATAGGCACAGTGGCCCGTGAAGGGCCAGCAGTCGTGCAGCGTCCACAGGACGGGCTTGTGCATTTGTTGGAGAGCATGAAAGAGCATCGGCAGGTTCAGGTAGCAGCCGTGCAGGTTATGCAAATGAATGATGTCCGGGTCAAACCGCTCCATGTCCCGGATAAGTCCCGTGGTGCCCAGCACGCTTCCGTAGCCCTCCGCGTCCAGCAGCTTTCGCATGGCGCCGTGCAGCTTGCGCTCCCAGGGCGCACCCACGCGGCAGGCATAGGGCTGAGCTTCGGGCGCAATGCCGGGCACGCCATAGCCAATCCGGCATTCGCCCCCGTCGGCTTCCACCAGCCGGGCAATGTCCAGCGCAATGCGGCCTGTGCTTTTAACCCCGCAGTAGGTGTTAAGCTGAAAAACCCGCACCCTATTTCCCTCCCGCAAGCGAAGTGAGCAGCGCTTCCAGCCTGTCCATATGGTCGCGTTTGGTGAAGTGGGCGTCATAATACGCCCGCCCGCGCTTCCCCATGGCCTCGCGGTCCTCACAGGACAAGAAACGCCGCACTACCTGCGCAAAGGCTTCCGGGTCGTCGGGCGGAGCGCAAAAGCCGCATCCAGCCTGCTCGATCACATAGGCAGTTTCTCCGGCGATGCTTCCCAACACGGGTTTGCCCGCAGCCATGTAGCTTTGCACCTTGCCGGGCAGCGTGTCGTTGACGCTGATATCGTCCCGCATGCTCACCAGCATGGCATCCGCCATGGCATAAAAGGCGGGCATGTCCTCAAGAGGCCTGCGCCCGTAAAACACGACGGTCTCCCCCAGTGCAAGCTTGGCAGCCAGCTCACGGCAGGCGGCCTCGTTGGAACCATCGCCCACGATATGCCAGCGGATGGGCAGGTTCCTGAGCAGCGCCGCCGAACGAATCAGTACCTCCACCGCCTGCACCTTGCCGATATTGCCTGCAAAGACCAGGTTAATCCCATCCGACGCAGGTCTTGGTGGAAGGGGCGCACGGAATACATCATCGGCAAACTGAGGCATGTACTGCGCATCCGGCACCTCAATGCCGTGCACATCGCGCAGATAGCCCTGAAAACGCTTGGATGAATAGATCAGCATATCGGCCCGGCGGTAGACCCAGCGGCTGACACGCTTCATGAAGCGATAGAGGAGCGCATCCTCGCCCACATTCATGGCGGCCAGGCAGGCGGGCCAGATATCCAGCACATATATCATCAGTTTTTTGGAGGTGAAGCAGCGAAGCACCGCGGCAGGCAGGCTCATGAGCACCGGCGAGGTGGAATAGGCATAAATCACGTCATAATCCCGCCGCAGCAGCAGCGCCTTGACCGTCGCGGAGGTCATGTAGCTGACGTAATTCACCGCCAGCCCCAGCTTGCCCGGCCTGCGTCCAATTTCAAAGCAGCGGCGGATTTCCACGCCGTTGCGCATCTGACGTCTGTTCCGAAAGTGACGATATTCGGCGGGGACCACGCCGCTGGGATAATTGGGCAGACCCACAAGTGCGGTTACCTGGTGTCCCCGTGCAGCCAGCGCCTCGCAGATCTCCGTGACGCGAAAGTTTTCCGGCCAGTAGTGCTGGCAAACGACCAGAATCTTCATTTGGCCGCAGCCGCCCGTGCCGCCCTGTCCAGCAGCGCTTCCGCCTGCTTTTTAGCACGTTCAAGGACCAGCCGGGGGTCAAGGGTGATATATTCGCCGTCGCGGTACAGCACCTTGCCATTGACCATGGTCAGCGCCACGTCGCTTCCCTGCGCGGAATAGACCAGATTGCTTTCCAGATCGTTGCAGGGACACATATGCGCGCCGGACAGGTCCAGCAGAATCAGGTCCGCAAGATAGCCGGGCCTGAGCAGGCCAAGATCCTCATATCCCATGGCCTTCGCGCCCGCGCTGGTCGCCGCCGCGATGGTCTGCGCGGGAGATACCACCGTGGGGTCCAGCGTATTGCCCTTTTGCAGCATGGGCATCAGCTTGATTTCTTCCCACAGGTTCAGGTTGTTGTTGCTGGCGACGCCGTCGGTGCCCAGCGTGATACGGCAGCCCGCCTTGAGCATCCTGGCGATAGGCGCGATACCGCTGGCCAGCTTGAGGTTGCTGATGGGATTATGCAGCACCGTAACGCCCCGGCGGGCAAGCAGCTCGATATCCTCATCCGTCACCCATACGCAGTGCGCAGCCAGCACGGAATGTTCCATCAGGCCCAGCTTTTCCAGGTATTGCGGGGGCGTAAGGCCGCGCCTCTGAAGGCTTCCGTCAAAATCCAGCTTGGTTTCGCTCACGTGAATATGAATGGGCACATGGTAGGTTTCGGCTGCCTCACGGACTTTCAAAAGCAGCTTTTCCGTGGTCGCGCCCTCGCTGTGCGGTGCCAGGCTCACGCGGATACGGTCATCGGCAGCATGGTTCCACTTTTCGATCAGCGCAATGTTGGGCGCCAGGTCCGCGCAGCTTTCATCGAAGTCCACCACGCCATGGCCCAGCAGGGCGCGCATGCCGCTGTCCCGCACGGCCTCGGCCTCCATATCCATGTGCATGTACATATCGTTGAAGGACGTGGTGCCAAAACGCAGCATTTCCATGATGCCAAGGTCGCTTCCCGCGCGCACGGCCTCGTCGGTGAGATGCTTTTCCACGGGGAAAATAGCCTCGTTAAGCCAGCGGTCCAGCGTAAGGTCGCTGCCAATGCTGCGCAGCAGCGTCATGGGCGTATGGGTATGCATGTTGCACAGGCCCGGCATGGCCAGCATACCCTCGCCATCGATCACCTCATCCGCCTCAAAGGACGGGGCTTCGCAGCGCGGGCCCGCATAGGCGATGCGGCTTCCATCCACCAGCACCTCCGCATCGGGAATAAAGGGAATATGCGCCTCATTGGTTACGCCGGGCATGAGCAGGACATTGGTGATCCGAATTCGCATGGAACCATCTTCCTCCTTTGTCGGTGGCCTCATTATAGCATAGCTCTCCGCATTTGAAAAGGGAACGGCAAACGCCGCTCCCCTCAGGCTGTCAAAATATTCATTTCGGGAGGCTTGGAGGGCCCTAACCGATTCCAAGCCTTCCCCCACCCCCGCAGATCCTGACTAAG